>Ga0172368_10000704_pt1 | contig 47475 bp, 46 predicted proteins | sample Lak11m_FD_114540 | JGI IMG/M metagenome (GOLD analysis project Ga0172368, IMG submission 114540) | Freshwater microbial communities from Kabuno Bay, South-Kivu, Congo - kab_022012_11m | ecosystem: Environmental > Aquatic > Freshwater > Lake | place: Democratic Republic of the Congo: South-Kivu... | reverse complement strand
TTGCCGGCGGATCTATTTCTGGTAAACTTTTGAGTTTGAGGTCCGCTCCGGAGGATAAGAAATGAAAAAGGGCATCCATCCTGACTTCCAGGAAACCGTCTTTAAGTGCGCGTGCGGTGCAGAGGTCCATACTAGGTCCATCCGCCCCGAGTTCAAGATCGAAATTTGCTCCAGCTGCCACCCCTTCTTCACTGGCAAGCAGAAGCTCGTCGACAGCGCCGGGCGCGTTGAGCGTTTCATGAAGAAGTACGCGGCTACCGAAGTTGCCACCGGGAAGCCTGCGGCCAAAGCACGCAAGAAACCCGCTACAGCGACCAAGCCCAGGGCTGCGTCGGCCAAACCCAAGAAGGAAAAGGCCCCTGCCGCGAAGAAATAGGCATCCCGTAGCCAGCGTCCGTACTTCGTACCGACACGCAAGTACGCCGGTGCGCCCAGCGGCCGGTTGCAGCACGTCCCACCTTGCGCGGGTCGCCCGCCATGCTTATCTCGGCACAGGCACACCGGTATCGGAATTGCGCCGGGGACTTGCTCCCGCGCGTAGTTGGAGTAGAATCGCGTTCCTCGACGGGGCACCCGTCAGGACGCGAAGAGGTGCGTAATGGTAATCGGCACGAACCCTACCGAGGAAATCGGCAACATCAAAGTGGGCGGTCAAGCGGTCATTGAAGGCATCATGATGCGCGCCCCGCGGACATTCACCGTGGTGGTTCGCAGACCGGACGGAAACCTCTCGGTTCGGGAAGACCGTTGGTATTCACCGATGGAACGGTGGCCCCTGCTGAAACGGCCCTTTCTGCGCGGTTGCATCGTGCTTTACGAGGCGCTTTTCAACGGTATACAGGCCCTCACTTACTCCGCAAACGAAGCCCTCGGCGAAGAAGAAGAACCTCTCGGCCCGTGGGCGCTTGCAGGGACGATTGCTCTTGCGCTCGGCGGCGCGATTTTCTTGTTTGTCGTGATCCCGCACCTTGCCACGCTTGGCATCGGCGTGCTGATCGGCAAGGAACTCGGGGTCAAGAGCCTCTGGTTCCACGCGATCGACGGCGTAATCAAAGTCGCGATGTTCATCGGATACGTTGGGCTCATATCGCTCCTCAAGGAGATTCGACGGGTTTTCCAATACCACGGAGCAGAGCACAAATCGATCCACGCGTATGAGAAAGGCGAAGAGCTTACTGTCGAAAACGCGCGAAAGTACCCGACGCTCCACGCTCGCTGCGGCACAGCATTTATTCTCCTGGTGCTCCTCATAAGCATCTTTCTTTTCTCCGCGGTCTTTCCGTTTCTGCCCGCGGACTTTCTTGGAAGCCGGATCTTCACCAATGCTTTCTACATCTTAGTGAAGATTGCGTTGCTGCTTCCGATCGCCGGTTGTTCGTACGAGATAATCCGCCTCGGCGAGCGGGTCGACAACCCGATCCTCAGGGCGTTGCTCTTGCCAGGACTGTGGATGCAGAAACTCACCACCAGGGAACCGACCGACGACCAAATCGAAGTGGCGATCGTAGCCCTCAAACGAACACTCGAGAAAGAAAGGGCCTGGGCGCAGAGTGAATCTGCCGCCTGACTTCAACCATGCAAGTGCTTGCCAAACTAGAAGAGCTGAGCCGGCGATACGGAGAACTTGACGTCGAGTTGTCGACGCCCGAGGTGTTGTCCGACCCGGAACGGCTCAGAAAGATCGCTAAAGAAAAGGCAGACTTGGACGACCTCATGCGGGCGTACCACAAATTGACCGAAGTCATGGCGGAAATCGACGAATTTGAAGCCGTTCTCACGGAGGGCGACGACGCAGAACTTGTGGAAATGGCGCGTGAAGACCTGCCGGGGCTCCGCGAACGCCAGGCAAGTATTGAACGTGAGCTGAACATCCTGCTGTTGCCCCGCGATCCCAACGACTCACGGAACACCTTCCTGGAAATACGCGCGGGGACCGGCGGCGAAGAAGCGGCTCTCTTCGCGGCGGATTTGTTCCGGACATACTGCCGTTATGCAGAAGCGCGGAAATGGCGGGTGGAGATCATGTCCATGTCCGAAGCTTCAGCAGGCGGAATCAAAGAAGTCATCGCACTCATTCACGGCACAGGCGCATATTCCCGGCTCAAGTACGAACGGGGTGTGCATCGGGTCCAGCGTGTCCCGGTGACTGAATCACAGGGTCGAATTCACACATCGGCCGTTACGGTTGCGGTCCTGCCGGAAGCTGAAGATGTGGAAGTTAATATCGATTCGAAAGACCTCAAGATAGACGTGTACCGCTCATCCGGGCCGGGCGGTCAGAGCGTTAATACCACCGACTCCGCCGTCAGAGTCACGCATTTGCCCACGAATATCGTCGTGACGTGCCAGGACGAGAAATCTCAGCACAAGAACAAGGCCAAAGCGCTTAAGATCCTCAAAGCTCGCCTTCTGGACCGCATGGAGGAAGAGCGCCGCTCGGAAATCAGCCGTGAGCGCCGCAGTCAGGTCGGCTCCGGCGACCGCTCGGAACGTATCCGCACGTACAACTTTCCTCAGAATCGCGTCAGCGACCACCGCATAGGGCTCACGCTGTACAAGCTTGAACAGGTGCTTTCCGGCGAACTCGACGACATCATCGACCCGCTGGTCATGCACTTCCAGGCCGAAGCGATCAAAGAGAGCTTGTCAGCTTAGAATTCCCCTTTCCGATCCTGGGTTGACTATTTCCGGGCGCATGCCATACGCCCCTACGGTAGCGGCCGGCATCCCTGCCGGTCGATTCGCGTGGGAAGGCAAAGATTTCATACCGATGCGTTTTCTAACAAGTGACATAGAAAGGGCCGGCAGGGACGCCGGCCCCCACCATGTTTGGTGGCGGCGGGCCTCCGTGCCCGGCATTTTCACTTGTATGAAAGCGCACTGGTATCACACGGATAGTGTGACTGTCCCATTTTGTTTGTTGCCGCCCGAAGAGCACGGAAGACACTGCTGGACAAGCCAGCAGTGGCACCCATAAGCAGATCTGAGGTCACTTTCGAGAACTGCCCTGTTGGTGCAGGGCTCCGGAAGCTGTCTCAAAAGTCGAACACTGAGTGAATTCGTGGCACGTTTTTAGTGTCCAAAAGGCGGTTAAGTACGGAAATGACCTGGCTCGCATTCGCGCCCAACCCGGAAATCCTTTGTAGGGGCGGGATTTATCCCCGCCCCTACGGTCCGTCGTGCCACGATTGGAACCCGTCGTGGAGTTTTGAGACAGTTTCTCCGTGCCGGCCCTCAACTGATTGTCAGCGCAGATGCCGGCCTCAATCAGTGTTCGTCCAAATGGAACGCAGAACTATGGCAGGATCTTCACTGGGGTCCCCACGTCAACCATCTCGTATAGTTCAATAGCGTCTTTCGGGAACATGTGGATGCAGCCGTAGGACTTCTTGAGCGCACCGTCCACGAGGTGCTTGTCTGCGTGGATGTGGATGCAGGTGCCGGTGTAGCCCATCTTCCGCTCTTTTGCGTTGGGATAGTTGATGCTCAACACCGTAGCCTGGTCGCCACCGTACGAGTTGGTCCAGAGCTTCTCGAGCGGCGGGCCGGTGGCGCCGTGGTAGAATTTGTTGTCGCTGCACCAGCTCTTGTTCTCGACGATGCGGTGCCCCTTAGTGGAATTCTTCGACGCCATCCACGAGATTTCGTAGTCGCCGACCGGGGTTTTGTGGTCACCGCCGCGCTGTTTGCCGACACCGCCCTTACCGCACTCAGTGGGGAATTCTCGAATGAGCGTGCCGTTGTGCCATAATTGGAGCACCTTCAGCGAGCAGTGGATCGCGATCCGATACCGAGAACACTGCGCTGGCGGCTCTTGAGGAGGTTGGGCGACAGCCGGCGCTGCCGCCAGCCACATGAGACACGTGGCAACAACCGTAATTCTCGGGATCTTTCTCGCTAGGCCCATGATTGGCCGCGTAGGCGCTCCTCCTGGACTGTTCGGTGTAACCTTGACCGCTCGGCCCATATCATACAGAATGTTGCCCTCGGACGGCAACTTCGCCGTAACAATCCGGAGCGATTTCGTCTGAGAGTCAGGCCTTTCGGAAATGGGTCGGGACGTGGAAACATACGAACTCGGCGGTACACCGTATTGTAGGGGCGGGTCTCAGACTCGCCACTACCCCGCAAAACGCGAACATTTCGCACGTGTCACCGTTTTCGAATATCTTCTTTAGGCCTGAGCGGCGCACGCGTTCACGGTTCTCGTGACGGTGACTGCATGCGTACAACTTCCCGTCAGGACACAATTGTGAGCTTTTCTTTCTCACAACTGACCCATACTGTGCTCATACTCTTTGCGGCGGCTTTCTTGACGCTGTACAGTGGATCGTCTGAGTGCTTCTCGCAAGAAACTCGCCCGCGACCGACCGATGTTCAGTCCGTCGTGACAGCGGCTGACGAGGCCTACTCTCAAGGACGTTTTCAGGACGCGGTGAGGCTATATACCGATGCGGCGAGATTACTTCCCGCCGAGAGTTCCATCTTTCTCGGCCGCGGAATGGCATACGAGATGCTTCGAGACACCCGTAAAGCCGCTGAAGATTTCGCAAAGGCGATCCAATGCGATAGCGAGAATTACTGTGCGATGGAGCAGCTCGCGGTGTTGTACGAGCGCATGGGGAACAAGGACGCGGAGGCGATGGTTCTCTATCGCAAGGCTCTGCAACTTGACCCGCGTCCCGAGTGGCGAGAAAACCTGACCGTCTGCATCGGCATGCTCCGCACAAGGCTCAAAGAAGGCGAACCCTCGGCAGCCGCATTGTGGAACCTTGGCAATGAGGCGGCTCAAAGGGGCGACCTTGCCGCCGCGGAATCCCTTTACGGTCGCGCGGTAGCCGCAGACCCACTGTTCTATCAAGCGTACTTCAGCCGCGGGCTGGTCGGTATGAAGAAGCGAGACTTCTCTTCAGCGTTGGCAGACTTCGACGCGGGCCTTGCCATCGACCCGCGGTATCCCGGCGGATTCGTTCACCGCGGGCTCACTGCAGAGGAACTTGGGCGCACGGAGCAGGCGCTGGATGATTTTCAGCGGGCCGCGCGCTCCGATTCGTGGGACCCGCAGGCATTTTACCACCTTGGACGCATGCTCGAGAAGACCGGCGATTGCGTGCACGCTTTCCAGGCGTACGAAAAGGCGCTCACACTCCATCCGAAACACGATCTCCCTCGCCTGCTCAACGAGCGGATCAGTGCAATTCGCCCCGCGGCGGCTGAGGCCGTCAGGCGTGCGGGAGCCAAACGGCCGCCCTCGCCGCGGTCTTTGTGGTAAGCGCACGCGTTGATGCGGTTCCTTTTGGTTACCGCATCCTACGGGACTATTCCGCCGTCGTGAAGCGTTTCTTTGTTATGGTCGGAAGACTCTGGCAACACCATCGCCCTTCAACCCTCGTTGTTCTCCGCCACAATCTTCTCGATGGCGCCAGTGAGATCGACACCCTGTTCCTGCAAGACGCCTCCGACGAAGATTTGTTTGTTGCGGATCGCGATGTTACCGAGAGCGAGTTCCCGGATCGCGCCGCTTAACAGGGGCAGTTCACGCACCTCGCCCACGAGGCGGATCTTGCGGAACAGCGGGTGACTTTCGCGCACCTCCCTCGGTGAGTCAGGCGTGATGTCGCGGTTCCACTGTCGCCATAGATCTTCCCAACCTTCGCCTTGTATCGGGAAACGGCAGTATGAGATGACCGGCCCGCGATCAAGGGTCTTGGTGACCAGGTGGACCATGATCCCCTGCTCTTGAGCTTGTTCTTCGATGAGCTGGTGGATCACTTCTTGCCAGGTGCCACGCGGCCCCCACGGCAGCGCGGGGTGGATGTTCACCAATTCGAGCCCGCGGAGTTCCGGTTCGCCGATGATGAGCATGTACCCTGCCATGACCACAATGTCGGCGGAGTCGCGGCCGGCGACCTTCATGACCTCTTCCCCGAAGAGGTCTCTCCATTGGAGGAGCCTTGGTGATGCTTCCGCAGCGGAAGGGCTTTCCGCGATGCCCTGTTGCCGCATTTCCGGCAGAAAGCGCACATGCGAGAGAGTCTTTACGGGAATGCCCAACTCCGTGGCAAGGTCGAAAAAGAGCCTCCGCTGCCGCGCCTCTTCGTTTTCCGGACCGTCTCCTGGCTCACGGTGACAGAAGATCCAGTCGATGTGAGCTGGCGCGACACTCGCTTTGAGGTCGTCGCACACCGTCCTGAGGAGGTTGCGCGCGGCCTCGTCACGTCCTGTGGAAAACCATCCGATTCTGAGCATGGCCATTCCTCACCAATGAAGATAGGCTGTCGGAAAGATCGCTTACCATCGAACTCCAATCACCATTCCGTCTTGCGGAGGTGGAACTCTGAAAAATTGGTAGAGCCCGGCGTCTCTGCCCGGCCGTACTGGTGTCTAGTAGAGCGTTTCGTAAGTAGGTTGCCACCTTACCCGAGCTAAGGTGAGGAATTGAACAACGCGATATTCCCTGTAGGGGCGGGTCTCAGACCCGCCCCTACCCAAGGCCGTCGCTGACGACAACGTAAAGGCATTTCTGAATCGATCTACTAGTCATAAACCGCCGGCACGGAGGCCGGCGGCTACCATGCTCTGGGAATCAATCCTGCCAGTCGGCCAGTTCTTCTCGGAGATCGTTATGATGCTCGCGAAATGCTTTGCAATTCGCGTGTCGCCCGTACCCGGTCACTCGCACCCATTCGCCGCGTTACATCTTCAGTCGCGGGTCGAGAGAGTCGCGGATGCCCTCGCCCAGCAGGTTGTATCCCATGACGGTGATCAGGATCGCAAGACCGGGAAAGACGGACATCCACCAGGCGATTTCGATGTTGTCCTTGCCTTCGGTGAGCATGTTTCCCCAGGATGGGTCCGGCGGCTGGACTCCGATGCCCAGGAACGAAAGGCTCGATTCCACGAGCACCGCTGCCGCGACGCCCAAGGTTGCTGCAACCAGCACCGGCGCCATCGCGTTGGGAAGGATGTGAAGAAAGATGATTCGCGCGTCTCCCGCGCCCTGACTTATCGCTGCCTGAACGAAGTCCCGCTCCTTGATGCTCAGAAACTCCGCGCGTATCAGCCGCGTCACTCCCATCCACGACGTCACGCCGATCACGATCATGATGTTCCAGATGCTCGGGCCGACGAACGCAATCACGGCCAGGATCAGGAAGAACGAGGGAAAGCAAAGCATTACGTCCACGAACCGCATGATGATTCGTTCGACCCACCCGCCGTAGTACCCGGAAAGCGCTCCGAGGAGCACTCCGATCAATGTCGATATTCCTACAGCGACAAAACCGACGCTCAGCGAGACGCCGGACCCGTATATGATGCGGCTGAGCACGTCTCTGCCCAGGATGTCCGTCCCGAGGGGGTTCTCTTTGCTCGGAGGCATCAGGATACGAGACGTGTCGATTCTATCGGGAGGATACGGAGCGAGAGATTTTGCGAAGATCGCCACACAGAACAGCGCAACTACTACGAACAAGCCAACTATGGCCATCTTGTTCTTACGCATCCTGCGCCCGAAGTCTCCCAAAAGCGTCGTCATAAATCGTTTCCTGATTGCGGCTGCTCGTTAGTAGAGTGTCATCCGATAGAGATCACGGCAGACCTCAACGGTCACTTGATTTGCATCGGGTGTCCGTTGGGGCGGGGTTTATTCCCGCCCGCTCACTTTCGCTGACCAGCGGGCGGGGATAAACCCCGCCCCTACATTGATCTATTCCCGTGGTGCACTAAGGCTGCCACAGATTCTGCTCGTTGGAGATTGCTTCGTCGCTCCGCTCCTCGCAATGACAGCTCCCGGGTATGTCATTCGAGCGAAGCGAAGCAATCCCCTGTGAGAAGGATACAGAGCCAAATTTCAGCGCCAGTGTGGTAGTCCTTTCCTCTTGATTGTGATCTGCCGCCCTACCCTGACACCCGAATCCGCGGGTCTGCGACCGAATAGCAGATGTCTGCCAGAAGGTTGCCGACAAGCGTGAGCACTGCCCCGATCACCAGGATGCCCATGATGGTGGGGTAGTCACGCATCATGACCGATTGGTAGAAAAGCTGCCCCATACCTGGGATCGCGAAGACAGTCTCGAAGATCACGCTTCCGCCGATCAGGCCGGGAACCGACAACCCCAGCAACGTGACAACTGGCAAGAGGGCGTTCCGAAGTGCGTGCTTGAAGATCACGGTGCGCTCGTCAAGGCCCTTTGCCCGCGCGGTGGTGATGTAATCCTGGCGGATAACCTCAAGCATGTTCGAGCGCATGTACCTGCTCATGCCCGCGAGTCCGCCAAACGCGGACACGAAGACCGGAAGGATAAGATGCCTGGCTATGTCGGCCAACTGCCCGAGCGGGCTGAGGCTTGCCGCGTTCAGCGAGCGTAGACCGGAAATCGGCAACCATTCGAGCTTCACGCCAAACAGGATCATAAGCAGAAGAGCGAGCCAGAACGTCGGCACGGCAAATCCCAGGAACACGAACACCGTCGTTCCTCTGTCGAAAAGAGAATTCTGCTTCACTGCGGACATCACACCGATGGGGATAGCGATCGAAAGGATGAGCAACAGCGAAATTACGTTGATCATTATTGTGACGTGTATCCGCTCGAGGATCTTATCGATGACCGGCCGGTTGTCCGACGCGAACGACCTCCCGAAATCGAGCATGACCATGTTGCGCAACCATTTGTAATATTGCACGTGCACCGGTTCATTGAGACCGTAATGGTCTCGGATGCGCTTAATGGCCTCTTCGTTCATGTTCGGGTTGAGATCTGTCACCAGGCTGACCGGGTCTCCAGGCGCGACCTTCATGACGCTGAACGAGATGATCGTGATCCCAAGCAGCACCGGAATCATGAGAATCAGCCGTTTGAGAATGTACTTGCTCATGCCACCTGCGCCACAAGTATACGTGCCGAGATCTCAGAGTGCATGTCAGCTCTCTTGCTTTACTGCTGAATATGGTACTTTTGGAGCGGTTTGGGGACGTACCACTTGTCAAAGTTGTATGTGAGCCCGGCAGGGGCCGGCTTGACGCCGTGAATTCGAGCGTTGACTATCTGCAGGGCATCGGCCACCCACAAGAACGTGTAAGGTTGGTCTTCGGCGATGATCTCCTGAAAACGGTCGTAGTACTTCTTCCTCTCGTCTCGATCGTACGTTGAGACCCCGTCATCCAAGAGTTGGTCCACTTCCTTATTGGAATACGACATGAAGTTGAGCTGATGCTGCGCGGTTTTCGTGGAGTTCCAGATGTCGGTTTGGTCCGGGTCGATCCCGATACCCCACCCAAGCAAACATGCCTCGTACTCTCGTTTGTCGAGGAAGTTCTTCACAAAAGCGGCCCATTCGATCACTCGGATCTTGGCCTGAATGCCGACCCTCTTCAAGTCGCGCTGAATGATTGTAGCAGCGTTCTTGCGCAGGTCATTTCCCTGGTTCGTGAGGATGGTGAATTGGAAGGGTTTGCCGTCCTTATCGAGGATACCGTCGCCGTCAGTGTCTTTCCATCCTGCTTCGGCAAGCATCTGCTTGGCCTTTTCAGGATCGTACGGGAACTTCTTCACATTCGGGTTGTACCAGAAAGTGTCCGGATTGTATGGAGTCTGCGCCACCACTCCCAGGCCCAAGAGCACTCCTTGGACAATGCTGTCCCTGTTGATCGCTGTGGTGAGGGCTTGCCGAACCCGCTTGTCCTGGAATCTCCAGTCCTTGAGATTGTAGCCCAGGTAAGTGTAGCCGAAACTCAAGTATTTGTACTTGTTGAAATTCTCCTTAAATTGCTTCGTCTCGGTCTGACGGGTGAATTGCAGCGGACTGAGCCCCATCTGGTCGATGCGACCGGCTTTCAGCTCAAGGAACATCGTCGCGAGGTCAGGGATGATCCGAGTGAGCACCCGGCTGATGTACGGACGACCGTCGTAATAGTCGTCATACGCATCAACAACGATTTTCTCGCCGGTAGCCCACTCTTTGAAACGAAACGGGCCGGTGCCGATGGGATTTCGTTTGAGAGGGCTCTGAGTAATGTCCGTCCCCTCGAGGAGGTGACGAGGAAGCACCCCCGCTCCCCATGAACCCAGCGCAGGCGCGTACGGCTTGCCGTACGTGACTTCCACCGTGTAGTCGTCCAGAACGCGGAAATCCTTTACCTTGAGAAAGGGGGTCGCATACGCAGTAGGTGTCTTGGGATCGACGTAGATTTTGTACGTATACTCCACATCGCGCGCGGTAAAGGGCTTACCATCCTGGAATTTCACGTCCTTGCGAAGAAAGAACCGGATCGTCAGTTTGTCTTCTGAGATTTCCCACCGCTCCGCCAGATCGCCTATAAGGTTGATATCTTTGTCGTATTTCACGAGTCCGTTATAAATCATTCCTGTGATATCGAAGCTTCCAGAGTCGGACGCAAGCACCGGCAACAACACGGAAGCGTCCCCGATGCTCCCCCGCACGAGCATGTCCCCGTACGCGGGTTGATCGTCGGCCTTCGCGGCCGGTGTGCCAACTTGAGCGGCAGGATTGTCCGCGGACAGGCCCGCTACAACCAACTCTGCGGCGATCACGAGGACCACTGCCAGGATTATTCTGTTCGAGAACTTTCGGCTCACGTTCTTCCGTCCATTTCCAAGTTCCAGCGGACTATAGTCAAAATCGAGCCGTCCGGCAAGTGCATCGATTGAAACCGTGGAGACACTCCGGCACACTAGGTCCGTCATACCAATGCGCCGTCATATAGGTAACATTGGCACCACTCGCGCACATGGGATTCCGTACGAGAAAATCCCCCCTAACCCCCCTTTATTGAGGGGGGAATAAGAGTCCCCCCCTTTCGTAAAGGGGGGACAGGGGGGATTTTGGATGCTGCCAATGTCACATGTTTGAAAGCGAACTGGTATCAGGCGTGCCGCCGTAGATAGGCAGTCGCTTGGAAAATCTCTTCCGGATACGTACCAGACGGCTGTTTGTTCCCTGATGGGTGGCTCCGACGTTACACGTCGGGGTTGCGAAGCAATGGGAGGTCATCCTTTCTGCTCTTGCGACAGGCATTGCAGCGCGATCGACCACCACCTCTTGCGCCTTTGGCGCTCCGACGTATAACGTCGGAGCCACCCATTCGTTTGGAATGTTGCCGCTCTCGTTTCTTGGAAGCGGAACGTTTCCTGCCTCAGCGCTGATGCACGACTACAAAACGGCTTGCGGCGACGGTGGCGAGTTGCTAAGGTGGTTTCGGAACGGCTCGGCTTCGCTGGTTTTTTTCCCTAATCCGGACTCATACTAACTCCCATGGCGAGAATCGCCACAACGAAGCATGAAAACGCCGTGAAGAATACCGGCAAGATGCCGGTGCTACCGGCGTTTTCATAGGAATGCGCAATCAAATATGCGACAATCTAGGACAAGTAACGGTGGGACAGGCGTCCCGCCTGGCACGTTCAGACAGGCAAGATGCCCGTCCCACCAAAACAAGGTTGTCATTTGCTTGAAAGCGCATTGGTATCGGTACGGCCGAGCGACTCACTTGCCTCGGAGGACGACCCTGTGGCGACCAAAGACAATTTGACCGAGAAACAACGAGCGTGGCTAACTGCCTCATGGGAAATAGGCCGCGGCCCCATGACCCGCAGTGAGAGGCGCCGTCTTCAGAAGCTCTACGACGACATGTCAGCCGAGGAACAGGTCAGCCTCCAGGAATACATCCAGGAACATTTCGGAGGAAAGGAAGACGAGCCCTCGCTTTCACCCGAGTATGAAGCCGTCACTCGCATGGAAAGCAAGCAGTGGCCCGAACCTTCCGAGGAAATGCGCAAGGCACTCTCGAGAGCGCTGACAGTCAAACCGCCCTCATGCGGCGATGAGTCCTGAATGACCTGCGCGGGCGAATTGTAAAGGAGTCTCGAATGCTGGACATCGCCTTTATCCGCAACAACACGGACATCGTCAAGCAAGGCATCCGGAAAAAGCGGATGAACGTTGACTTGGACGAATTGCTCGCTGTCGACGAAGACGTGAGACGTCTCAGGACTGAGGTGGAGACACTTCGGGCGGACCGCAACCGCTTGTCGAAGGAGATCCCGGCACTGAAGGGCGAGGAAAAGACGCAGGCTGTCGCGCAGGTCAAAGCACTCAAAGACGGTCTCAGCGAGGCCGAACCGAAGTTGAGATCTGCAGAGGAGCGGTTCGAGCAGCTTATGTTGACGATACCGAACCCACCTTCCGACGAGGTGCCGGAAGGCGACTCGGATGACGATAACGTTGAGGTGCGTCGGATTGGAGAACCACCGCAGTTTGACTTCACGCCCAAGGACCACCTCGAACTCGCCGAATCCCTCGATATCGTGGACATGCCCCGAGCCGTCAAGTTCGCTGGCGCACGCATGTATTGCCTTAAGAACGAAGGAGCAATGCTCGAGTTCGCTTTGTTCAAGTACGCGCTCGATCACCTTGTCTCCAAGGGCTTCCACCCGATGATAGTCCCGCAGCTCGTACGTCGGGAAGCCATGATCGGCACGGGTTTCTTCCCGCTCGGTGAGGAGGACACCTTTTTCATTGAGAAGGATTCTCTCTACCTGATCGGCACGTCCGAGGTTTCGCTGGTCTCGTACCATATGGACGAGATTCTCAACGAAAAGGACCTGCCCAAGCACTATTGCGGTTATTCCACCTGTTTTCGCCGTGAGGCGGGTTCCTACGGCCGGGACACGCGCGGATTCTACCGACTGCACCAGTTCAACAAGGTGGAGCAGATTAGCATTTGCGTGAACGACCCCGAGGTGTCACGGCGCGAACACGACCTCCTCCTCACTAACTCCGAGGAGATCATGCAGGCGCTCGGCCTGCCGTATCGGGTGGCGCTTGCGTGCGGCGCGGAGATCGGCCAAGGCCAAGTGCTCAAGCACGAGATTGAGACATGGATGCCCAGCCGCGGCAAATACTCCGAAACCCACTCGTGTTCGACGCTCCATGAATTCCAAGCTCGAAGACTCAAGATTCGGTGGCGAGGCAAGAACGGCAAGACTCAATACTGTCACACGCTCAATAACACGACGGTCGCGTCGCCACGCATACTGATCCCGCTGCTGGAGAACTTCCAGAATGCCGACGGCAGCGTCACAATTCCGGAGGTCCTGCGTCCACTCATGCGCGGAATGGAACGCATCGAGCCGAAGTCGTAACCGCGGTGTGATGAGAGTTTGGCGAACGCCCATGGCCTGTCGGTCACAACGAGAAATGAAAGCCCCGTTGTGGTGTTCTGCCACAGCCATTTTACTCGTCATTCCGGCGGACGCCGGAATCCAGAGATCCTGGATCCCGGTTTTCACCGGGATGACGGCGCTAGGGGAACTCGGGGCAAAACCCCCGGGGACTTTCAGGTAAATAGCGCTGATGCCCCGAAAGCTCTGATATTCCGTCGTTCTTTCCGCCTTAGATCTCAGGCGGCGAAGAGCACACGTCCCTGGGTGGGCAATTCCGAGATCGGAGCTGCGAACCACGAAATGGTCTATACAAACGGACTCACGATACAATGATCACTCTGAAGAAGAACTCAGACCGTCGCATCAAGAAAGGCCACCTGTGGGTCTTTTCCAATGAGATAGCCGACCCGCCGGTGGCAACTCTCGTGCCGGGAGAGATCCACGAACTCGGAGACGCAAGCGGTAAGTTTCTCGGCATGGTATACGCCAATCCTGCAAGCTTGATCGCTGCACGACTGCTGTCGAGAAAAAGGACCGCGATCGACAAGGAGTTCATTCGCAACCGAATCGAAGAGGCTTTTCAGCGGCGGCAACGGCTCTACCCCGATCGGAATACCTACAGGCTAATATTTGGAGAAAGCGACCTTCTGCCGGGCCTGGTAATCGATCGCTATGGCGACTATCTGGCGATTCAGACGCTTACGGCGGGCATGGAACTGCTTCAGCCGCTCGTGATTGAGGCATTGGTGGAACTGCTGGAACCGCGAGGGATTCATCTCCGGAACGACTCCCCCACTCGAGGCCTGGAAGGGCTTCCCGTGGAAAAGAAGACCATCTACGGCCATGTTCCCGAGACCGTCCAGATACCATCGGGAACCCTCAGATTTCTCGTAGACGTGCCGAACGGCCAGAAGACCGGTTTCTTCCTAGATCAGGAAGCCAACCGAGACATCATGGCGCGGTTTGTCTGGAGCGGCGCACGTGTGCTGGATCTTTTCTGTTATTCCGGAGCGTGGGGACTGCACGCGCTGGCAGCCGGGGCCGCGCGAACAGTGGGTGTGGATTCATCCCGGGCGGCGCTGAAACTCGCTCAAGAGAATCCTGTGCTCAACGGCATGGGTGACAGATTCGAGGCGGTTCGTGGCAACTCGTTGGATTTCTTAAAAAAGCTCCGCCAACCTTGGGACGTAATCGTATTGGACCCGCCTGCGTTCATTAAGAGCAGGGCACAGATCAAAGAGGGTCGCGGCGGGTACATCGACTTGAATCGCCGGGCACTGAGCAAGCTTCAGCCGGAAGGCATCCTCGTGACGTGTTCGTGTTCCCACCACATCAACCAGTCGGATTTCGAAGAAATCCTCATGACCGCAGCAGTACAGAGCGGTCGTCGTGTAAGCGTCCTCGACGTGCGCAGCCAAGGACCGGACCACCCTGTGCTGCTGTCCATGCCGGAAACCCGGTATCTGAAAGTTGTGGTGTGCAGAGTGATCTAATACCAATGAGCTTTCGTACTGGGAAAGATGGCGGGCGCGGAGGCCCGCCGCCACCACAAGAAATGGTAGGAGCCGGCATCCCTGCCGGCCCTTTCTATGTTACTTTCTAGAAAGCGCATTCGTATAAGAGTTCTTTGCGCTCTGATTGCCGGGAGCTTGCCGAGACGACCTGACCTTTTATGGGCCCGGCAGATCGATTCAGAAATAGCTTTACGTGGTCGTCAGCGCCAGCCTTGGGTAGGGGCGGGTCTGAGACCCGCCCCTACCCAAGCCTATTGCGTCGGCCGACACATCACCTCGCCTAGTGGCTTGCGTGCAAGGCACCTGCGGTCAGTTCTTATACTACCAATGCAAAGTCGCAACCGCGGGGGTTGGAACGAATCATCCGTGTCGGAGTCGCATCTGATAGATGTAGATTGGTCCTGGAATTCGGCTCGCCTCCGACGCCTCGGACCACAAGGAGTATGCGCCATGAAAGCCATTCACAAGGAGTTCATTATCCCGGGAGCGATCGGCGTTGCCGCGCTCGCGGTTTCAGCCCTAGCAGCGGTATTCGTACCGGTTGTGGCGGCGGACAACGATGGCTTGACCGATCCGCGTGCCTCGAAGAATGTCGCACATTCTATCTCGGACCGGAACTTGGGGCTTTTCCGGGCGAAGACGACGTGGAGACTCATTGGAGAGCTGGACGGGGCCACAACGACGGCATAGTCCAGAGGTACTATCAATGCATCATGAGGTGCGAGAAAAAGTTCTGGGATGGGTTCGATAAGGATACGGACAGGGCGCTGGACTAATACCAATGCGCTTTCAAACAAGTGAAATGGCGGGCACCCCGCGGGACGCGGGGCCGCCACCAAACAATGGTGGGGGCCGGCGTCCCCCGGATCGAGTCCGGGGCAGGCGCTGCCGGCCCTCTTCAAATTACCTGTTAGATCGCGCATCGGTACAAGGCACTTATGCCAATGTGCGTTCCGTGTTATCCTTTGCCTTCCAACACTACGTATGCGCACGCGGTCCGACTCGTGTGGCTGAGCGAAAGATGAACTCGCTCCACACCCAGCGAGCGTGCGATCGCGAGGGCATTACCACCCAACACAATGGTGGGCTGCTCGCGCTCACCGCCCTTGACGGTGACCTGCGCGGGTGTCACTCCCCGTGAAAAGCCGGTGCCGATGGCTTTGGCGAATGCCTCCTTGGCGGCAAACCGGGCAGCGAATCTTTCAGCGGGACGAGCTGAACTTGTGCAGATGTCCGCCTCCTCGACCGAAAAGACGCGGTGAATCAGCCGGGTCGCCCAGGAACTGCTGAGTGCTCGCTCCATGCGATTGACCTCGACGAGGTCTACGCCGATCCCCAAGATCACGGCGCTACCCTTTCCCGCAAAATAGCGTCAGCCACACGGCATGCCTGCACGGCGGGAGGTACATCGTGCACGCGAACAATTGAAGCTCCGCGCACTATCCCCGCGGTGATCGCGGCGAGCGTTCCCACGTCGCGCCGTTCCGCGGCCGGTTCGTCAAGCACCTTGCCGAGAAATGCCTTTCTCGATGGTCCCAAAAGAATATGCTTGCCCAGGTCGCTAAAGACGTTCAATCGGTTGATGAGGAAGAGATTTTGATCGAACGTCTTGCCGAACCCGATGCCCGGATCGATCACGATTCGTTCGGGCGCAATACCCGACCCTTCAAGAGCGCGGACTCGCTCCACAAAGAACTCGTAGATGTCGCCTGGAAAATGATTGTATCGGATCTCTTGCTGCATGGTCTTGGGGCGACCCAGCATGTGCATCACAACGAGGCCCACGGACGCCTCACGTGCCAAGTCCACAAGCTCGGGATCATCGCGAAATCCGGAGACATCATTGATAATCTGAGCACCGGCTGAAAGCGCGGCTTCTGCGACCCTCCGCCTCCGGGTATCGATGGAAATCACCGCGTCCCGCGCATGGTGATGGACACCTTTGATAACAGGGATGGCTCTCTCGAGTTCATCTTCGATGGTAACGGACAGCGAACCGGGCCTCGTAGACTCGCCGCCCACGTCAATAATGTCCGCACCGGCTCTCAGCATGGACAGCGCAGCCTCAATCGCGACGTCAGGGTCAAGGTACTTGCCGCCGTCCGAGAACGAGTCGGGAGTGGTGTTGACGACGCCCATTACAAGAGTATGGGAGCCGGGATTTAAGGTTGTTCCGGGTAATGGGATTGGTGGAAGGATCATCTGATTATGCGAGAAGTCATCGGTAGAAATAGACGGCCGGAGGCAAAGTGCATGAGCACTGTACCTCCGGCGAATTCAGTTTCAGATTAGTACCGATTACGCCTTTTCCGGATCGGGTGTGCGTCCAGTGGCTCCTGTGACCACTACTTCGGGCCGTCCTCCCACCGGGGTGGTGTCGGCCGGCCCCGGTTGTATCGTCGGCTGAGCGGGTTTCTCCAGTTTCGGCAGTTCCTGTCCTGTGCAGATTCGATTGACCTCGGAGGCCTCAAGGGTTTCTCGCTCGAGAAGCGCATCTGCGAGGCGTTGGACAGTCTCGCGGTTTTCTTCGATGATGCGTCTGGCCGTATTGTAGCTTTCACCCACCAAGCTCCGAATCTCGGAGTCAATCTGTCTGGCGGTATCTTCTGAATAATCGATGTGCCGCGCGAACTCCTTGCCAAGGAAGATCTGTTCCTCTTTCTGGCCGAACGTGAGGGGTCCCATGTTTTCGCTCATACCCCACTCACACACCATCTTTCGCGCCAGTTCGGTGGCGCGCTTAATGTCGTTGCCGGCTCCGGTAGTTAGGTCGTTCAAGAATATTTCTTCCGCTGCACGTCCGCCCATGAGGACCGCTTCTTGGCTCATCAGGTAATTACGCGAGTACGTGTGCCGGTCGTCGATCGGCAATTGTTGTGTCACGCCTAGGGCTCTGCCGCGCGGGATGATCGTAACCTTATGGATGGGATCAGCGTGGGGCATCGTTCGGGCCACGAACGCATGACCGGCTTCGTGAAACGCGGTGTTGCGCCGCTCTTCGTAGCTGATAACCATGCTGCGCCGCTCGCCGCCCATGAGGACCTTGTCCTTGGCGAACTCGAAATCGCTCATGTCGCAGCGATCCTTGTTCATGCGGGCCGCGTTGAGAGCTGCTTCATTGACAAGGTTCGCCAGGTCGGCCCCCGAAAAACCTGGTGTTCCTCTACTGATCGTCTCGAGCGAAACGTCCGGACTAAGAGGAATTTTTCGCGAATGCACACGAAGGATACCGGTACGACCACGAATATCGGGCGGCGGAACCACCACCTGGCGGTCGAAGCGTCCCGGCCTCAGAAGCGCAGGATCGAGCACGTCGGGCCGGTTGGTCGCGCTCACCAGGATGACTCCCTCGTTGGTTTCGAAGCCATCCATCTCGACCAGTAGCTGATTAAGCGTCTGTTCCCGCTCGTCGTGGCCGCCGCCAAGGCCTGCCCCTCGGTGTCGTCCAACGGCATCGATCTCGTCAATGAAGATGATGCATGGTGCGTGCTTCTTTCCCTGAATAAAGAGATCCCGCACTCTGGATGCACCAACGCCGACAAACATCTCAACGAAGTCAGATCCGGAAATCGAGAAGAACGGCACGTTGGCTTCGCCGGCAACCGCCTTGGCCAGCAGCGTCTTCCCCGTACCGGGCGCACCGACGAGCAACACACCCTTGGGAATCTTGCCGCCAAGCCGGGTGAATTTCTTGGGATCACGGAGGAATTCGATTATCTCCCGAAGTTCCTCCTTCGCCTCATCGACTCCGGCCACATCTTCGAAAGTGACCTTGTTCTGCGACTCAGACACGAGGCGGGCACGGCTCTTCCCGAAGCTCATGGCTTTGCCGCCGCCAGCCTGCATCTGCCTCATGAAGAAGACGAACACCGCAAGCAGGAAGATCATCGGAAGCCAGGAGATCAACGCCGTGAGATACCACGGGTTGTCGTCCTCCGGCAGCACTTTGATCTCCACCTGCTTCTTCAAGAGAGCCGGCACGAGTTCTTGATCTTTGGGAGCGAGAGTCCTGAAGCTGCCGGACCCGTCTACATATTCACCGCGAATGCGGTCGCCCTGCAGCTTGACGTCCTTAACTTTCCCTTGCTCCACCGCCTGGCGAAACTCGCTGTAAGAAAGATCTTTCGATGTGGGCTTCTGTTGGCTGAACAGGTGAAACAGAAAGATCATTGCCAAACAGATGACCAACCAAAGCCCCAGGTTTTTGTATATGGGATTCAAGGATTACTCCCTGGGCAAGACTGCTACATTATTGAGCCAATTCTACCACGTACGCGGAAACGGCGCAATTGCCGCGACTCTACCATGTAAGATCCGTTATCTATTGCCGGTTGTCAACCCTTGGCGGCGACCTAAAATGATGCGGGGCGATTCACAAAAACGGTTTGACAAAATCCATCCGCACATCTATAGCGCTAGCCCAACGGCCTGGGGCGTGCTCTTCGAACGTTGGGCGTCCGCCTTGGACCAAGACTACTTTTCGGCTCCGGGACCTCTCATCCGTCGTTCGCGCGTTGTCGGCACCGGAGATATGGCGAACAATTGTTTGAAAGGAACCCGCCGAGCACAGAAGGGAGGAACGCCCATGAAGGCGCTGGTTGCGAACTTCAGCCTTGGACGGGAGTTCCTGGACCGCCTCAAGTCCAAGCTCGGCCGCTCCGGAAATCGCCCTCAATCCGGAGGCCTCTCGATCAATCTCGTCGAGGTTCCCGAGCCGCGACTAGTCTCTCAGGACTGGGTCCGCATACGGACGATCATGTCCGGCATCTCCGACATGGACGAAGCGATGATCGTCGGCCATGAGCCGCCGCCATATGCGTCTTTTCTCACCTTTCCTTTCGTACCGGGGAACGAAAACCTCGGAATTGTGACCGATACTGGTGATGACGTGGACGATATCGAACCCGGCGAACGCGTTGTCATCGACCCGGTTCTTGCGTGCCGCGCGCGCGGGGTTGAACCGCCTTGCATCTCCTGTTCTCGGGGTGAACCCTCCGCGTGTCGCAACTTTGCGGAGGGCGTACCGGGACCGGGGATTATGATCGGCGCGTGCCAAGATACGTCAGGCGGATGGGGCGACTACTTTGTCGCGCATCGGAGCCAGGTGCGAGTCGTGCCTCCATCCATGGAAAGCAGCGAGGCGATCCTTATCCCCGAGTTCAGTCGAGCACTTAGAGCTGTGCTCCGACATCCGCCCGCATCAGGCGACTCCGTAGTCGTGGTCGGAGCGGGGTCGCTCGGGCTCCTCACGTTGTCCGCGTTGAGGCTCCTCGGCCATGAAGTTGACGTGCTGCTCGTTGCCGAACATCCGTTCGATCCTGATCTCGGTCGAACAATAGGAGCTTCCGAAGTGATCGCAGGCTACGCTCCAGGCGCCACGTACGAAGAGGTAGCCGGTCTGCTGGGCGGAGAGGTATACTACCCTGAAGCAGGACGCATAACCATGCGCGGAGGCGCGGACCTCGTGTACGAGACCACCGGCCGCGGCGGGCACATTGAGGACGCGATCAACTTCACCGGTGAAGGGAAGACACTTGTGCTCATGGGTATGAGCTATCCCGGAGTGATCGATGCCGGTCTCCTGAGGTTGAAAGGGGTGCGTCTCGAAACGACCCTGTTCTCAGGAATCGAGCATGTTGACGGCGGCTACACCACGACCTTTGACCTGGCAATGGACCTCGTAGGCCGCTGCGGACTTCCGTCGGAAAACGTCGTAACGCATTTGTTCCAGTTGGAAGACCACGCCCAGGCGTTCGGCACGCTAACGGATCGAGCCGCCAACGGAGCAATCAAAGTGGTGTTCCACCACGTCGTATGAGGGACCATGCCGCTGAAAAAAATCCACCTGATCGTCCGAGATGCAATCGGAGAGTCTCGAAGGAAGGCTGAAGAGCTTATTCGACAAGGACGAGTAACACTCAACGGCCAGATAGCGCTCGACCCATATATTCTCGCAGATCCGGATGAAGACTATATCAAGGTCGACGGGAAGCTCCTCCGGCCGCGACGTGAAGAGAAGGTCTATTACTTATTCAATAAGCCTCGTTTCGTTGTCTCGACGTTCAGTGATCCCGAGGATCGGCCGTGTCTCGGGGATTATGTCAAGAAGATCGGCAAGCATCTGTTTGCCGCTGGACGCCTTGACTTCGACTCTGAAGGACTCATGCTGCTTACCAATGACGGTGCGCTCGTCGAGAAGCTTACCCATCCCTCTCACGCGGTTCCGAGAACGTACCTGGTGAAGGTCAAGGGGAGCCCTCCCGACGAAGTCCTCGTTCGAATTCGGCCGGGAATGCACCTCGGCGAAGGCGACCGTCTCGGCCAGGTCCAATGGATGGTGATCAAGCGCCAAAAGACCACCACATGGCTTCGGCTGGTGCTATACGAGGGCAAGCGCAACGAAATCAAGAGAATCTTCTTCCGCATCGGGCATCCGGTGCGGAAACTCCGTCGCATCGGTTTCGGCCCATTCAGTCTCGGGAAGATCCCTTCGGGCACCTGGCGTCCGCTAACGGCCAAGGAACTGGACAAGCTCGAAGCGCTCAAGCGCGAGGCCGGCGTGAAGGGATGAACACTCAGTGGACAAATTGGGGCTAAAATCCAACGGGGATCATGCTTTTGACTGATCTCATGACAGCGATTACATTATGATAAAGTTGACAGGCGGCGCCAGTGATGTGAGAATTCAAAAATGAAGGTGTAGGAGAGGCTGCGGAGGCGCTTTGTGCCAGTATTGGTTCAATTGGGAGGCATCAAAATCGAACTTTACTATGACGAGAATCACGGCCCGCCTCACGTGCACGTCTGGTGCGGAGATAATCATTGGACCTGGATCGCTATAGAGAATCTCGAGATTCTCGGACAGCAAATCCCAGCGAAATGTTACCGAGTTGTCAAGACGTGGATGGAACCGCGGAAGGAGCGATTAATGGACAATTGGCAGCGAGCCAGACGAGGGGACCGCGTTGAACGTATTCCCTAGGAGACCACTAGAACATGAATCGGATCGTGAAAGCAATTCCTCTCCAAGATTACACCCTTATTCTGTTCTTTGAATCCGGGCGCATTGGACTCCTTGACATGAAACCATATATCAGCAGGGGGGGGGTTTGGACAGAGATCAGCGACTGGCGGATTTTCTCTCAGGTCAGGGTTCAAGAAGATCTTGGAGGACTGGTTTGGCCCGGAGACATTGATTTCTGTCCGGATACGGCCTTCGAGGTGTCCCAGCCTGTTCCTCCAGCCCTATTACGGGACTTGACCATTACTTATTCTCCTAAGGGCAACAGAGAAACGGCCGTCCAGGATACTGCTTGAGAGGCAAGAGCGCGAATGAACAGGAGCCTGTGCGAGTGTCTTCGGATAATGAATTAGGATCTCAAGCTTCTCCCAACAATCATCATTCTATCCCACCGAGGCATTGACACGATCCCCCTCTATCTTCTAGGTTTGGTACGGTGAGGCAACCCGGGCATTCAGGAGGTTCCCATGGCTGTAGGTAGAGTAGCCCGAGTCACCGAAGTGATCGCCAGCTCCCCCAAGGGCTTTGACGAGGCCGTCAAGATCGGTTTCGAGCGCGCGACAAAAACCCTGAGAAACGTCACCGGCATGAGGGTCCTCGAGTTCCGCGTGAACTGCGAGAAAGACAAAATAATGGAATATCGCGTGAGAATGGAGGTCATTTTCATACTGGAGTGAAACCCGGCAACCAACCCCATTGCGGAATTTGTAGGTCGGTGTTGCCTCACTTGCCTTCACACCGGGATCACCAAGCCCCCCCCCTCTTAGAGCCTGTCACAAAAAACCGTGTCAACTCACGACGCATCGTCACCCCGGACTTGATCCGGGGTCCAGGAGGATTCAAGAACCTGGATCCCCGCTTTCGCGAGGATGACGGCAATCACCGCCGGCAAGCTAATTGCCTCGGCGCGCTGCAACACTTATTCTGGGACGCTCCCTTAGAGTTTCGTCCCGGTTGCACCATTGCGATCCTTGTCTCACGTCCCGTTCTTCCATCGCTGCGGCCAAATTGGCTCGTACGCGCGGTCTATCGACCATCCAGTCCGGCGCCACCAACTCTCCGGAGTGCGGGTCCGACGTGAGCCGATGGATGACCGTCTCGGGCGGAAGTAGTTCGAGCACGGCAAAGATCGCGTCGATCGCTTCCCGTTCCGTCATGGGCCGATATTGTCCTGATCTATACATGCGTTCCAGTGGAGTGCCTCGTATTATATAAAGCGGGTGCAGCTTGACCCCGTGAACGCCCGAGAATGCTACTGCCGAGGCGGTGGCCTTCATGTCGGCGATTGACTCTCCGGGCAGCCCCAGAATCAGGTGCGCAACCACAGGGATTTCTCGTGCTTGCGTGCGCCGCACCGCGTCGAAGAACGCGTCCGGCCCGTGACCGCGATTGATCAGCTCCAGCGTCTTCGCGTGCGCCGATTGGAGGCCATATTCCAGCCAGACGAGCCGTTCGGTCGAAAGTGCGGCGAGATGATCGAGCACGTCGTCAGCGATGCAATCAGGGCGCGTGCCTATTGCCAAACCCACAACATCGGGGTGCTCCAAAGCCTTGGCCCAGAGTGGCGCCAGTTCGGATAAATCCCCGTAAGTATTGGTAAATGATTGGAAGTATGCTATGAACTTGTTGCAGCGGAATCTTTGGGAAAGGAATTGCGCGCCTCGGTTCACCTGCTCACGAATCGAGACGCCTTGACGGTGGGCGCCCGTGCCGGAACCTCGCGGATTGCAGTAGATGCACCCCCCGCGGCTGATCGTCCCGTCGCGGTTCGGACAACCGAGCCCTGCATCCACGGTGATCTTGCGGACTGGCTCGCCGAGGCGTTCCTTGAGCCACGACGACAGCGACCTGTATCTTGCGGCAGATTTGACCATAGTTTCAGCTTAGCATGGGCGGACGCGAGTGCCAATGCCGCCCGCAAAGGAGCAACCGTGTGAAGGCCGACTCGATCTTCACGTGCACTGCATGCGGAAAGGAACTCGTCAAGTGGATGGGCCGCTGCCCCGCGTGCGGTGAGTGGAACACCATCGTGCAAAAACAAGTTTCCGCAGTCCGTTCAACCGCCGTCTCACGATCCGCCGGCGAAGCGGCAGAATGGGGTGAAGTGCGCCCCATCACGGATGTCCCGAGCGAACGCGAACCTCGGCTCCTCACCGGGATCGACGAATTTGACCGCGTACTCGGCGGCGGCATGGTGCGCCGGAGCGTCGTACTCCTGGCCGGAGATCCGGGCATCGGCAAGAGCACTCTTCTTACACAGGCCTTGGGTGCGATGGCTGCTCGAGGCGATCGCGTCCTCTACGTTTCAGGGGAGGAATCGCTCGATCAGATCAGGTTGCGCGCGGATCGCCTCGGCGTGCGCGCTGACGATTTTCTCGTGCTGATGGAAAACGAACTCGAAGTCATTCTCGACCGCTTGGGAGACTCCTCTGGATGCGTGGTAGCAGTTGACTCCATCCAATCCCTGTTCAGCCGGTCCCTTGAGGCCGCGCCCGCGACCGTATCCCAGGTGCGTTTTACGGCTGGGCGAATCATCGACGCAATCAAGAGGAGTGACGCCGCATGCGTTGTTGTGGGCCATGTGACCAAAGGCGGCGACATCGCTGGACCGAAACTTCTGGAGCACATGGTGGACACAGTGCTCTACTTCGAGGGAGAGCGCGGTTATCCGTATCGCATTCTACGAGCCGTGAAGAACCGTTTCGGGTCGGCCAGCGAAATCGGTGTCTTCGAGATGGGCGACGCGGGTCTCGCGCCCGTCGGCAATCCGTCCGCTCACTTTCTTGCGGAACGACCTGAAGGAGTGTCCGGATCGGTGGTGACGGGCCTGGTGGAAGGCTCGCGGCCTATCCTCGCGGAAGTCCAGGCGCTCGTAACCGGCCCGGTGCCGGGCCAAGGACGTCGCACATGCCTGGGAATCGATCCGCAACGGCTCGCTCTCATGGTGGCGGTGCTCGAAAAGAAGCTCGGGCTGGGCCTTGCAGATCAGGACATCTTCCTTAACGCAGTCGGCGGCATCCGCGCGACCGAGCCCTCCGCAGACCTGGCTATCGCCGCGGCGCTTCTGTCATCGTTCACGGATCGGCCCGTGCCAATGCGCACAGTGGTCTTCGGAGAGGTCGGCCTCGCGGGTGAGGTGCGACGCGTCTCCCGTGCGGCCGCACGGCTCACGGAAGCACAACGACTGGGATTCACGCGGATTATCGCGCCGCGGTCGAATATCGAGGCCTGGAACGGCGATCCCGCTGTGACGTGCATCGGGATGTCCCACGTGAAAGAACTGTCTAGGGTGCTCTTCGAGCCCCGTGGCGGCAAAGGGAAGTGACATGACGCCTCATGACCTTGATGTGGGTGCTCGGATCAGGGCGTTTCGCAAGAGAAACAAGCTTTCCCTGAACCAACTATCCAAGCTGACGGGCATTGCAGCATCGAACCTTAGCTCCATCGAGCTGAACAAAACGTCCCCCACTCTCGCCACTCTGCTGAGAATCGCGGAGGCCTTCGACATGAGCGTGGGCGCGCTGCTCGATCAGGTACTCCCCACGACAGTCTCAGTGTGCAGGCGTGGAGAGGGGGAAACCATTGAGGCATCCGAACTCGGAGTCACAAACCTCGATCTCACCGGAAATATTTACCGTGCGGGGCTTGCCGCGTCGCTCGTGCGCCTCGACCCCACAGCGGCCGCGTTCGACCTAGGGGCGATCTCCGCCGACAGGTTCTTGTATGTCCTGGAAGGGGCCGCGACCGTAGGTGTGAATGGCGAAATGATCGAACTCACGGCTGGCGACAGCCTCTATGCCGCTTCGGGGACCCACGTAATTGCAGAGAATCGCGAACACGTTGCGGCGCAACTGCTTGTGGTGAGAGGGACCTTTGTGTCGCGTCAGCAGTGACGGAGCATGTCGGCTTTCTTCAGTCTCGACGTTGTCTGATGGAGGCAACTGGAAGCACAACCGGGCGGATGATCTTGGTTTGCTTGGTCATCATCCGCCGGCACAGAGGCCGGCGCCTATCAATTCGGGAATGGCACCCCCTTGCTATCGATCATCATTCGCGATGCGAAGTGGCAGCGTAGACGACGTCCCGATTTGCCGCCTACTTTGTCGTGTACCCATGTGCCTTCAACTGAGCGTAGAACTTTTTGGCCGAGCCTTTGGGCACATGGATCGTATGACTGACGGCCTTGCCGCCGGAAGTGGCAGGAAATACGCCCTTATCGGAACAGACCTGGGTATTGAGTTCCCAAAATGTTCGGGGGGTGGTGTCGAGCATCTTAGCGGCCGCGGCGAAGGTCAGGTCCTTCTTTAGCGTCACTTTCGTCACGGTGTCGAACGACTTCGTACCGTGGCTAAGGCCCCTGATGCCGTAAAAGTCCCGGTGATTGCTAATCAACCATGTTGCGATGAGTCTCGGAACGTACTTCTCCGTTTCGTCCGGTAACGGAACGTCCCAATAGTCATCCGTCCCAAAGGAGTTCAGCCGCTCGATCACTCGCGCTGGACCGGCATTGTACGCGGCCGCGGCCAACGACCAGTCGTGGAAGCCTTCCTTTTCTCCCTTGCCGTTGAGCCGCACTTTCATGGCGCGATTCATGTACGCAAGGTACTTGGCTGCGGATGCCGTCGAGATCATCAGGTCGCCGCGTTCGTCCTTCCACTTGGTGATCTGCATCTTCCAGTCGTAGTCCGCGTTGTTTGACGGTCCTTTGAGCGCTGTGGCCTTGATGAACTGCCAGTAACCGAACGCGCCCGCGGACGAGAGCGCCCGGCTGTCGTAGCTGCTCTCGATAGCAGCAAGGAACAGGAACTCAGTGGGCACGTGGTGCTTGCGCAGAATCGGCACTATAACGCCTTTGAACTCATCCGCGCGTGACAGCCACAACTGTATCCGTGACCGCCTGTCCATCAGAAGATAGTTGATCTGATCGACGATGCGGTCGCGCACATCTTTACGGTGAATGGGGATACGCTTTTCGGCGAACGTAAGGCCTTTCTTCTCGACCGACGGCGGCAAACCGTAACGGAATCCCCCCGGTACCGACGCGAAATGCGCGGGTACACATACCGGAGGCCGCGCTTCTTGCGCGGAAACGAAGCATGACACAAACAGGAGGGCAATTGCCGCTGGCAGGCTTTTCAAGCCGATCAAACCGCACCTCTACAGTACGAGAGACATGACCCGCTCCAAGAGCGTCAGGTCTGTCTTCTTAAGGACAATATTGCCGTACAAAGGATTCATGGATTTGAGGATCAGGCTCTCCCCCGAAAACTCGACCTTTTTCACGAAGGCCCGGTTGTCCGTCCGATCTTTGAAAATGACCAGGTCCCCGTCTCTAATCTCTTCCCACGACTCGGGTTTGATGAATAGCAACGCGCCCTCGTTGATGAACTCCTTGAGGCTGTTTCCCCGAACCCGTACGCAGTAGAGCTGGCTTGCCAAAACCGGATCGACTCCGGGTGGCAGCTCCACGCGCTCGAACCCTTCGCCGACCGGATAGCCGCCGTCTGTAAACATGAACCCTTCGCCGGCGCTCACGTGCCCGACAACCGGCACAGTCCTCCTAAACTGAACATCGGAATCCGGATCTCCGATCCGCTCGATCATCTCCAGCGCGTCGATGAGATCGTGCGACTCGCAACACAGGCGCACCTCGTTGGCTTCAGGGTCCCAGGACCACGTGAAAATCCGTTCCTCGAAGAAGTCGACAAGATCACTTTCAAGGAAGTTCTTATTGGAGCGCGCACGCTCGGAAAACTCACGGAAACGAGTGGCGCCATATGCATGGTGGGCGGGAAATTCCTGTTGGACCATGAGATACATCCGCACGAGCGCGCCAATGGTCTGGTTCTCCGCTGGGTGCAACTCCATGCGCCGAATCTCGTCAGCCAGATCGCGACTCCCCTGGCCGAGCCGTTCCAAAAGCAGTTTCCGTAACCTCTGGTATCGAGGATCGGCCCTCACGGTGACCCCGTGTAGCTGCAACCGCACCAAATCGACGATGTCCTCCTCCGTCGCAGCGAGGAATTCCGCCCAGATTCGGAGCTGCGGCCGGTTGCGCGCTTTGCTGAGGTCCGGCGGGTTCTTTTTTCCCGTGAAAATCTGCGAAACGTAGGCGGGCGACACACCGAGCTTTGCTGCGAAGGCTTTCTGGTTCTTGCCCAGACGCCTGAGTCGTTCCTTTGCGAATTCACCGAGGGTCTTCATGGCACCGTCAATAACCAAAAAAGTAATCCATCACTGACCGCTAACAGGTTGACATATCAGAATAAGGTCTGAGTGATGGTTGTTGGAAATGTTACGGCGGATAAAATTAACTGTCAAGGGAAATATCCGGGGAAGAGTCGGCTTTCAATTCCGCGGGGTCACTCCGGAATCCGTATCATTAGAGCCAGTTTTCAGCCGAGGGAGCAATCTCTGCGCCGAGTATGACCAAGGTATCCCGCATCGCGAACAGTGACCTGGGTGGCCCCGACGTCATACGTCGGGGTTGCGAAGCAGCAAGAGGTCCTTGTTCTTTCTCGCATGAGATTAGTTTCAAGATGAGCGATCAAGACCTCTTACGCCTTCGGCGCTCCGACGTGTAACGTCGGAGCCACCCTCAGAGGATGTCGATCATTTGCTTATTTCGGACAGTTTCTTCGTCCTTACAGTAAGCAACTGAACGATTATCGCGAAGAGCGATCACCCACAACAACGCAGAAGCCCCTCTCGGCCTTCTGACCGGAGGGGCCTCGCGTGTCATACCTCAGGCGGAATGTCAGAATCTCAGCGAGAAGTCCATGTACATGCCTTCCACACCCACGTCCGTAAGTATGCGCTTGCGGGTTCCGTCGAGGCGCCACGTCTTGTAGCCGAGCTTCACTCCGCCGTCCACATTGCGGCTGACAGGAGGAGCGACACCCGCGCCCAGATCCATGATGGAGTATCCGAGGCCGTCAAGGTTCATCCAGCTGAATCGGCCTTCCATGTACGGCTTGAACCACGAGAAGTACCCCGTATTTTTGGGGTCATAGCGGACGTGAGCGCCTATGGCCGGCTGCAGAATCGTCTTGGCGAAATCGCCGGAGTCGCCGTCGCCGGTGACTACCCGCTGGTTCCACTTGATGACGTTGAATTCACCATTGGGCCCGAAACAAAGATCCTTGCCGAACGAGACGTCATAGTCGGCGCTCACCCGGAAGGTGGTGAGGTCGAGCGTGGTCATAATCGGAGTGTCCCTCTTGATGAGCAGGCCGGCGAAGTTGCCATCAACGCCCATGTGGCCCGGACCGCTCCAACTCCACGGCAGGTATTCCATCATCACGGAGACCTTGTCCCAGAGCTTCAGATGACCGTAAAGCTCCCACTGAGTCCGCTCGCTTGGGAGTCTCAAGTGCCCGTGAAGATTGAGAAACGTGCCCTCACCCCCGGTGCTTGCAGCCTTGACCGAACCGGTGAGCGTGGAGAAGAACGGCCGCATCCCCAGGGCAAAATCATAGCCGCGCTTCGGGCAAAGGATTTCCGCCGCCGGTGCACCAGCAGCCGAGTGCCAGTCAGACGATACGGACGACGATGCCACTCCGATCCCGCCGATGCCCATGTCCGTCACACTGGCTTTGGGAACCCTCACCTTCATGGGAAACCGAAATTTCTGATCCCAGGCGCCAGCCAAGGTTACCGCCGCAAGGACGAACACCAGGGTCAAGAGAGCACAGGGAGTTCTCTGTAGTCCCCTTGTTGACATACGAGTACCTCCGAAGCGTGAGGAACCGGAGCGTTCCATCGATTTTTCAGACGTGGTGGAGCGAGTCTCACCAATCATTGCGATCCTGCCGTAAGGCGAAATCTCCTGAAGGGTCGGGACCTCAGGACCGGATCTTCAGATCATGCACTAGATGCGTACCCCAAACCGGGCAAAAAGTCAAGAAGTTTCTCTAATATATTCTAGGGCGTTAGAGTTAAATATTAAAGTAATGTATTGTTTTTCGTCAACAGCAGCGGATCATATCACCATTATTCAGACGAAAACAGTGGGTGCCGCGTAACCCCCCAGTTTCCAGCGGTCTCGCCGGGTCAATCCCGCGTCCCGCGGGATCATTGCGAGGAGTGAAACGACGAAGCAATCTCCTTTGGTGAAGCGTAGGAGATTGCTTCCCCCGTTTTTCAACGGGGTCGCAAAGACAAGTTCGACCGTGGGTTCCCGCCCCACGTTACAGAACGGTTTCTGTGCCGCACGCAGCCCGTATCGCCCCCGCTTCTCATTATTTCCCTACACAAAAGCGTTCAAAGATCCTGTCGAGGACTTGATCGTCCACCTCATTGCCGGTGATCTCCTTGAGCAGCCTCAGGGATCGTCGCATCTCCAAAGAGACGATTTCCGGCCGCTGAACTCCTTCTTTGGTGAAAGAATCGAGCAGCGATCGTACAATCACAGCCGCGGCCTCCACGAGTTCGACACCGCGGTTGCTCAGACCCGCACACCTTTCCGACGGAAGGCAGTCGGTCCTCTCGCGGCCATAGGCTGCCATGATCTCACGCACTGCCTCGAGCCCTTCTCCAGTGGTTGCGCTCACGGACGCCCTCCGACGGGAAACCGGGCCAAAGCGCGTGTCGTCGGGGTCGACCGCAGTACCGAGATCCATCTTGTTGAGGACCACCACGACGTCGCGGTTCGTGCAGGCGGCCAGTACGCTCTCATCTTCCTCGTCGATCGGCATCGAACCGTCCAGCACGGCGAGCACCAGGTCAGCGTGCTTAAGCGCGTTTTGCGTCCTTCGAATCCCCTCTTCTTCCACACGATCAGGTCCGTTTCTGATTCCCGCCGTGTCGGTCAGCACAAATGAAACACCATCCAGAAGGATCCGCTCCTCGATCGTGTCGCGAGTGGTCCCCGGGATAGGAGTCACGATTGCTCGATCAGCCTTGAGCAAGGCATTGAACAGGGTGGATTTGCCCACATTGGGCTTGCCGGCAATAACGATATGCACGCCCTCTCGGCGAATCTTTCCCGCGCGGCCGCCCTCCACGAGCGCTTCCATCCTAAAGAGGATTTCTTCCAGGAGAGGTACGGGGTTCGGAACGGGTTCGATATCGTCTTCGTCGAAATCGATGTGCGCCTCCAGCTCTGCGAGGAGATCCACAACAAGGTCCGAGACACCTTCCACCTGGTGCGACAGCGATCGGTCCAGGCGGGCGAGCGCGTCTTCGGCCGCTGCGGGGCTCATTGCTTCGATGAGGTCGATCACCGCCTCCGCCTGGACAAGATCCAGCTTGCCCGCAAGGAATGCACGGCGAGTGAATTCACCTCTCTCTGCGGGCCGAGCGCCGCGTCGCACGATGCACCGCACCACCATATCAAGGACCACCGGGCTTCCGTGGAGGCTCAGTTCCGCTACATCCTCTCCGGTATACGTTGCAGGTCCGCGCATCAAGAGAGCGAGCCCATCATCCAGCACCGCTCCGCTCTCCGGGTCGATGACATGGCCGTAGACTGTTCGACGATTCGGAAACCCGTCTGCTCCGCTCGCAGGTTCGAAAACCACTGCAAGGATCTCGGGCGCCTGCGGACCGCTCATGCGGATCACGCCCACACCGGAAAACCCTCTCGGCGTTGAAAGCGCCACTATGGTGTCTGCTGAATGGAAGTTTTGAGACGTCATGCGATGGACAGAGGCTCCGTAAGCAAATTCCGGAGAAATCCGTAGGGCCGGCACGTTGTAAGGATTGCCAGAATTCTTGTCCGATTCCCATGGTGAAAGCCGTCATTCCTGCGAAAGCAGGAATCCAGTTTCTTTTCTGGGTTCCCGCCTTCGCGGGAACGACGCTTTCTTTTTTGATTCCTGTCTCCCGAGTAAACGGACATAATTTCAGGCAACCGATATGGTAAGCTACGATCCTGCGGACGTCAGCATCACGCGCAGAACTACGTCGCGCTTATCATATCATGCGGTCTATTGGGCTTGAAGGCCTCTGCTGCGAAGTTGTGATTATGGGATGGTACGGGGGATGTGTAGGGGCGAGTCTGAGACCCGCCCCTACCTGAGCCTACTGCAAAGGCCAACGTGATGGCATTACTGAATAAATCTACTACCGACCTCGGCGCTTGTTCGGCACTCGGCGCGGGTACACCACGATGCGCCGCATGGGGCCTTCTCCGTGGCTCTTGGTATAGACTTCGCGATCGCTCGCCAGCACCATGTGGACTATGCGCCGTTCGTCCGGCGGCATAGGCTCAAGCCAAACGGGCTTCAAGGTCTTGCGCGCACGTTGGCTCATCTTCAGGGCCTTCTCCTTCAGGCGCTCCATTTTGCGAAGGCGATAATTCTCGGTATCGATAATGATCTCAATCTTGCCGTGCGTCGACGCATCCTTGTTGACTATCTTGCTTACCAAGTACTGAAGCGCATTGAGGGTGTGGCCTTCCTTGCCGATGAGAAGACCTGAGCCGTCGCCGATGATTTCGAGATAGACCGCTCCGTCGACCATCTTGGGACGGACTTCGGCTTCGATAGTCATTTTCGCCAGAATCTCCACCAGGATTTCTCTGGCCTGCTCCAATTCCGCGGGCGCCTCCTCGGTCACGGCGCTCTCTTCTGTTTCGAGCACGCCAGCGTCTTGAACGGCCGCTGAAGATTCTTCGGGTTCGCACTCGCAGCACGGCACTGACGGCGCTTCGTGCTCGGGTTCATGAGGTCGGTCGCTCACTTCCATGATTTCTTTGAGGAGATCACGCTTCCTAACTTTGATTCTGGCGTCTCGCTGGCCGACAAGTCCGAGAAACCCGGATTTGCTCTCTTCGATGACCTCCACATCGAGGAGCGCCTCCTCGACCCCCAATTCATCGCAGGCTTTCTCGACGGCTTCTTTCACCGTCTTTCCCGTGAACTCATAGATCATGGCAAATTCCTCTTACTTCGCCATCCTATTGGTAATGGCCTGCTGCCCGATGGACAATACGTTGCTGAGCAACCAATAAAGGACCAGGCCGGAGGGAAAGCTCAAGAACATCCAGGTGAATACCACCGGCATGAGGAGCATCATCTTGCGCTGCATCGGGTCGCCCGCCGATGGTGTCATCCACTGCTGGAGCACCATCGTGCCGCCCATAAGGATCGGTGTCACGTAGTAGGGGTCGGGGGCCGAGAGGTCCGCGATGCACAGGTAAATGGACGGGATGCACACAAAACCGGCGTGCCGGAGTTCGATAGCGTAGGACAGGCTCTGGTATAGCGCTATGAAAACAGGCATTTGGAGGAACATTGGCCAGCAGCTTCCCAGCGGGTTGACTTTGTGCTCCCTGAAAAGCTCCATGGTGGCCTTGTTGAGCGCTGCCTTGTCGTCTTTGTATTTGTCCTTGAGCTTGGCTATCTGCGGTTGAAGATCCTGCATCCTCTTCATCGAAGAAGTGCTCTTGTGGGTGAGCGGAATGAAGAGGATCTTGATCACGACCGTGAGAATGATGATGTCCCACCCCCAGTTGTGGGTGCCGGGGATTTTCATCCCGAACACCTCGAAGCCGTTGTTGCACAGCTTCAGGAACTTCATCAGATACACCGACATCATCTCCAAGACCCAGTAGTAGCTGTAGACCAACGCCTTGGACAGCTCGTGGCCCGCCGCGGCCAAGGCCGTGCTCTCCTTGGGGCCGAAGTAGAGCGCGAGATCGAGATTTGCCGGTTTGCCGGGCGCGAGGTCCACATCGCCGTATCTGACCCAGAATTCGGCTATGCCCTCCTTTGTAGGTTTGAACAGTGTGACTTTCTTGCCGGGCTGGTCGCCGAACACCAGCGCCTTGAAGAAGTACACGTCGCCGAGACCTGCCCACCGCACCTGGCCAGAAGGCTCTTCGTCGCCTTTGATGTCCTTGAGGTAGTAGTCTTTCAGGTCACCGTTCAGGAGAATCTCAGCGCTGTTCCACTGGAAGCGGCCGTCCTTTTCTTCACCGTGGTAGACCTTTTTCCACGGGAAGGTCACCAGATAGTTGCGAGCCTCCGCGGTCTCGTTGACCAGTTCTACTGAAAAATCCACGAGATACTTGTCAGCATGGAAAGTGAATGTCTTGGAGATCTTCAGGCCGCCGGAGGTTATAGCCCGGAAGGCTATCGCCTTCTTCTCGCCTGCCTGAGCAAGCGTGACGGACGGCTGCTCGACATCGCAATCGTACGCGACGGTGGCGTCGTTGAGGGTTTCATCCCGTCTTGTGAACATGATCGACGGACCTGAAGTGTCGGGTCCGTCGGAGGGAATGAGGTTCACCAGGTCCTTGCTCTTTAGGGTCTGCGTGTAGTCCTTGAGCTTAAACGAGACGAGCCGCCCTCCAAACGACGAGAGGACCGCCTGGTACTTCACGGTCTCGATCGTTATCGTTCGTTCTTTCGCCGGGGCCACTCCTTCCAGTGGTGCGACGGCAGTTGGACTCGGCCGCGGAGCCTCGCGTTCGACAGCAGGCGCAGCGGCGCGCTCTTTCACCTTGTCGGCCGGTTTCTCCGTTCTGACCGGGACCTTCTTTGGCGGCGGAGGTGAAACGGTTTGAAAATAGAGCTGAAATCCTATGATGATTAGGATGGAAATAACGATTGCAAGGATAAGATTACGATCCATTACGTTCTACCCGACTGTTGGGTTGCAGGGATCGGGATTGGACCCAATCGCGCGGCGGGCCCGCGAGCGAAATCGCGTCACGGGACAGGGTCGAAGCCTCCCGGGCCGAAGGGCCGACAGCGGCCGAGACGTCGAAAGGCCAAACGCAAGCCCTTTCCGACTCCATGCTCCAACACGGCCTCGCGGGCATATTCGGAACAGGTGGGATAAAATCGACAAGACGAGGGGAAGAGCGGGGAGAGCAGGATCTGATAGAGACGAATCACCCCTAAGAGCGCGTACCTTCCGACAGTCAGAACTTCCGTGCGAAGAAGCGGTCCAACTCCCTCCAGAGCTGATGGGTGTCCAGGGCGGGGGCTCCCTCCAGGGCGACGAATACTATATCCATGTCCGCGGGCAACTTCGCCCGATTCAGCCTGAAATACTCCCTCAGTCTCCTCTTGATCCGATTTCTCGCGCAAGCTATTCCGACTTTCTTGCTGGCGGCCACGCCCAGACGCGGCCTGCCCAACGAATTCCGCAGCATCCGGATGAGAAAGTGAGACGTTCGACAGCGGACTCCCTGCTTCATCACGATCCGGTATTCCGAGGAGCGCCGGATCCGGTCCTCTTTGGACAGTCTGAATCGGCCGGTATCAGACTGACAAGCGGTGGCGTCCTTTTTGTCTTCTCCGCTTGAGGACCAGTCTTCCACTCGTCGTCCTCATCCGAATGCGGAAACCGTGTGTTCTCTTGCGACAAGTAATGCTCGGTTGAAATGTTCTTTTCACGTCGGTTCCCTAGCTTTGATCTCGTATCTTCAAAAGATTTATTTAACCGGAGGTCTCCTCGGAAGTCAAGGACTCTTTTGAGAACGAGGCGACCATTCGGCGAGAGATTATATAATGCGTTACTTTAAATATTGCTTGCAATTCCTTGTAACTTTTGGTAAATATCTCTGCAATATCACAAGACGAGGCCGGCCATGATCGTCCATCTCGCCGTCATATTCCTCATGATCGCCACCCTCGGCGCCTTCCTTATTCTTTGGTACTTCTGGGTGAAGAAGAAAGTTGAAGCATCCTTCTTCCTCGACGACGAGGAGCAGGTGCTGTTTCCCTTTCGCTATTTCTCCTGGATTTTGATCGGCTTGGTGGTACTCACCTGCCTGGCGCAAGTGCACTTCCTGCGCGTGTCTGCGTCCGTCCATGAGAGGCTCGCGCATATTGCCGGCTTCCACAAGAGCCAGCAGTCCTGCGCCGGCGCCGTGAATGAACTGAAGGTCATGGTCCAGGGCGTGCGCAAGGACCTCAACGCGGGCTTCACGAAAATCGCTGCTAACTCTCCGGCTGTTCCTGCCCTGGCCGAGACTCTGGACAAGCCGGCGAGCATCGACGAGACACCGCTTGCACCGCCCGCAAAGACTCCACCGCGCGGCGACCTGCCACCCGGCCTTCCCAAGATCGGCAAGGCGGACACCCGATCGTCATTCGCTCAAGAAGCCAGGGCCTCCACTTCCGAGGACATGACCGAAATCCGTACCACAGAAAATGAAGCGGAATCGAAAGATCCGGCCAAAGGCGTGTGGTCGATGTCTCTCAAGATGGAAGGCAAGGTTACCGCCGACTCTCTGCGCGTGCGCCAGGAGCCTGAGAAGAACTCGCGAGTCGTAGCCAAGCTCAGAGTGGGCGATAACGTGAAAGTCACAGAGAAGCGGATCGTGGACGACGGAATGTGGTTCCGGGTCATAACTCCCAACGGTCGAGCGGGCTGGGTGGACTTCCGTTTCCTGAAACTCCACGCACTCGCACAGCCAGGCCAGGGAGCGTAGCCGGAACGGTGTAAGTCCGAATTGACTTCTCCGTGGATCGAATAGATAATGGGCCCCAATGGGGATGGGGTCCCCCAAAAATGCTCATCATCATGGGCTGATGACTCCTACCGTAAAGACCTTGCGGTGGGAGATCCGCCTCCCAGGAACCCACCGTAAGGTGGGTTTTTTATTTTTGTGCCGTCCGGTTGAAAACCGTGCACGCGAATCTTGTCACAGGAGGGCTCCCAATGGATTCCTCGCAATTCCCCCATTCTCGGCTAGAGATCGCGTTGCGTTCGCCGGATCAGACGTCTAGAGCCGCTCTTGATTTCCAGTTCCTTCTTGGTGAGGCAATCAGATTGGTAGACGGCATAGGCACTCGCTTCACTTCAGACAAAGACAGGCTTTTCGCCTTGCGGACTCGGCTGGAGGAAGGACGATTCCACCTCGCGGTTCTGGGACAGTTCAAACGGGGCAAGAGCACGTTCCTCAACGCATTTCTCGGACAAGCGCTGTTACCCACCTCAGTTGTGCCGTTGACAGCTATTCCGACGTTTCTGGAATATGGCCCGGAAATTCGCATGCGCGTCTGCTACCTGGATCAAAAGCCAGCCAAGGAATTTGCCGGCAAGAGTATCGAAGAGTTCGTTGACGTTCTGAAAGGATTCGTGACCGAGGAAGGGAATCCCAAGAACCGCTTGGGCGTTCAACAGGTGGACATTACTTATCCGGCGACCATCCTTCAGCACGGCGTAGTGCTGATTGATACTCCTGGTATTGGCTCGACCTTCACGCACAACACTGAAGCTACTCTCAATTTCCTTCCCCAGTGTGACGCGGCGTTGTTCGTGGTATCCGCGGACCCGCCACTGAGCGAAGTGGAGGCCGCATTTCTTGAAAAAGTGAAGTCCCGTGTGGCGCGCTTGTTCTTCATTTTCAACAAAGTTGATTATCTCACCGAGCAGGAGCGGGGCGCCGCGCTTGCTTTCTTCAGGAAAGTGCTCGCCGAAAAGATGGAGTCTGCCGACGACCATCCCATCTTCTGCGTCTCGGCCCGTCGAGGATTGAGCGCACGACTTTCCGGCAACTCGCGTATGTGGGCTGATAGCGGCCTGAACAAGGTCGAAGATCATCTCGTCCACTTTCTCGTCTCCGAGAAGACGAAAGCGCTCCATGAGGCGCTGGGTCGCAAGGTGCGGGATGTGCTCGAAGACGTGGTCATGCGGCTACGACTGGAGATCCGATCTCTTCAGATGCCCGTAGAGGATCTTGAGTCACGGCTGCAAATCTTTGAGCGCGAGTTGAAGAATTCGGAAAGACAGCGCGTTGCAGCCCAGGATCTCTTGACCGGCGACCGCAAACGCGCCTTGGAGCGGCTGGAGCAGGAAGCAGAAAGCATGCGCCAGAAGTCGATCGTGCATCTGGAAAGGGTGGTAGGAGCTTCTTTCTCGGCTATGAAGGATGGCGAGGTCTCCGAACAGGCTGTCCTCGACGCGCTCGCAAATGAAGTCACTTCGTTCTTTCAGGCGTCTGCGGATGAGGTTTCAGGTGGTTTCGGCATCCATGTGGCAGAGACCTTGCGCCCTCACCAGCAGCGCGCCGACGAGTTGATCGAACTCATTCGGAAGACAGCGGCGGAGCTTTTTGACATCCCCTACCACGCGCCGGAGAGTGCCGCGGCCTTTGAAGTGAAACGACGGCCTTATTGGGTGTTGAGGAAGCGGGTGCCGACTCTCCCCATAGTCGTGCCTGAAGAGGCGCTCGATAGGCTTCTTCCGGCAGGTCTCCGAGTCAGTCGGCTCAAGAAGCGGCTGTCCCGACAGATCGAGACTCTGGTTCGCCACAATGTCGAGAACCTTCGTTGGGCAACGCTTCAGAATCTGAACGATGCGTTTCGGCGCTTCGGGCTGACGCTTGACCAGCGTTTTCAAGAAACCATCGAAGCCACGCACGGAGCGATGCAGGCCGCGTACGTGAGACGTAAGGAGCACGCGGAAGCCATTGCCGAAGAGGTTGCAAAGTTCGAGGCGGCGGCCGGTGAAATCACGAACATATGCGTCGAGATCCAGAGATGCCAATGAACGCCCCGGCACCCTCCCTACCTCCTGAACCGGATGCCCTCCGGCTTTCCCCTGGAGAAATCCATTTTCTCTGGTGGTTCATACAGGGAGGCATCATGGAGCCGGAAACTCGACAACGTATGCGCAAGGCGTGGGGGTTTTGTGAGCGGCACACATGGGGATGGATTTCTGTCGAAGCCGCTTTTCGAAGCGGCTACCTGCTCGGACCGGCGGTCCTTTACGAAGATGTGATGGAACGCGCTGTGAAATTCTTTCATACGAACGGCCCGGTCCAAAGTGCAAGGGTACGATTACGCGTCCGCGAAAAGGGGCCGTGCCTTATGTGCGAGTCGGGGTACGGCCCCGATAGCAAAGCCATGGCAGCGGCGAAGCTGATAGAAAGGGGACGGGATCTCTACCATCTTCGATTGGTGGCTGAAAGAACTCGTCCGTACTGGCGGAAAGATGTGTGCGGCATATGCGCGGGGACCGAGTCGCCGATGAGGTGCCGAAAACACTTCGTGCGTGGAGACGTCGACTCGGTGAATCACTTTCCCCTACAGAAAGAGTTTATCACCTCCCTCTTTCCGCATGTCGCCAACTTCTTGCGCTCTTTTCGCTGGGAATATCGGGACACCCAAACGGTGGAAGACATGGCAGCGCTGATTAGTGCCGTCGGATGGTGCAGCGGGTGGACGATTTTTCTCGAGTTGGTCGATTGACTCCATACCCCACGCAATTCGGTTCGAGCCGACAAGATGGTGAGCAGCACCCATGAATGTTGCAATCGCTTCGAAATCCGCGAGCCTTCCGACGTTTGAGCTTTCTCCCGGAGAAATCCATTTTCTCTGGTGGTTCATTCAAGGAAGCATCATGAATCCGTCCACGCGAATACGGCTTCGCCGCGCATGGGGAATGTGCGAACGGCACGCGTGGGGATGGATGATCGTGGAAGCCGCATTTCGCAGCGGTTATATGCATGGCCCTGCCGTTCTCTATCACGACGTAATCGGCCTGGCCGTGGAGGCGTTCGAGATGCAAGGGCCGATGCAGCACGGGAGGCTCCGGAGACGGCTTCGCACGAAGGGGCCTTGCCTGATGTGCGAAGAAGGGTACGGCTCGGAGACAAAAGGGTTCGTGAAGCCGACTATCGTCGTGCAAGGACGTGATTTGACCGAGATTCGATCTTTCGCGCGGCGCACGTCTTCCTACTGGAAGGATGACGTCTGCGGCATATGTTCAGGCAATGGATCTCCCGTAAGGTGCCGCGGGCATCTCGTTGAAGAGGAATCTGCCGGGCTAATTGCCGACATGTCGGCTCATCGGGCGCTCATATCCGACATTGATCGCCGGCTCAACCAGTACGCTCGATCGTTTCAGTTCGAATTTCGCGGCACTAACACTCAAGAAGACACGGCCGCGCTGATCAGCGCGGTAGGATGGTGCAGCGGATGGAGACTTTTTCTGTCTATCGTTGATGCGCCTGGGATCGTTTCCTAAAACAGGAATCACGCTTTCTGGTATACGGCAATGAAAAGGAGGGTGTTATGACTGCCAAAATCGTTTCGATTCGTGCCTTGGAAATCCTCGATTCGCGTGGAAACCCTACGGTTCGGGTGTTTGTGGAGCTGGAAGACGGGATCACCGCTTCGGCTTCCGTTCCTTCAGGCGCATCTACGGGTGAGAACGAGGCGCTTGAGCTGCGCGACCTGGACAAACGCCGCTATGGCGGAAAGGGGGTGCTGAAGGCGGTAGACAATGTCAATCGCCTCATCGGCCCCGAATTGGTCGGAATGCACGCGCCCCGTCAGGCAGAGATCGACAGACTCATGATCGAGCTGGACGGGACGCCCGGCAAGTCGAAACTGGGTGCAAATGCAATTCTCGGTGTATCCATGGCCGTGGCTCGGGCCGCTGCGTTGTCATCCAAGATACCGCTGTACGCGTATCTCGGCGGTCCTGGAGCAGTCCGAGTCCCGGTGCCGCAAATGAACATCCTCAACGGCGGAAAACACGCGGATAACAGCGTCGATCTTCAAGAGTTCATGGTTATGCCGGTAGGCGCGCCGACATTTGCGGAGGCCTTGCGCTATGCGGCAGAGACTTTTCATGCGCTCAAAAGGATCTTGAAGGCCAAAGGTTACGCGACCGCTGTCGGCGATGAAGGTGGTTTTGCGCCCAATTTAAAAAGCAACGATGAAGCATGTGAAGTCATCGTCGAAGCGATTGAGGCCGCGGGTTACAAGCCGGGCAAAGACATTGCCATCGCTCTCGATCCGGCCGCGAGTTCCTTTTTTGAAGATGGGGTCTACAATCTGAGCAAGTCCGGACAGGGTAAAAAAACGAGCGCGGAGATGACGTCTCTCTACAAAGCTTGGCTTGAAAAATATCCCATTGTGTCGATCGAAGACGGCCTCGCAGAGAACGACTGGGACGGCTTCCGGGAACAGACGGCCGCTCTTGGCGACAAGATCCAAATCGTTGGTGACGACATCTATGTGACCAACACCAAGTTTATTGCCCGTGGAATCAAAGAAAGCACCACAAACGCGGTCCTCATCAAGCTCAATCAGATCGGCACGGTTGCCGAGACGATGGAGGCGGTTCATCTCTGCCGCAAGGCAGGGTGGGGTTACGTGATTTCGCACCGTTCCGGAGAGACCGAGGACACATTCCTCGCCGATTTTGCCGTGGCCATGGGCGGCGGGCAGATTAAGACCGGCTCGACCAGCCGCAGCGAGCGAATCGCCAAATACAATCGTCTCTTGGAGATTGAGACGGAACTTGGTTCGGGCGCGGTATTCGAGAGTCCTCTCAAGGCATGATGGTCCATGGAATGGCCGGCATGTGTGAACCTGAGTACACGATTTTCTTATTTCGGTGACGTATTCTGCCGTTGGAGATTGCTTCGTCGTTTCACTCCTCGCAATGACACGTCCTAACTTGTCATTGCGAGCGAAGCGAAGCAATCTCCAACGGCAGAATACGTCACCGTATTTACGCCGTCGTGTACTAACGGATGTGCACCCATGAGTGAGAATCACATACGCGGCATCACCACGACGCTTACTCTTCTCGACAAGGCGCTGTGCGAGTTTGACCAGTGGGCTCACGGGCATGCCGTCCGCTCGGTGCTGCACCAGGTCCGTAACCCGCTTTCAACCGCTCAACGCAAGAGCTTGGCTGCGGAAGTTGCGGAAATGAAGAGCATCCTTCAAGAAATCAAGAGCGCACTCAATCTGAAAGCGTCGGTGCACGAGGTGGACAGGATGATTGCCGCCTCATGCTCGACGTTGTGGGTGTATCTTGTCGAGCTGGAGGGTACCCGGCTCAGGAGGTACGGGGAACTCCCGCCCGGCTTGGCTGAGTACCTGGACCCGCAAGTGGCCGATCTCAACAGCCGCTTGCGGCGAATCTCAAAAATAATAGCAACGGGAGGGCCTCGCTGACGTGGTGCTCAGCGGTCTCTTCGGAACGGAGCAGTGAATGGATCATGCGTGGTATGTGGCGACGGTCTGGATCGGCTTGGCTCTATTGGCCAGCATCATTTCGATACGGACCGCGATCTCCGTCGCTTTGGTGGAAATCTGTGTCGGCGTCATCGGCGGCAATTATCTCGGACTGGACCCGAGCGCCGAATGGATCAGCTTTCTGGCTGGATTTGGCGCCATTCTCCTGACGTTTCTGGCGGGCGCGGAAATCGAGCCGGACGTCCTTCGCAAGTACGGCAAGGAGAGCATCGGAATCGGCATAGTCAGCTTCCTCCTCCCGTTCTTTGGAGCAATGGCGTACGCGTACTACGTCGCGCACTGGACGGCAGATGCAGCGAAGATCTGCGGCATCGCGCTTTCGACTACATCAGTGGCCGTGGTCTACGCAGTGATGGTGGAAACGGGGCTGAACAAGTCGGAATTGGGAAAAATCATCCTGGCAGCGTGCTTCGTCACTGACCTGGGTACCGTGCTGGCCCTGGGTGTCCTCTTTGCCAATTACACCATCTGGCTGGCAGTTTTTGCAGTAATCACGACGGTCATACTCATCATCACTCCGCGGTTCGCTCGCTGGTTTTTCTGCACTTTCAAGAACCACGTGAGTGAGCCTGAGATCAAGCTGCTCTTCGTCATGCTTTTCGGATTGGGATGGCTGGCGACGCACGCGAACAGCGAGGCGGTGTTGCCCGCCTACTTGTTGGGAATCGTCGTTGCGGGCCTATTTCAGGAATATCGGCCGATGGTCCGCCATCTTCGCACTGCAACGTTTGCTTTGCTGACCCCGTTTTACTTCCTGAAGGCAGGGACCATCGTCTCGGTCCCGGCTATTCTCAGTGGGTTCGGCCTCATCGCCGTGTTGCTAGCGGTGAAGGTGGCTGCCAAATTCATCGGCGTGTATCCGCTGACCTCAATCTTCCGATTTTCGGGAAAGGTCGGCATGTACACGACGCTGCTGATGAGCACAGGGTTGACGTTCGGCAGCATCTCGGCCTTGTTCGGATACACCCGCGGGATGATTACCCAGGAGCAGTACACCATTCTCGTTACTGTGGTCATCGGGAGCGCGGTTGTCCCGACGCTCATTGCGCAGTGGTTCTGCCAACCCAGGGGTGACGATCTCAACGGCGATTGGCAGAAATAGACCCGGTCAACAATGGAGGTGACATACGTGTACAAGAAGATCCTGGTAGCATTCGACGGGTCCGAGGGCTCCCGAAAGGCGCTCACGCGAGCTGTCAAGTTAGCCCGCGCTTTCGACGCCGAACTCCATTCGATTTCCGTGGAGGTGGACCTGCCGCAGTACGTGGCCACCGTCGGAGAATTTGACGAAGTCAAGAGGCAGAAGGATGAGTACTTCGAGGGACTCAACAAAGAAGCGGTCGACCTCGCGAAGGCCGAGGGGGTGAGTTTGACCCCTCACGTTGTTGCCGGCCATGCGGTGGACAGCATCGTCTATTTCTGCAAACAAGGCAGGTTCGACCTGCTCGTCACGGGATTCACCGGGCATAGCCGGATCTACGAACGCATTTGGGGGGGAGTGTCGAGGAACCTCGCTCGGTTCAGCCCGTGTGCGGTCCTCATTGAGAAGTGATGTGGCCGTTTCTATAACGGATTTCAACAACAGGGGGTCCCGGCATGCTGAAGAAGATACTGGTAGGTCTGGATGGATCCAAGCATTCATTCAAAGCTCTAGAAGAAGCTCTGGTCCTGGCTGTGCTCGCCGGCATCGAAGTCCACACGATATCAGTGGAAGAAGTGCCCCGATTTCCCGGCACCATCGGCGAAGTAGTCGAGGAAAAGGAAGCTGCTGACACGAGATTCGGGACGGTCATCGCGAAGGCGGAAAAGATGGCCGCGGACCGCGGGGTTCAATTGAAGGCACATGTGCTCGTAGGCCATGAAGTTAAGACCATAGTCGAGTTTGTCGAGGAAAAGGGATACGACCTGCTTGTCGTCGGCTTTATGGGCCATTCGGCAATTTTCGATAGGATTATGGGCGGAACATGCCAGAGTCTGGTGCGCCTCGCTCCATGTACGGTGCTTGTTGTGAAGTAACTATGATCGGCATGACGCAACGTCGGGCCAATGTCCTTAGAATCAGTTCCGCACTCGGCAGCGGTGGTACCGATGCGCTTTCAAAGAGGCGACTTTCGCGGTCGGCCGGTGTGCCTCCGAAGCGCGATTAGGCCTGCCGTCCGAAGCGGAGGAGGCATCCGGCAGACTCACTGCTTCGACTGCGCATTGGTTTGAAAGGCATTTCTTCAATGGCTTTCCACAGCATACTGCTTGAGAGACCTGACGACCGCACAAAGACCGACGCCGTTGATATGCCCGACTTTTTCGCTGATTTGAATCTTGACCAGATAGTGAGCGCCGTCACGGCCCGCAGGTTGGGATATAACCTGGAAACGTTTTTCTACCTTCCTCTGAAGGATACCGATGCAGTCACCTACCGCCAGGAAATATTCCAGGACCTTGAAAATGGTACAGTGTTGCAAGATATAAAGTCCTTTGCCAAAAGAATGACTGAGATGCGCCACCATCTTGCCTTAGTACATAAGCTTTACTACAAGTACCACAAAGAAGGATGGTTCTTGGAGGCGGTGGAAATTTACTGTGACGCTGTTACGCGTCTGGTACAAGATTTAGGCGCGGCGGACCTGAAATCAGCCGGCCTGTCGGCCTTCCGCGAATATGCGACCAATTACGCCAATTCTGAAGGCTTTGCGCGGCTCGCGGCGGAAATGAAAAGGCTCAAAGCCGATTTATCGACCGTGCGGTACTGTGTGCTTATCAAGAATAGTACGGTCAAAGTTCGCCAATATGATTCTGAGATTGATTACAGCGTCGAAGTGGAGAAAACTTTCGAGAAGTTCAAACACGGTGCGGCGAAAGATTACTTGACGAAGATGCCCATGCGGTCGGGCATGGACCATGTTGAAGCACAGATTCTGGATTTCGTGGCCAAATTGCATCCCCACGTATTTATCCATCTCGATAATTTTTACACGCAAAATAGCCGTTATGTGGACAAAACAATAGCCGCTTTCGACCGAGAGGTACAATTTTATATCGCCTATCTGGAGCACATCGCAAAGCTCAAGAAGGCAGGCCTGGCATTTTGTTATCCTCAGATCTCCAGCATGGACAAGGAAATTTATGACCGCCAGGGATTTGATTTGGCCCTGGCGCACAAACTCATCGCCGAAGGCTCGACCGTTGTTTGCAATGATTTCTATCTGAAAGGCAGGGAGCGAATCATCGTGGTATCCGGACCGAACCAGGGCGGTAAAACGACTTTCGCTCGCACTTTCGGACAATTACACTATTTGGCCGCCCTAGGCTGTCCCGTACCAGGGCGGCACGCGCTCCTCTTTCTGTTTGACAGGATCTTCACGCACTTTGAAAGGGAGGAAGACATCGAGAATCTCCAAGGCAAACTACAGGACGACCTTGTCAGGGTCCACGACATTATCAGCGGAGCTACCTCGAAAAGCATTATCATAATTAATGAAATCTTTACTTCGACGACGTTGAGAGACGCGGTCTACCTGGGCAGCGAGATTCTGAGGAAAATTGACCAATTGGATTTACTCTGTGTTTGTGTGACGTTTATCGACGAATTGGCTTCCCTAAGCGACAAGACTGTAAGCATGGTCGGTACGGTTGTTCCGGAGAATCCGGCGGTGCGAACCTACAAGATTGTCAGAAGGCCGGCGGACGGACTTTCGTACGCGATATCCATAGCAGAGAAGTATCGCCTTACATACCATTGTTTAATGGAGCGCATACCGTCATGAAGGCTTTCCTCATGTACAAGGATCGGGATTTTGACATGCAGGAGAAACTGCCGTCGAATGCGCAAACCTTGATACAGGACCTGGAATTGAACACGTTGTTCGATGCTATGGCGGCCGGCGACAACTTCCTGTTTCAAGTGGCAAAAAAAGCTGTTTTGACGAGTCTGACCGACTTGGACACAATTACCTATCGCCAGGACATTCTCAAGGATTGTTTGAAGAATTCCTCCGTAGTCCGAGAGATCTACCAGATCCCGATTGAGTCGATCGTAAATCAGAAAAGACAATGGATGGGCGTTTTCACAAGGTATCCCGCTGGGATCTTGAGTGGCGCGAGAGAAATGCTGGAGATGTTTCTGGGCCTGCTCAGAAAACTCAGGAATCTCGCGGATGAGCATGCTGACAGGTTCGAATCTGAAGGCTTTTCGGCTTTTTTTGCAATGATTAAGAAGGAACTTGATGATGAGTATTTGGCCGCTTTCGACCATCATATCAAGGAATTGAAATTCCGCGGCGGAATTCTGATCAGCGCGCAATTAGGAAAGGGTAATGAAGGTACCTGCTACGCGCTTCGTAAACCACTGACCCAGAGCGGTAATTGGGTGGGGCGGATCTTTAGCCAAAGACGCCCGGTCTACACTTTTCGCATCGCCGAGCGAGACGAAAGCGGATACAGGACCCTTGCGAATTTGAGAGACAGAGGGGTTAACGTCGTTGCCAACGCTCTTGCTCAATCCGCCGACCATATTGACAGTTTCTTCAATATGTTGCGGACAGAATTGGGCTTTTACCTTGGCTGTTTGAACCTCTCGGAACGGCTTGCCGAAATGGGAGAGTCACTGTCTTTTCCCGTTGCTGTTGAATCTTGGGAACGAAGACACTCTTTTCATGGGTTGTACGATGTCTGTCTGGCCTTGGCCATGAAGCGGAAGGTCGTGAGCAACGATGTCAACGCCGACCTTAAAGACCTCGTGATCATCACAGGCGCCAACCAGGGCGGCAAATCGACCTTTTTGCGTGGCATAGGCCTGTCCCAATTGATGATGCAATGCGGCATGTTTGTGGCGGCTGAGTCTTTCTGCGGCAATGTTTGCAATCGCCTTTTCACGCACTACAAGCGGGAAGAGGACCCTACCATGAAGAGTGGAAAGCTCGACGAAGAACTTGGCAGAATGAGTGACATCGTGGAAGAGCTGGCGGCAAATTCGCTGGTGCTTTTCAATGAGTCATTCGCCGCCACCAACGAAAGAGAAGGATCGGAAATCGCACGGCAGATTACGCACGCCTTATTGGAAAAGCGCATTAAGGTCTTCTTCGTTACACATTTGTATGACTTTGCGCGTGGTTTTCATGAGAAAAGAACAGACAACTCGTTTTTCCTCCGAGCTGACAGACAACCCGACGGGCAATGGACTTTCAAGTTGATCGAAGGCGAACCACTGGAAACAAGTTACGGCGAAGATTTGTACGACAAGATATTCGGCATGATAGAGGACGAGCAATGGCGGGCAGGATTTCGGTGAGTTGCGTTTCGTGAGCCAATCTTGCTTGAAGCTTGAGCTTGTGGGGCAGCGTTGACGTTGCTTCTTGAGCAACGCACGGGACCGGATCGAGGATACACAATCGCGATCCGGCGTGGAGCGAGATGATACAAGAGGCTCGACGGCCATGTCTCTGAGTACTTAATGGCGGACCGAATTCGGAGCGACGGTGCGGCAGAATGAGAAATCAAGGAGGAAAACACCTGGAAGCGATAATGTAACCACCGTTACATTATAATATTGACTATATGGTTCATGTCAGGTAACCTGTGTTACATGACGAAGAAACACAGGAGGACTTCATCATGGACCTTCTTACTATCGCAATGGTCGCCTCCGGCCTCTTCTTTGGCTGGACCATCGGCTCTCACTACACCGGCGCTACTATGGGCATGGCCTATGGATCGGGGATAGTCAAGAGCCCCATAGTTGCCACCATTTTGGTGGCATTCTTCGCCTTGCTTGGCGCCACCTTTGAGAGCCACAACGTGGT
>Ga0172368_10000703_pt1 | contig 47491 bp, 29 predicted proteins | sample Lak11m_FD_114540 | JGI IMG/M metagenome (GOLD analysis project Ga0172368, IMG submission 114540) | Freshwater microbial communities from Kabuno Bay, South-Kivu, Congo - kab_022012_11m | ecosystem: Environmental > Aquatic > Freshwater > Lake | place: Democratic Republic of the Congo: South-Kivu... | reverse complement strand
TACATTTCTATATTAAGGGGAATCAATGTAAGCGGGCAAAAGCTTATAAAAATGAAATCTTTGCAGGAGATGTATGAAAAGTCAGGATTCAAAGATGTTAGAACCTATATTCAGAGTGGAAATGTTGTATTCAATACCGATCCGACGGATTCAGAAAAATTAGAGAACCTTATTTCGAAAGAGATCCTGAAATATTTTGGTTTTGAAGTTCCGGTGCTGGTACTACAAACAAAAGAATTGAGAAATATCTCAGAACATAATCCATTCATAGGTGAAAGGAAGGAAAACATTTCATTTCTCCATGTTACTTTTTTATCTGCAATGCCTGATGATAAACATGTGGAGGAGCTGTTGACCTTGAAATATTTACCTGATGAGTATTACATCGATGATCGAGCCATATATCTTTTTTGTCCGCAGGGTTATGGGAGAACGAAGCTGAACAATACTTTTTTTGAGAAAAAGTTAAAGGTGAAGGCAACAACGAGAAACTGGAAGACGGACATTGAATTGGTAAGGATAAGCGAAAAACAATGAAGATCCTGGTAACCTATTATACACAAACGGGAAATACCCAAAAGGTAGGGGAAGCCATTTTTTCAGAAATTCATGGGGAAAAGGAGATAAAGCCGCTTCATGAGGTATCGGGATTGGAAGGATACGATCTTATTTTTATTGGTTTTCCTATCCTGAGATTCGGACCGCCAAGGATTATACGAACATTTCTATGGAAACATGCAAAAGAGAAAAATGTCGCACTTTTTGTGACACATGCTTCATGGAATTCCCCGGAGCTAACCACTGATCTTGAAACCTGGCTATCAAAATGTAAAGCTGCTGCGACCGGTTCAAATTTGCTGGGATTTTTCGATTGCCAGGGGGAACTCGCTGAAAGTCCGGCCGAACTCTTTTTACAATCTGAATTTCAGGAAATCCGTCATTTTGGTTCTCTTCGTTCCTTGACCGTCGGACATCCTAATGCTGAAGATATAGCTCATGCTAAAATTTTCGCCAGAAAAGTATTAGAAAAGATGAATATATAATGTAAATTCGCAATAAAACAGATATAGATATTTAAATTTATCAATAAAGGAGGCTAATATGGTAAAACGATTGTTACTTCTTTCAAATGTAATCGGCATTACTTGTCTGTCTGTCTTTTCTCAGATGTATATTCCAATCACTAACAATATGCAGATACAGAATTATTCAAATATAAAATTCATCCCTAATGACTATGTTTTTCCAGATGCACCTGCAGACGGAGTGATCCAGATCAATGGGAAACACAACATTGTTCTTGATGGCGACAGTTGTACAGTCGATGGTACCGGTTATCAGGGTTATATGATCAAGATCGAAAATTCCTATAATATTGTTATTAAAAACTTCGACTCGGTTTTCCGTTATAAATATGCTGTTTACATTACCAACTCATCACATATTAACATAAATGGTAATATATTTTCAACCAATAAAGTGGACTCAGCGGGTTGGATCGATGTCTGGGCTAATTACAACCAGGCCCTTGGTGGAGGGGTGATGATGTATCAGACACGGGCATGTCATATTTACAACAATAACATGACCCTTCAGAATGACGGAGTTGCATTATATCATTGCGATTCTATAACAATAAACGATAATGATTTTTCATGGAACACCTCATTTGGAATCCGGATGTTTTGGACCGATACCTGTCATATCTACCAGAATAACTGTTCCCATGTCAACCGTCCTTATACTGATCCCAGTGACTGTGCAGCGCTGCTCATGATCATTTCCAACACTAATAACGTTGAAAATAACGACCTTTCCTATTCTGGGGATGGGGTTTTCCTCGGACAATACCAGCATTCGGATATTCCTAATAATAATTATTTTTACAATAACGAATGCTCATATTCCCCTCACAATGCGATTGAAGCCACTTTTGCCGATGGGAATATATATAAAAAGAATAATTGTAATTATAGCCATTATGGTTTCTGGCTGGGATATTCCTTCAATTCAATTGTCGATAGCAACGAAGTCATCGGAAATTATCAATCGGGGATTGCCGTCGACCGTGGATTCAATAATTTTATAGAGCATAATGAAATAAATGGAAATCCGATCGGAATTGAATTATGGGAAGGCAGCGCGATCCCGGGGTACAGCAATCAATATTCAAAGGATTATGATATCCACAATAATACGTTTGAAGGAAATACGCTTGCCATATCGGCGATCAAGACTGAGCATTCGCATATTACCGGCAATGCTTTTGATTACAATTGGAGTTCCAGTATATACCTCGACGGTCTTTCCACGATGGATACCATTACAGGGAATACATTCAGGATGCCTACCGCGTATCACATCAAAAACAATTCAACCAATGATGTATATGCTGTGGAGGACCTATATATCCCAGGTGATACAGCATTGATTGCACAAAAGATCTGGGACAAACATGACAATCCGGCAAAGGGTGAGGTGATCTGGTATCCTCCAACGGAAGGCCCACCTGCTGAATATCAATATAATCCACCCTGTGATATGTCGGAACCGAATTCCACCTGGTTTGCTTATCCGGAAGTTGGATATCCTCCTCCAGTAAAATTTGGTGACAGTGTATATTTCGACTATGGAGAGAAAAAAATCGGCGCTGCTTCCGTGAAGCTGGTAACCAGCAGGGGTTGGGACCTGGCGTTGAATTACAGACCATTCAGTGATTCCGTTGCACACTGGAATCTATCAGATAACGATACTTTATACTTCTGGGTCAGAACAATAAAGTTTATCCCTAATGGTTTTCAGTATTTTTCTATCAGGATCGGCGATCTGAAAGGAAACTATTACAAATACACCGCTTCACCCAGTTTATTAAGTAATGCTCATTTGGTTTGGAAACGTTACCAGTTTCCACTTTCCGGTAATTCCACTTTTGTACGTTCCAATTCAGGATCGATGTCGCTGGAAAATACAAACTATGTAGAGATACATGCCGATACCTGGGACTATGGTTTTACACTTTGGATAGATGGCCTTCAGTTTTATCCCTGTGACCCGGTCACTTCGGTACCGTTTCATCAAAAAAACTCCTCGGCATTACTTCAGAATTTTCCCAATCCATTTACAGATCAAACAACCATTTCTTATCAATTACGAATTGCTGGCCGGGTGATGCTGAAAGTATACAACCAATGCGGCATTGAAACTAAGACTCTGGTTGATAAATTCCTGCAACCAGGTAATTACCACGCGATCTACCTGCCACAAATTGGTGAATCAACCCCCGGTGTTTATTTTTATACCCTTACTACCCCGGAAAGCACGGTTACCAAGAAAATGGTACGAATTAAATAATCTTTAACTTTGCAGCCCTATTTTCCATGGTTGTACCTAATTTGATTTTTCATTGACAAAAAAATCCAGAGTTTTAGTGGGATTAAGCGGAGGTGTTGATTCTGCTGTTGCTGCTTACCTTCTTCAACAGGAAGGCTATGAAGTGATTGGAATTACTATGGCCATCTGGGACGGTCAATTTATGGCAACCGGTAAACATGCCTGTTACGGTCCCGACGAACAGGAAGAAATAAGGGAGGCAAGAGAGATTGCAGAACACCTTGGCATTCCTTATCATGTTTTTGATTGTTCAGCGGAATATAAAGCATCGGTACTTAACTATTTCAAATCGGAATATTTATCCGGTCGTACACCCAATCCTTGTATAAAATGCAATCAGCTTATCAAATTTGGCTTATTACCTGGATTAGCTGAAAAAGCCGGAATTCCATTTGATCATTTTGCAACCGGTCATTATGCACGTGTTGAACAGGATAAGATCTCACAACGTTTTTTCCTGAAAAAGGGGATTGATCCTCATAAGGATCAATCCTATTTTGTTTACAGGTTATCGCAGGATCAGCTTTCAAGAATCCTATTCCCACTTGGTGGATTCAATAAGAATAGGATTAAAGAGATAGCCAGGAATGCTGGAATTGTAGCTGCAGATAAAGAAGAAAGCCAGGATTTTTACAGTGGTGATTATAAAGAATTACTTGAGACCAATGAAAAGCCGGGAGAAATAGTTGATAGGAAGGGAAAAGTTCTCGGTTTTCATAAAGGAATCTGGAACTACACTATCGGGCAGCGTAAGGGGCTGGGAATCGCTTTTAGCGAACCATTATACGTGGTTGATCTGAATACTGAAAAAAGCAGAGTGATTGTAGGAACCCGTGAGGAAACCTATAAGACTTCTTTTTTTGTATCTGATATGAATTGGATATCTGTTGAAAAGCTCGATAAACAGATGGATGTTCTCTGTAAGATCCGTTCGGGTCAAAAAGAGCGGGAAGCGTCGCTCGAACCGGTGGCTAAAGGCGAGGTGAAGGTTACCTATTACCAACCCAACGACAGCATTACTCCCGGCCAGAGCGCAGTTTTTTATGATGGAGAGCTGGTGGTGGGAGGGGGAATTATAAAGTCAGTTAAGACTTAAGAGTTAAGAGTTAAGAATTGAAAATCAGTTGTATTTATAAAATATTAAGTTATATGCTATACTTTAAGGTTTTTATTATTGCTGTCCTTTGTACTATCTCTTTATCGTTATTTGCCCAGAAGGGAGCCATTACTGCTAAGAATCTGCATGAGGATGTTGAGTTTCTTGCTTCCGATTCATTAAAGGGAAGGAAACCGGGTACTCCAGAGATAAATGTTGCAGCAGCTTATATTCTTAAACATTTCACGGATAATGGATTGAAACCATTGGAAGAAAGCGGATTTCAATACTTCGAAATTGTAACTGATGTCACGTTAGGTTCAAAGAACAAACTAGCAATTGATGGATTTGAAGGGACATTGAAAAAGGATTTCATTCCATTAGCTTATTCATCCAGCGGAGAAATATCGGCTGAAGTTATTTTTACCGGGTATGGCTTCGATATCGATATAGATAGTCTGAAATGGAACGACTACAAGGGACTGGATGTAAAAGGGAAATGGGTAATAATCTTCAGGGCTGATCCCGACCTTGATAACTCCGATAGTAAATTCATTCCATTTAGCGATGTCCGCAGTAAGATACTGACGGCGAAAGATAAGGGAGTAGCAGGAGTATTGCTGGTTTCTCCAAAAGGATTGGACAAGGACGACAAACTTATACCGCTGGTTGTTGAGAACAACGAAGTCACAAGCGGCATTCCCATAATCAACATTAAGAGGGAAGTCGCTGACCGTATCCTCAAAAAGACAGGATACACAGCTGACAGCCTGGAATCGATCATCTTGGGTAAGAAGACAACCCTGTCATTATTTACAGGAGTCATGCTTGCGGGGTCGGTCGATGTAGTACAGAAAAACGAGAAGACCGCCAACGTAGTTGCTTTGCTTGAAAGCGGGGATCCTATATTTAAAGATGAATACCTGGTTGTTGGCGCACATTATGATCATCTCGGATTTGGCGGAACGGGGTCAGGTTCACGTATGCCGGATACTGTTGCCATCCACAATGGCGCCGATGATAATGCATCCGGGACAGCCATGATCATGGAACTTTCCAAAAATCTGGCTGCAGATAAAAAGAGTTTGAAACGCAGCATCATTTTCGTTGCTTTCAGTTCTGAAGAGATCGGACTTATCGGTTCCAAATATTTTATAAACAACCCACCTGTTGACATTAAAAAAATAAAGGCCATGTTCAATTTCGATATGGTAGGAAGGTTCGACAAGGATAAAAATAGTATATCGGTTAGCGGGACAGGCACATCGATTGAAGCCGATACGATTTTACGCATGCTGGAAACAGGACTCCCATTCAAGGTTGTTCATTCTCCCGATGGATACGGACCTTCAGATCATGCTGCTTTTTATGCATCGAATATTCCCGTATTCTATTTTAATACCGGAGTCCATACCGATTATCATACTCCCTTTGACGATACGGAAAAGCTTGATTTTGATACGGAGAAACTGATAGGTGATTTTGCCGCAAAAGTCATACTTGCAGTAGATAAATTAGATAAACAATTAACTTTCAAGGAATCGGGAAAGAAGGAAGGAACGGGTCGCACAGGCAGGAGATTAAAAGTAACATTGGGTATTATGCCGGATTTTGCAGGAACTGAAAAGAAGGGATTGAGAGTAGATGGCGTTACCAAGGATGCACCGGCTGATCGCGGGGGGATGAAAAAGGGTGATATCATTGTGGGGATCAACGGCATGCCGGTCGGAAATATCTATGAATATATGTCACGTCTGTCGAAGTTGAAACATGGTATAACCATCAGTGTGGAAGTTATCAGGGACGGGAAAAGCATTGTCCTGTTAATTCAGCTTTAAAAAATAGAAAAATGGAAACGGGATCATTTTTTACCGAAGTTTTTTTTCTGAAATTCATCAAGTTTTGCCTGGTTGGTTTCTCGGGTGTAATGGTTGATTTTGGATTCACATTCCTTGGTAAGGAGATCCTGAAGATTCAGAAATATATCTCAAATGCGCTTGGTTTTAGTATTGCAGCCTCAACGAATTATATGTTGAACAGGATCTGGACTTTTAACAGTCATAATCCGAATATAACCCTTGAATTTACACGGTTTTTCATTATCGCATTAATCGGGTTGGGTATAAATTTATTGATCGTGTGGTCGATGAGCGGCAAATTAAAAGTGAATTTCTATCTCTCCAAACTCGTTGCCACAATCATTGTGACGGCCTGGAATTTCCTTATTAATGCCTATTACACGTTTGTATGATTTATTTGTACCTGGTCATTGAATTGGGGATACAAATAATGAAATCGGCTTTCCCGAGATTTTCTTTAGAGAGGACTTCAATAGTATCCTGTTCCACACATGAAATTGTAAGGGTCTTTAAAGGGAAATTGGTGCGCTTAAGATAATCGTTGACATACCAGACGATTCCTTCATAATTATCGCTATGGTATGCTCCATTGAAATGCAGGAGAGTGGTTTTGTTTTCAGATATATTTTTCATGATAAAGTGCGCCATAGTGGCATCCTTTAGGGCTTGGGCTTTTGGCAGGTTTTCGCTCACATGGGCAGGCATATCGTCCCCGATATTTTTTCTCATAGATTGATAGCCAGCCAATGTTGAATCGTAATGGATAGGCAGTGGAGCCATCATACCACGTTCAATACCGAGAAGACTATCTAGTCCTTCGAAACCATTCTGATTCACCATGGCGGCAAATCTCCTGGGAACATTCGTTGCAATAAATTTCAACCCCTTATCACGGGCGAAATCGATCAAAGCAGCATAATCATTCTTATAATTTGGCCATAACTTTGCTTCTGACTCAAAATCTTTTTTCCGGATCCTTTTCATAATGTATTCGTTGACCAGAAGCTGGTTGTCGGTTTCAAGCATCTCTGCCCCAAGGACAAGATCGTATTTTTTTACCTGGTAGATATCGCGCATAAGTTCATACTCCAACCAATGACAGATCGGATTGGCATGAATTTCACCAAACAGAACAAGATCGGAAGATAGGGCTGCTTTCAGCATATCGCTATAATCGGCAAATTTCCCTTTTGGTGTGAAAATTTTATATGCGGGTTTGTCGCTACGTAAGGCTGTAAGAGTAAAAAATGACAGGATAAGTAAAGAGTAGAGAGATTTTTTCATCTGTTTGCGGTTTATTTCTTTTTCGTGAGTCCTTTTTCAACAAATGCAAGGGGTAATAAATTCTGTATTCCTTCTATAACAAAGACTTTCCCTTTTTCCCCGGCAAGTATCATTTGAATTTTATTCTGGAATTTAAGTTCATATTCGAGGATTGCCTGACGGCAGATACCGCAGGGAGGGACCGGTTCAACAACGGGAAATGAATCTGACTTAGCGGAGATTGCAATGGATTTTATGGCCATTTCAGGAAATTTTGAGGCTGCGGCAAACAATGCGACCCGTTCTGCACATATACCTGCAGGGAAGGACATATTTTCCTGGTTACTCCCTGTTATTATGGAGCCATCTGCCATTTGAACGGCAGCGCCAACGTGGTAATGAGAATAGGGTGCATGAGAGGAAATACTGGCGATCCTTGCATTATTCAGCAAATCCCTGTATTCGTTGACCAATTCGGCCTCCGACGCATATTCTATGTAATTGAAGGAATTTGTTATCAGCTGCATATCAGGAGGTCATTCAACAATTATTCCATTTTCTTCATCATCGGGATTCTCGGTAAAGCCGGATGGCTGTATGTATTTTCCACTAAGTATGGCGTTGTATCTTTCGGGATCTCTCAATGTACTCACGGCAATTGCTATATCGGGATCATGTCTGAGTGAAGCTTGAACCTTTCCTTTTTGATAATAGTACCTCGATATGATTTCCATTTTCAACAATTCCTTGATCTGATCCCGGTACTTATTGAGATCTTCTTTTTTATCCTCCTGCATCCGACCTTTCAGATGATCATATTCTCCCTGGATTGCGGCCAGGTAATTTTCCTTCTCAGCTTCTTTTTTCAACTGGTCGAGGGCCTGCTCACTACGTGTCGTATAATTATAATTTTTATCGGAGAGAAAGGTAAGAAAATTATTATAGATGGTATCGGTAATTTCAAATTCCGAGGTAGGAAGGATGGTAAGATGCTGTCTGGCAAAATTTGTAGCGAAATCAAAAATCAGGAATTTGCTATATAAAGACATCGCGATATTGCTGAAACGACGAGACTGGCTTTTAATATCAGGAATGATCCCTCCTGCGTCATAAACAGTCCTTCCATGTTTTGTTTTAAATGCACGGATCAGGGAATCGGGAATCTTTGCAAATTTTCCCTCCTTGGTCTTATGCGAATAATCGATCGCCTGGATGCATCGTCCGCTTGGGATATAATATTTTGCAACTGTGATTTTTAATTGTGAATTATAACTGAGGGGGACTACATTCTGAACTAATCCTTTGCCGAAGGTCTTTTGTCCGATAATAACACCGCGATCGAGGTCTTGCATGGCGCCTGCGAGAATTTCACTGGCCGATGCACTTTGATTATCGACCATAACGACGATGGGTATATTAAGGTCGACAGGGGGATTCATGGTTGAGTGTATGTGATTTTTATCGGGTTGTTTCCCTTTCGTACTCACTATTTCCTGATTTCTTTCCACGAAAATGTTTGAAATCTCAACCGCTTCATTGAGTAATCCGCCGCCGTTTCCCCGGATATCAAGTATAATTCCTTTCAGGTCGCCAGTCTCCTTTAATTTCAGAAAAGCTTGTTTTACTTCTTTCCCCGCGTTTTGTGTGAAGCCGGATAATTTGATATAACCAATATTCTTATCTACCAATCCATAATATGGGATGTTATCTATTTTAATGATCTCACGCATGATGGTTTTCATGAAAGGAGTAGATTCACCGTCACGCCGGATCAGCAGATTAACAGTTGTTCCGGCTTGTCCTTTCAAAAAGGAACTAACCTGATCATAGGTTTTGTTTTTAGCTTGTTGTCCATTGATCTCAAGAATTCTATCACCAGCTTTCAAACCCGACTTATAGGCAGGAGAACCCTCATAAGGTTCAGAGATAACAACATATTCCCCCTGTTGATGGATCAGCGCTCCTATTCCACCGTATTGACCGGTAGTAATAAACTTATAATCTTCAACTTCTGATTCGGGAATATAATTGGTATAGGGATCCAGGGATTCCAGCAATGCATCGATGCTTATCTCGGTCAGGTTACCAGGATTTATTTCATCCACGTAATCCTGGTTTAGCTCTTTAATCAGAGTTGAATATATATCCAGGTTCTTCATAATTTCAAATCCCTGCTGATTAGGCGACTGTCCATGCAGGATCAAACCTCCGAAAAGAAAAACCACCACAATTATTCCAACTTTCAAAACACGCTTCATTAGATTCTACTTTTAAATTCTTAATTCTTCATTCCTCACTGTTAAGGTACCGGGTCAAATCCGCTTCCTCCCCAGGGATGGCATCGCGTCACTCGACGGAATGTAATTATTCCTCCTTTGAGCGGACCATATTTATGAATAGCCTCGATGCCATAACTAGAACAGGTTGGTGTAAAACGACAAGATGGCATCAGGTAAGGAGAAATAGCCCCCTGGTAAAAACGAATCAATAAAATGAAAAAACTACCAAGTAACTTTTTCATTTTCTTTTATTAAACGCTGCAAAATTAAGATTATTTTCTCTTGGATTATGGAAGATGGAAGGATTTCTTTGGCTGTAAAAGAGACACAGAGGATCATTGGCCTAAGGATTTTCGATTTAGATCCCTTCAGAATATTTTTATTTAAACGATATGCTTCCCGGATTCTTCTTTTAATCTTATTCCTATCGACTGCCAACCGCAAATTCGATTTTGGAACACAGATCAATACCTGTAATGAAGAGAGTAAGGGTTCTTCAGGATGAAGCCATGTTACCCGGAAAGGATATAAAATAAAAGAATGGCCTTCAGTAAACAGTTTACGGATAAGTGCATGCCGAGACAGCCTTTCCTTTTTATTAAAAGTGAATTTCACAAGCGTGGAGCTGATAATGGAGAGTTATTTCTTCTTTAGTTCGTTCTGTAGATATTGTTCGATTGCCATGGTCATTGAAGGAGCGGTTTGAGTTGGAGCTTCCACCCTAAGTTTAAGACCTCCGTCTCTTATAGCTTTATGTGTAGCGCTCCCGAATGCGCCGATCACTATATCAGCCTGTACGAAGTCAGGGAAGTTCTTAAACAGGGATTTGATCCCTGAAGGGCTAAAGAACACCAGCATATCGAATTTAGCAATATCAATATCGGAAAGATCGCTAGCAAGGGTACGGTAGATAATCGCTTTCTTGTACAGGATTTTATTTTCATCCAGCATTTTTGGAATTTCCTGCTTGTGGATATCCGAGCAGGGAAGCAAAAATTTTTCGTTTTTATGTTTTTTGATCAGCTCGATCAGGTTACTGAAATTCTCCTTGCTATGGAAAATCTTGCGTTTGCGAAACTGAACATATTTTTGGAGGTAATAGGCTGTGGATTCTGAAATACTGAAGTACTTCATAGTTTCAGGAACCTCAACCCGCATCTCTTTACAGATCCTGAAATAATGGTCAACCGCATTTCGTGAAGTAAAGATTACGGCAGAAAACTCAAGCAGGTTTATTCTATCCTTCCTGAATTCTTTAGCCGCGATTCCTTCAATCTTGATGAATTTGCGGAATGTGATATTTACGTTGAATTTCCGGGCAATTTCAGCATAAGGGGATTTTTCAAATTCTGTAGGTTGGGGCTGAGAAACAAGTATATTTTTTATTTTCAAGGTCTAACTTTTTAAAGGAACGTATTCTTTAAAAATCTTCAGGCCCGGACAATTTGAGAAGTCATCATTAAGAGCTTGATGAGCATCAGCAGGGGCAAAATTTCAAGGCTGCAAAGATACACAAATAAAAATAAATACGAAAACTTCGTTAGTGACAATCCGATAAAAAACCCTCTCAAGAACCTAAAAAGAAATATAAATGTGCAGATTCCCAAAGTGATATAAAGAATAAATACAGATTTAAGGTAAACAATAAATACAAGAAATGGCAACAGAAGAATGCCAATAGTGATGGCAAAAACAAGTTGATTAAGTAAATAATAATGAGTTGTGGAAGGGGTTTTGAAGATAGCGCCAAGCAAACGGATCAAACTGATTTTTACTGTCCAGAAGGCAACGATTGATCCGAAAATCAACATGTAAACTAGGAATCCCGGGATATTCCAGAGGGGGAGTTTAAGGATCAATTCATTTATTTGAAAAAGTAGTAAAGAATAACTAAGTGCATAGATTATCGCAAGCGTTACTAAAATTCTTTCCTTAAAAAGGTTCCCATCGCGGATCAGCTTGTTTATAAACCGTTTTGAAAGAGGAGCAAGGATGATCTGTTTCATACGGTTTAAATAGAAAAAATTTGTCCAGGCCAGCAGGATGAAGCCAAACATGAAAACACCAAAGATCCAGTCAGGTGGGAAATGCTGATTCTCCAATGGTTTAAGGTTTCTGGTTTTAAGTGTATGGGAAGTAAAGGGCGATTTGCTGAAAACCGGAGTTGGCGTTGCCAAACTTTCGAGCGTTAGGGTAGTATCAGGGGAGCAGATGATTTTATTCATAAGATCTGCGATTGAGTTTGCTGAAGAACAAAGAAATCCCAGAGTTTATCATGAGGCGGGTCTGCAATTATTTTGAACGGTTCCTTAAGGACAGGATGCAAGAACTCAATCATGCGTGAATGTAAGTGAATGAATCCTCCCGGGTTAGAACGGGGATAACCGTATTTAAGATCCCCTTTGATAGGTGATCCTATGGCCGCGAGTTGGGCACGGATCTGGTGATGTCGTCCTGTTAATAACTGGATTTCCAGTAAGAAATACCGATCTCCTTTTCCGATAATCGTGTAGGAAAGTTCGGCTTTTTGGGTTCTCTTTGCCGCAAAAAGGTGAACAAATGATTTGTTCTTTTCCTCATTTCTTGATAAAAAGTGGACAAGGTGATCGCTCTGCCTGGGAGGCATATTACTGACGATTGCCCAATAAGTCTTCCTGATATCACCCTTTTTCAGCATCTCCGTAAGGCGGGAGAGGGCTTTTGACGTCTTTGCGAAAATGATTGCTCCGCTGACCGGACGGTCGAGGCGGTGAACAACGCCCATGAAGACATTACCAGGTTTATCATGTTTGATCTTCAGATATTGCTTTAATGATTCACTCAAGGGTTCATCACCGGTTTTATCACCTTGGACTATGGCAGAGGGTCGTTTATTCAGGATTATGAGGTGGTTATCTTCGTAAAGGATATCCTTATCAATACTGTTCTTTTTCATTTGGGAAATCGAGTGATTTCACATCATTTACATAAGTATTTATAGCTCCACTGACTTCTTCTGAAAGATTCAGGTAGCGCCGGAGGAAACGTGGGGAAAAGTCCATGGTGATCCCGAGCATGTCGTGCAGAACCAGTACCTGGCCATCAACATATTTCCCGGCGCCGATTCCGATAAGTGGAATTTTAAGCTCCTGGGTGACCTTCTGACCCAGTTTCGCGGGTATTTTTTCAAGAACAACTGCGAAGCAACCGGCTTTTTCGAGTAGATGAGCATCGTCGAGCAAATTAGCCGCTTCCTCTTCGGTGGTAGCCCGAACGACATAGGTGCCGAATTTATGAATAGATTGAGGAGTGAGTCCGAGATGTCCCATGACCGGAATACCTGCCAGGAGAATACGATCGACCGATTCTAGAATCTCTTTGCCTCCTTCAAGTTTAACGGCATCGGCACCACTCTCTTTCATGATCCGGATAGCGGAATTCAACGCTCCCTTTGAGTTCCCCTGATAGGTTCCGAATGGCAGATCTACAACGACCAGAGCCCTTTTGACAGCTCTGACGACGGATGAAGCGTGATAGATCATTTGTTCGAGAGTAATCGGCAGGGTAGATGTGTGGCCGGCCATAACATTAGAAGCGGAGTCACCAACAAGGATAATGTCAATCCCCGTATTATCGAGGATACGGGCAAATGAGTAATCGTAAGCTGTAAGCATCGCGATCTTTTCACCTTTAAGTTTCATTTCCTGGAGCACATGGGTGGTGACCTTTGTAACATTGCGGAAGGAAAACGTTGCTGACATATAATGCACGATTTAGCTGCAAAGCTAAGATTTTATTTTATACCTTTGCAAGATTCCAACACCATCTGACGCATGCGATTTCTCAAATTTATTCTGCCCGGACTGTTTCTTCTTCCGGTTTTGTTTTCCTGTAACAAAAGTCTTAATGTTAATGCCGATTGGACGGATATTACCGTTGTTTATGGCTTACTCGACCAGAACGATACAATACATTATTTCAAGATAACCAAAGCCTTCCTTGGCCCTGGAGATGCCCTGCAGTTTGCACAAGTCCCCGATTCCAGTAATTACCCCGACAAGCTGGAGGTTCGGATTGAGGAGTGGGACGGATTTACCCTTAAAAATGAATTTCTATGCGATACCATCACTATTCATAACAAGGAGGCAGGTGATTCGATCTTCTATTATCCAGATCAGTTAATGTATCTGATCCATACCAACCTGAATGAAAATTACCAGTATAAACTTCATATTAAGAATAAGCAAACCGGTAAGGAAGTTACCTCGGAAACCTCTCTGATTCACAATTTTTCTGTTGAGAAACCGTATGCTTTCTTACCGATAAATTTTATTCCAGGTGAAAAAAATGAGTTGAAATGGATCTCGGCAAAAAATGGCAGAAGATATCAGATCACCTGCAGGTTTCATTACCTTGAAACTTTAAAATTAGACACCTCCCAGAAAGCGTTCAAATATGTTGACTGGATCATTTATAATAATATAAAATCATTTACCAACCAGGGTGGTGAATTCATGGATTACTATTATTCAACTGATGGTTTTTATGCCAACCTGGGGGCAAAGATTCCTGAAGATCCGAATCTGAACAGGGCTGCTCGTTCCGTCGATTTTATTTTCAGCGTAGCTTCAGATGATCTGAACACCTATATGGAGGTGACAGAGCCTTCAAATAGCATCGTCCAGGAAAGACCTTCATTCACAAATATTATTAACGGGATAGGCCTCTTTACCAGCCGTACCCAGATTTATATCGATTCTCTGGGGATTCGCAAGGAAACTCTTGATCAACTCAAGGTTAACGAATACACCAAGTATCTTGGTTTTTAAATTCTTCTACTTTTCTTTTCAAGAAATATTTACCAGCATCTGATTTGAGGCCTGTCCCGGGTTTCTGTCTTTTTGTCACTTCAGTGACATGAAAAATAGTTTTGGCACAATCATTGACAAAACGGGTTCACATTCAGATGTAAAATATTTTATCTTGAAAGGAGATTTTTAAACATGGCAAAAATTATTGGTATTGATCTTGGAACTACTAACTCTTGTGTATCTGTGATGGAAGGAAATGAACCTGTCGTCATTCCTAACAGCGAAGGAAGACGTACAACTCCCTCTGTTGTCGGGTTTACCGAAAATGGAGAGCGGAAGGTTGGTGATCCTGCAAAAAGACAAGCTATCACGAATCCGAGAAACACCGTTTTTTCGATCAAACGGTTCATGGGCGAGTCATGGGATCAGGTTCAGAAAGAAATTAAACGGGTACCTTACCAGGTCGACAGGGGTGACAATAACACACCCCGTATTAACATTGCCGGAAAACAATATTCACCCCAGGAAATTTCTGCAATGGTTCTTCAGAAAATGAAGAAAACGGCGGAAGATTATTTAGGACAGGAGGTGAAAGAAGCCGTCATCACGGTTCCTGCCTATTTCAGCGATTCACAGCGACAGGCCACAAAAGAAGCCGGAGAAATTGCAGGGCTGACAGTAAAGCGTATCATCAATGAACCTACTGCTGCTGCTCTTGCCTACGGACTTGACAAGAAACATAAAGATATTAAAGTAGCTGTTTATGACCTTGGCGGAGGAACATTCGACATTTCAATTCTTGAACTGGGTGACGGTGTTTTTGAAGTCAAATCAACAAACGGAAATACCCACCTTGGCGGTGATGACTTTGACCAGGTCATTATGGACTGGCTGGCCGAGGAATTTAAAAAAGACGAAGGAGTAGATTTACGTAAAGATCCAATGGCCCTTCAGCGGTTGAAAGAAGCTGCCGAAAAGGCAAAGATTGAATTATCGAGTTCGATGGAAACTGAAATAAACCTGCCTTACATCATGCCGGTTGATGGTATACCCAAACATCTTGTTAAAAAACTAAGCCGGGCTAAATTTGAACAGCTGAATGACAGCCTGATGCAATCAACGATACCACCGTGCCAACAGGCACTGAAAGATGCCGGACTAAAATCTTCGGAGGTCGATGAAGTTATTCTCGTGGGAGGTTCAACCCGTATCCCGGCAATACAAAAATTGGTACGCGAGATGTTCGGTAAAGAACCTTCAAAAGGAGTGAACCCAGATGAGGTCGTCGCGATTGGAGCTGCTATTCAAGGTGGTGTTCTTACCGGTGAAGTTAAAGATGTATTATTGCTGGATATCACACCACTTTCACTCGGCATTGAAACTCTGGGAGGCGTTATGACCCGTCTGATAGAGGCTAACACAACCATACCGACACGGAAATCGGAAGTATTTTCAACAGCTGCCGATAGCCAGACTACTGTAGAGATCCACGTTCTGCAAGGTGAAAGACCTATGGCAAACCAGAATAAAAGCATTGGCCGTTTCCACTTGGATGGCATTCCACCCGCTCCTAGGGGTATTCCCCAGGTCGAAGTGATCTTTGACATCGACGCAAATGGAATCCTGCACGTTACCGCAAAGGATAAGGCTACGGGAAAATCACAGCAGATCAGGATTGAAGCTTCTTCTGGATTGACAGAAAGTGAAATCAAAAAGATGAAAGAAGAAGCCCAGCAAAATGCTGATTCGGACAAAAAAATGAAAGAGGAGATAGATAAACTGAACCAAGCTGATTCACTGATTTTCCAGACTGAAAAACAACTGAAAGAATTTGGCGACAAATTACCTTCCGACAAGAAAGAGTCTATTCAGAAAGCAGTCGAGGAACTCAAAACGGCGCATAAGAACCGTGACCTTCCCGGGGTCGATCGCGCAATGGCAAACCTGAATTCAATCTGGCAAACTGCGAGTGAGGAGATGTATAAGAACGCATCCCAGAGTGGACCACAAAGCGGTCCACAAGGTGGTCCCCAGCAGGAACAGCAGCAGGGTGGCGGAAATTCTAAATCTACCGGCGGAGATGATGTGACTGATGTGGATTTTGAAGAGGTGAAAGATAAATAGACCACTGATTTTTTTTTAAAAAACGGGATTGATCCAACTTTGATCAATCCCGTTTTTTATTTAATAAATTGTTAATAAATCGTTGAAAAATATTCCGAAAATATTTATCACATTTGTAAATGATATATTCGAATTAGGATTTTTCCAGAGATTGTTAAAACAAAAAAATGACCTATTAAAAACAAGCCTATGAAAAAATTTACTTTATCAGCCATTTTATTGACGACCTTTTTGTTTTTCGGAAATAAGAATATCAGTTATGGACAGTTGTTATTGGATGAGAATTTCTCATATCCCGCGGGATCATTGTTAACTGCAAACGGATGGACAGCACATTCAGGTGGAGGGACCCAACCCATTACCGTAAGTAGTGGTGGCCTTACCTATTCGGGTTATGTGGATTCAGGAATCGGGAACGCTGCTTTGGTTGATAATAATGGCGAAGATGACAATAAAACTTTTTCGACCCAATCCTCTGGAACTGTTTATGTCGCTTATATGGTTAATGTAACATCGATAGCAGCCGGTTATTTCTTCCATCTTGGCGGTACACCGATCGGAACAACATTCCGGGGGAAAGTATTCATGGATGCAACCAGCCATTTTGGTATCAGTGTCGGAAGTAATACCGGCACATATTCGGCCACTACATTTACCTTGGGAACAACTTATCTGCTGGTGATAAAGTACGAAATTGTCGCCGGAACAAATAATGACAAGGTTAGTCTTTTTATCTTTTCCAGCGGTGTACCGGCAACTGAACCGGTAACTCCAACGATCGGACCACTTACCGATGCAGCCCAATCGGATATCAATCCGGGTTGTGTTGCAATTCGTCAATACTCAGCTTCCGAGAACTTGATGGTTGACGGAATCCGCGTAGGTAATGCCTGGTCTGATATTTATGCAAATGTTATCCTACCACCCCCAACTAACTACCCCACTAATTTCGCTGGCAATACTGCTCCGTTTACTATTAATCTTACCTGGGCAGATGCTGTGGGTGGACAATTGCCTGCCGCTTATCTTGTTCTTGGGAGTAATGCCAATAATATCATTCCGCCAGTTGATGGTGTTCCTGTTCCGGATGATCCAAACCTTGCTGCCGGAACCGGGGCGCTGAACATAATACAGGGGATTCAGGCAGCAAGTTTTACCAATCTCCCTTCCAATACTCAATATTATTTTAAAATTTTCCCATATACAAATACGGGATCCAACATCAAATATAAAACAGACGGAACACCTCCCGAAGTCACCATTACAACGAGTGACCATGTGTTGATTAATGCCAAAAACTTCGATGATCAGACTTTTGATCCATGGGATACCATAAGTTTGTCGAGCAATAAAGGTTGGATAATACAGTCAACAGGAGGAAACTACTACGCATACATTAACGGATTCGGGGGATCAGAAAACAGTGATGACTGGCTGATATCACCATCGATGAATTTTGATGCTTTTCAGGAGGAGACCCTCACGTTTCTTACCGCTTCTAACTTTACCGGTCCGGATCTTGAGATTAAGATTTCTACAGATTATGTGACCGGGGCAAATCCAAATACCGGAACCTGGACTGCTCTTACCGCAACCTTGTCGCCGGGCAGTTACACCTGGACGCCATCCGGTAATGTCGACCTTTCAACATTTAACGGCGGTAACATTCATGTGGCTTTTCGATATGTCTCCGGTACGGGATCAGGCAATGCAAAAGTTTGGGAGGTAGACAACATAATGATTAGTGGCAGACCAAGCAATCTTGCCACAGTTATTACTGACTCGGCCGTTACAAATATCACTCATGTTTCTGTTACAGCAGGTGGAACAGTTGTCAATGACGGAGGCGCCGCTATTATAGCCAGGGGTATTTGCTACTCGACTAATCCAAATCCGACAATAGCAGATCCTCATACGACCGAACCTGGTACACTCGGATACTTTACAAGCAATCTGACGGGTTTGACTCCCCAAACTACTTATTATATCAGGGCTTATGCAACGACAGCCAACGGAAATGGATATGGGAACGACGTATCTTTTACCACCTTATGTGAACCGCTTGCACCAGTTATCGATTTTTATGCCGATACACTCGTAATTAAAGTAGGGGACACTATCAACTTCTTTGACGCCTCGTTATACTGTCCGACTTTCTGGAAGTGGTCATTTGTCGGGGGAGAACCTTATGAAAGTTATGCTCAGAATCCGACAAATATCGTTTACAACTACCCAGGGGAATATACTGTTTGTCTGGATGCAAGCAACACTTATGGATATACTTCAAGATGCAAGGAGGCATACATCACAGTTCTTGGCGCTACCAATGCAAAAATTGTAATAACCGAAATCATGTATAATCCACCGGAACATGGAACAGATACTCTTGAATTCATTGAGTTGCTTAATATCGACAGCATTACATGGAACTTACAGGACTTCTATTTTGATCAGGGTGTAACCTTTGTATTTCCAAATATTTCCTTAGCTCCGGGAGATTTTCTCCTAGTTGCAAAGAGTTCTGCCGCTATGCAGACTGCTTTCGGAAAGGATGCCCAGCAATGGACAGAGGGTTCTTTAAACAATAACGGAGAACCGATTGTTATCAAAGATTATCTAGGATACCTTGTTGATTCGGTATACTACGGATCCACCCCGCCATGGGATACCCTGGCAAACGGGCAGGGACCTTCGCTTGAATTATGCGATCCATATTCCGATAACACCGATCCGGCAAACTGGCGGCATGCCATTGAATTTCAGCTGATCAATACAGCCGGTGATACCATATGGGCGTCTCCGCTGGATGGATGTTCTTATCCGCCAGTAGCCGATTTCTCAGCCAGCGATACTTCTATTGTTGAATTTGAATTTGTAACTTTCACCGATGCTTCTTCTCCAAACACTTCCAATTGGGAATGGACATTTGAAGGAGGTATACCGGTAACCTTTTCCGGACAAACGCCGCCACCCATTCAATATTATAATATGGGGATTTATACTGTGACCCTGGTGGTTTCCAACCTTGCAGGTAATAACACCTTGGACAAGATCGATTATATAGAAGTCGGACCTTCCGGCATTTCCGATAAACATGCAGCCGGATTCACAATTTATCCAAATCCTAGCAACGGAACATTCAAAGTGATTCTGAAAAACAGCAACCCGGTGCAGTTCAGGATAATTGACCAGATTTCGAATATTATTCTCGAAAGGAAGAGTGACAATCAGGTAAACCTGTTTGACCGGTCAACTCTTATTCCGGGAATTTATATGATCCAGGCAACGGATTTGATCACAAAACAATCCTATATTCAGAAGCTTGTCATTCAAAGATAGCTGCTAAAATAAATACCGAAAAATAACCAAAACCATTAAACCCATACTCATGAAAAATCTGTTATTATTTACAATCATATGTTGTTCCCTGTTATATTTTACAGCAGAATTAAGAGCCCAGGAGTTGGTTCTCAATGGAGACCTTGAAAGCTGGAACAACAATACCACACCCACCAGCTGGACTCTTTATGAGAACATTTTTCAGGAATCCGGAACCATCCATGGCGGAACCTATTCTGCAAGACATTTGTCGGATGTCGCAACAAAGAAATTCCAGCAAAATTTGACCGGAGTTATTCCCGGAACCCTTTACACCCTTAGTTATTGGTATTATGACAATGATGTAATGGCTAGGACGCGAATATGGTGCTACTGGTTAAGCGGCGGAAATACCCTCCCGGATAATCAGACAGAGTTAAGGCCCGATACTTATTCTACCGATAGTCCGACATGGATACAGGTGACCTATGCGCTGACGGCGCCGGCCACCGCCGATGGTTTCCGTTTTGAAGTCAGGGTTTACAAGCAGGATAACATTCCGGGCGGTAGTGTTTTCTATGATGATTTTTCCTTCGCAGCCGGGGGATCGCCATTACCTGAACCAACTAACTATCCGACTGATTTTATTGCCCAGGCCAACAACCTTTCGATCGATTTGATCTGGACAGATTCGGAGGGTGGACAACTTCCGCAGGCATACCTGATCAAAGCAAGTGAAGCAAACGATATTGTTGCCCCTGTAGATGGGGTTCCCGAACCCGACGACCTTGATTTTACTGATGGAAAAGGGGTGAAAAATGTTATGCAGGGAGTACAGACCTATACCTTTATCAACCTGAAACCGGACCAGCAATACTTTTTCAAGATTTATCCATATACAAATGGAGGAGCCAACATTAACTATAAGACCGACGGTACCCCTCCCTCTGCCACGGCTACCACACCCAATATAACCCTGATCTTAATAAAAGATTTTGAAACCCTGTCATTTGATCCATGGGATACCATCAGTCTCGCCAGCGACAAGGGATGGATTATTTCGTCATTTGGCGGGAATAATTACGCTTACATCAACGGTTATCAGGCCTCTGAAGAGTGTAACGATTGGTTGATCTCGCCTTCCATGGATTTTAATGCCTATATCAATGAAACATTATCCTTTAAGACTGCTACAAACTATACCGGACCTGCGCTTGAAGTTAAAATGTCGAATGATTATATAACCGGCGCAGATCCCACTACTGCCACCTGGACATCAATAACTGCCACCTTATCTCCCGGTACCTGGACATGGACCCCTTCCGGTAATATAGATGTTTCGGGGATCACCGGCAATAATGTTCATCTTGCTTATCATTACATAACAGCGCTTCCTGATGCTGCTGCCTGGGAGTTGGATGATATTATCATAACGGGAGAGTTGGCTTCAGGATTTGACAATAAAGATCATAATGCAACGGTTAAATTATCTCCAAATCCAGCCACAGACATGGTCAACCTTAATTTCACAAATTCCGGAAGAAAGGAAATTTCAATTGTTTCGATAACAGGAACACAGATCTATTCTGCGATAACATACCTGACTAATGTTGACATCCGTTTAGATAATCTATCGAAAGGGGTTTATTTTATTAAGATTTTTTATCGGGAAACGAATCAACCTGTCGTTAAAAAACTAGTTATCCGATAATCTAAAGTACCAGAGAGTTTTAAGAGGTTGCCTTCTGAAGAGGGCGACCTTTTTTTTATCTTTGTCCCGCCAATATAAAAGCTATGCGACCTGACAGGATCTTCATATTGTTGATTTTCGTCTGTGTTTACATTCCTTCTCTGGCTCAGAGACAGAAGAAAGAGGTGGATCCGGATCAACCATTGCGTATTGAAATATCTGCCAGATCGGATAATGAGACTTACCGGATTATTCCCTGTGATTCGATGGGCGCCCTTCTGTTTTTTAAAAGCCTTGAGACAGTCGATGAAAACAGTTCCCGATGGTACTTTTCTTTTTATGACAAGAATCTTCAATCCCTTTGGGTGAAAGGAATACCTATTCTTTCATCTCTTGATTTCCGTTTTTCTGAATTCAGTCATGACACCTTGACTTTGTTGTTTGTTAGCTCAGGAAAAAATAAGACCTCTGATCCTGCTTTTCAAATTTTACGGGTAGTCGTGAAAAAAGGAACATTTATACTCAATTACGGGACACTTCCTTCAAATACAGAGGTGGGATATTTCGGAACTGAAAATGGAATGGCTTGGTTAGGACTTCAATCCAGAAATGATGTCGGTCAGCTTCTTTTCATAAATATGAACAAGGGAAGCAGACAGAATTTCCCCCTAGGGAAGGGTAGTTTTATAACACTTCGTTGGTTTTCAGTCGATTCGACCGGGATGACCGTAAAAGTGGTCGTCAGCCGGCAAATATCCAAAAAGTCCTGGGAACATTACCTGGTTCGTTATGACAGTCTGGGAAATATCAAAAACGAAAGGTTGATCAGTCCTGGAAATCCGGGGTATAATTTTACAAATTTCCAGGTTTACCAGGGTTTAGAAGGGTCTGATATGATCCTTGGCGCTTATGCACATACTTCTTCAGGCAATTCGGGTCAGAAGATGAAGGTGATTGAAGAATCCTCCGGTTTGTTTTCCAGTTCATTCGAGAATGGCAAACAGAAACAAACTCTTTTTACCAATTATCTGGAACTTAAAAGCGCCAATAGTCTTCTAAGTGAAAAAGATATTATGAGTCTCAAGAAAAAAGCATTAAAAAAGAATAAAAATATTGGTGAATATTCTCTTGATTTTACCATGTTATTGCACGGGATTATTCGTCAACAGGACTCTTTTTTGCTTCTTGCAGAATTCTATTATCCACAATACCGGACTGAAAACTACACAGATTTTGATTATTATGGCAGACCCTATTCAAACAGTTATTCGGTCTTTGACGGATACCGTTTTACAAATGCAGTCGTGGCGTCCTTTGACAGGAATGGCAAACTTTTATGGGATAATGCCATGGAGATCCGTAACCTTATTTCCTTTGAACTCAGTCCTAAAGTAACCCTTTACCCGTTTGGTGATGAGATAATCCTATGTTATGTTAGCGATGGTAAAATCGGGGCCAAAATCATCCGGCAGAACACTGTGGTTGAAAAACTTGATTTTACGCCGGTTGATCTTCTTTATAGCGATGATAATTTATTGTCGGAATCCAGAAGCAGGATGGTTTACTGGTATAGAAATTACTTCCTGTGTTATGGATACCAGGAGATAAAAAACATCGCACTTGATAAAAACAATAAACGCCTGGTTTTTTATCTGAATAAAATCAGATTTGAGAGATAAATAATGGTGTTAGAGGATTTCCTTACGGTTGCTTGAAGATCAAAAGGTTATTATCACAAGGAAGAATCATTAAAGTTGTATCCAGATAGTACTGCGGGCCTGTTACTTTAAGTTCATAGGGTTGATTTCCTGTAAGATTAAAAATTTGCATATAATCTTTGTCAAGAGAGAAGGAATTATGTGTCTGGACGATAAGTATTGAAACTGACGAGTCCAGCTTGTTTTCCAGATAGAGAGTTCCTTTACCGTTGCATGGTTCTTCAGTTTTTTTAGAACTACATGCGGTGAAAATGATAAGGAAAGTCAACAGAATGGAGAGAATTTGGATCTTTTTCATCTGGGATTTTTTTTATTAATAATAACAATGTCACAGGAATAGACAAAAAATATTATTCAGCGGTTGCTTCAGCCGTTATATTCTGATAATTCCATGTGTAAGGGGATTAACCCATGCAAAAATAAGCGGTTTCTTGCAATAACAAACAAAAAACGATTTATTTCGATATTAAAAATGTATGTTATGGTTTTTAGTTCTACCTAATGTTATAACCTATTAAAAAAATGTTATTTTTGTAGGTTAAGGGAATTATTGGATAAATCTTAAAAATTCTGTTCTCCGGGCAACCTGAATCCTGAAACTTTTGTCCAAAAAGATAAGTATAACAATTAACATAAAAAACGCATAAACTCCATACATATGTTTTATCGATCTGTACGCCTGCTCTTCTTATCGATTTTCCTGACTTCAGCGGTAATTCAATCATGGGCGCAAGTCTGTCCTGATACAGAACCCTGGATAACCGGTCCTGCTGTTGTCTGCGAGAGCGCGTCAAATGTAGTTGGTTATTCAACCCCCGATGTTACGGGACATTACTATTCATGGACTGTTCAACGAATCAGTGCGGGTTCAGGAGGCTGGGCGGTCATTGGACCATCAAATTTACCCCAGTTTAATATTCGATGGACTGACGTAGGTATTTTCCGGATAACGCTTCAGGAGGGAATCAGCGGTAACAGCTGTACGCCAAAACAAACCACCCTTGACATTACTTCACAGCCATTCCTGGCTGCTTATTACTATTATACCTTCGATCCGCTTTATGGATGTTATTACAACATTGTAAGTTTCACAGGTGATGTATCATTACATACCGATCCCAGTATCACTTATTTGTGGGATTTTGGGGATGGATCTGCTAACGAAACTATTCCAAATCCGATTCATACTTTTCCAACTACACCGGGGGTTACCTATTCAGTAACCCTGACAATTCAGGATTCACAAGGAAGACAAGATCAAATCATTGATTATGTATATGTTGATCCCGATAAATATAAACCCGATCCACAATTTACTGCAACTCCGATAGGGTGTTTATACGACGGTACTTTGTTTGATGCAAGCGCCAGCAGGGCAACCCATGCCATAACCTCCGAAACCATTATTCACTTCAAATGGGTTTGGGGAGATGGTGATTCCATCGTTCTGCCGGGTAATCAGCCCATTACCAATCATATATATACCAATCCCAATACCTATAATGTCACCCTGACGGTAACAAACTCAAAAGGATGTTTTGAATCGTTAACACTCCCGGTTACGGTTGCTCCAACGGTTCCAACTGCTGACTTTACCATTTCACCCGCATGTTTAAATGAAATTACCTATTTTGACGGTCATAATTCTGTGACGCCTATCGGAACAATTACAGATCTGATCTGGAATTTCGGCGATGGCAGTCCGGTGGATACTACACATGATGTCAACCAGATTGTTCAGCATACATATCTGAGCCTTGGGCCATTTCCACCCGCGACCTTAAAAGTAATAAACTCGATGGGATGCGAATCGCAGGTTGTTTCTCAACCGGTTCAGATTTTCCGCGCTCCCAGAGCAGGATTTGAACATGGAAATGCCTGTCTCGGAACACCTGTCGTGTTTACCAACACCAGCCAGCGGGAAGGTGGAAGCGACCTTGTAAGTTATCTATGGACTTTTGGTGATGGAAATACCTCTGCTGAAGAAAGTCCTAATTATATGTACACCGGAACAGGTACCTTTCACGTGACTATGAGAGTTACCAATGCCGACAATTGTTTTGATACATGGGAGGATGATATTATAGTTTATCCAAACCCGGATGTCGACTTCACCGCGGCAATCGGAACTACGCCTTACGAAGTCATTTTTCAGGAGATATTAAATCCTCTTCAGCATGTTGGAAACAATTTACAATGGGATTTTGGAGATGGTCAGGCCGCACAAGGGCCAAATCCAACTCATATTTATCCCGGTCCGGGGACTTTTGTCGTAACTCTTGTTGGAACTGATATGCTAACAGGATGTCCTACTACCGTACAACATTCCGTTACAGTCGGAGCCACTCCCAATGCCTTCTTTACAGCCGAACCCCAGATTCAGTGTCAGGGAGTGCCCATTAATTTTATTCCTGCAATTCCACCTGGAGGATTGATCACAACTGAAGACTGGTATTACAATGACGGATCATTACCCAATCCGGAACATTTTGACTGGCCGAATACTCCGGCATTCCCGGTACATATCTTCCAAAATCCAGGAATTTATCTGGTTGAACGGTATGTCAACAAAGGTACAGCCCTTGAAGCATACTGGAGTCTTTTTGTCACTATTGATCCCCAACCCGGAGCACAGTTTACATGGTTTAGTGATGCTGCATTTACGCATCAGGGAATGGCTTGTGCCAACCAGCCTGTATATTTTCAGGATGCATCCTATTCCAACAGTACACCTCCGGGAGTTATTTATCTTTGGGAATGGAACTTTGGCGATCCTGCATCGGGACCAAATAATATATCGAATCAACAAAATCCTATCCATACTTTTAGTACTGCCGGCACCACCTATGGCGTACGGTTAATTGTTACCGACAATCTGAACGACTGTAAAGATACAATCAGCCATAATGTGATCGTTAATCCCGTAATCCCTGTTGATTTTAGCTTTGGTAATAATGTCTGTGTTGACAAGCTTGTTGTTTTTACGACGGACACGGTAATTCTGCCCACAGCCAGTTTTACATGGCTCTGGGATTTTGGGGATGGCACAACATCTACCCAACCGGGTACCGTTTCTCATCTTTATCCTTATGTGGGAACCTTTAATGTTAGCTTAACCCTAACAGATCAATGGGGATGTACCAATACTAAAGTTCACACTGTGACAACCATCCCGGTTCCTATTGCCAATTTCACTTTTACTTCCCCCACCTGTGACGGTGAAGCAATTGCATTTACCGACCAGTCAGTTGTTCCTGCTCCCTATCCGGATATTATAGTTGGATGGCTCTGGGACTTCGGGGATGGAGTCGGAACCTCAACCCAGCAAAACCCGACTTACATTTACCCGGTATTTAATCCGGGTGGCTATGACGTTACTCTTATGGTAACCACAAATCAAGGTTGTACTGCAACCAAGATGTACCATGTTCAGCCGATACCAAGGCCTGCAGCCGACTTTGAAGTTCAGCCTCTTACTCCTTCATGCGTTAACCAGCCGGTGCAGTTCCAGGACCTTACACAGTTGAACGGTGGCGGCATTCTGACTTTCTGGAACTGGAATTTCGGTGATCCCGGTTCCGGCTCCAATAATATTTCATATGCTCAAAATCCGGTGCATACATTTTCCCAGGCCAGCCCGCCACCTTATGATGTAACCCTGATCGTAACGAATGCCAACGGATGTAAGGATACCATCGTCAAACAGATATTTATCAGCGCTCTTCCTGTAGCAGCCTTTACAGCCAGTGAATCCTGTATGGGTAACAATACCACCTTCACCGATAATTCAACGACACCTGCCGGAACAACCATCGTTTCATATTACTGGGATTTTGGAGATGGGGGTAATTCAACCCAGCAGAATCCGCAACACCCGTATGCAAATTATGGGAATTATAACGTAACGCTGACAATTACAAATTCCAATCAATGTATTCATGATACAATGATTCAGGTTACTGTATTTGCCAACCCGATTGCCGATTTTATTTTCACACCCTCAAGTTGTATGGGTAGTCCGGTTAGTTACACTGACCTTTCAACAATTCCAGGGACATTTTCGGGATATATCAATCAGTGGATCTGGAATTTCGATGATGGAACCATCGATACTATCAATTACCCGGCTAATCCGAACGTAACTCACACCTTTGCAGGAACAGCCACAACCCATAATGTTCGATTAACGGTTAATACAACAAAGGGATGTACTCATTATATTGTAAAGACCGTAACAAGTATTCCATCTCCTCTTGCCAACTTCGCATACTCTACTACAACCTGTGCCAATCAACCCGTTCAATTTACTGATCTTTCACAGACCAATGGCGGGGGAAGTATACAAACATGGGATTGGAATTTTGGAGATCCATTATCGGGAGGGAATAACACATCCACCTTACAAAATCCGATACATAGTTTCACCGCTCCAGGTCCTTTCACGGTTCAATTGGTTGTTACGAGTATAAACGGATGTAAGGACACGTTACAAAGTCAGATAATTATCGATTCTCTGCCGATCGCCGACTTTACCAACACCAGCCCTTGTGAAGGCAATACCATGACTTTCACGAGCACATCAACTCCAAATGCCTCGACTATCATATCCTATAACTGGGATTTTGGCGATGGCGGGTCGTCACTCTTACCAAATCCGCAGCATGTCTATGCCAATTACGGAAATTTCCTGGTAACTCTGACCGTTGTAAATTCCAACGGCTGTATCCATGATACCACCAAACAGGTGACGGTAAATCCAAAGCCGGTTGCAGAATTTTCATACTCGCAGGCAGCCTGTATCGGTAATCCCGTTGATTATGTAGACCAATCTTATGTACCCAGTGGATTCTCGGGGTATATCGATACCTGGACCTGGAATTTCGACGATGGAACAGGTGATTTCACGATTACTTTCCCGAATAATCCGAATATCAGTCATACTTTCGCCGGAACAGCCACGACACATTTAGTACGCCTGACTGTTACAACTACAACCGGGTGCACTAGTTACATAGAAAAAACGGTAACAAGCATTCCTTCCCCGATTGCAAACTTTACAACTTCTGCAATCACATGTGCAAGCCAGGAAGTTCAGTTTACCGATTTATCACAAACCAATGGTGGTGGCAGCATCGTTTTATGGGAATGGAATTTTGGTGATCCCGGGTCAGGCGCAAACAACGCCTCCACATTGCAGAATCCGTTACATACATTTGCACAGGCCAGCCCACCACCTTATGATGTGCAGTTGGTTGTTACCAACGTGAGCGGATGTAAAGATACACTGACATTACAGATCACTATAAATGCCAGACCAACCGCACAATTCAGTGCTTCCAAAGAATGTCTGACCTCTGCCACCGTGTTCACCGACGAATCCACTCCACCGACGGGTGCATCCATAGTGAGCCATTACTGGACTTTCGGAGACGGTGCAAATTCCACTTTGCAGAATCCGACACACACTTATGCCAATGCAGGCATATATAATGTGACTTTACTTGTAACGACCAACCAGGGATGTACGAAAGATACGACAATGCAAGTAGAAGTCTATGGTAAACCGCTTCCTTCTTTCACCTACTCTTCACCAACCTGTTCAACCGATTCTGTTCATTTTACTGACCTCTCCACTACACCACACGGATCCATACATAAGTGGGTATGGGATTTTGGTGATGGTTCGGCATTGGTTACCAAGATCTTCCCGGAATCCCCAAATGTCATACATAAATTTCCAAGCGGGGGAGTCTTTAATGTCAAGTTGACAATCACAACGACGGACAGTTGTACAGCCTTTAAAATTCTTCCGGTTACAGTACAATTTGCCCCGACTGCCAATTTCGAATTTGAAGCAGGTCCGTGCGAAGATATTCCACTGCAGTTTACCGATCTTTCCCAGGCAAATGGCGGAGGAACCATTGTTGCATGGGAATGGAATTTCGGAGATCCGGGTTCCGGAGTGAACAATACCTCAACTGCCCAGAATCCTTCACATGCGTTTACAGCCGGTAGTCCGCCTCCGTTCACCGTCTTGCTTTTGGTGACAAATTCGGCAGGTTGTACTGATACGATCTCAAAACAGGTGACTGTTAATCCCGCACCTCTGGCGCAGTTTACAGCCGACACTGCCTGTGTTGCCAGTCCGACGCAATTTACGGACGAATCCACCACTCCCACCGGAACGATTGTTGCCTGGGAGTGGAATTTTGGCGACCCCGGGTCAGGTTCACAAAATACTTCCACTGCACAGAATCCGACGCATATCTATAATTCACCCGGAACTTATTCCGTAACCCTGGTGGTAACTAACTCCAATAACTGCACGAATGATACGGTTATGCAGATATCCGTAAATCCGAAGCCGCAGGCAATGTTCGAATATACGGCCTCATGTGTGGGTGACTCAACACAGTTTACCGATCTTTCCATTGCACCGGGAAGCCAGATCATGGCCTGGTTCTGGGACTTTGACGACGGAGGAAATTCCACAATACAAAACCCGAAGCATGTATTTGCAACTTCAGGTACCTTTATGGTTAAACTGGTTGTAACCAATCTTGCAAACTGTACAGATTCCGTAACCATACCGGTGGTTGCCCGCCCGAAACCTACAGCAGCATTCACCTATGTCAACTTCTTTTGTCCGAAAGGGCAAGTGAACTTCCAGGATCAGTCACATGGAAATGGATCTGCCATCGTGGAACACTATTGGATCTTTGAACCCGGATATACTTCAACCCTGGTTAATCCACAATACACTTTCCCGGTAACCGACACTACATACCTGGTAACATTGATCGTTACCGACACATATGGTTGTAAGGATACAATTATCAACAGCGTATTTGTAAAACCCGGATTTGAATTCACCTTCAATAATGATACCGTTTGTCATGGTTATCATACCCAGTTCCATGCCATCAATGAAGCACTTGGTGATAGTTTGTATTCACTCGTCTGGAATTTCGGCGATCCGAACTCCGGGTCAAATAATATCTCTTACTTGTACAATCCGACACATGTCTTTACTCAGCCTGGCCTTTACGTGGTTATGCTAAAAGCATGGAATTCAGACAACTGTGTTGATAGTGTATTCCATGATATCCAGGTTTATGCACCACCAGCCACAGGATTTGCATATAATTCGCAACCCTGCGACAGTACTATATATTTCAATGATACGACCAACAATCCCGGTACCGGCACGATTGCCAGCTGGGAATGGAGGTTTGGTGACGGTTCACCACCGGTAGTCATTATCGCTCCGGGGCCGGGAGATACTTCCCATCTTTATATGAACCCAGGAATTTATCCGGTAACACTGATCATTACCAATACAAGGGGATGTATCGACAGTATCACAACCAATGTCGAAAGATTCCCATGCATCAAGGCTTCATTTGATTACAATGATACCTTGCTTTGTGCAACTTACCTGATATCTTTCAGTGACAGTTCTTTGCCGATAAGCCGGATCAATGAATGGCATTGGATATGGGGAGACGGGACTGATACAACGTATATCAACCATTCATCGCCTATTACACATACTTATGCCAATGCCGGAACATTTATTGTAACACTGGCAGTCCGTGCCACTGTTAATGGTACCGATATAATTGACAGCATTACCCGGCAGGTAACTATCAAGCCAACACCGGAGAGCTACTTCTCCAACATAGCGAGTTGTTTGAAACAACCGACCGTATTTCTGGATACCTCCAATACCTATGGGGAACCAGTTACACAGTGGTACTGGAATTTCGGAGAACCAGGTTCTGGCGTAAAGGATACTTCCACTTTTAAGAATCCATCGCATACTTATGCCGTAAAGGGGATATATGATGTCAAGATGGTAGTGATGAACCGTTTTGGGTGCAAGGATTCGATCACAAAATCAACAAGAATATATGGACTCCCGATTGCCCATTATGACAACACCATTGCCTGTACCGGGGATCCAACGTATTTCGAAGACAAATCAAGTTTATCGGATACTTTAATCGGATTCTGGAAGTGGAATTTTGGAGATACACTTTTCACAAAGGATACCTCTACACTTCAAAATCCTGAGCACAGATATCGATATGCAGGGAGTTATACCGTTCGCATGATCGTTAAAGATTTCTTTGGTTGCCTGGATACGATTGATTCGACAGTAACCGTCAATATCACGCCCACAAGCGCTTTCACGGTCAGCGATAATTTCAATGGGAAGCAGGGGAATGTAAAATTGAATAATTCTTCGGAAGGAGCTTCTGGTTATAACTGGTACTTTGGTAATGGCAAGACCTCTGATGAAGAGAATCCAATTGTGACTTATACGGAGGACGGGACTTATATCATCAAGCTTATATCTCTAAATGAATTTGGTTGTTCGGATACAACCTACTTTGAATATAAGCTTTTATTCAAGGGATTATACGTTCCGAATGCTTTCTCGCCCACGAACACCAATCTTGCTGTAAGGTTATTCAAACCGGTGGGGACAAACCTGAAACAATATCATGTTACTGTCTTTGATACATGGGGACATCTGTTGTGGGAGTCAACAAAACTCAACACCCAGGGTGAGCCGGATGAAGGATGGGACGGAACTTACAACGGGAAGATCATGCCTCAAGGTACTTATATGTGGAAGATTCAAGCTCTGTTTGTTGATGATTCACCCTGGAATGGCGGAGATATTGGCAAGGGTGAATATAGTACCATTGGAACTGTGTCATTAATCCGATAATCGCTAATATATTTCTCGATGAAAAGACGATCTATATATCAAGTTTTGTTGATTTTGGGAATGCTTTGTTCGACTCAGATTACCCGTAGTCAGGATATTAACTATTCACAATACTTCAGCACCCCCATTTTCTACAATCCAGCCTTTACCGGTATTAGTGCCGGTTTAAGAGCACGGTTTTTATTCAGGGACCAATGGCCAACCTTACCTGTCGACATCAAGTCGTACTATTTTTCAGCCGATCTGGGTGACCGCAATCTTCCGGGCGCCGGTGGTTTTGGAATCATGATCCAGCAGGATAATCCCGGAGTCGGACTGATAAATAATCTCTCTGCAGCCCTCACTGTAGGGGTACGCATTCCTATAACAAGCTTCCTGATCGCCCAGGTGGGTATCAAGGCTGCTGTTGTTCAGCGCAGGGTAAACTGGGATGACCTTGTCTTTGCCGATCAACTGGATGCCAAATATGGCAACATCTACCAGACCTCTTTTATTCCTCCAAATGCCAACAAACGCGTTGTTCCCGATTTCGCGGCCGGGGGCATTTTACAGTTTATGAATGTCAATGGTAGTGTAACCGGTAATGTTGGTTTCGCTGTCGATCATATTTTCAAACCAGATATCGGTTTCCTGTCAACGGGAGCTTCTCAATTGCCTAGAAAGTGGGTTGCCCATGGTGACGTTGTCATTGCTGCGGGTCCGGGAGCACCATCTTCAACCCTTTACAGGGGTAACGATGAACCATTAAAGATCAATCTCGGGGTTCTTTACCAGAACCAGGCCGACCTGAATTCTTTGCAGGCCGGATTAAACCTTCTCAAATATAATATATACCTGGGAGCCTGGTATAAAACAACAATGACCGGGATTGTCAATAGTTCCGTTGTCCTGCTTGCCGGTTACCGGTATATGTTCATGGAAGATATGAGTATAAAATTCATTTACAGTTATGATCTTCAGATATCCGGAGCGTTGAATGGCACGGGTGGCGCACATGAAATAAGCATAGTCCTTGAATTTGATAAACTTTCTATCTTTGGAGGAGGTGGGCGCCGGAACAGCGGTTTCGTACCCGGTGGCAGCAGGTCACGAAACGGAGGACCAATGGAGTGTCCTACATTCTATTAAAATCATAAAAAAGCGGCTGAAGCCGCTTTTTTAGTATCACATCTGACTGATCAGTTCAGATCCGAATTCAGAGCATTTCAACCGGATAGCTCCCTCCATTTGGCGTTCAAAATCATAGGTAACCCTTTTTCTGAGGATTGCGCCTTCAAGACCTTTATTGATCAGATCTGAGGCTTCTTTCCATCCCAGATACTCGAACATCATCCCCCCGGATAAAATAAGCGATCCGGGATTGACCATATCTTTACCGGCATATTTCGGGGCTGTCCCATGGGTGGCTTCGAAAACGGCATGTCCGGTATCATAATTGATATTGGCACCGGGAGCAATACCTATACCTCCGACTATAGCAGCCAGAGCATCAGATATATAATCACCATTAAGGTTAAGGGTGGCGATGACGGAATATTCGGCAGGACGGGTCAGTATTTGTTGCAGAAATGCATCTGCAATTACATCCTTTATAACTATTTTCCCCAGGGAAACGGCATTTTTCTGGGCTGTATCGGCTGCCTCTTCACCCTGTTCCGCCTTGATGAGATCAAATTGAGTCCATGTAAATACTTTATCTCCAAACTCCCGTTCAGCAAGCTCATAGCCCCATTTCTTAAACTGACCCTCCGTAAATTTCATGATGTTGCCTTTGTGGACAAGGGTAACGGAAGGTTTCTTGTGAATAATGGCATAATTCATGGCAGCACGCACCAGACGTTCCGTCCCCTCTTTTGACACGGGTTTTATGCCGATTGAAGAGCTCTTCGGGAACCTGATCTTTTTGACACCCATCTCTCTTATCAGAAAGGCGATAATTTTTTCGACTTCGGGAGTACCCTCCATCCACTCGATACCTGCATAGATATCTTCTGAGTTTTCCCTGAATATAACCATATCCGTTGTCTCAGGTCGTTTGACCGGGGAAGGAACACCCTTGAAATAACGAACCGGTCGGAGACAAACATAAAGGTCGAGAATCTGGCGGAGCGCTACATTCAAAGAGCGTATACCTCCCCCAACGGGAGTGGTTAGCGGACCTTTAATCGCCACTATATATTCATTGATAATATCCAGAGTTTCCTGTGGAAGCCATTGGCCGGTTTGAGTAAAAGCTTTCTCTCCGGCCAATACCTCTTTCCAGTGGATTTTCCGTTTTCCTGCATAGGCTCTATGCACTGCAGCATCAAAGACCCTTACACTCGATTTCCATATATCCGGTCCTGTGCCATCCCCTTCAATAAAAGGAATTACAGGATGATCGGGAACGTTCAATTTACCATTCCGGAAACAAATTTTTTCTCCATTCATATCGTTAATTGTTAATGTTGTCTTTCCATTTGTAAAATTAAATCAAATTAGGTTCGTTCCTATTATTATGTCCTATAAAATTATTATATTTAGATGGTTATACCGATTCAAAAAATGATTTGTAAAAAATATTTATAAATTTATTCCAATCAGTATAACTCGTTCCAATCAGTTATTACAAACCAGTAAAGAATGAGTATAAATCTTATTAATTTTACATAAAATAAACCAATGGTATGCTACTCAATTTAAATTCATTATCAGCCTCCTACAAAAAATTATCAGCAGGGGTTGAACAAGCCAGGACCTTGTTAAAAAGACCGCTTACCCTGACAGAAAAAATCCTTTACGGACATTTATTTGAAGCCGATCCGGAAATCTCCTTCAAACGGGGTATAGATTATGTGAATTTTTTACCCGACCGGGTCGCTATGCAGGATGCAACTGCACAGATGGCGTTGCTTCAATTCATGACAGCAGGCAGAAAGATGACGGCTGTTCCTGCCACCGTACACTGCGATCACCTGATCCTGGCCAAGGAAGGTGTCAAAACCGATATGGTTAATGCAAAGGTTCAGAACAAAGAGGTATTTAATTTCCTTCAGACGGTTTCTGCCAAATATGGAATAGGTTTCTGGAAACCCGGAGCAGGGATCATTCACCAGGTGATCATCGAGAACTATGCTTTCCCTGGCGGCATGATCATAGGAACAGACTCCCATACTCCTAATGCCGGTGGCCTGGGAATGGTTGCCATCGGAGTTGGTGGCGCCGACGCTGTAGATGTGATGTCGGGTATGCCATTGGAATTGAAAATGCCAAAGATACTTGGGATTGAGCTGACAGGTAAATTAAATGGCTGGTCTTCAGCCAAAGATGTGATCCTGAAACTTTCGGGTATTCTGACTGTGCAGGGTGGAACCGATTGTATCATCGAATATTTCGGAGAAGGTGCACAGTCAATTTCCTGTACCGGCAAAGGAACCATCTGTAACATGGGAGCTGAAGTCGGGGCGACCTGTTCGTTATTCAGCTACGATAAAAAGATGAAGACTTACTTGAACGCTACCGGAAGGTCTGCCGTTGCCGGGTTAGCCGATACATACGCCAGTTTACTGGTTCCTGATAAGGAAGTGGTTACCAACCCTGCAGCCTATTATGACCGATTTATAAGTATAAATTTATCTGAAATTGAACCATACATCAATGGTCCTTATTCACCGGATGTTGCTCACCCGATCTCCGAGGTTGCCCGGTTTATAGAAAAAGAAGGATATCCGGAGAAATTGGAAGTTGGTCTGATCGGTTCCTGTACGAACTCATCATATGAAGATATTTCTCGTGCGGCATTTGTTGCACATCAAGCCCGGGAAATGGGACTGAAAGCAAAATCCGAGTTCATCATCACCCCTGGTTCCGAGCAGATCAGATTTACCTGTGAACGTGATGGTTTGCTGAAGATATTTACCGACATTGGCGGGGTGATTATGGCAAATGCATGTGGTCCATGCATAGGTCAGTGGGCCCGGGCCATGAAAGATCCGAACAGGAAGAATTCCATACTGAATTCATTTAACAGGAATTTTGCGAAAAGGAATGATGGAAATCCCGCAACTCACAGTTTTATTGCTTCTCCTGAAATTGTTACTGCGCTGACACTGGCCGGAAGCTTGAGTTTTAATCCCCTGACAGATACTCTGATCAATGAAAATGGAAAGGAGATAAAACTCGATGAACCGGTCGGAATCGAACTTCCGGAAAAAGGATTTGCGGTCGAAGATACCGGCTACATAACGCCTCCTGATGATTCAGAGCATATTGAGGTTAAAATAGACCCTACTTCGGATCGTTTGCAATTACTTGAACCATTTGATCCCTGGGATGGGAAAGATTTAATAGGTATGAGATTATTGATAAAGGCCAAAGGTAAATGTACCACTGATCACATTTCCATGGCAGGACCCTGGCTGAAATATCGCGGACATCTCGACAACATCTCCACTAACCTCCTGATGGGAGCAGTGAACTATTTCAATGAAAAGACCAATTGGGTCAGGAATATTGTGACCGGAGAATATACTGATGTTTCAAAAGTCGCAAGGTTTTACAAATCGAAAGGAATACCCACTCTCATTGTTGGAGATCAGAATTATGGGGAAGGTTCTTCACGCGAACATGCGGCTATGGAACCGAGACACCTTGGGGTTAAAGTGGTACTGGTCAAATCGTTCGCCCGTATTCATGAGACAAACCTGAAAAAACAGGGAATGTTGGCCTTGACCTTTTCCAATCCGGACGACTACCTGAAAATCCGTGAAGATGACCGGTTTGATCTGATCGGACTTGATACTTTTTCACCAGGGAAACCATTGAAATTAAAACTGCACCACAGTGACGGATCGATAGAAGAAATTATTCTCAATCACAGTTACGGCACCCAGCAAATCAATTGGTTTAAAGCCGGTAGTGCATTAAATTATATGAAGACCCTTAAATAAGGTAAATTGAGAATTGGGATATCATCCTAAGGTTATAGTCTGTCACTTAATTGAAGAGTACATTCTTCCTATGGCTTGGCTAACAAAGCAGCCAGCTATTTTCCGGGGAAGAATGTGCAGAAGGACAAAATAAAAGAGACGGTTCTTCCAACCCGGGATACAGATGGCTTTTCTTCCCAGGTTTTTCATTGCACATTCAGCAACTTTGGCTGGATCCATTACATCAGGAGCAGTCTCTTGAGCCTCTGGTAGACTTGCCCAAAATGTCGGGGTGGAGGTCGGACCTGCACAGCAGGCTGTGATTGCAATTCCTTGTGAGCGGAGTTCATAAAAAAGCGATTCTGCAAGGACGATGTTAAAAGCTTTGGTTGCCGCATATGGAGCAACGAATTTTGGTCCGATCAGACCGGCAAGTGACGACATCAGGACAATCCCTCCGGAACCGGCAATCCTGGTATGCCCGGCAAAAGCGTGCACCAGGTGCAACGGAGTAAAACTGTTCAACCGGAGATACTTTTCCAATTCAGCCGGAGAATTACTCAGGAATGATTTGACAGGGCTGAAAGCTGGAATGTAGATCAGTAAACGGCAATCAATCGAACCGATCAGGTTCATACAATTCTTCCAGGCATCCTTTTCGGAAAGATCAAGTACCTGCCGGACGGTTTTAATATGATAAGAGGTTTCCATCCGGTCTGCCGTTTCTTTCAGGCTTTGCTCCATGATGTCGACCATAAGAAGGTTCATTTTCTTCCGGGCAAGTGTCTCGCAGAAAGAAGCCCCGATACCTTCCGCGGCACCAGCAACCAGCGCCCAGCCTCCATAACGCTTTGAAAACGTATCCATGAAAATTTCTAACTTTGCCGACTTTAACTAAACTCTGCAATAATACTATTTCTTTTCAATATGAACAGCTTCCTTTTTTTCTTCCTTAGGATGATGAAGACCTTTCACAGAGTCAGTATGAAACTGAAGGGAAAAACGGAAGATGACCTTCATAATCAACGGATTGTAACCGGAAAAGCCTGGGAAGAATATTGCGATCAGCTTAAAGCTGCCGGAGCGGCGTTGATTGCTCCGGGAACTCCCCGTGATGCATTTCAGCAGGCAGAAGGTATCCGTTATCTGACTAGGCTTACACGCGGAGGACTGGAAGCTTTTCTAGAGTTCAATGATCCGGCATTCCCAGTATTCAGAAGAACTGCCCATGAGACCATCAAGTTGGGAGCAGATAATCCCGATAACCATTATTTCAATGCCCAGATAAGCACGAAGTACAGCTATTGCATTCGCGGAAGGAGAAACACGGTACATTATATTGGTTTCTTTACGCAAAATGGAAATTATGGATCGACCGGCGGTTTGTCGCCATGTGGAATACTGGAGCATACCGATTTGAAAGTCGGGGATGATGGCAGTTTTGAGATCATCCTGAGCAAAAAACCGGAAGGAAAGAACTGGCTGAAAATCGAAGAAGAAACTACCATGGTTATGGTACGGCAGACCTTTTTAGACCGTTTTAAAGAGATCCCAGCTGAGCTGACGATTGAAAACCTCGATGGCCGGAAAACGCCGGATCCCATCACCCCAGCGATGGTGGATGAAGGATTAAAAACTGCCTCCCTCTTTGTAGGTGGCGCTGCCCTGCTTTTCGCCCGGTGGGCCAACGGATTCAGGAAACACACGAACCGCTTACCGATGTTTGATCCGTCTGTTTCCAATGCGGCCGGCGGAGATCCTAACATCATATATTATCACAGTCATTGGAAATTGGCAGATAACGAAGCCCTTGAGATCGAAGTGAAACCACCGGATTGTGATTCCTGGAATTTCCAGCTGAACAACTATTGGATGGAGTCACTCGATTACAGGTACTTCACAATATGTATAAATAAATCAAGCGCAGTTTATAAGCCTGATGGTAGTGTAAAGATTATTGTTGCACACCGGGATCAGGGAATACCAAACTGGATCAACACCTGCGGACATGGCGAAGGTACCATGCTATGGCGTTGGTATCGTATTAGACCAGGAGAAAAACCTGTGCAACCGGAATGTAGGGTTATTAAGATTGGTGATTTGGCTGACAATTGACCCCACCACATCGGGTGAGAGGTCATTAACCTAAAATATTGACCGTAATGACCGAAAAAACAACTAATTCCACCAATTTCGGAAAACGTCCTCTTTGGTTCAGTCTTTTGAATAGGGTTTGGCAGGGCAGCTATTTTTTAGGAACCCAGGTAAAGCTTGATGCAGATGAGCTGATCAAATCAGCAAGGAAAAAAACGGGATTGAACAACCTTGGAAAAGATTTCGAACCTGAACCTCTACAAAGGTTGATTCATTCGATGAATGAAGAAGCAAACCTTCACCCGATAGGAAGGTTTATCACCCATGAGCGATTCGTTAGTCTTATCGGTATCCGTCTTCGTGCAGAATTTTTTTTTAAACGTTATCCTGAGATCCTGGAACAACCGTTGTACCCAGCCTGGATCATTGTAGGATTGCAACGGACAGGTACAACTAAACTGCAACGACTCCTGGCTGCAGATCCCGACCATCGTGTAATTCCAAGTTGGGAGGTGATCAACCCGGTACCTTTGGATTTGACACTGTATGAGGAACAGTTAAGAAAATCATCAGTCATTAGTCAGCAGTCAGATGGGATCAGAGTCTATCCGGATCCGAGGGATAAAAGGATTCGGTTTGCAAAAACCAGTGTACAAGCGGTTAAATTAATGTCGCCGGGATTTTTTGCCATTCATCCTCTTGAATATGACCAACCGGAGGAAGACATCCTTATGTTGGATGTCAGTTTTTTAAGTACGACGCCGGAAGCGATGATGAATGTCCCTTCATATGCCAGCTGGCTTGAAAAGACAGATCAGTCGCCGGCCTATTCTTATGCCGTTAAACTTCTTAAATTCCTGCAATGGATCAAGCCGGCGAAACGATGGATATTAAAGACTCCCCATCACCTTGAGTTCCCCGACCTGATCGAAAAATACTTCGGCAAGGTACACTTTCTTTGGCCACACCGCACGATCTATGAATCAGTGCCATCATTTCTAAGCATGGTCACTTACAACCAGATGATATTCAGCGATGACGTTGATGAGCAACGGATCGCCAGACACTGGGTGAGGAAAACCGGATATATGTTGCAAAAAGCCCTTGACTACCGTGGGAACAACAATAACGAAGAAAAGTTCACAGATATTTATTATAAGGAGCTGATATCGGATTCCATAGAAGTACTTGCCAAAATTTACCAGAATAATGGCGTATTGACACCGGAACTTAGAATTCGCTTTGACAAACATGAAAAAAAACATCCGCATCGTAAATATGGAAAACACCAGTATTCACTGGCAGATTTCGGTCTCACAAAAACAGATATTGACAACCATACAAAGCACTATCAGAACTTCATTGCTAAAAACTATGGATGAAAAGAAAAAAGGTAAATACGACAACCCGGTTTCTGCAATCATTACGGGTATTACGAATCTTTTCCGGAAACACGTACAGGCAGGGGAACTGAAACTTACCGACAGGCTTGATGGGAAAAACGTTCTTGTTGATGGCGCAAGTTCAGGACTTGGTTTTGCCATAGCAACCGATTGTGCCCGTAGAGGCGCCAGGGTCATTATGGTCTGCCGGAGCGGGATCCCTGGAAAGGGTGAAAAGGTAAAGAAAATAACAGGTTCGCAGGATATTCATATGCTACAGGTCGACTATTCCGACATCCGCTCCATCCGGAATCTTGTTTCGGAAATCACTCATGGACAGGTTCCTGCGTCTGCCCAGAAAAATCTTGAACAAAAAAAATCATACGGGGACGTTCTTGTTGATTTTCCTTTTGGGAAAATCGATATTCTGATCTGTAATGCTGGAATTGTTTCTGCGAAAAGCAGGAAAACCCCACAGGGTCTCGAAGAAATGTTCATGGTCAATTATTTATCGAAGTTTATTTTTATCAACCTTTTATTAAAGCACCAGTGTTTTAGGCAACAGGAAACAACCCGATCCTTGAGACCCAGAATCATTTTTATCGATTCGGAAACCCACCGTAATCCTAAAAAATTTAAATGGGAAAAATTTGGAATTTATGAATCCTATTCAATTGGAAAGAGTCTGGAGTTATATGGCTATTATAAATTATTGTTAGCTACTATTGCTGTAGAATTGTCAAAGCGGTTAAATCCGGTTTTCTCCGTTTTTGCGTTATGTCCGGGACCTGTAAACTCGAATATCGGCAGGGAAGCCCCTAAAATATTTCATCCCTTGATGAAACTCATCTTCAGCTTTTTCTTCCGTTCTCCGGTAAAAGCTGCAATTCCGGTAATATATCTTGCTTCCTCAAAAGATATGGAAGGTAGGGGTTTTGAATACTTTTTCCTGATGAGCAGGAAAGAAATTGATGAGAAGGCTTCCAATCCGGAGAATGGTAAGAAACTTTGGGAATTATCAGAAAAGTTATCCGCAGAGCTACAGGCTGTATAAGAACCGGATCTCCTCCTTCCAAAGGGATTCGTTGGGTGTTTCCAGAATAAGAGGCATGTCGTCAAACCTGGGATCATTTACGATCCACCTGAAAACGTCAAGACCCAAGGCTCCCTTTCCAAGGTTCTCATGACGGTCGATCCGGCTTCCAAGACCTTTTTTTGAATCGTTCAAATGCATACCTTTCAGATACTTCAGTCCGACAATAGTCTCGAATTTTTTCATAGTTTCGTTGAATGTCTGCTCACTTGAAATATCGTATCCTGCGGCAAAGGTATGACATGTGTCTATGCAAACGCCGGCACGATCTTTATCCTCAATGAGATCAATTATTAACCGAAGATGTTCAAAAGTATATCCCAAACTACTGCCTTGCCCGGCAGTATTTTCAATGACTGCAGAGACGCCTTTTGTTTTATCCAAAACCTGGTTGATGGAGTCGGCAATCAACCTCAGACTGGTTTCATCATTAATCTTTCCAAGCGAGCTTCCGGGGTGAAAATTCAACCGATCGAGACCAAGAAGTTCACACCGTTTCATTTCATCAAAGAATGAATCCCTTGATTTTTCCAAATTATCTTTGTCAGGATTTCCAAGGTTAATCAGGTAACTGTCATGTGGCAGTATCTGCATCGGTCTGAATCCTAGTTTATCACAATTCTCGCGGAATAACCGGATGTTATCCTTAGTCAATGGAGAAGCCCTCCACTGCCGTTGGTTTTTAGTGAAGAGGGCAAAGGCCTTTGCACCAATATCAGTGGCGTTGCCTGGAGCATTTTCAACTCCGCCACTGGCGCTGACATGAGCTCCGATATATTTCATCCTGAATTAATTTTTAAATTAGAAAACCTTATCTTCTGCTGCAAAGATAAGGTTTTCAAAGACTGATTAATAAATCAACAACCTCTGTTTATTTGTTGATTATTATTTTTCTGACCGCTGAGTGATCGCTATTTTTGAACACAACAGTATAGACTCCATTGGGTGTCGGTCGCAGGTCAATAATTTTCTGGTACAAACCTTTAACGGTTATGTTTTTGGATTCATAAATCTTGATACCAACCTGATCATAGATCAGGATGTTGAAAGTTTGCTCATTCTGAGTAATTATACGGGCAGAGAATATGCCATCATTAGGTACCGGGAAAATGTTGTACTCCGTTACATTCAAGGCAGGTTTGATTCCTGTGACTACCAGGTAAATATGGTTTGATGTATCAGAACTGCAACCCACGAGGTTTACGACATCCCAGTACCAACCTGTGTACTGCGCAACCAAAGTCTGTTCTGTTCCACCTGCAACAGGATTCCCGTTATAATACCACTGGTTACCCAGAGGTGCATTACTGTATAAGGTATCAGCAAAGGATGTGATCTCGGGAGCTGAGGGAATTGGGTTAACAGTAACTTCAAAATCGGGTGAAGTCTGACCATTGCCACAGGCGTTCGTTCCGGTCACGGTTAATATACCTGAAGAGGCGCCTGTTGCGAAGTCAACCGTGATGACATTGGTGTTAGCTCCCGATTGAATCGTCGCTCCTGCCGGGAGTGTCCAGATATATCCGGTAGCTTCGGGAATAACGGAGACTGCATATATTACTCCGGTTTGTCCGTCACATACATCAGACAGACCAGTTATTGTTCCGGCTGGGGCGGGGAGGCCAATAACGGTTACAGGGAAGGGAGGTGATGTGGAACCGTTCCCGCATATGTTATTCCCATATACCGTTAAATCACCTGATGTTGCATTGTTAGCAAAGTCGACCGTAATGGAGTTTGTGCCAGCGCCGGAGGCAATGGTCGCACCTGGAGGCAGAGTCCAGACATAGTAAGTCGTATTTGCAATAGGATCAACACTATAGGCTACTCCTTGTGTTCCGGCACATAGTGAAGATGTACCGGTAATAGTAGAAGCCGGTCCTGGTAAAGAATTAACGGTTACATTAAGAACGGTCGGGGTTAATGCTGAACAACCGGAGGCATTGGAGTATATAACACTCACCCACTGGGCTCCGGAAGTATTCCACTGGACCAAAATACTGTTGGTCGTACTTCCGCTGATAATATTTCCCCCGGAAGAGATATTCCACAGGTAATTTGACATCCCGGCTTCAGTAGTGTATGAAACATCCGTATTGCCAACACAAACGCTGGTCTGTCCGGCAATGGTTGGTATCGGAAGTGCGTTAACAGTTATATTCTCAACGGCAGGATTCGCGGCGGTACACCCATTTACATCCGTATAGTTCACGCTAATCGTTTGGGCGCCGGCCGTAGTCCAGGTTACCGTCACCGTATTTGAGGTTGATGTTCCGCCTCCGGTGATGGTACCTCCGGAAGAAACGTTCCAGAGATAATTTGTCATCCCGGATTCAGTAAAATAGACATTTCCTGTTGATCCGGCACACACCGATGTATTACCAGAAATAGTGGGGGTAACAGTAATCTCGTTTACAATAGCGCTGCCGTTCATGCTATTGGTAAGATAGGTCGCTTTGCGATACGCCGTGGCGGTATAGGTTCCTGCCGTTTGATTTCCAAAGGAAATCGGCGATCCGGTACCGGGGATATAAGAGCCAACAGGATTGCCGTTCTTTATAAGCCTATACATAACTCCAACCTGGGAACCATCCAAACCAACCGGGAGACCGCTTCCGCCGGAACAATAATTTCCTGAACCTATCATATTATACGGTGTAACCGGGTAGTTAAACAGCGGATCGGTAAATAATGTGGTATGGTCCGACATGTCGGAGATTTCGACGACGGTACCCGATGGGCTTGGTGGGACAATGGCATATATATAAGTTGTTGCAGGGCTGGTATCCCACCAGATAGTACTAGGATTCACCTGTCCGTAATCATTGGTGTTTGTAAAGCGGAAACTGCCGATTCTCAAACCGGTTGTCGGAATCAGCGTTCCGATGGAAGTCGATGGACAACCATTTACGCGTAGGTAGATAATACCTCCAATATTGAATATAGTTACGCTTCCGGATATAAAAGCAGGGGGCAATGCGGAAGTTCCGGAGACATAGGCCCCGGTTATCGTACCCCCATTAAGGATACCCGCTGAATTATTAATTTTAAAAGAGAGCTGATAATTATTCAGGTACAGGTTAGTTGAATCAGTCCTGTACACGTATATATCGAACTGATATATCTTGGATGTCATAAGGGTATCGGCGGTTGCGACACAGGAATAGGTTGGTGTCTGTGCAAAAGTATACACTCCCAATACCATGAAAATAACCAGTAATTCAGTAATCTTTATAAACCGTTTCATATCTCTTTTATTTTAAACACGTATCAATTCAATATTTTTTATTTATAAAACAGGATTAATAGTTGCCTTTATGGAGTTATTGCGTAAATCCCTAAAAGATAATTATTGTAATCAAGGTACAGATCAAGCACATCCACTACTCCGTCACCATTCAGATCAGAAGGCACATACCCAAGATCACCTGCCAGATAAGATGGGTAAACATAATAAAGATCGAGAATGTCGATAATTCCATCCTGAACAGGAGGTGACGGATAAGGATCCATAAAATCGGTGAGGTCGCCTACATAGATTGCAAAAACTCCTGCGCCCATCGATTTCAAGTTACTCCCGAAGGCCTGAGATGCTGCAGTAGCGAAGTTGTAACTAAGAGGCCCTCCGGTAAAGTTCTGAGTTGTAGCACAAACCGTTTCTACACTGTTCCTATGCTTGAGGGTTATATAATAGTTACCATTCTGTAGCGAAGGAATGTTTGCGACAGCTGTACCATTCACATTTAAGGGTACATTCGTTATAATTTTCTTAATTGTGGTATAGTTAACCGGATCATGAATTTCTACAGTTATGTGATCTGCTATCGTTGGTCCCCACCTTGGAGAAAAGTTTATACCATCAAAACTTTGGGCATTATTCATTATACCTGCACCAGCATATAGTCCCTCCAGGTAGACAGTGAGTGTCAACGGAGTATAAACGATACTTCCGGTAAAGGTGCTGAAAGTGTTCAATCCATTTGCTGTCAGCTCATGTAACGTAGTATTAGCCGGATTGTAGGTAACAGTTGGCGCAGGATTTATTTTAACAGAATAAATCTGATTCTCCGCGCCAACAACATCTCCAGGTAAATAATTGAAGACGGCATTGCAGTTAAATCCAGTAATTCCCGACTGGGTAACATTCCAGTAACGTTTTAGATAAGCCAAGGTATTTGTGTCTCCAGGATATTTCGTGTCGACAAGGTTGACTCCTGCATTGGCATCAACACCAAAAGATCCACCGGTAAAGGTCAGGGAAACAGGAGAATATTCGGCAGTCAGGTTGTTATCACCAACGGGGAATGTGAAACTCCCGGCAGCTGAAAACATCTTCCTCATCTGTCCTGTACTGGTAGGAACGATCATACTAGTCGCAGAAGGAGTACCTGCAACAGTTGCAGATGAACCCAGGGTCAGATTATTTACTCCGAGTGTGATCAATCCATTGGTAAGGGTCAATACTCCATTAACCTGCTGATCGTTGCTTAAACTTAATCCACTCAAATTGTTAAGCGTCAGGTTCCCGAATATATTCAATCCGCTGATAGTTTGCAGGCTAGTTCCACCAAACTCGAGAGTTCCTGTACCCATAGTGGAAGGTAACACGTTCTGGTTAGCAAAATCTCCTGTAACCTCGATTATTCCAGTATTGTTGATAGAAGAACCGGCGAGCAGGGTAAAATTGCCAGTTATTGTCATGTAGCAGGATATACCGGTAAGGCTTAACGATCCACCATGAGTCAGATTTCCTATCACAATTGGCCAGTTAGGAACCCCAGGTTGAATAATAATGTTAGCAGAGGTTCCTGGAACGACAATATCTTCCCAGTTGGAACCGGTATTCCAGTCGGTTGAAGTTATACCCGTCCAGATACCAGGAGTTCCGGCATGGATGTAATTGGCTTTTGTAACAGAGTTGGAACACAAACCGGCTGTTACGGCAAGGGTGACAGAATAGTATCCACCGCTGGTGAACTGTACCTGCGGATTCTGGGAGTTGGCGTTGGTTCCACCCACATAGATGAAGGTTACCGGTGTTATGGTCCATGTCCAACCAGTAATGGTTCCTGTACTCAGGTCGGTAAAGGTGACTGTAGTATTCAGAGGTGGCGTAAGGTTATTGGCAGAAAAATCAGCAGCCGGAAGAGGATTAACGGTGACGATAACGCTGTTGGTATTGGTACATCCGGTAGCGGTTACAGTTTCAACAAGGGTATAGGTTGTAGTAACCAATGGGGTCACCGTCGGGTTAGCCAGGGTAGAGGTAAACCCGGCAGGGACGGAGCTCCAGCTGTAGGTGCTTCCTGCCACTGCAGCAGCCCCGATCTGAGTACTTTGGTTAAGACAGATTGCACGGTCGGCGCCGGCTACAGCAGCCGGAAGAGGGTTAACGGTAACGATAACGCTGTTGGTGTTGGTACATCCGGTAGCTGTTACAGTTTCAACAAGGGTATATGTTGTTGTGACCAGAGGTGTAACAACCGGATCAGCAACCGTAGAGGTAAATCCGGCAGGTACACAGGTCCAGCTATAGGTATTTCCAACTACGGCAGCAGCCCCGATCTGGGTGCTTTGGTTAAGACAGATTGCACGGTCGGCGCCGGCAACGGCTGCAGGTAAAGGATTAACGGTAACGATAACGCTGTTGGTGTTGGTACACCCGGTAGCTGTTACAGTTTCAACAAGGGTATATGTTGTTGTGACCAGAGGTGTAACAACCGGATCAGCAACCGTAGAGGTAAATCC
>Ga0172368_10000699_pt1 | contig 47694 bp, 45 predicted proteins | sample Lak11m_FD_114540 | JGI IMG/M metagenome (GOLD analysis project Ga0172368, IMG submission 114540) | Freshwater microbial communities from Kabuno Bay, South-Kivu, Congo - kab_022012_11m | ecosystem: Environmental > Aquatic > Freshwater > Lake | place: Democratic Republic of the Congo: South-Kivu... | reverse complement strand
CCTCACGGCGCAGGTCGCCCAAGGCTTGCCGCCGCTCAACATGATTCACGGCCAGCCTGCCCGTCAACTCGCGCATTTCATCTACTCGACTCATCAGTCTCACCCCCTTCGTGGCTTAACCCGCTCCGCTGGTGCGGAATAGGCCGGGGCTCGTTGCTCAGGCCGGCGCGGCGGCGGTGGCGGTGAGGCCGATGGCCTCGGCGTACTTCAGGTAGGTCTCGACCGAAGCAACGACGACCCGTGCTTCCAGGGCCAAGATCTCGATGCCGACCACGGACACGCGGACCCATGCGTCCACGACGATGCCCTTGTCCAGGATGCGATCGATCACTTCGGCCAGGCTGGTGGAACCGATTGCTTTCTCGACTGCCATTGTCTTCATCTCCGTCTGTGAAATGGGAGAGGGGATCCCCTCTCAGGTCAGCTTGTAAACCAACGTCTCGGGGTCTTTGACGACCTTGCCACTGTCTACCAGGCCACGCAGATACTTGCCCAGTTGCGGCCGACTCATTCCGAATAGTGGCTCAAGTTCGACCAGTTTGGCGCCGTCCGGATGCTGTGCCAGGTAGGCCAGAAGACGCTCGTCCGTGTCTTCGACAGGCAAGGCAGTCGGCGGGGGAACCGGTGGCACCGCCTCAGTGGGTTGCGGCTGTGCTGAAGGCGGCTTGCCTTGCATCGCGGCGGCAAACTCCCGCCAGAGCTTGGCCACCTCGACCAGGCTACGGCGGAGATCGGCCCGTTCAGCCGCAAAACCGGTCAGGCTGTCGGAGACATGTGTCTCCAGGGCGTTCGTAAAGGCATCCAGGCGATTTGCCAACGCCTCAGCCATGTTCCGACGATTCTCGTTCACCTCGGCCATGAAGTCGGCAACAGAAGTGCTGCGTGTCTGGTGGTCATCGGCCAGGCGTGCTCGCAGCTCGACGGCTGTAGCGTCGTTGTCCGCGGCGATGTTCTTGAGCAAAGCCTGGATGTCGGCGATCATGCCGGAGACGAGCTGCTGGCGTCCGGTCCAATTGGCGGTGAGATTCTCGTGGAGTTGAGCCGCCGCGGCCCGCTGTTCGGCTGTGAAGCGGCTGAGCAAGCCCTGAGTGTGCGCGATCATCTCAGTCACCAGATGCTGCCGTTCAGCGCCGTCCGTCGCCAGGGCTTCGTCCTGCTGTCGGCTCATCATCACCCGCTGGGTCGTGTAGTTACCCAACAGGGTACGCACACCAGTGCTCAACTCGAGCTGCGCACCGTTCAGATAGTTGAATAGGTCTTCCGCCATCGCCTGTCGATCGGCGGCCACGTTTCCTACGAACTGGCGAGCCTCGGTGCGTAGCGCGTTCACGTGCTCTTCGCGCTGCTCGCGAGTGGCATCCAACTGCTCTTTCAGATCGGTGGCCATCATATGCCGTTCGGCAAGAAAGTCATCCAGCGTGGTTTGGACTTCGTTGCGCAGGCCCAGCAAGTCGGCGGTCAGTCCGGAGTGCAGTTCGACGCTCATAGCCGCCCGATCGGCCGCCATCCCGCTCACTGCGTCGGCTGCGCCCGCTCGCTGCGCCCGCACGTTTTGCCGCAGGGCATCGAGGCTGCTCCGGCGCGCCGCGTGATTGCCGGCCAGCTTGTTGACGACCTCGCGCATTTCGTCCACTCGACTCATGCAGTCTCACCTCCTTCATGCTCAACCCGCTCCGGTGTGGAGAGCAGGCCGGGGGTGGCCGCTCAGGCGGGTGCAGCGGCGGTGGCGGTCAGGCCGATAGCTTCAGCGTACTTCAGGTAAGTCTCCACCGAAGCAACAACCACACGGGCCTCCAGAGCCAGGATTTCGATGCCCACAAGGCTCAGGCGGACCCAGGCGTCCACGACGATGCCCTTGTCCAAGATGCGATCAATCACCTCGGCCAAGCTCGTGGATCCGATAGCTTTCTCGACTGCCATGGTCATGACTCCTTTCTATATAGGCTATGTCCGGTGTGTCTCCGGTCATCTGGCCTGAGCATAGCACAGAAGGAGATCGGGGTGGGTAAAGGGGGCGTGAGATATGCGTAAACTTTGCGTGAAGAAAAGTCGTGCAACCAGTTTAGCTCGAATGGAAACGATAACCGCGCGCCGACACGGTCGAGATGCAGACGGCCGGATTGGCCTCGATCTTGCGGCGCAGGTTCCTGATGTGCCAACGAACTGCCGAGGAATCGCCGGTACCGGGAGGATAGTCCAACACTTCTTCCATGAGCTCCTGGGCAGGAACCGGTATGTCGGCCCGCGCCATCAGGTAGCGCAGCAGGTCGCTCTCAACTTCCGTCAACTGGACGGAGTAGTCGTTAATCCGAAAAACGCCCGTAGCTAACTCTAACATGGCATCGCCCTTGCGCACCCGATTGCGTTCCTCATCGGGCACCACGCCACAGCGCCGGAGGATGGCCTCCACCCGCGCCTGTAGCTCCAGCAGATCGAACGGCTTGACCATGTAGTCGTCCGCACCCGCCTTGAAACCTTCGACCTTGGAAGGAAAGCCGGAGTGGACGGTGAGGAACAGGATCGGCACATCCATCAGCAAGGGGTCGGCACGCACACGGCGCGCCAAAGAAAAGCCATCCATCACCGGCATGTTGATATCCGCGATGACCAGATCAGGCGTTTGCCGGCGCATGTGCTGCAGCGCCTCCAGGCCGTTGTGCGCGGTCACCACCGAATAACCGACCAGGCTGAGACCTTCCGCCAGCGCCCATGCCAGATCCTGGCTATCTTCCACCACGAAGATGCAAGGCATAACCCTCATCCCCGATGCGCGGGAATCGGCAAGATCACGGACTGGCTCGCTCGGGGGGTTCTGAGACCAGGGCGCGCTGGGCCAGGGCAGAGATTTCCGCCAGATCGAACGGCTTGGACACGAAGTTGGCGCAGAGCCCGCGACGCAACGTTTCACGTACTTCCATGTCTTCACTGTAGTAATAGCCAGAGATCAACACCATCGTCGCGGTCGGCTGCAGCTCGCTGATGCGCCGGACAACGTCCAATCCATCCATGTCCGGCAGTTTGGCATCGACAAACGCAATGCGGATCGGCACCCCCGCAGCACGGCTGATCGCCTCCCCACCGGTGTGCGTCACCACGACCTGCCAGCCATCCAGGATCAACGTCTGCTGCAACGCCCACGCCAGGTCGAGCTCGTCATCCACCACCAGGGCAACCGGAGAAATATCCACTGAACGCCTCTCAGGTCGGCAGTTTCGCATCCAACAGCACCGTGAACGTGCTGCCCAACCCCACCGTGCTCTGCACCTGGATGCTCCCACCATGCTGCTGCACGATGCCATACGCAATGGTCAGCCCCAACCCCACGCCCCCCTGCCCCACCGGCCGGGTCGTGAAGAACGGGTCGAACACCTTCGTCAGGTTCTCGGCCGGAATCCCACACCCCGTGTCCTGAAACTCCACCGCTATCTGCCGGCTGTCCGGCAAGCGCCGCGTCCGCACCACCAGTTGACCCCCCACCGGCATCGCCTGGCACGCATTCAGAAACAGATTGGTGAACGCCTGCTGCAGCGCACTCGGATCGGCAAAGATCGGCGGCAAATCACTCACCAGCTCGGTCGTCACCTGCACCTGGTTCAGGTTGGCCTGGTGCCGCATCATGGCCACCATGTCGCTGACGATCTCGTTCACCATCACCGTGCCGAACCGCCCCCCATCGGGACGGGCAAAACGGAGCAAGCTCTCGATGATGGCCGAGGCACGCTTGATGCCCTCGTAGATTTTCTGGGCGCACTGCTGGCCCAGCTCGGAATTGCGCTGGTCGCGCAACAGCAGTTGGGCCGCGGCCGAGGCCGCTCCCAGCGGATTGCGCAACTGATGCGCAATCCCACCCGCCATGGCTCCTAATGACGCCATCTTGGCCGATTGGAACAACTGCGCCTCCAGCAACCGCCGCTCCGTGAGATCGCGACCTACCGCCACCAACGCACTCACCCGCCCGTGATCATCCCACATCGGCGAGCACGCCCACGCCACCGGGATCGTCCGCCCATCGCTCGTGCACAAGCCCATCTCCCGTACCTTGCTCGGCTCACCCCGCCGCACCGCATTCAACAACGACCGCATCGCCTCCCGATCTTCCGCCGCACACATATCCGCCAGGTACGCCCCCGTCACCTCCGCCACGTGCACCCCGGACACCCGCTCCGCCGCCTGGTTCCACGTCATGATCCGCCCATCGGGCTCCATCGACGCCACCAGATCATTGGCGCTCTCCACCACGCTCGCCAGATGCCGCTCCACCCGCCGTACATCCTCCGCCAACCGCTCCTGCTCCGTCACGTCGTGCATCAACACCAGCACCCCCGTGACCAGATTGTCCTGCCGTAACGGCGTCAGATTGTAGTAGTACACCCGCTGCGGCACCCCAGGCGCCCGGTACGTCATCTTCCCACCATCGTACGGCCGCCCAAACTGCAACACCGCCCGCGCCCGCTGATCCAACTGCGTCACGTTCAGAATCGCCATCGGAAACACCTCGTCCAGCCGCCGCCCCACGATGCTCTCCGCCGTCCGCCGCCCCTTGTCCAGAAAGTTCCGGTTCGCCAACGCCACCCGCAGCCCACGATCCAGGATCAGCACCGACGACGGGATGCTGTCCAGCAGCGCCAGCGCCAGATTGGGGTATTGCGCCTCAAGCTCGCTTACTTCCGAACCCGCTTCGCCAGGAGAAAGCTGCGTCATGGCGTGCCTCTCGTTACCATACAATAGCCGAACCGCGGAATCGTCCGCACGATGTCGTTCGCTCCCGCTAGATCCGCCAGCTTCGTGCGCAGATGCTGGATGTGCACCCGCACCAGCGCCGGATCACCTGCCCCCGGCGCCTGGGTCCACACCTGCTGCAACAACTCCTCCGCCGACACCGTGCGCCCCGCACAACTCATCAAGTACCCCAGCAGCCGCGCCTCGATCGGCGTCACCACCACCCGCCGCTCCCCACGCCACACTTCGCCGGTTTGCGGATCCAGCGTCAGGTCGCCGTGCCGGCGCAGCGCCTGCCCCGCCAACCGTTGGCGCACCAGCCGCTGCCGCCGCAGCAACGCCTCGCTCCGCAGCAGCAGCTCCGGCATGTGAAACGGCAGCGCCAGATAATCGTCCGCTCCCGCCGCAAAGGCATCCAGCTTGTCCGCCTCGCCATCTGCGTCCGAGACCACGATCAGCCCCAGATTCCGGCTAGCGCAGCGCCCCCGCAGCTCGCTGCACACCTGGGCACCGTGACCCTCGCTGGCCAGGCTCGGCCCGAGAATCACCAATGCCGGATGGGATTGTTCGATCGCCCGGAACATCTGGCGCTCATCTGATGCCACGAGCACCATGTGACCTTGATTGGCCATCCGGCGTCGGATGGATGCCTCGAGATCTTGGGCCATCCCGGCCAACAGGATGATCGGCATTGATTCACCTCGTCCTGGTTGCGCATGTTCCACAGGAGCCGGCACCCTCACGCAGCGCCTGCTCCCCGTCCATCCTCTCTCGACAGCACATCTGCTTCGCACAACAGCCGCTGCATCAGCGGAATCAGATCGGTGGTGATATGGCCAAGAGGCATGTAGCCGCTAGCTCCAGCCGCGGCCGCGGCGGAACGACTTTCCGGCCCATCGTGAAGAGCGATCAAGATGACTCGGGACTGTGGCACCACCGTCAGGAGCCGTTCAGTAACCCGAATGCCATCCATCTGAATCTGCCCGATGTCCATGAGCACCAGATCGGGTTTCTGAAGGCGGGCAATCGCTATGGCCTCCTCCCCGTTGGTTGCTTCCAGCCAACGGCAGGCCACAAATGCGGTGCTCAGCCAGTCGCGCAGCGCCATGCGCAGGACATCGTGCCACTCGACAATCATCACGGTGGAGCGCATGATGACATCATAATACAGAAAGGGACGAGCGTCTGTCAGGAGTGTTTGACAATCAGGACTTTCGCTCTGGATGCGTGGTGCACCTGCTCTATCACCCGCCGAGTGCACCCATTGAGTGCGGGGGTGTCAGCCCATGCTCGACAGCGAACTTAACCAGCGAGGGGACGTCGTTGATACCGAGCTTCCGCATCAGCCGGCTGCGGTACGTCTCGACAGTCTTTGGGGAAAGGGAGAGGATATTACCAATCTCGGCGCTGGATCGCCCTTCCACGACAAGCTGAAGGATCTCGCGCTCTCGGGCGCTGAGACGTTCAACAGGGCTCTTCGCGCGAACCTCGTCAGCGAGCTCGTCCAGAATATCCGGTGTAGTCTCGATAATGCGTTGGCTGAGATAACGCCGACCGGCAACAACCGCTCGCACGGCGGTAACAACCTCTGCGCCGGCCGATTCCTTGAGCAGGTAACCCCGCGCCCCGGCCTTCAGCGCCCGAAAAATGTGCTCGGTCGTGGAGTACATCGACAAAATGACCACTTGCACGGTGGAGCAATCGGCCCGAATCTGCTGAGTGGCCTCGATCCCGTTCAGTTCCGGCATGCCGATATCCATCAATACCACGTCAGGGCAGAGCCCTTTGACCCGATCCACCGTTGTGCGGCCATCCGCGGCATCACCGACCACCCGGATTCCAGCCTGCGATTCGAGGAGAAAGCGCAGGCCATCCCGCACCACTGCATGATCATCGGCCAGGAAGACGCGTATGCTCACGAAACACCCCCCACCTCGACAATCACCCGTGTGCCCCGGCCAGGTGCGGAATCGATACGCAGACGACCGCCGATGCTTTCGGCGCGCTCGGCCATGGTCAACAATCCCAGGCCGCGGCGATTGTTCGGCTGAGAGCGTTTTTCTGGGTCAAAGCCGATCCCGTCATCCGCAATGGTCAGGCGTGCGCCGCCGTTCATCTCCTCCAGCATTATGGACACCTGATGCGCTTCGGCATGGCGAGCGACATTGGTCAGCGCCTCCTGCGCGATACGAAACAGGATGATCTCAGTCGCGAGTGGCAGTCGAATCGACGGTTCCGCGCCGCCGATCGTGATCGCCAGCCCGGCACGTTGAGCGAAACGATGGCCGAACCACCGCAACGATGCCAACAGACCGTAATCGTCTAATACGGGCGGACGCAGCTCGGCCATCACGTCGCGGATGTGCTCGACCGTCTCACCCACCAACGCCAGCGAGTCCTCCAGGCGCGGCATGATCGCGGCCGACGATTTCGGCGGCAGTAAGTTGGACATGATACTTAGATTGATGCTCAAGGCGGTCAGGTTTTGACCGACCCGGTCGTGCAATTCCTGCGCCAACCGCCGACGCTCGGCCTCCTCAGTTTCTGCCAACCGGACCGTCAGAGCACGTAATTCTTCACTGGCCCGCTTCCGCTCGGTAATATCGCGCACATAGACAACCACGCGGTCAACCACACCGTCGACATTCATGATCGGGTAGATGGTATGTTCGTGCCAGAGCCCCGCTCGCACGGCCTCGAACCACGACGGCTTCCCGGATGAAAACAGATCATCGAAGCGCTTCCCTTCTTTGCCGCTCTGATCCAGGCAGACCTGCTGCCAGGCATTTGTTCCCACGCATTGGCGCATCGATTTACCCAGGCCACGCGCTGCCGCTTCGTTCAACATCAGGATGGTTCCTTGCCGGTCAACCAGAAACACCGAATCCGAAGTGGCGTCGAGCATCGCATGAGCTGTTCGCTCGCTTTCCTGCAAGGCCTCTTCGGCCCGCTTCCGCTCGGTGATATCTACGATGATACCCTGGTAGTGTGTCACCTTGCCCTGGGCATCACGCTGGATAAACGTGCGATCATCCACCCAGCGAACCTGGCCGGATGCGGTCACGATACGATATTCCTGCATGATTTCCTTGTGCCGGGCGGTTTCGTCAGCTATCCGATCCAGGTCATCAGGATAGATGATGTCTTGATAGGTCAGTCGGTGACTCAGAAAATCTTCGGGGGCATACCCGAATTGAGCGATGCTATCCGACACGAATTCCACGGGCCAATTGCCACCGGTGGCCCACAGAAAAGCGACGGTGGGGCTTTTGCTGACGATCGAGTTAAGTATCTGAAGCCGTTTCAAGGCGTCGAGCAAAGCGCTCTCGGCGCCGCGGCGCGCGGCATCTTGATTTTCCAACGCGGCCGCCATACCGTCAAAGGCACGCGCGAGCATGCCCAGCTCGCCGGCCCTGTAGTTCTGGCCGGAACGGGCGGTCAGATCCCCCTCGCCCAGCCTGACGGCAGCACTTATCAATCCTCGAACGCGCTGAACGATCACATTCTCGGCCATCAGCCAGGCGGTCGCCAACCCCATGAACGTGAATAGGCCCAGCACGAGAAGATTCCTGTGCAGGCTGCGATCCACTTCAGCGAAGGCCGATGCTGCGGGGATCCCCACCGCCAGCGATACCGCCGCGTCACCATCAGAGTTGCTGAGCGTCCCAAACCCGAAGAGGCGCGTCTGGCCATCCAGATCCTGCACGATGACCGTACCCGCGGCGCCTTTGGATCGAATAGCTGCAAACAGAGGCGTCTGTTGGGCCGCTTTGCCGCTCCAGGCCTCCGGATCGGGATAGCGGGCCAGCACCGTCCCGGAGCGATCGAAAGCGGTCAGAGTGGAGCCGGGCGGCGATGAAGTCGTAGCCAGGAGCTGATTGAGCCAGCCAACGTCGATGGAAAGAGTGACTACCCCCTGGATCTCACCCGCTTCGCTCAGCACCGGATAGGCCACGAACACCGCAGGTTTGTTGGTGATCCGGCCCACCTGGTAGTCGCTGATCGTAAATGCCCGCGTCCGGATAGTGTGCTGGAACCACGCCCGATCGGCCGAATTCACCGGTGAAGCCAGGGGAACCCCACTGCAGAAGACGTCGCCGTTAGGTTTGAGTACAGCCAGGTTGGCGTAGTAGGGGTACTGGCGCAGCAAATCGGCGAAAACGGCATTGCAGGCTTCCGCGTCGTCGTCGCGCACCACCGAAAGGTGACTCAAGACGATGAGAACTTGATGCGCGCCTTCGATCAGTTGCCTGTGACTGTCGATCGCCCTGTCCGCCAACTGCAACGCATTATCCTGCACGCGCTGTGCGCTCAGCGTCCGCTGTTCGGCCGCGTTGAACAGGGTCAGCACGAACATTGGCGCCATCGCCAGCACGGTCAGAAGCAGCAAATACGTCCGGAGACTGGTGATCTTAATACGTCGCATGGTCAGGTCGCCTGGAGGTAAGTCATTATGTCTTTCAGTTCATACGATCATACCACAGGACCTGGTCAACAAAAAACGTGTGCTCAGGCCCGTCGGCGCCTGGATGAGGATTCCGCCCCCTATGGTATAATTCGTTGGTGCGTTCCTCTGAACGCGTTATATTTTTCCACACAGGAACTGGCCATGCAATACCGAACCTTCGGCACACTGGACTGGCGGCCATCCGCCCTGGGTTTCGGCGCCATGCGGCTGCCGATCCTGGAGGCGGATCCGGGACGCATTGACGAGCCGGAAGCGACGAAGCTCATTCGCTATGCGATCGACCACGGCGTGAACTACGTCGACACCGCCTGGCCATATCACCGCACTAACTGCGAGCCATTTCTCGGCCGCGCGCTGAAGGATGGCTATCGCGAGCGGGTGAAACTGGCAACCAAGCTGCCGTGTTGGCTGGTCAAGGCGCCAAGCGATTTCGACCGCTACCTTGACGAGCAGCGAGCGCGCCTAGACACCGCCGCTATCGACTTCTATCTGCTGCATGCGCTGGATGCCGAACGCTGGCACGCGATGCGCGGCCTGGGCGTGTTGGAATGGGCCGAGCGCGCCCTGGCCGACGGGCGCATTGGACACCTCGGCTTCTCATTCCACGACAACTACGACACGTTCCAGGAGATCGTGGACGCGTACGACGGCTGGACCTTCTGCCAAATCCAGTACAATTACCTGGATGCGGATTATCAGGCTGGCACGCGCGGGCTGGAGTACGCCGCGGGAAAGGGATTGGGCGTAGTCGTGATGGAGCCGCTGCGCGGCGGTTTGCTGGCAGGAAATGCCGGGCAACGCCAGGGCAAAGGCTTGCCACCGACCATCAAGGCTATGTGGGATTCCGCCGCGCAACGCCGGAGCCCGGCAGAATGGGCCCTCCAGTGGTTGTGGCACCAGCCATCGGTCTCTCTGGTGCTGAGCGGCATGAGCACGCTGGCGCAGGTCGAGGCCAACATCGCCAGTGCCGACCGCTCAGGCGTCGGCTTGCTCACCGGCGATGAACTGGCCCTGATCGACCGGGTGCGGGATGAGTATCGGCGGCTCAGCCCGATCCCCTGCACCGAATGTAAATACTGCCAGCCCTGCCCCAATGGCGTGAACATCCCAACGGTGTTCGGCATCTACAATGAGGCAATGATGTTCAACGTGCCGGATTACGCTCGCTTCGCCTACGGCAATTGGCTGTCCGAAGCCGAGCGCGGCGATCATTGCCTGGCCTGCGGTGACTGCGAGACCAAGTGCCCGCAGCACATCGCGATCATCGAATGGTTGGAGAAAGCAGACCGCTTCCTGACGATCGGAGCATGACAATGCCAGAACAGATCTCAGCCGATACCTTGATGTCCCCAGGCCGCATCGCGGCCTTGCTGGCAACCTACCGAGACGGCTTGCTCAGCAGCACGCTGCCTTTCTGGTTCCCGCGGTGCATCGACGAGATGCATGGCGGCTTTATGTTCGCGCGCGACCGCGACGGGTCGCTGCTGGACACCGACAAAGCCATCTGGGTGCAGGGGCGGGCTTCCTGGCTGCTGGCCACGCTGTACAGCGAGGTGGAACCGCGGCCGGAGTGGCTACAATGGTCCCGCCATGGCATCGATTTTCTGCGCCGGCATGGCTTCGACACCGACGGCCGGATGTTTTTCCTGGTGACGCGCGACGGGCAACCGCTGCGCAAGCGCCGCTACATTTTTAGTGAGTCGTTCGCCATCGCCGCGCTGGCGGCCTACGGCCGCGCCGCGCGGGACCCGGGCGCGATACAGGAAGCCTACGAGCTTTATGATCGGGTGCTGGGCTACCTTAATACGCCCGGCGTCCTGCCTCCCAAATGGAATCCCGACGTCCGGCCCATGAAGGGCCTGGCGGTACCGATGATCATGATCGTCACCGCGCAGATCCTGCGCGAAGCGATGGATGACCCGGCATTCTGCAATCACTGGATCGATCATTACATCGCGGAGATTCGTCGCGACTTCATGCACCCCGAGCTGGAGACGGTGCTGGAGACGGTGGGCCCCAACGGCGAATTCCTCGATCATATTGACGGGCGCACCCTGAACCCCGGACATGCCATCGAGGCGGCCTGGTTCATCATGCGGGAAGCGCGCTATCGCGGCAACGATCCTGCTCTGCTACAGACCGGGCTGACGATCCTTGATTGGATGTGGGTGCGCGGTTGGGATCAGGAGTATGGCGGCATCACTTACTTCGTGGACGTCAAGGGGCTGCCGGTGCAGGAGTACTGGCACGACATGAAATTCTGGTGGCCGCAGAACGAAGCGATCATTGCTACGCTGATGGCCTACCGGCTGACCCGCGACGAAAAGTACGCTCGCTGGCACCAGAGGATTCATGACTGGGCCTACGCGCGCTTCCCCGACCCGGAGTACGGCGAGTGGTTCGGCTACCTGCACCGCGATGGGCGGCTTTCCTCGCGCATGAAGGGCAACACGTACAAGGGGCCGTTTCACATCCCGCGCATGGAGCTGGTCTGCTGGAAGTTGCTGGAAGAAATGAAAGCAGGCTGAGCGGGTTGGCCAGGAACTTGATAAAATGGAGCAGGATGACGATGCTTTGTCGGTTCCGCTGTTGGCTCACTTGCGCCGGGCGAGTTGGCCGTGATCGGACGTGTGCGGGATAAATAGCGTACGTCAACGGGATCGCGGCGGAAGAACGTGCCGACCGCTGCCTGCTGTACGGTGAATGCGAGACCAGGTGTCCCCAGGGAATCGCGATCATGGATTGGTTGGAAAAAGCGGACGCGCTCTTGCGGTAAAACAAATGGCCGGCAACGAACCCGATGACGGCATCTTGTTGCAGCGTATAGCAACCGGCGACAGCGATGCCCTCCTGGTGCTACACAAACGCTACGCCAACCTCGTGTACAGCATGGCGTGGCGCGTGCTTCGCGATGTGGGCCTGGCGGAAGAAGTGACCCAGGACGTCTTCATGAAGCTGTGGCAGCGGAGCCAGCGATATGACGCAGGGCGCGGCCGGTTCTCCGCCTGGCTCCTGACCGTCACGCGTTTCGCCGCCATCGACCGCCTGCGCCAGGAAGGCCGCCGCCCTTCTGTCATCGAGCTGTCCGACGACGACTCCGATAATCGGACACGGCTGGAGCAACTCCTGCCCACCGATCATGCGAGCTGGGAACGCGGGCAGCATCTGCGGCTTTTGCTGCAGGAATTGCCGTCCGAGCAACGGCAGGCGGTCGAGCTCGCGTTCTTCGGCGGGCTGACCCACAGCGAGCTGGCCGAATACCTGGGGTTGCCCTTGGGCACCGTAAAAGGGCGCCTGCGGCTGGGGTTGGAAAGGCTGCGGTCGCTCTGGTTGGATGAACGTGATGGCAAGCGGTAAACCGTAAAGGCCGACCGATCTCGCGGTTGGGTTGATCCAAACCGACCGCGATCGTCGTTTAATCAGTGAGATGGATCGCGTTCATGATGGACCACGAATCGATTAAAGGCTTGATCCCAGCTTACGCGCTTGGAGCGGCCGACCCAGACGAAAGTAACGCCGTAGAGGTGCATCTGCGTTCCTGCGCAGCGTGCCGTGCTCTGTTGGCCGAGTACCGCGAGCTGAGCGACGACCTGTTGTATGCCATGCCGCCGATGGCTGCGCCGGCTGGTCTCACCGAGCGGATGCGGCAACGCCTGGCGCCAGCGCACCATGAAGCTGCCTCGCGTCCCTGGTGGACCAGGTTGCGCGGGGCCTTGCTCATGCCCGCCCTGGCAGCGGCGGTTCTCTTGTTGCTGGTCACTAATCTGTACTGGTTCGGGCGGATGAACCGTCTGGAACACCAGGTGGCTGAACAGGCTTCACTGGTCGCCAGCCTGGCCAATGTCCCGGTCATTCCCCTGCACGCCGATACGTCTGCATCCAATGCGCAGGGTGTGATCTATGCGTCAACCGATGGCCAGATCGCCCTCCTGTGCGTCTACGGGATGCCGGAGTTGCCTCCCGGCAAGACCTACGAGCTTTGGCTGATCCAGGATGGCCGACGCGATAGCGGCGGCGTGTTCGAGGTCAGCGAGTACGGCTTCGGTTTTCTCATGGTCAAGCCCACGCGCCCACTCAAGGAGTATAGCTCGGTAGGGATTACCATCGAGCCCGCCGGCGGAAGTCCAACGCCGACTTCGCCTCGGGTGCTGGGCGGCAATCTCTAGGCTTTTCCAACGGTATCATCCTCCTGTTGCCCCTGCATCCCCGCTCGCCCTAACAAGTTTGGCACTTCCTCCCGTTTCACTGATCCAAAGCCCTCGCAACGAACGTACTCATTACGCAGATGGGATAAGCGCCTATCGAATATAGAACTAAGGGAGGATAAACCGATGAGTTACCTGTTGTCGATGGCAAGCTTGAAAACACGTGTTACCTTCTTCGGCCTGATCGTATTGGCGCTGGCATTGGCCGGCTGTTCTACACCCAGCAGCGCCGGCCAGATACCGCCGACGTCGATTTCTCCGACCGCTACCACTGCGTCGGCTCCGACCGCTGCTGCTATCGCTACCGCTACCCCTCCTGCAGCTACACAAATTCCCGTGAAGGCTGCCACGGTGATGGTCAGCAAGAACGCCACGCTGGGCGAGATCGTGACCGACGATGAGGGCAGAACCCTGTACCTGTTCACCAAGGACACCAAGAACACGAGCAACTGCTACGACAAGTGCGCCCAGGCCTGGCCTCCGCTGCTGACCGCCGGTGCGCCGCAAGCTGGTGACGGCGCGAACGCCTCCCTTTTGGGCACGACCACCCGCACCGACGGCACCACCCAGGTAACCTATAACGGCTGGCCGCTGTACTATTACGCCAAAGATCAAAAGGCCGGTGATACTACCGGCCAGGATGTCGGCGGCGTTTGGTACGTGGTCTCGCCCAAAGGTGACAAGGCCGAGGCGGCGACGGTGATGGTCAGCAAGAATGACACGCTGGGCCAAATCGTGACCGACGATGAGGGCAAGACCCTGTATCTGTTCACCAAGGACACCAAGAACACGAGCAACTGCTACGACAAGTGCGCCCAGGCCTGGCCTCCGCTGCTGACCGCCGGCGCGCCGCAAACCGGTGACGGCGCGGACGCCGCCCTGTTGGGCACGACCACCCGCACCGACGGCACCACCCAGGTGACCTACAACGGCTGGCCTCTGTACTATTACGCCAAAGATCAAAAGGCCGGTGACACCACAGGTCAGGGCGTCGGCAGTGTCTGGTACGTGCTCTCGCCCAAGGGCGACAAGGTCGGGACCCCAGGAAGCGCAGCCAATCCGACTTCAACGCCGGCCCCACAGGCCAAGACCGTCAAGGTTGCCATCCAGAACTTCAGCTTCGGCGCTCCGCTAACCATCCCGGTGGGCACCACAGTCGAATGGGCAAACGAGGACTCCACCGCGCACACAGTGACGGCGTCCAACGGCGCTTTCGACTCCGGCAACCTGGATCCGGGCGCCTCATTCAGCTTCACGTTAACGCAGGAAGGCACCTATGACTACGTCTGCCAGTACCACTCCAATATGAAAGGGCAGATCGTCGTCACGCAGTAACGTGGAAGACGGTCGGTTCATCCCGGTGCGGGGCAATTGGGTATTAGGTATTAGGTATTGGGCTGACCAACGCGCCGATGTCCTCTACCCCAATCCCTGATACCTAATCCCTAATACCCATGTCACTCCACCCACACCGGCACAAACTTGAACTGATCCACATCCACCAGCCCCTGGTCGGTCAGTTTCAGGTGTGGGATCACTTCCAGTGCCAGGAAACTGAGGGCCATGAAAGGGTCATGCAGGTCAGAACCCAGGGTGCAGGCCGCACCGATCACGTCGTCGAGCACGCGGCGCACCTCTGCGATCGGCTTATTTGACATGAGGCCGGCCACGGGCAGAGGCAGCCGTGCGAGGATACGCACGCCATCCGTTACCGCCAGGCCGCCACCCATATCGCCGATGGCTCCCGCGGCCGTGCTCAGCGAGATGTTGTCCGTGCCGGCGACCACCAGGTTATGATGGTCGTGCGCGATGGTGGAGGCGATGGCTCCTCGCCGCAGCCCCAATCCCTGCACGAACCCCTTGCCGATGCGCCCGCTCGCCATATGCCGCTCGATTACCGCAATCTTGATGATATCCCGCTCGATATCGGGCATTGCAAAGCCGGACGTCGATGGGATTTCAAGCACGCGATCTTCGGTGATCAGGCTGTTGGGGACAGCACCGATAACGTGGGCGCGTGTGCCCTCAGCCGGGATCGTGAAATTGACCGTGTGCCAGTTCACGTTCATCGAGCCGCGCAAGTAAGCAGGGCGCTCCGGCAGATCGATGGGCAGCAGCTTGCCGTCTTCAGCCACCACCTGGCCATTGCGCAGCACCAACCGCGCCCGAAACTCCTGCGGGTCATCGAAGACCAACATGTCGGCTCGATTGCCGGGGCGAATGCCGCCGCGATCATACAAGCGGAACCACTCGGTGGTATTCAGCGTGGCCATGCGGATGGCGGTCACCAGATCCACGCCGGTGCGGATGGCGGTACGCACCAGGAAGTCCACGCCCCCCTGGTCCAGCAGCTCGGCCGGGTGACGGTCGTCGGTGCAGAAACAGATGCGCCGGGCATTATCGGGCGTGAGCATGGGCAGCAGGTTTACGAGATCGTGTGCGTTGGTCGCCTCGCGCATCAGGATATACATGCCCAGCCGCAGCTTCTCCTGCGCTTCGGCCACCGTGGTGCACTCGTGATCCGAGCCGATGCCCGCGGCGATATAGGCGTTGAGCGGCTTGCCGGTCAGGCCGGGCGCGTGGCCGTCCAGGACGCGCGTGTGGAAGGCATCCAGCTTTTCCAGCGTGCCGGGGTCCTCGTGGACCACGCCAGGATAATTCATCATCTCCGCCAGGCCCAGCACCCAGCGATCGTTCTGCAACGCCGCGATGTCCTTGGCCTCCAGATAGGCGCCAGCGGTGGCCATGTGTGTGGCAGGCACACACGAAGGCACCATGACGAACATGCTGAGCTGGCCATATTTGGCCTGATCGAACATGTAGCGGATGCCGTCCAGACCCAAGACGTTGGTGATCTCATGCGGGTCGGCGACAACCGCCGTGATGCCGCGCGGCACCACGGCCTCGGCGAATTGCCGGACCCCCACCATCGAGCTTTCGATGTGCACGTGCGCATCGATCAAGCCAGGCGCCAGGTAACTCCCCTTGAGATCGATCTCGCGCTGAGCGTTGTAGTTCGATCCGATCCCGACGACGCGCTCGTTGAAGATAGCCACGTCGGCGGGGTAAATCTCGCCCGAGTAAACGTTGATCAGCCTGGCATTGCGCAACACCAGGTCGGCCGGCGCATCGCCGCGCGCTACACGCACCAGGTTGCTGAGTTCCATGTGCCCTTCCCCCTTGCAGGTCGGTGGCCGGGTATTAGATAGCGGGTATTAGGGATTAGGTATTGGGGATTAGGATCTGTCGAATACCCAATCCCTAATACCCAATCCAACCCGGTTCCGCCGATTATACCACACCGCGGGTTCAGTGTGCGGTATGACGCGAGTCATTTGCACGCGCGGTGTTTCGGGGCTACAATCAATCGTGTCTTGATGGTCCGTTCCGCTGGCTCTATGGCAGGATTCTCCTTCGCGTTTATCATCAGAAAGGCGGTGAATTTGCAGCACAAAAGCATCCTTTCGTTCGACTCGTAGCCGATCCAGAAGCACATCAGGAGGAGATCTATGTCTCGCAAACAGACCTGGGGGGCACTCGCCCTCCTACTCGTCTTCTCGATGGTTCTCTCTGCCTGCGCCGGGACCGCGACGCCGGCGCCCGCCCAGCCCGCTCAGCCCGCCGCGCCAACTGCGGCGCCCGCGCCGACCCAGGCGCCTGCTGCTCCAACCACGGCGCCCGCCCAGACCGGCCTGGAAATTCCCGATGTCGAAAGCGGCAAGTTCAACATCGCCGCGATCTTAATCGGCCCGCATGACGATGGCGGTTGGAGCCAGGCGCACTACGACGGTCTGATGTATGTCGAGAAAAACGTGCCGAACACGCACATCGCATACGTGGAGAACGTGCCGGAAGGCGCCGACTCCGAACAGGTCATCCGCTCGCTGGCGCGCAAAGGCTTCAACCTGATTCTGACCACCTCGTTCGGTTACATGGACCCGACTGCTACGGTGGCCGAAGAGTTCCCCGATATCACCTTTATCCACATCAGTGGCTACAAGACCAACAACAAGAACTTCGGCAATCTCTTCGGCGCGATGGAAGACATGAAATACCTGGCAGGCATGGTGGCCGGGTCGCGCGCCAAGACAGACAATAACCCCAAGCTGGGCTACATCGCCACGTTCCCCATCCCCGAGGAGTTGCGCCTGGGCAACGCCTTCGCCCTGGGCATGAGGAAAACCTGCCCCGATTGCACCCTGGACGTGCGCTGGATCAACACCTGGCATGATCCGGTCCAGGAAAAGGCCGCGGCCGAATCGCTGTTTGACGCGGGCGCGCAGGTGGTCTTCACCGGCGCCGACACCCCCGCGTCGGCCGACGTGGCGCAGGCCAAGGGCAAGTGGGGCATCACCTACGACTGGGTCGGCTCCTGCAAGGTCGATCGCTGCCTCACCACCATCTACTGGGATTGGGGCAAGATCTACGCCAAGATCACCCAGGGTATGATCGACAAGACCTACAAACCCGGCTTCGATTACTTCGACGCTGACAGCGGTGCGCTGGGTCTCTTCGGGTTCATGGAAGGTCAGCAGCCCACCAAGGGCATGGCCGATCTGCCCGCTGCGGACCTGCAAATGGTGAAAGACACGCTGGCCAAAATGCTGGCCGGCCAGTTCAATCGCTTTGACGTCTTCGCCGGCCCGATCAAGGACAACAAGGGCAACACCGTTGTCCCGGCTGGTGAGAAGATGGTCCAGGCCGATCTCGATCAATTCCCGCCCGGAGCCGAAGGCCTCGCGTGCAAGTATTGCATGTACTGGTGGGCCGATGGCGTTGTCGCGGAGCTGCCGAAGCAGTAGGTTAGCGATTGGGAATTAGGGACTAGGGATTAGGAGACACGGGACTGCTGAGTTGGCTTCTCGTGTCTCCCAGTCTCCGGTTCCCCAGTCCCGAATCCCCAGTCTCGAATCCCTTCGTTACCGAGGTTCCCATGCCCGAAATCGTCAACGCCGTCGAGATGCGGGGAATCGTCAAACGTTTCCCCGGTGTCCTCGCCAACGACCACGTAGATTTCGATCTGCGCCAGGGCGAAGTGCACGCCCTCCTCGGTGAAAACGGCGCCGGCAAGAGCACCTTGATGAACGTGCTTGCCGGTCTTTACAAGCCGGAAGAGGGAAACATCCTGCTGAATGGTAAGCGTGTACATTTTAATTCCCCGCGCGATGCCATCGCCGCGGGATTGGGCATGGTGCACCAACACTTTATGCTTGTACCGTCGCAAACTGTGACGGAGAACATCATTTTGGGGCTTTCGGCGCCGCGCTTTTTCCTGCCGCTGGATAAGCTGGACAAAGAGATCGTCGCGCTCCAGGAGCGGTATGGCCTCAAGGTCGATCCCAAAGCCAAGATCTGGCAACTTTCGGTCGGTGAACAGCAACGCGTCGAAGTCCTCAAGATGCTTTACCGCGGCGCCAAAGTGCTGATCATGGATGAGCCGACCGCGGTTCTGACCCCCCAGGAAATCGATGAGTTGTTTATCACCCTGCGCGGCATGGTCGCCCAGGGTCACTCCATCGTTTTCATCAGCCACAAGCTGCACGAGGTGTTATCCATCGCGAATCGTGTGACCGTCCTGCGTGGCGGCAAGGTGACCGCATCCGGTCTGAGCGCCGAAGGCGTGAGCAAGGCCGATCTGGCCCAATTGATGGTCGGCCGCGAGGTGGTGTTCACTGTGCAAAAGAAGCCGGTCAAGGCTGGCGACGTGGTGCTGTCTGTCGAGAATGTGTGCGCTGAGAATGACCGGGGTGTCCCGGCCTTGCGCGAATTCGGGCTCCAGGTACGCGCGGGCGAGATCATCGGCATCGCGGGGGTTGCGGGCAATGGGCAAAGTGAGCTCGCACAGGTGATCACCGGTTTGCGCAAATGCACCTGCGGCCGCGTGGTGATCAACGGTGAAGATATCGCCAATCAAGACCCGCGCGCGGCGATCAAACGTCACGTCGCCCATGTCCCCGAGGATCGCCATCACGTGGGCAGTTCGCCCGGCTTGAGCCTGGCCGACAACCTGATCATGAAAAGCTATCGTGAGGCACCCATTTCTGCCGGCTGGGTGCTTAACCGGCCGGTGATCCGCAAGCAGGCCAGGACGCTCAAGCAGGAGTATGACATCGTCGCGCCGAACATCGATGTGCAGGCACGGCTTCTCTCCGGCGGCAACCTGCAGAAAGCGATCCTGGCCCGTGAAATGACCGCCGGGCCGAAGCTGATCGTCGCGGTGCAGCCAACGCGCGGCCTGGATGTAGGTGCCATCGAGGCGGTGCACAACGTGCTGCTGCGCGAACGCGAGAAGGGGACGGCCATCCTCTTGATCTCCGAGGAACTGGAGGAGATCATGTCCCTTTCCGATTGCGTCATCGGCATCTACGAAGGGCGCAACATGGGCGAGCTGAAGGCCGAAGAGGCCACACTGACGGAAATTGGTCTGATGATGGCGGGGACACTACACGGGGAGAAAGGCCAGGGACTAGGAACTAGGAACTAGGAACTGGGTTTCGGATGTCCTCTATGGGTTCCCTGGTCCCTGATTCCTTGGATCGAGAGAAACCTGTTTTCGACTGGCCCTAATCTCTGATCTCTCATCCCCCATCTCGCCTCTCTCATCTCCAGGAGTGATACATGGCTGCAAGCGAATCGACAGTAAAGCGCTTCCAGTTTCCATACACGATCCAGGTTGAGCAGCGGCTGACGATGCCGAAATGGCTGCCAGGGTTGACCTCGATCGGCGCATTGGTGTTGGCGTTCATCATCGGCGGCGTCGTGATTCAGGCCGCGGGCGGGCAACCGATCGCATCCTACCAGCACATCGTGAAGGCAGCCTTCGGTAGCCTGGGCACATTTAATGACACGATGGTCAAAGCTATCCCGCTGATCCTGGTGGGCCTGGCTTGCGCGTTGGCATTCCGCATGAAGCTTTGGAACATCGGCGCGGAGGGACAGTTCTTCCTCGGAGCGTGGGGCGCCAGCGTAATCGTCCTGTTTCCCATCCTGCCAGCCAACACGCCTCGTGTGCTGATGCTGGCGACGATGGCCGTGGCAGGGTTCATTTGCGGCGCGGTGTGGGGATTCATCCCCGGCTACCTCAAGGCCAAACTGAACGTCAATGAGATCATCACCACGTTGATGATGAACTACATCGCCACATCCTGGGTCTTGTTCTGGGTGTTCGGCTCATGGAGCGAGGCCGGCTTTCAGATGTCTCCGCAGTTCCCAAAGAGCGCGTGGATGCCGCGCTTGCTCGACTATGCGAGCCACATCAAGATCTTCAGCGGCCTGACACTGCACCTGGGGCTGCTCTTCGGCCTTGTGGCCGCGGTAGTGGTGTGGTTCATCGTCTCCCGCAGCCGTTGGGGCTACGAGATCCGGCTGATCGGCGACAACTCGCGTGCCGCTTATTACGCGGGCGTGGACATCGTCAAGAATACCGTGCTGGTGATGATGATCTCGGGCGGGCTGGCCGGGCTGGCCGGCATGTCCGAAATCTCGGGTGTGGTGCACCGGCTTCAAGGCGCGATCTCGCCGGGTTATGGCTTCACCGGCATCATCATCGCCTGGCTGGCCAAGCTGAACCCGTTCGCGGTGATCCTGGTCTCGATCCTGTTCGGCGGTCTGATTCAGGCAGGCCGTGAAATCCAGCCGTCCGGCGTCCCGCGCATGCTCCAGGGCATTATCCTTTTCTGCGTCATCGCCAGTGACGTGTTGCTGAGGTATCGGGTGCGCGTGGCGCGGCGGTAGACGTGGTGCGTGGAGCGTAGAACGTGGAGCGTAGAACGTGACTGTCAAAATGGAGCGTTTTTGTTAGATGGCAGTCACGCAACACGCAATACGCATCACGCAACACGCAATACGCAATACGCAACACGAAGGAATGCATAGCCTTTCTCACAGTTCGGGAGTACCCACGTGATTGACTGGATCGTCATCCTGCAGGCCGGCATTGCGACCGGGACCGTGCTGCTGTTTGCAGCCGTCGGCGAGATTCTTGCCGAGCGTTCAGGCGTGCTGAACCTCGGCATCGAGGGTATGATGCTGATGGGCGCGATGGCCGCGTTCAGCACGGTCGTGAAGACCGGCCACCCCTGGCTGGGCGTGCTGTATGCCATGCTGGCTGCCGGCGCGCTGGCCCTGCTGCACGCGGTGGTCACGGTCAATTTCCAGGCCGACCAGGTGGTCAGCGGCCTGGCGATCAACTTCGTGGGCGTCGGGCTGAGCATGGTGCTGGGCGAAGGGCTAAGCAAGGCTGGCGCGGTGTCGCTGCTGCCTGTCTGGACCATTCTCGGCCTATCGCGAATCCCCATCCTGGGGCCGATCATGTTCACCAATCACAGCCCTATGGTCTACCTGGGCTATCTGCTGACCCCTGTCGTGTGGTTCTACATCAACCGAACGCGGCCCGGCCTGCACCTGCGCGCCGTAGGCGAGTACCCCTCGGCGGCCGATGCGTTAGGCATCAGCGTGTATGGATTACGCTATCTTTATGTTTTCATCGGCGGGGTATTTGCCGGGCTGGCCGGGGCGACGATCAGCCTGGCGGTGTCGCCCGGCTGGTTCAGCGAGCTGACCACGGGCGGACAGGGCTGGATCGCGATCGGCCTGGTGATCTTCGCCCAGTGGAATCCATGGCGCGCGGCGGCAGGTGGGTACATGTTCGGCGCGCTGCGACGGTTGATCCTCGACCTGCAAGGGCCCCAGACGTTGCTCTGGTTCAAGAATCCGTTCTACTACATGCCCAAGCTTGGCTTCTTCCTGCAGATGGTGCCCTACGCGCTGGTGATCATCATCCTCGTGATCGGCTCGCGCGAGGCGATGAAGAAACGCCTGGGCGCGCCGGCCGCGCTCGGGTTGCCCTATGTGCGGGGAGAACGAGGGCTGTAAAGCAGAAGGGTTTCACACCGCCACGATCAGCATCGCGCCCAGCATGTAGAGCGATGCATACTTGAACAAGGCGAAGCTGGCGCGCGGGGAAGGACGCGCCACGCCGAGCACGGCCAGCGCCAACAACCCGACACCCATCACCGCCAGCAGGTCGAGGTAACCGTAGCGCACGCCGATCGACGCCGCGGCGCCGGCCATAGTCATGGCCGCGGCCAGGCTGGAGACGGCGATCACGATGCGTGTGGCCCGGAAGCCGTACGTGGCGGGAAAAGTCGGCACGGCTGCCGCCTGGTAGTCATCGAAGTGCCGCATGGCGAACGTCATGATGTGGGTGGGAATCCAGAACAGCACGCCCAGCGCCAACATGCCACCCACAGCATCGATCCGGCCGGTCGCCAGCACGCGTCCTGCCAGCACCGGCATCCCGCCGGCCAGCCCGCCGATGATGATCGAGTACGGCGTCCGGCGCTTGAGCCAGGCGGTGTATACGACCACATCGAAGAACAGCCCCGCGAAAACGACAGCGCCGTACAGCGGCTTCATCGCCAGAGCCCAGCCGACGCCCAGGGCCGAAAGCGCCGTGCCGAGGATGACCGCCTCGCGCACACTCACCAGGCCGGCGGGCAACGGACGCCAGCAGGTACGTCTCATGCGGGCGTCGATGTCCCGGTCGTATGCCATGTTGAGCACCGTGCTGCCGCCGATCGCCAGGAACAAGCTGCCCGCTACGCCGAGCAACGCAAGCCAGGTCGCCGATGGGGCGTGGGCGCTGAGGTAACCGGCCAGCCCGGTCGCCAGCAGCAGGCCGGTCTGGAGGCTTTTGATCAGAGGGCCGTAACGGTGGAAAATAGAACGGATACTAGATATCAGATATTCTCGTCTTCGGAATGATCCTGACCTGTACATGGGTTTCTCTTTTCAAACACCGGACGACAGAATCATCCGCACGTCCACGGCCACTGCCCCTTGGCCCGCGGGCAACACCAGCAGCGGATTGATATCCAGCTCGGTGATTTCGGGATGATCGGCGGCGAGCTGGCCGACACGGACAATAACGTCCACCAGGGCAGGCCGATCGGCGGGCGGGGCGCCGCGCAAGCCGGCAAGCAGCGCCGCCGAGCGCACTTCGTCAATCATATCCGCGGCGTCGGCGGCTGTCAAAGGCGCCAGCCGGAAGCTGACGTCGCGCAGCGCCTCGACGTACACGCCGCCCAGCCCGAACATCACCAGCGGCCCGAAGGTGGGATCGCGCTTGACGCCGACGATGACCTCCTGCCCGCCGGTGATCATCTTCTGCACCTGCACCCCGCGCAGGTGAGCGCCGGGATGGGCCGCGGCCGCGCGAGCGATCAATGCCTCGAAGCCCACCTCGGCGGCTTTTTCATCCTCCACGTTCAGGATCACGCCGCCGATGTCGGTTTTGTGGAGGATGTCCGGGCTGATGAGCTTGAGCGCCACCGGGAATCCGATCCGCCGCGCAAAGAGCGCGGCTTCATGCGGGCTGGTCGCCAGGAACTCCGGGGGCACGGGGATCCCATAAGCCTCCACCAGCGGACGGCTTTCAGCCGCGTCGAGAACACGCCGGCCCGCCGCACGGGCCAGCAAGATGGCCTGTTGTGTCTCGCGCCGCGCTTTCGCTCGTCGGAGGTCGTATCTCCCAATCTCCTCTGCCCCTCCGCTCCCCTGCTCCTCTGCCCCTCCGCTCCCCTGCCCCCCTGCACCTCCGTTCGCCCGCTGCACCCAGCGCGCTCGCTGCCACAGCGCCCCGAACGCCGCCACCACATCCTCCGGGAAAGTGTACGCGGGAATGCGCGCTGCGTGGGCCGCCTTGAACGCCTCATCCAGGCTCGCTTCTCCCATCAGACACGCCAGGACCGGCTTGCGCATCCCTGTTTGCCCCGTGGCGGCCGCGGCGAACGCCTCGACCACGGCGACCGCGTTCACCAACGCCTGCGGCACCAGGATCGCGAGCACGCCATCGCACGCGGGATCGGCAAGGACGGCGTCTAACGCCTTGCGGTAGCTGTGCTCGTCCGCGCCGCCCAGCAAATCGACCGGACCGGCGACCTGGGCGTCGGGAATCAGGAAGCTGCGCAGCGCGGCCTGGATCTCGGCGCTGGTGCTCGCCAGGCGCAGCCCCGCGCCTTCCAGTGCATCCGCGGCGAGCGCGGCCGGGCCGCCGGCGTTGGTCACCAGCGCGATGCGATTGCCCGCGGGCAACGGTTGATAGGCCAGCGCAAGCGCGGCGCCGAACAACGCCTGGATGCTCTCGACCTCGACCACACCGCTCTGCTTACAGGCCGCTCGGAACGCCGCGTGCGCGCCGGCCAACGCGCCCGTGTGCGATGCGGTGGCTGCCTGCCCGCCGGCCGTCCGCCCGGCCTTGAGCACCAACACCGGCTTGATCGCGGCCGCGCCACGCAGCACATCCACGAATCCCGGCCCGCCTTTCACGTCCTCCAGGTAGAGGGTGATGACCCGGCTGGTCTCATCCGCGGCCAGGAAGGGGATGACGTCCGTCTCGTTGACGTCGGCCTCGTTGCCGACGCTGAGGAAACGGCTGAACCCGATGCCGCGGCCGATGGTCCAGTCGATGATGCCGCCGCACAGCGCGCCGGACTGCGAGAGGAAGGCGATGCCCCCGGCCGGCGGCATCCCCTTGACGAAAGTCGTGTTGAGAGGCGTGTGCGTGTCGATCACGCCGATGCCGTTCGGCCCCATGACCCGCATGCCGTAGCGATGGGCAATCTCCACCATCTCCCGTTCGCGGCCGGCCCCTTCCGGGCCAATCTCCCGGAAGCCGCCGGAGATGACCACCGCCGCCTTGATTCCTCGCCGGCCGCACGCGTCAACCGCGGCGGGCACCATTCCCGCGGGGATAATCAGCACGGCCAGCTCCACCGGGTCGGGCACCGCGCTGATGTCAGGATAGCACTTCAGACCCAGGATTTCGTCGGCCTTGGGGTTCACCGGGTAGATCGGGCCGGGGTAGCCGTGCTCGGGGTCCACCAGGTTGCGGATCACGCCGTAGCTCAGCTTGCCTGGGTCGCGGCTCGCGCCGATGATGGCAACGCCGTTGGGGGTAAAGAAAGGCGCGAGAGAATCGGAACGCGGTGGAAGGGAAAACATGGACAACTCCGCTCGTCATTGCGCAATGGAAAACAGAGGATGCAGTAGTGGATGTCCCGGAGGCCCTTGTCCCAGAATCCCATGTCTATGGTGACAAAGGTGGAGTGCATTTCATGCTGGGATCGGGGCTGCAATCTCCGAGGAAGCGCCATAGTGTGCCTGGAGCGATTGCGATGCCAGGGAAATGGCTTCTTCCACCGCCGATCGGGTCAACTCAGGCCAGCTTCGCAACAGTTGGTCTACCGAATAGCCTTTGGCGAGAAAAGTCAATACGGTGTCGACCGGTACACGCGTGCCTCTGAAGGTCATCTGGCCGTGACAAACCTCAGGATCGATCATCAGGTAATTGCCCACTTCAACCTTTCGCATGGTCTGCCTCCTGACCTGCGCGCCCGAGAGGCTGAATCCGACTCCTGCAGATGTCTCCGCGTGTCAGTTCGAGCCCAGGGAATAAGAAGAACGTGACCTCATTCGAATCGGCCACATTGTAGCATGATCGGGACGGCTGTCAAAGCAGCGTTTTCAGCACATCCGGCACGTTCGTGATGATGGCATCGACGCCCAGCTTGATTAACCGTCGCATGTCGGCCTCGTCGTCCACCGTCCAGACGCGCACGGGCATGCGGAGCTTCTTCGCTCGGGCCATGTAGGCGGCGTCCACCATTTCCAGATCCGGGTGCAGGCCATCGGCGCGGCTGTGGCGCCGGGCGAAGCTGCTGCGCATCCAGCCCGGCAGGTCGTGCGCCAGGAGCAAAGCGCACTCGATCTCCGGTCCCGCCCTCTTGGCCTTGCGCAGCGCGAACGGGTTGAACGAGCTGATCACCACCTGCTCGGCCATCGCGTGCACCCGGACGGCCTTCACCACGTCGCCGCCGAGGCCGGATGAGAGCGTATCCAGCACCTTGAGCTCGATGTTGATGAGCAGCTTGCCCTTGAGCAAATCCAGCACCTCGTCCAGGATGGGAATGCGCGTGCCGGCAAACTGGGGATCGAACCAACTTCCGGCATCGAGTCCGCGCAGCTCGGCCAGCGTGTGGGCCGTGACCCGCCCACTGCCATCGCTCGTTTTCTCCAAGTTGAGGTTGTGGAAGATCACCATCGCGCCGTCGGAGCTATACTGCACGTCCAGCTCGACGCCATCGGCGCCCAAGCGAATGGCTTGCTCGAAGGCGGGCAGGGTATTCTCAGGCGCAACTTTGGACGCGCCACGATGCGCAAAAACCAACGGACGATTGACGTCAGGACGTTTCATGATGCACCTCAGAGAGGATGGCCCGGTCGGAGACCGGCCACAACAGGCCAATTCGCCGATTCGTTGATTCGCAGCTACCGATACTTTCGCGCCAGTTCCACCAGCTTCTGGCCGTCCCATAGGTCCAGGGGCTTACCGGTCGCCCATTCGCGGGCCTGGCGAGAGATGGCGCCCGTGGTGGCGAGCCAGCCATACTCGGCGCGTTCGCTCGTCAGCGTGCCGAACAGATCGCGCACGACCGGTTCACCGACCGTACCGCGATAACGTTTACACTGTACCAGGCCGTAGCGGATGTGAGGTGAGGACACCTCCAAGTCGATACCGTGGTCGGCCACGTCCTGGGTATTCTTTACCTGGTAACCGTTGATCTGGAACAACATGCCGACCCAGACCTCAAACTCGCTCGGATCGAGCGCCAGCATTTGGGCCAGCGTTTGCACCTCGCTGAAGCGACGGCGCAAAGCATCCTTACCCGAGTCGCGCTCGGCAAGGAATACCGGCCCGGCGAGGGCAGCCATGTGCAGCAATGCCAGCAGCACCGGTAACCACCACGGCAGCCAGGGCGGCCGGCCCATGCCAACGCGCAAGGCAATGATCGCCGGCCAGATGATGACCCAGAGTGCACCGCCGATCAACCAGGACCACGGCGCTTCCCCAGGCTGCACCATCTGCGCGCCCACGGGGCCGCGTGTCAGGCTTTGCACGATGCCTTTGCGTTCCATCTGAGCCCGCGCGCGCGCCACTTCCGCGGGGCTGGGCATCCATTCAGGCTCTCCGTAAAGCTGCGATTCCTCGGGCGTCGTGAACAGCGATATCATGCTGGCTCCTGTTCCCCGTGAGGGTCTTCCGCAGGTGCGCACCTGCCGTTACGAAACCAGTGGCGCACGACCAGCATTTCCAGGGCATCGACACGTTGCGCCAGGGGTGCCAACATATCCCCCAGCGGTCCCAGCCGATCTTGAATCAATGCGAGCTTGGCCGGACCATCGACAACAAACGTCGTGGCAAGCTCCAACGCATCCCAGGAACGCTCGAAGTCCACCAGCCACAGCAGAGCGAGCCGGCGCTCGTCGGCCGTCAGTGAGACCGATAGACCTGAGGCAGTGCCAAAATCCGTCGGCGGTATGTCGGACACGTCAGTTCTCCAGCTCGTAGCGCGTGACTGACACGCGCGCAAACTCGGCATGCCGGGTCACCGTGCCGTGAGCGGCCAGCCACTGCTCAACCAGCCCGCGCTCATCCCACATGGACACCTCAGAAGCGATCAACCAGACAGCCTGGACGCCCGCCGTGTCGCTCGCCATCCGGGCAGCGACCTCCGCTTCGCTCATGCCGCTGTTGGTGTAGAGGCCATCCACCCCGCGCAAGGTGGCATCGTTGGGATCAGCGTCCTGGCTGGCGTAGTAGATGAAAGTATAACGGATATATGGAATCTGGTAAATCAGAAGGTCACCAGCCTGTCGGTTCGCCAGGACGTAACGGGCCGCGGCTCGGAAGTCCGATTTGATCGGCTGGCTCGCCTGGACGCCGACGCTGACCAGGTTCAGCGCCACGATCGCGGCCAGCGTCGCCAGCCCCAACGGCCGCCAGACCCTGGCCAGCGCCATCACGCCAAGTGCAACCAGTGCCAGCCATGCTGGCATGATCCAGATCAGATACCGATCGGTGAAGACGGGCGCCTTAAATGAGATGCCATACAGGATCAGCGGCGGCAGCAGCAACCAAATCAGCAACAGCGCGACCGTCCGCCACGGACCGGCTGCCTTGCCCATCGGCCACAGCACCAGGGCAGCCGCCGCTCCCAGCATGAAAGGCAACAGCGTGATCGGCTGCGTCACCGGCAAGATGCCCCGGTTAAACGCGGCGGCCAGTACCAGGAAGATATCGGAGAGCGGCACAAACGGAAAGCCGGTCTGCTGCGAAGGGGCAAGCAGCAACTGCCTTTGCCACCACAGCAAAGGCAAATAGGGCAGAATCAAAGCGGTCAGGTAGCCGACGGCTGCCAGGCTGCGACGCGATGCCGTCCACCTGCCCGGTTCACCGGAGGATCCGACCTCCTCGCCGCGCGCGGGCCGCGCGACAGGCAGGAACAGCAGCCAAAGCACCTGGACCGGCACCACCAACGCGGCTAACAGATGGGTGTAGAAACTTAAGCTGGTAGTCAAGTAAAGCAACACCCAGCGCCACCAGCCACCGCGCCGGACAATCTCGACCGTCAACAATAACGACGCCGGCACCAACACGGTCAGCGCGGCGTACATTTTGGCTTCCTGGCCGTACCACACAAGGTAGGGGGCCGTGGCCGCAAGCAGCGCCACCAGCGACGCCGGCCTTCGATCCTGAACCAGCCGGTACACCAGGAGATAAAGGATCGGCACAGCCAACACGCCAGCCAGCGCCGACGGAAAACGCAAAGCGAATTCGCTGCGCCCGGTCATCGCCAGCCACGGACGCAGGACCAGAAAGAATAAGGGGCCGTTTTGCGCGGGTTGGCGAAACATCCCTAGCAACTCGGGCAGCGGGCGTGTGGCGAAAATCAGCGCATCCACCTCGTCGCGCCAGAGGCTCTGAGCGGTCAAGGTGGAAACGCGCGCGGCAAATGCCAGCCAGGTCAAGCCGAGCAGCAACCAGGCCCCGTTCCGCCCGGCCGAGGTGATGCGCGGGGCACGATGCAAGAGTGCGGTCATCCCGCGCTCGCTGATCACCGTCGCTTGCTGCGCCGAGTCAGCCATACCAGCACCAGCGCCGCGACGACCAGTCCCAGCGCCCCACAGCAGAGCCAGACGTAGCTGAGAGCTACTACACCGTTGTCGATCAGTTTGGCTACGCTGGGCACCTCCGCAGGTATATCCGGCACAGGTGTCGCTTCGGGCGTGGATACAGCCGGCGCGCTCAACGGCGCCTGGCCGCCGTTGGGGGAAAGGGGCGATGTGTGACCGGGCACGAAGGAATTCGGGTTGGTTAACGTCGGCGGAGGCAAGTAACCTGGCACCGTGGGCGTGATTCCGATGGGTACGTTTGTCGGGCTTGGCTGTGGGATCGGCACAGTGGGCGCCGGCGCGGTCGTCGGTTGAACGGGGGGAACGCCTGGTTGGGGCGCAGCCGGCGATGGAAAGGCCGGAACCGGCGTTGGCGTGGCGGTCGGCAACTGCACCGATGACTGGAAGGTTGAACGCGCCGTAACACCATCGGACACCGCCATGGTAAGTAACACAGCCAGGGCGATTACGGCGGCCAGGAAAAGCATGTTTCGCGGTTGCGTGCGCAAGGTCGAGAACAACCCCTTTGCGGGAAGATCGAATCAAGCGTGTGACCGGATTATAGCACGGTCAGGCCATAGCTACCAAGCGCGCGGCTATTTCGGGTACGCGGTGCAAGGTTTCGCGCTGGGTGCCCGCAGGGTCATGCAGAGCGTGAGCGGGTCCGCGACTCAACTGGGTTACGAAGGCTGACCAGCGAAGCATCCGTAACGATGCGTTCAGCGCAAGCTCTGTGCCCGGTGGACGGATGCTTCGCTAGTTGATCGCTGCGTTGTACCTTGTGTGGTTGACCCGCTCACGTTCTGCGTGACAAAAGGCGGGTTTTCCGGGCAGAGGATGTGCCCGCGCAAAACTTTGCATCGCACCCGCTATCCCTACCTCGCGGGTCGCACCGCAGCCACGTCTCCGCTCCAGACGATATGCTCCTGGCCGGCGTCATCGCGCACCCGCAGCGCACCCTCGGGAGTCACGCCCGCGGCCAGTCCGGCCAATGCGCCGGCCGAGGTCGTGACCGTGACGCGGCACCCCAGGGTGTCCAGTTTGGCCGCCCACGCGTCATGCGGCGATTCGCCGGCCAGCACCCGGTCATACCACACTTCGCACCGCGCCAGGACGACGACCAGCAACGCCAGGCGATCCACCGGCCGCCCCAAGGTCATGGAGAGGCTGATAGCGGTAGCGGTGAGCTCCGTTGGCGGACGATGGACCATCGACCATTGACCATCGTCCTCCGTCCTTCGTCCTTGGTCCTTCGTCCATCGTCTATCGTCAAACACCACGTTCACATTAATCCCCAGCCCCAACACCGCGTAGGCCAGCCGCTCGCCGTCCAGGCGCAACTCGCTCAGCATCCCGCCCAGCTTACGCCCTTTCAGAAGCAGGTCGTTCGGCCACTTGAGTGTCGGCCGCAGCCCGGTGACCGCCTCGATCCCTTCGACCGCGCCGAGCCCCAGGCACATCGTCAACTGTCCGGCCTGTGCCGGAGGCAACGGCGGGCGCAACAGCAGCGACATCAGGAGGCTACTGCCCGGTGGTGCCCACCAGCGACGGTCGAACCGCCCACGGCCTGCGGTTTGCTCGTCCGCGATCACCACCAAGCCATCGGGCGCGGCGGCTGCAGCCTGTTCGTGCGCCACATCGTTGGTGGAGCCGATCCGCGGGAAGTAGAGCGCGGGCCGGCCGAGGTGGCGCGTGGTGAGGGCGCGAGCAATACGTTCAGCGGAAAGATCATCCATCATGTCGGTCGCCTGGTCCGTTCGTCATTTGGCCGCGTGAGTGTACACTAACCGGCGCGGCCCGGTCAAACAAACGGGCAAATCGATCTTCCATTCCTGTGGCGCGGGTCTTTGACGCATGTCCGCTCCGGTGCTAAACTGGCGACACTTGCAAATCTTACACGCCGGGACGGATCCGTCCCGCCGGAGGTTTTTGTGTCCTCACCATCCGTGCAACTTCAAGCTCCGACCGCCTATGGTAAACTCGACGAACTGTGCGCCAATGTGATCCGTGGCCTGGCCATGGATGGCGTCCAGAAGGCCGATTCTGGTCATCCCGGCATGCCGATGGGCATGGCGACCGTCGCGCACGTCCTGTGGACGCGCTTCCTGAAACACAACCCGGCCGATCCTGCGTGGTTCAACCGCGACCGCTTCATCCTGTCCGGCGGCCACGGCTCTATGTTGCTCTACAGCCTGCTGCACCTGGCCGGCTACGACGTGCGGCTGGATCAGCTCAAGCAATTCCGCCAGCTCGGCAGCATCACTCCGGGTCACCCCGAATACGGCATGACGCCAGGGGTGGAGCTCACGACCGGCCCACTGGGACAAGGCTTCGCGGCCGGCGTTGGCATGGCACTAGCCGAGGCACACCTGGCGACTGTCTTCAACCGGCCGGGTTACCCGGTCATCGATCACATCACCTATGCCTTCTGCGGCGACGGCGACATGGAAGAGGGCATCAGCCACGAGGCAGCCTCGCTGGCCGGGCACCTCAAGCTCGGCAAGCTGGTTTACTTCTACGACGATAACAGCATCTCCATCGACGGGCCGACCGCGCTTTCCTACAGCGACGACGTCCCCACGCGGTTCGAGGGGTACTGCTGGCACGTTCAGACGGTGGATGCCTATGACATGCCGGCCATCGACGCGGCCATCCGTGCGGCCCAGACCGTGACCGATCGGCCGTCGCTGATCATCTGCAAGTCACACATCGCTTACGGCAGCCCGCACAAGCAGGACACTGCCGAGGCCCACGGTTCCCCGCTCGGTGCGGAGGAAGTCCGGTTGACCAAGATCGCCCTGGGGTTGCCGCCCGACGAGCTGTTCTGGGTGCCCGATGAGGTGTACGCGGCCTGGCGCTTGGCGCTGGCCGAAGGCCACGAGCGCCAGGCCGCCTGGAACGAGCTTGTGGCCCGCTACGCGGCGGAATACCCGGACCTGGCGGCAGCCTTCAAGCAAACGATAGCCGGCGGACTGCCGGAGGGCTGGGACGCCGACATACCGGTGTGGAAGCCGGGCGACAAGCTCGCCACGCGTGCGGCATCCGGCAAGGTGCTGGATGCCATCGCGTCGCGCATCCCGAACTTGATCGGCGGCTCGGCCGACCTGACCCCATCCAACAACACTCGCTTCAAGGGCGCCGTGGACATCAAGCCCGGTGACTACGCCGGCCGCTACGTCCGGTTCGGCATTCGCGAGCACGGCATGGGCGCCGCGCTGAACGGGCTGGCGCTGCACGGCGGCATGATCCCTTACGGAGGCACCTTCCTGGTCTTTTCCGATTACATGCGCGGGGCGGTGCGGCTCAGCGCGATCATGAAGGCACCGGTGATCTTCGTCTGGACGCACGACAGCGTGGGTGTGGGCGAGGATGGCCCGACGCATCAGCCCATCGAGCACGCGGCCGCGCTGCGCGCCATGCCGAACCTGGTGGTCATCCGTCCGGCCGATGCCAACGAGGCCGCGGCGGCCTGGCGCTATGCGCTGACCCATCGCGACCGGCCCGTGGCGCTCCTTCTCAGCCGCCAGAGCCTGACGGTGATGGCCGGAACCGAAGATCACGCCAAAACCGCGCGCGGCGCTTACGTCTTGGCCGACGCGCCGGACGGTAAGCCGGACATCATCCTGATCGGCGCCGGCTCGGAAGTGAATGTGGCGTTGGCCGCGCGCACTCTGCTGGCGCAGCAAGGCGTGCAAGCACGGGTCGTCAGCATGCCGAGCTGGGAGTTATTTGACGATCAGGATCAGGCTTATCGCGAAAGCGTCCTGCCGGCGGCGGTCACGGCACGCGTGTCGGTGGAAGCGGGCGTGACCATGGGCTGGGATCGCTTTGTCGGCGCGGCCGGCGCGATGGTCGGGATCAATCGCTACGGCGAATCGGGCAAGGGACCGGCAGTGATGGCGCATCTCGGGATGACGGCGGAGAACGTGGCGCAGCGGGCGTTGGCGCTGTTGGGCAAGTAGCGTAAAGCGTGCTGCGTGGTCCGTGGTCCGTCAGAAAGACGAAGTACTTACGACTTACCACGCAACACGCATCACGCATCACGTAACCGCACCACGCACAAAGGAGCGCACGATGCAACAGATATGGACCCCTTGGCGGATGGCATATATCCGGCGCGAGAAGCGCCCGGGTTGTATTTTCTGCGAGATGCTGGAAACAACGGATGATGTGGCGCAACTGATCCTGCACCGGAGCGAACTGACCTTCCTGGTGCTGAACAAATATCCTTATAACAACGGCCACCTGATGGCTGTGCCCTATCGGCACGTGGACACGTTGGAGGCCCTCACGGCAGAGGAAGCGACCGACATGATGGCAATGGTGACCCTCGGCATCCGTGCACTACGTAAGAGCGCCAATCCTGAAGGATTCAACCTCGGCGTCAATATCGGCAAGATCGCGGGGGCAGGAGTGTTGGATCACATTCATACGCACGTTGTGCCACGCTGGGGTGGCGATTCGAACTTCATGTCCGTGCTGGCCGATGTCAGGCTCATTCCGCAGGATTTGAACGAGACGTATGATGAGTTGAAGGCCGCGGTGGAGGAGATATTGCGTGATGCGTAATGCGTGGTGCGTGATGCGTGATGCGTGGTGCGTGATGCGTAATGCGTGGTGCGTGGTGCGTGATGCGTGGTGCGTGATGCGTGGTGCGTGATGCGTGATGCGTGATAGGAGGCGCCAGGCCGTGGTTTTCAACGCAACACGCACGACGCAACACGTGCCCTGGCCCTCTTGCATTCCTGATGAGTGATCTCTATGCCGACCCTTATCCTTAACAACGAAAAGCTCCACTACCAGCTCCACCACGGTGTGCCTCGGCCGGCGGGGCCGCCGCTCGTTCTTATTCATGGCGCGGGCGGGAGCCTGATGCACTGGCCGGGCGAGTTGCGACGGCTGCCGGCGCGCACGGTGTATGCGCTCGATCTACCCGGACACGGCAAATCAACGGGACAAGGCCGGGCTGACATCGGCGCGTATGCGGAGGTGGTGCGGGGTTTGGCTGAGGCGTTGGCCCTGCTGCCGTTTGTGATGGCCGGGCACTCGATGGGAGGGGCGATCGCTCAGGAGTTCGCGCTGCGCTACCCGGCGCGGCTGGCGGGGCTGATCCTGGTCGGCACGGGAGCGAAGCTGCGGGTGGCGCCACAGATCCTCACGGGCATCCTGAACGATTTCAACGGCACCGCGGAGCTCCTGGCGCAGTGGACACACGCCGGGCAGGTGGACCCCAACCTCCTTCGCCTGTACATCCGGCGACTCCGCGAAGTGCGGCCCCAGGTGATTCACGACGATTTCGCCGCGTGCGATGCGTTTGATCGCCGGCCGGACGTTGGCCGCATCGCCACACCGACCCTGATCCTCTGCGGCGACGCCGACCGCATGACGCCGGTCAAGTTCAGCCAATGGCTGCATGAGCAGATCGCCAGCAGCCAGTTGGTCGTCGTGCCTGGCGCCGGGCACATGGTGATGCTGGAACAGCCGACGGCAGTGGCAGGGGTCGTTGATCGCTTTATGGCAGCCTTGTAGAGGGACAGGTGGTTTGTTTTCAAAACGCTGGCCGTGCTATAATCTCGGCAGTGAAATGAGAAATCCGGCTTCCAGGGAGAAAATGCGATGTTGGGCCAGGTGACGATTGCCACTGACTCGCCGAATGTTCTACGGCCCCTGCTCCAAGCGGCACTGCAGAACGAAGCCAAAGCGGTGGCGCATGGCATTAAGCGCACACAGGAGCGGTTAACCGCGTTCGAGAAGCGATACGGAATGAGTTCCGATGAATTCGAGCATCGTTTCACCGCGGTCGAGCTCGGCGAAACCCTGGATTTTATCGATTGGCTGGGTGAAATCAAGATGCTGCGCGTCCTCAAAGAGCAGAAGCTGGCGTTGGATGGCGCGCGCGTCAAGTGATCGACGCCTACTTCCGTACGATTCTCGCGACGTTCAGGGCATCACCGATTGTGGAATCGCACAACGTCACCTTCGATAAACGCGGTCCTTTTGCCGGATATGTGCGAGGTGATGTTTTCTTCGCCGACGGTTCTCAGCTTCACTTCCGGGAGTTCGTCAGCACGCAGTTTGGCACAGATCGCTTTGTGTACGTCTACCATTATCAGGCCGCTGACGAGACTATGATCTTCCGGTACGATAACACCGGTCATTTTCCGGGTTTGCCAACTTTCCCTCACCATAAACACCTTGCTGATGGGGTCAGCATCGTGGCGTGCAAAGCGCCGACGCTTGCCGATGTTCTGGCTGAGATAGAAGCTCTCTGATAACCTTACACCATCTCTTTCAGCAGCTCCGCGGCCGCCCGCGCCGCGCGGCCGCGGTGGCTGACCTGGTTTTTGACTTCGGCCGACAACTGTGCCATCGTGCACCCCTGTTCGGGCATATAGAACACAGGATCATAGCCGAAACCGCTGTTCCCCGCCGGGCCGAAGGCGATGATTCCTTCGCACGTCCCATCCACCGTGCGCACGTCCCCTCCCGGCGTCACGAGCGCGACCGTGCACCGAAAGCGCGCCGTCCGGCGATCCCACGGTACTCCCGCCAATGCGTCCAGCAGTTTGCGGTAACGGTCGGCGTCCGTGGCACCAGGGCCGGCATAGCGCGAGGAGTAGACGCCCGGCGCACCGCCCAAAGCATCGACCTCAAGGCCGGAATCGTCGGCCCAGGTCCACAGGCCCGAGGCGCGGGCATAAGTCATCGCTTTCAAGATGGCGTTCTCAGCGAGGGTCTGTCCGGTCTCCTCGACTTCGAGCGTGATCCCTTCGGCATCAAGGTAGGTAACTTCCAAGGAGAGCCCAGCCAATAGCTCGCGATATTCGCGCACTTTGCCGGGATTGTGTGTCGCAACAAGGAGCTTGTGCAGCATGTCCGTCGATCTCTGTTTCAGGTAGGCGAGTACGCCGGCAGGCAGGAAGATAGGATCACTCCTTCACTTCTGCTTTTTTGCCAGACCTCTGTCTCGATGTTATCATATCGTAGTATCCGGAGCAAACGGAGGGAGATCATGGGCACACATCATCCGCTGCGGATTTTTTCCGGCACAGCCAATCGTCCCCTGGCGGAGGCCGTAGCGGATCTCTTGAATACTACGTTGGGCGAGTGCACCACTACTCACTTGAAGGACAGCGAAACCCATGTCACGATCGACGAGGTCGTGCGCGATCAGGACGTCTTCATCATCCAGCCATGCTCGATGCCGGTGAACGACAATCTGATGGAATTGCTGCTGTATGTGGATGCTTTCCGGCGAGCATCAACCCACGAGATCACCGCGGTGATCCCATATTACCCCTACGGACGCCAGGAACGCATGGCGCGCGGTCGAGAAGCGATCAGCGCAAAGGTGGTCGCCACCATGCTGGAAGCGATGGGGGTCGGACGTGTCGTCTACTACGATGTGCACTCACCGGCCACGCAAGGCTTCTTTAACATCCCCGTAGATCCGCTGACGGCGTTGCCTGCGTTGGCCGAGTACTTTCGTAAGCCGGAGTTTGCGGATGCCGCGATCGTTTCGCCGGACGTAGGCCGCGCCAAGTTCGCCGGTCGCTATGCTGAGGCCCTGGGCCTTCCACTGGTGGTGATGCACAAACGACGGGAGAACTTCAACAAGGCCGAGGTGACGCACGTCGTCGGCGACATCGAAGGCAAGATTCCGATCATCATTGATGACATAATTGCCGGCGGCAGCGCACTGGACGAAGTGGATAGGCTGGTCAAGGCAGGCGCTCGTCCCGAGGTATACCTGGCGATCACCCACGGGGTATTGCTACCATCCGCCTTGAAGCGACTCGAAGATCCTCGTATCAAGCGCCTGGTCGTATCGGACACTATCTGTCAACCGGAAAACATCCGGCAACACCCGAAGATCACGATCGTTTCGGTCGCGGACCTGCTGGCAAAGGTCATCTGGCGTATTCACACCGGCGAATCCATCAGTGACTTGATCGAAAGAGCGTGAGGGCAGCGTGGCCAGTTTTACCAGTTGGCTGACGGTCAACGCAGAGATTTTCATTATGGCCCTGAGCGGAGCGGTGCTCGCCCTGATCGGGGTATCGATATGGCTTGTGGTGCGCTTGAACCGGGCAGAAAGGCGTTACTGGGCGCTCACGGATGGGACCAACGGCGGCAACCTCGAAGCAGTATTGACCGATCACGTGGCCGAGATACGCGAAGCGACCAATCATGTGCGCGAATTGGACCGGTTGACCCGGCATCTCGAACGCACCAGCCGTTGCCACCTCCAGCGTGTCGGGTTCCTGCGCTTCAATCCCTTCCGCGACGCAGGCGGTGACCAGAGCTTCGCCGTCGCGCTGACGGACCAGGATGGGAACGGAATCGTCATAAGTAGCCTACATAGCCGAGACGTCACGCGCGTTTACGGCAAACCTTTGGCCGACTGGGAATCGCCGTATCCGCTGACCGACGAAGAACAGCAAGCGATCAAGAAGGCCAGAAACGAGTGACCGACAACGAGCAACTGGTGAGGCGGAGGAATACGCCTTGCTCGTATCGATGAACTCCGCAAGCGAGAGAGAATACATGGCATTCAGACGAGTTTCCCGGCCCGCGCCCGATCAGATCGAGGCAATCATCGGCGCGCGAGCGACATTTGACGGGCGGTTACGCTGCGATGGCAGCGTCCGGGTAGATGGCACGGTGGAGGGTGGCCTCATTGAGACGCTGGGGAACGTGCTCATCACCGAAGGCGCGCGAGTTATTGCCGATATCAAAGCGAAGACCGTTTCAGTAGCGGGTGCTTACAAAGGAACAATCAACGCGGAACGAGTTGAACTGCTGGAAGGCGGACGACTGTGGGGCACAATCAACGTGCGGTCATTCCTTCTGGATGAAGGCGCGCATTTCGACGGGCAATTGATCATGCAAGGCACGGATGAGGACGAAGCATTATTGCTACCCCGCCCCCCGGCGGGAGAAAAGATCCCCGTGGAGCCGGTGGGCAGCGCGAGCGCATGAGACGTAGCACCCTTCTCAACAGGACGTATTCAAACTCAGTTGGGCGAGGTCTCCGACCGAGGCCAGCCGGCTGCGGTCAGGAGGCCTTGCCTAACGAAACGCGGTGTCACGTGCCCGCGTTATGCCTCGCGCAGCAGCCCCACGCGCACTTCAGGCAACTCGGTGTACCAGACAAGCAAGACAGACCACAGAAGCGAGATGACCGTCAGTCCCACGTAGACGCCATCAAACACGTTCTGGTTGCCAACCGTCTTGGTGGCGTGTGGCCATACCATCATCAAGCGGCTGATGATGTTAAAGCCCTGGGCGAACGCGATCAATACCCAGGGCCCTGACGCGGTGCTTCGCCGCACGATCAATTGAAAAACGGCGATCAGTACCATGACTGCCAGGAGGACAGGCAGCCACCATACCTGGCTGGTGATCGAAAACGATGAAGGGGGAAAGAGTACCAACGGGATGAATTGAGTGACGAGTATGGCGATGATCATGCCTCGACTGGCAAGCACTTTGCGTTGCATCAGATAAGCTCTCCTTCCTCATGATAGGGCTACAGGACCGGATTGACCCGGAGCTCAGTCCATTGAGGTAACTGAGGGTGATTATAGGTAGATGCCCCCTGCCTGTCAAGCCGCTTGACATTTGCATAGCCGTCCGCTATAATCCCGCCACGCAAACCGCTCTTATTGGCTTGCATCCTCGTTTAAATTCTCGCCCGCCATTCCAGGTCCGAAGGACGAAGCCGTCAGCCTGGGTATCCATTGCTGATTACCCGGCAACGGCCTGGGACTTCCGTCTTCTATGCGAGAAGGAGGTGAGCCGGTCCAAACGACACGTGTGATGTCGCCTGTGGCGCAAGTCCCGTTTGGCTTGCCATAGCGCCCGGGCATTTTGTCTATCCAGTCGGTCTAACTCCCAATATCCAATTTCAGGAGGAGAAGTTCTATGCGCACGTTGAAGTTCTTCACTTTACTCGTTCTAGTCGCCCTCGTTCTTTCGGCTTGCGGCGGCGCGGCGTCTACGAAGGCCGATCTGAAGGTGGCCATCCTTGCGCCGCTCTCTGGGCCTGTGCCCACCTTTGGCGTGTCGACGCGTGATGGCGCGTTGCAGGCCATTGATGAGTGGAATGCCAAGGGTGGCGTGCTGGGCCGGAAGATCGTCCCAGTTGTCGAAGACAGCCAGTGCACTCCTGACCCCGCAGTGAACGCTGCCAACAAGGTGATTGACCAGGACAAGGTCAATTACATCATCGGTGAGGTCTGCTCGAAGGCTTCGATCCCAGTCACCGAGATCGCCAATGCCAAGAAGGTCCTCCAGATCAGCCCCACCTCCACCGCTACGGCGGTGACCGTGGGCGCGGACGGCAAGGTCAAACAGTACATCTTCCGGGCCTGCTTCATCGACCCGTTCCAGGGCACAGTAGGCGCCAAATTCGCCTTGAATACCCTGAAGGCCAAGACCGCCTTTATCATGTCCGACCAGTCCAACGACTACGTCAAGGGCCTGGCCGACAACTTCGAGGCTGCGTTTAAGGCTGGCGGTGGTCAGGTGCTGGGCCGGGAAAACTACACCGGGACGGACACGGACTTCTCCGCTATCCTCTCGAAGGTTGCCGATGCCAAACCTGACATGGTCTACCTGCCTGACTACTACAACGTGGTGAACCTGGTGACCAAGCAGGCCAAGGAAAAGGGCATCACCGCCACGTTCATGGGTGGCGATGGCTGGGATTCTTCGGATCTGGACCTCTCCGCGGCGGCCGGTGGCTACTATACTAACCATTACTCGCCTGACGACCCGCGGCCCGAGGTGGTGAACTTCGTCAAGGCATATGGCGAGAAGTACAAGGACGACAAGGGCAACGCCAAGGTCCCGGATGCGCTGGCGACGCTGGCCTACGACGCGACCAACCTGCTGCTGAGCGGCATCCAGAAGGCCGGCGCCGATGACACGACCAAGGTGAGCGATACCCTGGCTGGGATCACCTTCGACGGTGTTTCGGGCAAGATCACCTTCGATGCCAACCATGACCCGGTCAAGTCGGCGACCATTCTTGAGGTCACGAAGGACGGCATCAAGTTCAACTCAGTCGTGAACCCATAACCGATTCCGGACGCCGGCTAAACCCGGCCGGTGATTGAGATCGCCAGAAATGGAGGGCGGACTGGCGCCGCCCTCCATTTCTGTGGTAACAGTTCTAGTGTGGAGGTATGCGCGGATGCAACAGGCAAGCGTATCTCAGCGGAAGTCCTATGCCGCGCGCAGACCCGGAGCCCGGTTGGCATGGATCGGCCAGGGCTTTCTTCTGCTACTGGCAGCCGTGGCAGTCATCATCCTCGTGCGCGATCTGATCCAGAACCCGCTGCTGTTTGCGCAGATCGTCCTCAGCGGTCTGCAATTGGGTTTTGTATACGCCCTGATCGCCCTCGGCTATACCATGGTGTACGGTATCGTCAAGTTGATCAACTTTGCCCACGGTGACGTGTTCATGGTCGGCGCTTTCGTCAGCTTCTTCGCCGTAGCCGATTTCGGGCTGCATTTGTGGCCGACAAAGGTCTTTCCGGGGATTCCGACGGGTCTGGCAGTCGTCATCGGCTCTTTGACGGTGATGCTGCTGTCGATGGTGGTCTGCACGGCCATGGCAGTCATCATCGAACGCGTGGCTTACAAGCCGTTGCGCGATGCTCCACGCATCGCGGCCCTGATTACGGCCATCGGCGTATCCTTCTTCCTTGAGTATTTCGGGGCCCTCAACTTCGTCTTTTCGCCCCGCTTTATTCCCTACCAACGCCCGTTCGACGTGGTGACCTGGGCTATCGGCACAACCGGTATCACGCGCCTGCAGCCGGGCGTACCACCGCCGCCACACACCGTCACAGTCTCCAACATCTTCTTGATCATTGTCATTGCTTCGGTTGCTGTGCAGGTGTTCCTGCAGTTCCTGGTCCGACGCACCAAGATGGGCAAAGCGATGCGCGCGGCATCGTTCGATAAACCCACCGCCCGTTTGATGGGCATCAATGTGGATGGCGTCATCTCCTTCACGTTTGCGGTGGGTGCGGCGTTTGCAGGCCTGGGTGGCGTATTGTATGCCGTGGCATATTCATCGATCTGGACCCAGTTGGGCATTTTGCCCGGCCTCAAGGCCTTCGTGGCCGCGGTTTTGGGCGGTATCGGCAGCATTCCAGGTGCTTTCGTTGGCGCATTGATCATGGGTCAGGCCGAAGCATTGACCATGGGATACATCTCCACCCCGATGCGTGATGCGGTCGCTTTCTCGATCCTTATCCTTGTGCTCTTGATTCGTCCAACCGGTATTTTCGGTGAGCCGGCCGGCGAGAAGGCATAGAGGGGCCAACATGGGAATCACAGAACTTGTCGTATCCGTTGTTAAAATCCTGGCTGTGTTGGCCTGGTTATACGGCGTCCTGTGGGTGTTAGGACGCAAGCCGCTGTGGGCCAAGGTCGTGGGGATTGTGGCCGCCTGGGGGATCATCCAGCTCGGACTGACCGAGTTCGGTGGATTTCAGCTCTTGAATGACTTCGACAGGGGGCTGCTCTTCCAGGCCTGCGCCATGACCATGGTCGCGTTGGGGTTGAACCTGATCTACGGCTTTAACGGGCAGTTCAGCCTGGGCCAATGGGGCTTCTACGGCCTGGGCGCTTACGCCTCAGCAGATATCACCTATCGTTGGGTCATCCGGGACGCCAGCGGTCTCTTTGTGGCCGGCCTGGGCGTGATCCTTGGCGGGCTCATGATCCTGGGGGTTGGCCGTCTGCTCAAGCGGCTGCGCGGTATGCCGGTGCTGTCACAGTTCACGCTCTACCTGATCGGCGCACTGCTGGCCGGCGTGATCGCGGTGTGGGTGGGCAATCCCCTGGCGCACGTCCTGGCTCCGGCGTTCGGCACGGCCGAAGCGCCCGGCTTTCTGCTCAGCCCGGTGATGCAAAACGTGATCATGCTGCTGGCGGTGTTGATCGGCGGCGCGTTTGCGGCGGAGATCAGCTTCCTCTTCGGCCTGCCCGTATTGACGTTGGGTTCCGACTATTTCGGCATCGCCACCCTGGGTTTCAGCATCGTCGTCCAAACTCTCATGGTCAATACCGATACGATCCTGCCGTTCCCGGAGATGAAGGGCGGTCGCGGTATGATCGGCATTCCCAAGCTGACCACCTGGTTCTGGGCTTTCTTCTTCATGATGGCGCTCATCATCATCATGCGGAATCTGATCTACTCCAGCACAGGACGAGCCATCATGTCAGTGCGGGAGGATGAGACCGCGTCCAAGTCGATGGGTATCGATATCGCCCACTTCAAGCTGCTTTCTTTCGTCATCGGCAGCCTGTTCGCCGGCATCGGCGGCGGCGTCTATGCCCATTACATCGGTTTCCTGAGCCCCGCCACGTTCAGCTTCATCCTCGGTTTCAACCCGCTGATCATCGTCGTGTTTGGCGGCCTCGGCAGCATGACCGGGACCATCGCAGCGTCATTCGCCTGGATCTTCTTCCTGGAAGGTCTGTTGCGCGTGATTTTGGGCCAGTTGGGCACCGAAGCTCCTACGTGGCGTTTCGTGCTCTACCCGATCGCGCTGCTTCTGCTGATGCTGCTGCGGCCGACGGGCTTGCTCGGTAATCGGGAATGGGGCTTCCTCAAGCGGCCTTTGATCCCGACGCGCACGACCGGCGCCTCCAAGCCCCCCGTCGCCGACCTTCAACCCGTCGCCAAGTAGCCGTGGAGAGGACAACTATGCAAAACGAGATGACCCTGTCCCCGAACACCACGCCTGCGGTGAACCAACCTGTGCCGGTCCTGGACATCCGGGAGCTGACCAAGGTCTTCGGTGGTCTGCGTGCAGTCGGCAACTTCGACCTGACGGTGCAGCAAGGTGCGTTGGATGGGCTGATTGGCCCCAACGGTGCCGGCAAGACCACCGTCTTCAACATGATCACGGGCCTCTACATCCCGACGGAAGGTGAGATCAACTTCAATGGCGAGTCGATGATCGGGCTGGAACCCTTCGAGATCACCCAAAGCGGCATCGGCCGCACGTTCCAGAACATCCGTCTGTTCCCCAACCTGTCGGTGCTGGATAACGTCCTCATCGCCTACCACCCCCACGCGGGCTACGGATTGTTCGATGGGCTTGTACGCAACGCACGCTTCGGGGACAAAGAGCACGAGATGACCGAGCGTGCCCAGGACTTTCTGGCGATCTTCGGGCTGGAACGGTACCAGAACGAGATCGCCAAGAACCTGCCTTACGGCGAGCAACGGCGGGTGGAGATCGCCCGCGCCCTGGCAAGCAACCCGAAGTTGCTCTTGCTGGATGAGCCGGCCGCGGGCATGAACCCCAACGAGATCGGCCGGCTGATGGATCTGATCCACTTCATCCGCGACCGCTTCAACCTGACCATCTTGCTGATCGAGCACCAGATGCGGCTGGTCATGAACATCTGCGAGCTCCTGACCGTGATGGACTTCGGCGAAGTGATCGCCCGCGGCACGCCCAAGGACATCCAGAACGACGCGCGCGTGATCGAGGCGTATCTGGGCCGCGGCGCGGCCGGACGGGCCGGAGTGACGATGTAACCATGCTACTCGAAGTCAAAGACCTTCACGTCTATTATGGCGCCATCCACGCTCTGCAAGGTGTCTCCTTCCAGGTGGAAGAAGGCGAGATCGTCACCTTGATCGGAGCGAACGGCGCGGGCAAATCCACGACCCTTAAGACCATCTCCGCCCTGCTGCATCCCCGCTCCGGCACCATCGCGTTACGGGGCACGGACATAACCAACACGCCGGCCCAGGACATCGTGCGCCTGGGCGTCGTGCAGATACCCGAAGGACGCAAGATCTTCGCCCCGCTCACCGTCCAGGAAAACCTGGAGATGGGGGCGTTCACCCGCAGCGACCCGGCCGACATCCAGCAAAGCATGAAGCGCGTGTTCAAGAGCTTCCCACGGCTCAAGGAGCGCCTGGGACAACTCGGCGGCACCCTGTCCGGCGGCGAGCAGCAGATGTTGGCCATCGGCCGCGGGATGATGGCCCAGCCCAAGGTGTTGCTGCTGGACGAGCCGTCGATGGGTCTGGCGCCGATCCTGGTGGAGGAGATCTTCTCCATCATCAAAGAAATCAACTCCCAGGGTGTGGCGATCCTGCTGGTGGAACAGAATGCCCTGATGGCGCTCTCTGTAGCTCATCGCGGCTACGTGCTGGAAACCGGCAACATCGTACTCGAAGGCACCGCCAAGGAACTGCTGCAGAATCCGCAGGTCATTAAGGCATATCTCGGCGGACACTAATTCGGTCGAAGGTTAACAGGTTGAAGGTATCAGACCGGACCTTCAACCTGTGACCCGCCACTTGAAACCTGAAATGGACCTCATTCCTCTTACCTCGCATGCCTATCAACTCCGTGGGGGCAGCAACGCCGGGCTGATTGTCCAGGACGGCCGCGGCGTGCTGGTGGACACCGGCCTCGATCGGGATACGGCCAAGAAGATCCTTCGCCACGTCGAAACCCTTCACATCAAACTGGTCGGCGTAATCATCACGCACGCCCACGCCGATCACTTCGGCGGCGCAGCGACGATCCGAGGACGGACGGGTGCGCCCGTTTATGCCAGCGGTTTGGAAGCGGCCATCGTCGCTAACCCGATCCTGGAACCCCTCTATCTCTTTTCCGGTGCGGCGCCCGTGGCGGAGCTGCGCCACAAGTTCACGCTGGCTGAGCCTTGTCCGGTTGACCGGGTGCTCGAACCTGGTGAGACAGCTATCGATGGTGTGCCCGTGCGCGTGATCCCCGCGGCCGGACACGCGCCAGAGCAGATCATGATCGCCGGCGGGGATGTCTGCTTCGTCGCCGACGCTTGTTTCGCCCCTGATATCCTGCACAAGCATGGCATTCCCTTTTATGTCGATATTGACCAGACCCTCACCACCCTGAAGACACTGGATGGCCTGGATGGCAGCTATGCGACCTTTATGCCCGGTCATGGCCCCGCCGTCTCGCAGATCGCCCCCTGGGCCGCAGAGAATGCCGCTCGCCTGATCGAAATCCGCGCGGCCGTCGCCGACATGCTGACACAGGCTGAAGATGTGAACGCCCTTGTGACCCTGACGGCAAACCGTCTTGGCGTAGGCATCCCCAATCCCGTCATCTATTGGCTGACCCAAACTACTGTGCTGGCGTGTTTGTCTTCCCTACAACATGCCGGAAAAGTGAGCGTGCAAGTCATCGAAAACCGATTGACCTGGAAACTGGAAGCTGGAAACAGGTAATTGGCCAGACTTCGGGATAACAGGAAGAATCAACTGAAACTTGGCTGGCCGACAGCTCGACTTGGCGGAGCAGACGTCGAATCTTTATCTGATTCACTATATGAACTTGGGGCCATCGCGTCGCCAACATACTCCTACTATCCACTTCCAGTCGCGGGTCCTCAGGTTAAGTCTGTTTGACATTCTCCCAGGGCACGTTATAATAGCTCGCACTTCGTTTTATCGCCGCGTGCGTCTTGCACAACGTCGTGCTGTACACTGAATTCCCATCCTTGTCGAAGGAGGTGCGACGTCATAAGTCGTTCACTAGCCTGGAGTCGGATCATCTTCAACCAATTCACAGGAGGAGAACACAGATGAAGCGATTCAAGTTCCTCAGCGCATTGATGGCCATCGTGATGCTGTTGGTCATGGTGACCGCCTGCGCGCAGCCGACCGCGCAACCCGCGGCGGCCCCTACCGAAGCCCCCAAACCAACTGAGGTGGTGCAACCCACCGCGGCGCCACAGCCCACCGAAGCGCCCCAGCCTACGGCAGCCCCGGCAGCGAGGACCATCACGATCGCCAGCGATGCCTCGTGGCCGCCCATGGAGTTCGTGGACGCCAGCAAGGCCATCGTCGGCTTCGACATCGACATGATCAACGCCATTGCGAAGGACCAGAAGTTCCAGGTTGAGATCAAGAACACCGCCTGGGATGGCATCTTCGCCGGCCTGGAGGGGGGCGCGTACGATGCGATCCTGTCCTCCGTCACCGTCACCGACGACCGCAAGCAGAAGTATGATTTCTCCGATCCTTACTTCGATGCCAACCAGGGCGTTGTGGTCCTGACAGACAACGATACCATCAAGTCCGAACAGGATCTGATCGGGAAGACGGTCGGGGCGCAGATCGGCACTACCGGCGCGATCTACGTGGCCGACAATCTTAAGGGCGCTACGTTGAAGCAGTACGACACGCCCGATCTGGCCATGCTGGACCTTGTCAACAAGAACATCGACGCCGTGATCGTGGACACGCCCGTCGCGGCCAACTACGCGTTGCAGTCCGACCAGTTCAAGGGCAAGGTCAAGATAGCCACTCAGATCGTGACCAAGGAGCAGTATGGGTTGGTCGTCCAGAAGGGCGACCCCAAGGGCATCTTGCCGCTCTTCAATGCCGGCCTGAAGGACATCAAGGCAAGCGGCGAATACGACACGATCTACACCAAGTGGATTGGCCCAAAACCGGCGGCGGCTGCACCCGCAGCCCCGGCCTCGGGTAACCAGGCCAAATCGGCTACGGATACCCTTTACGAAGCCGTTAGCTGCGACTACGGTGGCGAGCTCAAGTCCATCCAGGCTGTGGATGACAGCACCGTGAAGTTCACGCTGTGCGCGCCTGACGTCGCGTTCCCATCCAAGGCCGCCTTTACCCCCTTCCAGATTCAGTCCGAAGCCTACCTCCAGAGCACCGGAGGCGGCGGCCAACTGGTGGAGCAACCGTTGGGGACCGGCCCTTACATGCTGGATACGTGGCAGAAGGGCGACAGCATCATCATGAAGAAGAACCCCAACTACAACGGTCCCACCCCGGCCAAGACAGACACCTTGATCTTCAAGTGGAACAAGGAAGGGGCAGCCCGTTTGTTGGAGCTGCAGGCTGGCACGGCTGACGGCATCGACAACCCCGAGCCGGCCGCGTTCGACACGATCCAGGCAGACCCCAATCTAAAGCTGTATCCGCGCCCCGCGCTGAACGTCTTCTACGTGGGCTTCAACAACACCAAGGCGCCGTTTGACAACGAGAAGGTACGCCAGGCCATCGCGATGGGCATCGATCGCCAGCGCATCGTCGATAACTTCTATCCCAAAGGTTCGTCGGTGGCCGAGTACTTCACACCATGCGACATCCTCGGCGGGTGCGAAGGCGATCCCTGGTACAAGTTCGATCCTGCGGCGGCCAAGAAGATGTTGGCCGATGCCGGATTCCCCAATGGCTTCGATACCGATCTGTCCTACCGCTCGGTAGTGCGTGGTTACCTG
>Ga0172368_10000696_pt1 | contig 47853 bp, 35 predicted proteins | sample Lak11m_FD_114540 | JGI IMG/M metagenome (GOLD analysis project Ga0172368, IMG submission 114540) | Freshwater microbial communities from Kabuno Bay, South-Kivu, Congo - kab_022012_11m | ecosystem: Environmental > Aquatic > Freshwater > Lake | place: Democratic Republic of the Congo: South-Kivu... | reverse complement strand
GGCTGGTGATCTGCGCCACCACAGCGCTGGCGACCGTCCTTCTGGCAGTCGTCACGCACCAACCCGGCAAGGGCAGCGGGCAGTTCAGGCTCTACCCAGCCGCACTGATGAAGCCGAACGATCTCTGCGAGCGGCTTCAGGTCCCCCAGGACCCTGTCTCGGAGTACCTGAGGTCTCGCCTGACCGAACGGACCCGTCAGAGGCTTGACATGTGGGATCCCAGCACGCCGCTGCGACCGCGGCTGATCCAGGGCGTGGTGAACGACCTCAACGCCGTGATCGAAGGGGATGTCCACCTGTACAGCGCCGATCGGTTCGCCGGGGTCCGGCTCCCGGAGGATGCACGCCAGTTGCTGGCTGAGAAGCCCCGCGGCGAGTCGCGGGCGAGACTGAACCGCTGGCTGATCGAAGCGGCGTTCCCCGATCTGATACCCCGCAGCCGGACCACCATGGCACAGGCGCCCCGGGACCTCCTGATTCTGCCGGTTGGCGCGCTTGCCTACGGCGCGATCTGCCTGCTGCTGGCAACGCTGTTCTCTCGTGCGCTCATCGTCGGGCTCTTCCTGGCGTTCGGCTGGGAGTCATGGGTGCCCATGCTCCCGGGGAACTTCAAGCTCGTGTCCGTGATGACCTATATCCGCGCTCTGGCGCCTCACGCCCGTCCGGAAACCGCCTCCGTGGACGTCATGAGCGTCTTCACAGCGTTGAACCCCGAAAGCGTGCCGGCCCTTCTCTCATGGTTCGTGCTGGCGGCGGTAAGTCTCGGCGCACTCGTCCTCGCAGCCGGCGTGTTCTCGTTCCGCGAGTATTCCCCCAAGGACGACGCCATGTAGGATCGCGGACCTGCTCACCGGGCGCTTCGAGGCGTCTGGGTCCGCGGGCGCGACCTTGTCGTTGACGGCGCTCGACGGCGCTGGATATACTGAGCGTGCGCGGACGCGCCTGCCGCCGTGTGAGCGGCCTGCCCCGCCCGACACGACGACACGAGGTGCTTCACGTGGACATCCCTGAACAGGTCGCGCTGCTCATGCGCGGCTCAAGCGGCGTCATACCGGAGAACGGCCTTGAGGCGAAGCTCCGTGACGCAGCTCGAACCGGTCGGCGCCTTACCGTGAAGCTAGGCCTCGACCCAACGGCGCCTGACATCCATCTCGGGATCGCCGTGGTGCTCCGCAAGCTGCGGCAGTTCCAGGAGCTCGGGCACAATGTGGTCATCATCATAGGCGATTTCACCGCGATGATTGGCGACCCTACGGGAAAGAGCGAGACCCGGAAGCCCCTGACGCGCGACGAGGTTGAGGCCAACGCCCGGACCTATGCCGACCAGTACTGCCGGATTCTAGATCCCGCTCGGACCCAGATCCGCTTCAACAGCGAGTGGCTGGGCAAGATGGACTTCTACGAGATCATCCGCCTCGCCGCGCGCATGACTGTGGCGCAGGTCATGGAGAGGGATGACTTCGCCAATCGGTGGCGCGACGGCCAGGCCATTAGCCTCCACGAGTTGCTGTACCCGCTCTGCCAGGCATACGACTCCGTCGAGCTGGTGGCGGACATCGAGATGGGCGGAAGCGACCAGATGTTCAACATCCTGGCGGGCCGCGGCCTGCAGAGCCACTTCGGTCAAGAGCCGCAGGTGGCGATGTTCATGCCGTTGCTGGTTGGCCTCGACGGCGTGCAGAAGATGTCGAAGTCACTCGGAAACTACGTCGGCATCACCGAGGACGCCGACACCATGTTCGGCAAGATCATGTCCATCAGCGACGACCTGATGCCGGCCTACTTCGAGTTGGCTACCGATACCCCGATGTCCGAGGTGACCGCACTCCTGAGAGAGGTCGCCTCGGGCGCCACGCACCCCAAGGATGCCAAGCGTCGCCTTGCGCGAGAGATCGTGGCAATCTACCACGACTCCGACGCTGCGGCCGCAGCCGACGCAGAGTTCGAACGCGTGCACGCGCGCGGCGACCTCCCGACCGACATTCCAAGCGTCAGGATCGAGGACGACTGGGCGCGGGACGGCCGCGTCTGGATATGCCGCCTGCTGGTCGTGACGGGGCTCGCCAAGGGCACCGGCGAGGCGCGCCGGCTCGTAGAGCAAGGTGGCGTGCACGTGAACCGGACGCGCATCGATTCCGCCGACACTGAACTGGAAGTCGACGCCCTATCCGGAGCAATACTGCAGGTTGGGGCGCGCCGGTTCGCACGCATCGAGTAGGTGCGCATGGCCACGTCTCGGGCCTTTCGCGCGCCGCTGGGAGCGGACCGAGCCGGACTTGGTGCGGTACGATCCGCTGACTACATCAAGCGGGGGCTACCGGGCCGCACGTAAGGGACGATGCAAGTCAGGCACCTCATGATACTCATCGCCGGTATGGCCGTCGCCGGCGCCATAGCGGTCCTGATCGTGACCGGGAGGTCGCGTCCGGACCGCTGGGGGCATGGCCGGAGGCCCGGTAGCCGGCTGCCGATGGCGGCCCGGCCCCTGGGTCCCGCCATCGTGCCGGATGCCGCGATGATCGGACGCTATGCAGCGTCATCGGGTCGCCCGAGGCTGATCGCCAACCTCGCGTCGCGCGCGGGACCGTACATCGTCAGCGTTCGGCAGATCACGGCCGCCGACAGGCTCCGGAACATGCTCGAGGTGCTGCCGCCTTCGGCATCCGCCGTAGCCCCGATCGGCTCGTTCGAGCTCCTGCTTCAGGTCAACCCGGTCGGAGATGCCCCAAGCAGGTTCGAGGTGGATTCGGGCGAGATGAGGATCAGCGACGATCGCGGCACGCAGTTGTCGCGCACGACTCCGGCCGCCGCATTCACGGACGCCGGGCAGCCGACCGGAGGGCGGCGGTTCGCATTCGAGGTGTCGCCGCCTCACCCTCGCGCAACGCTGCTGAGGTCCATTGAAGGCGCCATCATCGCCTACGACGCAGGCGGCAGGCTACCCCGGGCCTGGCCATTCCGGATCGCCAACGTCCCACTCCCGACCCGCGAACGGCTCTTCGGCGATATCAGGCCGCGCTGGCTGCAGGAGGCCGCGGTTGGGGCTCTCGGCGGAACCTCGCATGTGTTGACCGGGTCGGCGTCCGACGCCGCGGCGGTTGCGTCCGAATCGGAGCAGACGAGCACTGCGCTGCCGTACCTCCGGCTCGTGCTGCCTTGCGGCGCCTCGACGCGCCTGTCGTCCGTCCTTCCGGAGGGTTCGGAGGGCCTCTCGATCATGGCGCGGTCCTTGCCGGACGGCAACATCAAGGTCCAGGGGACATGCGGCGCGCGTTTATGGGACGTCACCGTCTGGGACCGCGAACCGTTCACCATGGTGCTACCCCGATCGCCCGGCGGCCGGCGTCTGGCCCTCCTTCTGAATCTGAGCAGGACAGACGAGCCTCTCCTCCTCCCAGCCGCACGGCCCGTCTTCCCCGCCGAAGGCGTCACTCCCGCGGGCTCGCTTGCCATATCGGTGCGCGTCGGCCAGAGGCCCGTCGGGCCGGCGATGTTGCCCTTCGGCATCCGCCAGGCGCGGGGGCAACAATGGAGTGAGGAGCGCAGGACGTCGGCGCCGGTCAGATCCAACGGCCAGGCGATCATCAGCAATCTCGCGGCGGGCCGCTACCGAATCGTGCTGGATCCCGAGGGCATGTCGCCCATGGGAGCAACCGAAGGCGTTGATGCGCGTCAGTATCTACTCCGGCGGTACGGTGTGGCCGCCGGTTCGTGGCGCGGGCAGTCGCAAGAGGTTACGATCGAACCGGGCCGTCGAACCTACGGGGCCGCCGTCGTGTTCGACCCCGCCCCGCGGCCGGCTTCCCGTGCACGCTGAGAACGGCGACCCCGGCGGGCAGGACGCCGTCATCGAGGCATGCGCGGTCTCGTCCGGATACGACGCCAGGCGCGTGCTCTGCGAGCTCTCCCTGGCGGCTCGCGCGGGTGAGCTTGTCGGCCTGATCGGACCGAACGGTTCGGGCAAGTCGACGTTGCTCCGCGTGCTCTCAAGGGTACTTCCTTGCTGGAGCGGAAGCGTCACCGTCCGGGGCCGTCTCCTTCCCGACTACGCTCCGACGGAGCTCGCGCGTGTTCTGGCCTACGTACCCCAGACCGAGCCGGCATTGTTCGATTTCACTGTCCGGCAGGTCGTCATGATGGGGCGTCATCCACATATCCCGCGCATGGCCGCTGCTACCGCGTCGGACTACGAGCATACGAACCGCGCGATGGCCCTGACCGACGTTGCGCACCTGAGCGACCGCCCCATCACCATGCTGTCCGGCGGAGAGCACCGGCGCGTGCTCATTGCTCGGGCGCTGGCCCAAGACTGCCCCGTCCTCCTTCTGGACGAACCGACGGCTCACCTCGACCTCACCCATCAGGCCGGCGTGCTTCGTCTGCTTGCCCGCCAGTGCCGTACCGAGCGCACAGCGGTCGTCGCCGCACTTCACGATCTCAACCTGGCTGCCGATCATTGCGACCGGCTCCTCCTACTGGCTCACGGTCGAATCCTGGCGGACGGCTCGCCGGACGCCGTGCTTCGACCCGAGCCGCTCCGGGACGCGTATGGAGCCGACGTGCAGGTCGCCCGCAACCCGCTAACCGGCCACCCATTCGTCGTGCCGGCCGACCCCGAGCCCGCTGCACCGGGGGGCAAGCGCCCGCGCGTTCACTTGATCTGCGGCGGCGGATCGGGCAGCGACATCATGGCGGAGATGGTCCGAGGCGGGTACACCGTCAGTGCGGGCGTGCTCAACCGTCTGGACACGGACGAGCAGACAGCCTCGGCCCTGGGCGTGACCTGTGCCCTGGAGCAGCCCTTCTCCCCCATCGGAGATGCCGCGTGCGCCGAGGCCGAGAGCCTCGCCCTGCAGGCCGACGTGGTTGTCGTGTCCTCACTTGCCGTCGGCAGAGGCAACGTGCGTAACCTCCAGGTAGCCGGCCTTGCTGCCGACCGGGGGATTCCGCTCATACTGGTTTCAGAGAGCCCGATCGCCGCGCGCGACTTCGTACAGGGCGCGGCGACGAGCCTGTGGCTCGATCTGGAGAGGCGCTCCGCCGCAGTACTCGCGGATACGGGCGACGTTGAGCGAACCGTCCGCAGCCTGTCCCGCGAGGCGAAGCCGCCGGACGCAGCTTAGCGCCGCGGATCCCGCTTGGCGATCGAGACCCTCAGGAGTGCTTCCAGCAGGTCAGCCCCCTGGACGCCAGGAGGAAGGACCTGCGGGCCGTGCCCCGGCTCGATGACGGACGGCGCCAGACGCTGAGCGAGGTCTGCTTGTGCCGCGGCAGTGAGCCATCTCCTCCTGGCAACGAAGCGGCGCAGCAGTGCGCAGGCGTCCGCGTCCATCGCGGCTGGACCCAGCGCGCGCATCCACTGCGCGACCGTCGGCGACGGAGGACCGAGCACGTCCTGTCGAGGCAGTGCCTGATGCCGCTCCTTGATCACCACAGTGCCTGCCGCCCAGTCACCCAGGCGTTTGCACCGGCGGCTCCAGAGCATGCAAAGCACTCCGAAGCCGTAGGGGGGCGGCACCAGGTCCACCATCCTGACGAGGTTCCGCACGATCACCGCGTAGGCGTCCACGGGAAGGCCGCCATCCCGTAGGACCCTGAGGCCTGCGACGCGCTTGCCCGGTGAGACGCCACCCCCCACCAACTCCAGGACCGCAAAGTATCCCCAGAACACCAGGAACGACCATATGATTAGCGCCGCCGTCAGCCAGAAGGGTAGAGCCGCGATGCGGACGCCCGCCAAGCCGCCACCCAGCACGGGAATCACGAGAATGAGCGCCCCGACCACGAACACGGCGACCTGTACCAGATGGTCGATCGCCGCAGCCACAAACCGCGACCCGATGCCCGCGATCGCGTACTCGATGTCAACGTTCTCGGGAGTGGTGACCGTCAGCGTGCCGTCAGCAGCCATCCGGCTCGGACCTCGATCTTGGGGAGGACCATCGGGGCCGCCGCCGACAAGGTATGATGCACCAGGTTCGAGCGGCCCGTTCACCGATGGATGATATCTCGTTCATAGCAGCGCGCTCCGCCGACTGGGAGCGGCTCAGTGTCCTTATCCGCCCCCAGGGCAGACCTGTTGTGCTGCGTCGGCGAGCCCTGACGCGCGACGAACTGCGCCTCCTGGGGCCGCTCTACCGTCGGACGTCCGCCGACCTCGCATACGCACAGACGCGAGGAGCGTCGGAGGCGCTTGTCCTCTATCTCAACGGCCTCGTGGGCGGCGCACACGCGCTCTTGTACGACACCGACATGCACCGGTGGCCCGGCATTGCGACCTTCCTTCGCCGCGACTTCCCCGCCACGTTCCGCAAGCGGCTGGCGTTCTGGTGGGCAGCGCTGGCTCTCACTTGCGTCGGCGCAACCGTGGCCTTCAGCCTCGTCTCGCAATCGCGCGCCAACCTGGACCTCTTCGTACCGACCGATCACCCGCTGCGCAGATCGCTCGACGTGTGGATGAGCGGCCACACGGAGCGCAACGTCGCAGACCCTGCCGCGGCGCTGACGGCCAGCGCGCTGATGGTGAACAACGTACAGGTTAGCTTCACTGCCTTCGCCTTCGGCATACTGGGAGGCGCGGTGACGGCCTTTGTGCTCGTCTACAACGGCATGGTGCTCGGCGCATTCGCTGCTATGGTGGGGCACGCAGGACAACATGCCACGTTCTGGCCGGGGATCGCGCCGCACGGTGTGGTTGAGATCAGCGAGATCCTGATTGCCGGGGCCGCAGGTCTATCGCTGGGCTGGGCCCTGCTCGCCCCAGGACGGAGGTCACGGGGCGAAGCCGTGGCGGAGGCTGCGCGCGATGCGGTAGTGCTGGTGGTCGGCGGGGTGCTCCTGCTGATATTCGCCGGACTGGTCGAGGCCTTTCTATCGCCCTCGCGGCTCCCTGCCAGTCTCAAGGTGACCTTCGGCATCACGTCCGGCGTCGCTCTCTACGCGTACCTCTTCCGGTCGGGACGGCCCGAGCCTACAGGAGCGCCCGCCTCTTCACCTCCAGATAGCGACTGACCAGATCCGCCGAGATTCGCTCGGCCGTCGAGTCCACGACGGTGATGCCCCGCGCCTGCAGATGACGTATCGCTTCCCCACGGTCGTGCAGCATCTGCAACGCAACCGCCTGCCTGTACACGGCGTCACGGTCGGAGGGATCGGCCCGGGCCTGGCGCATGACCTCACCGTCGCTTAGTCCCACGCACAGGACGAGGTGACGCCTGGCGATCCTGCGAAGTTCCTCAGACAGCCTGGCGGAAGCCCCGGCCTCCCAGACGTCTGTGAAGACCACGACCAGTGATCGCGATCGGCACTGCCTGAGCACATGGTCGGCTGCGCCTCTGTAGTCTGCCTCCACCTTCGCCGCATCCGCAGCATAGAGCGCACCGACGAGCCGCCTTAGTTGCGCGCGCCCCTTGCGAGGCGGCAGCCACTGGCGAACCGCGGCATCGAACGTCAGCAGACCGACGTGGTCATCGCATGCCGCCGAGACCTGTGCGAGGGACAGCGCGGCGTTGATGGCGTGGTCCGTCTTGACCGCCCCCGCCGCGCTGCCGACCATCGTTCTGCCCAGATCCAACGCCAGGAGGATGACCTGGCTCCGCTCCATCTGGTATTCACGAGTGGTCAGCTTCCCTCGCCGCGCCGTGGCCTTCCAGTCCACTGACCTGAAGTCATCGTCAGGCGCGTAGTCGCGCAGGGACTCGAACTGCCGACCGGCGCCGGTCCATCTCTGAGCGCGCATGCCCGTGCCACGCTCGCGAGCCCGGTACGATGCAATGGGCAGCTTGCCCGGGGCTACCGCCGCCGGCATGACCCGAACCCAGCCCGTAACGGGGTACCTGAGTATGCGCTGCACAAGCCCGATGCGCGTGCCAACGCGAATCCACACATCGCCGAACGAGTGATCACCGCGACGGCGAGGCGAGACCGAGTACGTCAGCGCCCCGACACCACCCGGAACCAGGTTCAGGACTGCGTCCGCCCAGTCGTTGTCCATCGCCCGTGGCGGCTCCTCATGAATCAACAGGTGAACGGGATCGCGTCGAAGGCTGCGCACCGCGACTGTGACCCCATACGACGCGCCGCTTGCCATGCATGGAGGCAGGTCCCTCTGCACGGCGAAGTCCTCGGTCGCCGGGAGCTTCACCGCCTCGACGATAGCGAGGACCGTGCTGCAGAGCGCCAGCACCGCGCCGATCCAGCCGACGACCGGGATGAGGCCGCCTACCGCGACGAGGACGGCGGCGAGCCCGATCACCCGGAACCAGCGGGGCGCGAGAGTCATAGCCGTCGCCACGCCATCATAGGAAGAGCCGCCGCGGGGCCGCCGCCCTCTGATACCGTAAGTCTGTACCACCCGTTCCTGGGTGCGGCGACCCGCCAGCCCGAACCCGCGCCCTTGCGAACCGTGAGCCCCTCTGCGGCGATCCGGTCGGCGCGCCCGGCTTGTATCGAGACCTCATAGTGGCCCGCCGGAACGTAGATGCACTGCGCTCCCGCAACGCACGCGATCGTCCGGGCGCCGGTGCGGGCGCACCATAGCTCGTAGGCGCTCGCGAAGTCTAGGGCAGTCGGCTCACGTCCAGTACGCACGGGCAGATACATGAGCAACTCCTGCAGCGCTGCTGGACGGTGGACGCGGGCCACATAGAGCAGCAGCGCCGTGGCCTCGTCCATCGAGCGGCGCCCGGTACCGGAGAGGAGTGCCATGTCGGGCCCCCGCGCGCAAACACGGGCGACCAGAGCATCCGTCTGCTTCTGGCAGTAATCCCTGACCTCGTTCGCGTTGACGAACGGCACGGCGCTGACCTCGTCGGGCGTTGCTGCGAGTTCATCCCGAAGCCAGCCGAGGAACAGGCGCTCACCAAAGAGACCGTTGGACCACGACTCAGGCTCCGCGAACCCTGATGGACCGGGCAGCAGGAAGTGCCCGAGCTCATGGGCGAGTGTCCGCGCCCACTCGAGCTCTGACCTCGGCGAAGCGACCTCGAACACGCAGATGCTCTTGCGTGATTGCGCGCCTCCTGCGCCGTCGCGACACAGGTAGACATCCACGGCGCCGGCACGAAGCCGTGAGTTCAGCCGTCCAAGCCGTACGTCGGTCAGACCCCACAGAACGGTCAGGTACGTAGCGACCTTGCGTGCCAGGCCGAGGAGATCACGCGCGGGCGCATGGACCGAGAACCGGCGAATGTAGCTCCCGCTCTCCTCGGTCAGCCCGTCCACGGTGATCGCGAAGGATCGGCCCGTAGCGGGGTCGCTCACCGCAGCGCTCCCCTGGTGCGACGCGACCCCGATCGCGGACTTCCGCGGATATGTCAGCCTCTCCACCGCCTCGTAGCGTGAGTCGAGATCATCCCCGCTCTTGCCCCTCGCCTCGCCGGGCTGGACCGTCGTGGCACCGCATGCCGCGAGAACCGCCGCGCTGAGCAGCACACTCGCGACGGCTACGGTTGTCGAGATCACACGCATGACCCATACGTATACCATAGTGAACGGCCATGCGTCGGTGACCCATCTCCCCGCCGGCAGGCTGATCCCGCGATGGCTATGGAGCGTCTATACTGATAGGAGTGTCCGCAAGGAAGCCAATGAGCGCATCCCGTGTGCTACGCATGGTGACCCGACTGGTGAGCATTGTCGTGCTCGCCTCGGTTGCGCTCGCCACTCCGTGTGCGTCGTCGGCTCGCGACGGCAAGGACGAGGACCCAGAGATCAGGCTGGGCAGGGAGAGCGCCGCAGAGCACGACAAGACGGCGAAGCTCATCACCGACAAGGACGTGCTCGAGCGGCTCAACCGCATCGGAGGGGATCTGGCCGCCGTGGCCAACACCACGGCGACGCCGGTGCTCTGGGGCCGGCCCGGACTGAAGACGCTTCCGTATACGTTCAAGATCGTGGACGACAAGGACGTCAACGCCTACTCGATGCCCGGCGGCTTCATCTATGTCAACAAGGGGCTCATGGACTTCGTAAAGTCTGACGACGAGCTTGCCGGCGTGCTTGCTCACGAGATCACGCACGCAGCCCATCACCACATGATGAAGCTGATCGCCGAGCAGGAGAAGATCCAGTGGGTCGCGCTTGGTCCGGCCCTTGCCTCGATCCTCCTGGGTAAGGGGGGCACCGACACGACCTCGAACCTGCTGCTGGCAGGTCAGCTGTATACGATCGCCAAGGTCAACTCCTATGGGGTCGAGGCGGAGAAGGACAGCGACAACGCCGCCGTCCACTACCTGATGAAGACCAAGTACAACCCGGTCGGTCTCCTGACGTTCATGGAGCGCCTGGCGCGCCAGGAGAGGCTTCGTCCTGACGTCGAACTGGGCATCTATCGCACCCACCCGCCCTCATTGGAGCGGTCGCAGGCGCTGGTCCGCGCCCTGACGCAGATGAAGGTCGCCATCAATCGGCGCGAGGTAGACCCGACGCTAGGCGCCAGGGTCGAACTGGTGGAGAAGGACACAGTGCGCTACGCGGACGTCTCGATGAACGGGACGCTGATCGCGCGCCTCGCAGGCACCAGTACGGTCACGGCCGAGGATCGTGCCAACGCGCTGGCCAAGACGGTCAACACGCTGTTTGACGACGACCTCGTGTCGTTCGAGCTTGGACTGAGTGCAGACAGGACACGAGTACTGGCGCGTCGCCGCACGCTCATCGCGGTGACTGACGCGGATGCACGGGGCGCCGGGCAGAGCGTTCAGCAGGTTGCGGAGGGAACGTTGGATGCGCTCCGCAACCTGCTGTGGCAAGACCAGTTCAACAGGACCCCGATGACGGCCTCGACCCCGTAGCGCGTCTTCGTCGGGCGACGGTCCGCGCCTAGCCTATACGTCCTGCAGCTTGCCCTCGAGGAACGCCTCATAGCTGGCTAGATCCAGCATACCGTGGCCGCTCAGACCGAACACGATCACGCGCTTCTCGCCGGCTTCCTTGGCGGCCCTGGCCTCATCCATCGCCGCCGCGACCGCATGCGCCGACTCCGGAGCGGGTACGAGCCCTTCGGTTCTGGCGAACTCCACGGCCGATCTGAAGACGTGCGTCTGCGCGAGCGCCCGGGCCTCAACGATGCCGAGCTTGTGCAGGTGACTCATCATCGGTGCCATGCCGTGGTACCGAAGTCCGCCGGCATGGATGGGCGGTGGCATGAAGGTGTGCCCCAGGGTGTCCATCATGAGGAGTGGCGTCATGCCGGCTGTGTCGCCGTGATCGTACCGAAGCGCGCCTTCGGTCATCGTTGGACACGCGGTCGGCTCCACGGCCAATAGGCGGTGCTTGGCGCCGTTCCTGATGACCCGCTCAACAAACGGGAACGCGAGACCCGCGAAGTTGCTTCCGCCGCCCACGCAGCCGATGATGACATCGGGCGACTCACCCGCCAACTCCATCTGCCGGATCGTCTCCTGTCCTATGACGGTCTGGTGCAGGCAAACGTGGTTCAGGACGCTTCCAAGCGAGTACTTCGTCGCCGGCGTGGTGACCGTATCCTCAATGGCCTCGCTGATGGCGATGCCCAGGCTGCCGGCGCACTCCGGGTCCGTCTCGAGCACGCTCCGGCCATACCGGGTGTGCTCGCTCGGACTCGCGAAGACGTTGGCCCCCCACACGTGCATCATCATCTTCCGGTACGGCTTCTGGTTGTAGCTGACCTTGACCATGTACACCGTACACTCCAGGCCGAACAGGCTGCACGCAAACGCGAGCGAGGACCCCCACTGGCCTGCACCGGTCTCGGTCGCGAGCCGCTTGGTACCCGCCTCCTTGTTGTAGAACGCCTGGGCCACCGCTGTGTTGGGCTTGTGGCTCCCTGCCGGACTGACGCCTTCGTACTTGTAGTAGATATGCGCGGGCGTGTCGAGCGCCTTCTCCAGTCGTACGGCGCGCAGCAGCGGCGTGGGCCTCCAGAGAGCGTAGATGTCCCTGACCGGCCTGGGTATTTCCACCCAGCGATCCGGACACATCTCTTGCATAACCAGGTTCTCGGGGAAGATCGCCGTCAGGTCGTCGGGACCGGCCGGCTTACCCGTGCCGGGGTGTAGCGGCGGGGGAATGGGCTCAGGCAGATCGGCGAGCAGGTTGTACCATTGCTTCGGGATGTCCTTGCTCGTCAGAAGGAAGGAGGCGGAATCACTCATCAGGCTAGGTCCTTATGGGTGTGATGTGGAGCGCATTATAACAGGACCCGTTCGCGAGCGTCAACCGTTCGTGCGGCCGGCACTTCCGCGCGCCTCGACACGTAGAGGCTGACGGCGGGCCGCGATCGGGTGCTCTGGTACACTGGTGAGACCGCGCGGAGCGGAGCAAGCCACCACTGCGAATGGACTATGCGTGAGAGATAGCACCAAGGCCGCCATCACGACGCTTCGTGCGCTGCGCGAGCGCTATCCAACCACGCCGTTCCTGGCCCTCGGCCAGACGGTCTGGTGGGACGAACCGATGAAGGCCGTGCTCCGTGCGCTCCTCGATGAGGGCGATCTCGGCGGCGAGATGGTCCTGGGGGTGCACGATACGGATTACTTCGCCAAAGTCAACACGCGTCTGCCCGGGCAGTCCCGCTTCGATCTGCTGCCCCACAACGATGGGACGACTCGCGACCTGTGGTCGGCCGCAGGCGAGATCTCGCGGCTGTTCGGCAGCGAGTGCCTGCCCGCCCGTCACGATCTGACAGGCTACGGCATACCCCTCCGGCAGCTCGCCCAACAGCACGGCGACGCGCGTCAGGAGTTCATCAATCAGAACACCGCGGCATGGGGGTGGCGGGGCCTCGTATATACCGGTTCGCGCGATCTGATCGTGCACGAGCTCAAGCTCGACGATGTCATGCCCGGGATCCGGTCCATGCTGGAGTACGGCTTCGACGGCACGCTCGCTTCGATCGAGTCTCCGAGCGTTGCGCGGGCAGCGCGCCGCCATGCCAAGCGTCTCATCGCGGATTGCTGCGACTACTGCCGAACCGCCCCGGACGCTACGCTGCCGGACCTCTACAGGCACATGTACCCGCGCCTATTCGGCCTCCTCCTCGGGAGGCCGATGTCCGACTACAGCGTCACGAGCACGTCTGAGCTGCTCCGTTTCGGGCCCGACACAGCCGACAAGCCGCGGTTTGCGCTGGTGGATCGGTTCCTCCGGCCCGATACCAGGCCGCTCGCCGTCGAAGCCTACGACGAGGCCGTCGGCGGAAGCGAGATGTACACCCTATCCAAGTTCGGCCTCGGTGCGCTGCCCTTCGATATCGTCATCCCCGGCCACGGCCGCGGCACGCTTCGGGTCACACTTCGGGCCGTACACGTCGAGTGTCGCGATCCGATCCGCATCCGCACCGCGCGACCCGTGACGAGCGTTCGCGATCTGGCAGCCGCGCTATCGGAGCGTTTCGGCCCCGCGACCGTCCTCGTCGGCAAGGCTGTCACGCTGATCACGATGCTGGCGTCCGAGTTCATCTTCGTGTTCAACGAGGAGGGTTCTGCCTACGTCTCCCGGACGCGAGCGATGAATGACCGTCTGGCCGCAGCGGGCCTTGATCTCCAGCTGCACCCGATACTGCGCGTCCACTACCAGACCTGGGACGCTGCCGGCAACGTCCGGACGATGGTCTCGGTGCCCGACCCGATGTCCGGACCGTTCCGATCTGCGGCGTTGTCGCTGGCGGAGCTGTCCAAGCGCTGGCGGCATGTGGTGGCTGAGCAGGAGGCGCTGCTATCCGAGCTGGCGGTCATTCGCAGCCCGCGCAAGCTGCTGGCCTACCTTGTCAGGCGCTCGCCCGGTGAATGGACCGATGCCGCGCGTCGTTACTCCCGGCTGACACAGGAGATCGTGAAGGCGCGACATGAGCTCGGGCGACTCGACACCGAGGCCGCCGCCATGCGCGACTCATTGACGACCGTGCGGCGGCGCCTTCTTGCTTCCGAGGCCGCCCGCGGTAACCACTTCCGCTCGGTCGCTCGCTGGACCGACGAGGAGGAGGCCAGGCGCGAGGAATACGGCGCAGCCATACAGGCCGCCCTCACCGAGATGCGAGCGCTCCTGAAGCGCATGGCCGCGCTTCGCCGTCGCAGGCTCGCAATGGGCCGCGGAGAACCGTTGAATGCATTACGACATGAGCGCAAGATGATCGAGCAGGAGGCCCAGAGGGCCCGCCTGGAGCTGGTCAGGAACGCGATCTTGACCACACGTGGTCTCACTCACGCAGACCACCGCCCATCGGCCTGGTGGCTCCCGGTTGTGGACCCGTCAGGGGGGTGGTTCCGGGCCGTCGTCGAGACCGCCCGGCTCTACGTGCAGCCTCTTCGAACGGACGACTGCTGAGAGCCTAGACGGGGCCCATGTGCTGGGCCCAGGACTCGGACAGCCGCTTACCCGCCGCCGTCAACTCGCCGGCCTCCTCGCTTGACAGCGGCTTGAACGACTTGGCCACCTGAACCGCCTGGCGAACCTGCTCCACTGAAGTGAAGCCGATCACGGCGGCGCACACCCCGGGCAGGCCCAGCGCGTAGCGGATCGCGTTGTCAACGTGCTCCCTGGGCGCCAAACACGGCACAGGCACTCGATAGTTGAAGTTCGGTACCCCGCCGAGGACCTTCATGGCCACGATGCCGAGGCGGCGCTTGCGGGCCTCCGGCAGCACGCGCGCGTCATAGGCATACGTGTGCTGGTCCACGAAGTTCAGTGCGGGCATGATGACGTCTATTGCGCCGGTCTTCGCCGCGGCGGCCATCTTCTCCACGCGCTGGTGCCCGCTGGCCCCGATGAAGCGCAGCCATCCTCGCCTGCGCGCCTCTTGAAGGCCACGAAGCGGACTGTCCTCGTCCAGCAGCCGCTCAACGTCCAGATCCCCGATGTTGTGCAGATGAACCAGATCAACATGATCGGTCTGAAGAAGGCGCAGGCTCTCTTCAACGGTCTTCAGAGCCTGGTCCTTCGTCCTTCCACGCGTCTTCGTGGCGATGAACAGCCCGCGGCGCCTCTTGGTCACGATGGGGCCGAGTCTCTCCTGCGCAACGTCATAGGTGGTCGCCGTGTCGAGGTAGTTGATGCCCAGGTCGAGGGCCTCTCCGACTACACGATCGAAGACCTCCTGAGTCTGGAAGCTATGTCCAAGCGGCGCGGAACCGAAGCCGATGATCGAGACCCTGGCTCCGGTGCGCCCCAGTGTGCGCATCGGCATCGGACGCCTGAGGACGTCTTGCTCGCTCGGGACGCTCGTCGGCATCAGACCCGCCGCGACGGCGACGCCTGACAGCACCAGGTCCCGTCGACTCATCTCATTACTCACGGCTCACCTCCCTGCTCGTCGCCGGATGGTCGCGATCTCGTCATCGCTGACGGCCCGCTCGAAGGACCGGAAGCCTGCGAGTCCAAAGCCGTGCCTTGCACAGATGCCCGCGATCTCATCAGCCTGCTGAACGGATACGTCCTTCCCCAGGGTGAAGCTCTCGTAGCGCCCCTCGAGCGCGAGCGCCATGGTTTCGGACATGCAGGCATACGCGGTGCCCTCGGGAAAGCCGAAACTGAATGGGGCGTTCTCGCCGTGTTTGCGACAGGTCATGCTGCCGGGCACCTTGACCACGCCACCCTCGATGACGAGGACATCATCGCGCTCGCGCGCGACCCGCACGGACACGTCGCGCGGCCTGGCTACGTCGCACACCACTGCACCGGGCTTCAGGTGCTCCGGCTCGACGATGGCGTCCGCCGCGCTGCTCACGGTAACCACTACGTCGGACTCCCGCAGGGCCTCTCCCACATCGGTGTGAACGCTCACCTCCGCTCCGGCGGCCGCCTCGAGCCTTGCCCGAACCGGAGCTAGCCGCTCGGCCCGCCGCCCGACGAGACGAAGCCGCCGTACATCGCGAGCGAGCATTTCGGCGCAGGTTGCGCCGATTGACCCGCCCGCGCCGACGACGGCAGCTGTAGCATTTGCGAGCCGAATGCCCATCTTGGCGGCTCCCAGGCGCGCTCCCTCGACAGCCGTCGCGATCGTGTAGGAGTTGCCCGTTGTTACGGCAATACCGAGGCGTCCGGCGAGAGTGATGCCGCCGTCACCCACAACCGACGTGAATGCCCCGAGTCCCAGGATGGCGGCGCCAAGCGACTCGGCAATGTGGCCGCACTGCTCCAGCCGGTCATACACGTACTCCACGGGCAACTCGACGAACTGCCTCGGACTGAGCGGGCATCCGATCAGCCAGCCGTGGGTCTCGCTTCCGGTGGCCGAGCGAACGCCGCTGATGTCTGCTACCGTCAGCGGCGAACGGCGCGTCAGTATCCACTCGATCGCGCGCTCGGGCAGTAGACCCATGAGCGGGTACTTCCGCGCGACGTCTCTGCGGACATCAATGGGGTGGATGATGAAGGCGAACGGTTGCATCACGTATCGCGACCTGCTCGGGCACCGGCCGGCTTAGCACTGACCGAGCTTCGCTACGTGCCGACCGTGCTCTCGCGGAGATCGCGCACACTGGGCCGCCAACCGAGCGAGGTGAGTGTACCCAAGTAGTCGCTCTCATTCAACTCGTGGGGCAGCCGTCCGGACAGCGCAACAAGAACGGCTTCCATCGCATTCGTGGCGAACGACTCGCCGGCGATTTCCGGCGTCGTGGTGATTAGCCTTGATGCCCCACGCTCCCGGAGCAGCGCGGTCTCCGACGCTCGGCTCGACTGGGTAAGGACGATCTTGTCGTCCAGGCGTTCGGGCATGAAGCGCCGGATCATGTGCCAGTCCCCGGCGATCACGTCGGCTTCTGCGAAGAACCGCGTGAACCGGGGGGTGTTCTCCTCCTGTCTGGCGCCCGTCGGGTAGAGCCACTCGATCGGCAGGCGCACCACGACCGGCAGAGCGATCCGAGCGAGCCGCCTGAGCACGGCCCAACTGCGGATCGGGATCGGGAGGCCGAGCCCGTACAGCAGATCGCCGAACACGATGCTACGACACCGCTCCGCCAGAGCCTGAGCCATCCCGAACCGGTCAACGGCCGACACGAGCAGCACCCTCATGGCGCCCCAGTCCAGGATCCCGTCGTCCTGGACTCGGCGTACCGTCTCTCGCTCCAGGGTGTTCTTGAGCCCGCTCCCGTCCACCCACGGGGTTCGGCGGGCGCCCTCCATCAGCCGAAGCGTCTCGCGGAACGCATAGCGGCGATCTCCCGCATAGAGGTAGGCATCGGTGCCGCCGATCCCGAAGCAGTCCACCTGGCCGTCCAACTCCTCTATGATCCGCGCGAACCTGCGCTTGTCACCGTCCGTGCCCCTGCGCTCGATCTTGACCGTGACGCCGGCGAAGTCCGCCGTGGCGGTCTTGTCCCTCTTCGATGTCCCCAGGCTAACGCTCACCACACGCTTCATGCGCCGTCGGCCTCCCTCTGCCGGTCCGCGCTGGCTACCGCGGCCAGAATCGCGATGAACTCCTCCTCCGTCGGGTCATGCGCTCGGAGTCGAGACCGAGCCATCTCCAGCACTTTGCCGATCGGCCCGTTGTCGCGCTGCGCGCCGCGGAGGATAAGCGCCCCGGCAGAACGCAACTCACCCTCGGCGTACGCCTGGGCTGCACGCTCCATCAGCAGGGCTCGCCGGCGAGACGAGCCCTGCTCGTCGCCTTGCAGTCTGCCTGCGCCTCGTATGCGCCGCACGATTGCCAGCTCGCGAGCCATCGGGTCAGACGCCAGCAGGCGGTAGGTCTGAGGATCACCGACCAGTGCGCCGATGGCGTTCGCGACCTGACGGCGCGCAGCAATCGACTCCAGCCCTGCCAGCGCTTCGTAGAGATGCGGAAGTGCAGGCGTATGTCCGCACTTTGCGAGGGCGACCGCCGCGCGCGTTCGCAGGCCCGCGTCTGCAGTCGAAGCCACGACCGACACCAGTGCATCCCCCGACGAGGGGTCGCCTAGATCTCCAAGCGCCTGAACGGCCGATGAGCGCACCGACCGATCAGCGTGCTCCAGCAACTCAACCAGTCTGGGGGCCACATCGGCATCCCCACAGCGCCCGAGGGCCGCCGCTACCGCCTCCACGACATCGCTGCTTTCGGACGCCAGCGCCTGCTTCAGCGTTGCCACCAGGGGGCCGGCCGCTTCGCGGGCCCCCATGCGGCCCAGAGCTCTGGCGGCTGCTACGATCACGCCTCGTTCCGCGGACTCCAGAGCGTTCGCCAGCGCCGGGGCCGCGGTGGGATCCCCGATCCTGCCCAGCGCCTCGATGGCCTCGACGGCGATGGCCGGGTCCTCGTCCCCGACCAGGCCCGCCAGAGCCGGCGTGGCGGTCGGGTCGCGTATGTCGCCCAGGGCGGCCGCAGCGCGTCGGCGCACATCGGGACTGGGGTCCGAGAGGGCCAGCGTCAGTTCCTGGACTGCGATGCCCGACCTTGCCAGGCTCAGCGCGTTCACCGCATCCTGACGTTCCCTCTCGTCGCCGCTATGCTGCAGTTGCCGGATGTGGCGCAGCGTTCGAACCCTGACGCTCCCCAGTTGCTCCAGAACCTTGAGAGCTGTGGCCGAAGACGCCGTCGGCACTGACCTCAAGAGCGGAAGGGTTAGCGCGCGAATGACGGCGTTCAGGGCGAATACCGTCTGGTAGCTCCCGACCACCACGCCGGCGACGACAATCGGGTGCGCGCGAAGGGCCTCGACCAGCGCTCCGCCGACGACCGGCGCAATGCCGCCGGCAATCCCTGTCAACGCTGAGAGCACGCCGACGTAGAGCCCGCGGCCCTCCGCGGGGGTCGTCTCGATGAGGAGGTTGAACTGCAGGAGGCCGACTCCACCCCAGAAGACCCCGCCGGCCACGTTGTTCAGGCACAGGATGACAAGCGTCACCGGGAGGTTGCGTGGATTCGCCGCAAGCCACGGCAGCGGCGTCAGAGAGACGCCGGCCACCGCCAGCCCCAGCAACGGCTTGCTTCCGAACTTGTCGCCCAGGTACCCCCACAGCGGCATGGACAGAAGCGCCGCTACGCTCGCGACACCCCCCAGCACCTGTAGCCACATGTAGCTCAGACGCAGATCCTCAAGGGCGTACACCGTGTAGAACGGCGCGGCAAAGAACTGGCCCACTGCGAACGCTGCGCTGAAGGCAAGGAGCCTGCGGAACGCCCGGTCATGCAGGGGCGCTCGGAAGGAGCCGCCTCCGGCGGCGCCATCGGGCCTCGCAACGGTGGCCATCGGCGGCTCCGGCTGCGCCCTGATCAGCAGGAACGACACCACCCCGAAGGCAACCCCGATCGCGAAGAGGACGGCGAACGCTGTGCCGTGTGGTACGACATGACTTGAGATTGCCCGATCGAGAAACCAGGCAGTGGGCAGCGTCGCCACAAGCGTGGTCAATCCGGCCAGCATGTTGCGGCGAGCAAAGTAGCGTCCTCGATGATCGGGCGGAGCCAGGTCAGACAGCCACGACGTATGCGCAGGCGCCGGAACCTGGATGGCGAGGCTCGAGAGCGTGAACAGGACCAGAAACCCAAAGAGACGCAGGTCATGCGGCAGGAGCCACGGAATGAGCAGGATCGGGAGCCACAGCGACCTTGATGCAAGCGCGAACCAGGCGGTCATCCGCTTCCTCTCGCCCAGTCGCTCCACCCAGACCGAGGATGCCATCTGAACGAGCGCGGAGAACGTCGGCACGGCGCCGATCACCCCCATCCAGAAGTTGCCCGCCCCCAACCAGAGCGCGAAGCCCGTCTGAAAGGCGCCGCCCGTCAATGAGGCGTGCGCCGTCGAGGACACGGCCTCGTAGTTGGCGATACGAAGCGCCCGCAGTACCTCCATCTTGGAGAGCCGCCGCGAACCGCCGTCCGTGCTATGGTCAGGTCGTGCCATTAGTGCAGCCGCAGGCCTCTGAGCCATACCCTAGAAGACGAGCGGGTCGCTGCGGGCGGAAATGCCCAGAAGGAGCCCGATCGAGGTCATGGACACGATCATGGAGCTCCCACCGTACGAGACGAACGGCAGCGGGACACCGGTCACCGGCATGAGGCCGAGCGTCATCCCGAGGTTCACCATCATGTGGAAGCCCAGCATCGCCAGGATCCCGGCCCCCACCAGCCTGCTGGTCGAGCCCCCCGCGCGCGCCACGATGGACCAGCCTCGCAGGAGTAGACCCACGTAGACGCCGACAACCACAACCGATAGAACGAAGCCCCCCTCTTCGGCCAATACGGTGAACACGAAGTCGGTCTGCCGCTCCGGTATGAAGCTCCCGTGCGACTGCGTGCCGTGGGCCAGGCCCTTCCCGAGAACCTGCCCGGATCCCACCGCGATCCGAGCCTGTTTGACCTGATAGCCGGCGCCCTGCGGGTCCACGGAGGGGTTGAAGCAGACGATCAGGCGGCGGACCTGATAATCGTGAATGAGGTCGAGCTTCCAGGCCGCGCCGAAGAGCGCCAGTCCGAGCGCAAGAAACACGGCGTGGTAACGAAGGGGCATCCCGGCGATGAACGACACACCGAGCCATATGGCCACGATGACGAGGGCCGTACCGAGGTCCGGCTGCTTGAGCACAAGCGCCACCGGCACAACGATGTGCAACGCTGCTCGCAGAAACGTACCGGGCTGCCTGATTTGCTCGGCGCCGCGCGCGAACAGGGTTGAGAGGGTGAGGATGACGAGGAGCTTCGCGAGCTCGGACGGCTGGAACCGAACGGTGTCGGTGCCGAACCACCTGACGGCTCCCTTGGTTTCACGCCCTGCCACCAGAACGGCCGTCAGCAGCACGATGTTCGTCACATACAGGGATCTGGCGTGCTTCCCGATGCGCTCGCAATCCACCAGCGCCCCTCCAACCAGGCACGCGCATCCGACCACGATCCATGCCAGCTGCTTGCGGAGGTACTGCGGCTCGCCGCCCAGGCCGATGCTCCGCAGCGCGAGCAGGCCCAGCCCGAGCGCGAGACCGGTGAAGAGCAACACGGAGAGATCGGCGCGCTTGAGCCACCGCCTATCTACGATCGCACCGACCCCGACCAGTCCCATTGTCCGCTCCAATCCCCAGTATAGCCCGCCGCCCCGCTCGATCCACCCGACCATTGAGCCGCACTCAAGCCACCGCGCGGGCTACTGCGCCTCCGTCGACAGCACAGGTCTGAGGTGCTCCTCGGCCTCAGCCGTCGCGATCCCGCGGCGCCGAGCGTAGTCCTCAAGCTGGTCGCGACCGATGGTCCCGACCGGGAAATAGCGCGCCTCGGGGTGGTTCAGGTAGAAGCCGCAGATGGAGCTCGGAGGTGCCATGGCCAACGTCTCGGTGAGGACGACGCCGGTGTGCTTACTAGCGTTCAGCAGCCGGAAGAGGAGCGGCTTCTCGCTGTGGTCCGGACACGCCGGGTACCCCGGGGCAGGCCGTATGCCGCGATAGCGCTCCCGCATCAGGTCCTCGACCGAAAGCGACTCCTCCCGCCCAAAGCCGCAAGCGCGCCGGCCTTCAGCATGGAGGTACTCCGCGAAGGCCTCTGCGAGACGGTCCGCCAGCGCCTCCACCATGATTGCCTTGTAGTCATCGCCTGCGCGCCTCAGACGCCGAGCCCAGTCATGGATCCCCTGACCCGCGGTGACGACGAAGAGGCCAACGTAGTCCGTGAGACCGACGCCGCGCGGAGCCAGGAAGTCGGCAAGGCAGTAGTTCACCGTTCGCTCGCCCTTGTCCGTCTGCTGGCGCAGCATGTGGAACGTCGCTGCCTCGTCTGCCAGAACGATGTCGTCACCCGATGAGTTCGCGGGAAAGAAGCCGTAGACCCCCAGCGGCCGCACCTCCGGCATGCTCTCCATCTCGTTCAGAGCCGTCTGCGCGTCTTCGTGGAGCTCTCTCGCGCGCTCCCCCACCCCGTCCTGTGAGAGCACCTCAGGGAAGCGTCCGCGGACGTCCCATGCGTGGAGGAACGGCGTCCAGTCAATGAGCGGCCTCAGCGTCGAGACGCTCACATCGGTTACGGGTCGAACTCCTGTGAACTCCGGCGTCGCGATGGCAGACGATGACCACTGAAGCGCCGGGGCTCGCCTGCGGGCCTCCGCGATGCCGAGCAGCCGACGCTCTGCCCGTCGCTTCTGGAACTGAACGCGCAGCTCGTCCTGCTCGGCCGCAAGCTCAACCCGGAACCGCTCACGATCAGCGCGGTCCATGAGTCTCTTCACTACCCCGCCCGCACGCGATGCGTCCTGAACGTGGACCACAGGGGCCTCATACTCCACGGCCAGACGAAGGGCAGTGTGCGTACGGCTCGTCGTGGCTCCTCCGATCAGCAGCGGGATCCTCAGGCCCCGGCGCTGCATCTCGCGGGCGACGTGCGCCATCTCGTCAAGAGACGGAGTGATGAGACCGGACAGGCCGACGATGTCGGCCTTCCTCTCAACCGCGGTGTCGAGGATCAGATCCGCCGATGCCATCACCCCCAGATCAATGATCTCGTGCCCGCCGCATGCGAGGACGATGCCGACGATGTTCTTGCCGATGTCATGAACATCGCCCTTAACGGTTGCCAGAACGATCCGAGCCGCACCGGGACGTTCTGCACCGGCTTCGGCCGAGCCGTCCCGAGCGCTCAGGTGAGGCGACAGGAACGCTACGGCCTGCTTCATTGTCCTTGCGCTCTTGACGACCTGCGGCAGGAACATCCTCCCGTCAGAGAAGCGGTCGCCGATCGTCTTCATCGCCGACATGAGCGGACCCTCGATGACGGCGAGTGCGCTGCCGTAGGCTTCGAGGGCCTCCGCCATCTCGGACTCGATCGTGTCGCCAACTCCCCGGATCAGGGACGCGGCGATGCGTTCGTCCAGTGCCGGTGGTGCGGTAGGCATCTCAGCCTGGGACTTGCCGCTGGCCAGGCTGACCGCCTCCGTCGAGTAGGACAGAAGCCGGTCTGTGGCGTCGGGGCGGCGGTTCAGCACCAGGTCCTCGACGAGTTCCCGAAGCCTGGGCTCAACGTCCTCATACGCTGCCAGCTGGCCCGCATTGACGATCCCCATGTCCAGCCCGGCCCGGATGGCGTGGTACAGGAAGACCGCGTGCATTGCCTCACGGACCAGGTCGTTCCCTCGGAACGCAAAGGAGAGGTTGCTGATGCCGCCGCTGCAGAGCGCTCCAGGACACGCCGCCTTGATCTCCCTCACGGCCTCAATGAACCCGACGCCGTATGCGGCATGCTCGGACATACCGGTACCGATCGCCAGCACATTCGGGTCGAAGATCAGCTCCTCGGGCCGGAAGCCCTCATCGCCTACGAGGAGCGCGTAGGCCCGGCGGCATATGGCCACCTTGCGCTCGAGCGTGTCGGCCTGGCCCTGTTCGTCGAGCGCCATCACGACCAGCGCTGCACCAAGACGCCGTGCCTCGCGCGCCTTCTTCAGGAACGCTGCTTCGCCGTCCTTGAGGCTGATGGAGTTGACGATGCACCTGCCCTGCGTGGCCTTGAGTCCCGCGGTTATGACCGCCCAGTCGGAGCTATCCACCATGACCGGCACACGCGCAACATCCGGCTCCGCGGCACACACCGACAGGAACTCACTCATGGCCTGCGGCGAGTCGAGAAGCGCCTCATCCATGTTCACGTCCAGGATGTTGGCGCCGCCATTGACCTGGTCCCGCGCCACAGCCACGGCGTCCTCGAACCGTCCCTCCCGAATGAGCCGTGCGAAGCGCCGCGAGCCAGACACGTTGGTGCGCTCACCGATCATCGTGAAGTTGGCGTCGGGCCGAAGCGTTAGCCCCTCCAAGCCCGCGAAGCGCGCCCGTCCGTCCGACTCCGGGGGAACCCGCGGCCTCACGCCCTTGACGACGTCGGCGATGGCTCGTATGTGCGAGGGCGCTGAGCCGCAGCAGCCGCCCGCGACATTCACCCAGCCCTGTTCCGCGCACTCGCCGATCAGCCTCGCCATGTCCTCAGGCGACTGATCGTACGCACCCAGAGCATTCGGCAGGCCGGCGTTGGGGTAGAACGCGAGCGGCACAGAGGCCATCGCGGCCAACTCCTCAACGCGTCCACGAAGCTCAGCCGCCCCCAGCCCGCAGTTGATCCCGACAGCCAGCAACGGGAAGTGCCTGACGCTGATCCAGAACGCATCCACCGTCTGCCCCGACAGCGTTCGCCCGCTCTTGTCGCTGAACGTCACGCTGGCGATCACCGGCAGTACCTGCCGGCGGCGCTCCCCCAGCAGCGCCGCGGCGTAGAGCGCCGCTTTGAGGTTCAGGGTGTCGAACGTGGTCTCGACGATCAACAAGTCCACACCGCCGTCGAGGAGGGCTTCCATCTGCTCCGAATACGCAGCGCTGAGTTGGTCGAAGGTGACGTTGCGATAACCGGGCCTGGAAACGTCCGGCGACAAGGACGACATACGCGGCGTGGGTCCGAGGGTTCCGGCCACGAAGACCTCGCGGTTCCTTTGGGCAGTGGAGCGAGCCGCGACCCGGCGCGCGATCGCCGCCGCCTCGATGTTCATCTCGCGCACCAAGTGCTCCGTCCCGAAGTCGGCCTGGGATACGCGGTTGCCGTTGAAGGTGTTGGTCGCAACGATGTCGGCGCCGGCATCGGCGAACTCCTGGTGGATCGCCTCCACGAGGTCGGGCCGAACGAGGTTGAGCATCTCGTTGTTGTTGCGCAGCTCAACCGGATGGTCCTGAAAGCGGGTCCCTCTGTAATCGCGATCCGCGAGCCCGGCTCGCTGGATCATGGTTCCCTTAGGCCCTTCCAGTACGAGGATGCGCTCTTGCATGGCCGCGCGCAGCCGATCCGTCATGCCACTACCCAACCGTCACCTCCGGAACCGCCGATCCAGCTCTGCATACGGAACTACCACTACAGCGGGGCGTCCGTGAGGGCAAAGATGGGGGTTCGTCGTCTTCGCGAGCTGCTCGAGCAGGCCGGTCATCTCCTCGCCGGACAGGGGGTCACCCGCCTTCACCGCCAGACGACACGCATGCGCGATCGTTACCTGGTCCCGGTCCACGATCAGCCTGCGCGCCACCGACTGGTGCGCGATCTCATCCACCATATCCCGCAAGATGCTCTCGTACCTGTCCTGCCGGATCAGCGCCGGCGCCGCCCGGATCGCGAACGAGTGGCGGCCAAACGGTTCGATGTCCCAACCCGCCGCTGAGAACTCCTGGAGACGATGTTCGAGGAGCGCGCCTTCCGCAGGGCCGAAGCTCACCGTCAGCGGGACCGCCAGACGCTGGCTCGGGATGCCCTGCCCCGTCTGCTTGGCCGTCAGCCGCTCGTAGAGCACGCGCTCATGGGCGACATGCTGGTCCACAAACGCGACGCCGTCCTTCGTCGCCGCCACAATATACGTCTCCCGCAGTTGTCCAAGCACCCGAAAGCCCTGGAGCTGCTCAGCCAGCGGCTCCTCGTTGGACGTCACCGCATCCAACGGATCGTGAGGACCTGGCGCCGGAAGTAACACCCCGGCGCCCTGCTCGAGCGGCCGGAACGCCGATATGGCGGACTCCACCAGCCCCGCTGACGGCCGAGCGCCAGGACTCTGCCCCGCAGGTGCAGTGACCGAGGTTCCCCCTCGAAGTTCCGGCAGAATCCCGTGCCGCCGCAACGCTTCGGTCACTGCGCGCACCACAGCCGCATGCAGCTCACGCTCGTAGGTGAACTTCACCTCCATCTTCGTTGGATGCACGTTCACATCTACGGCTGTTGGGTCCACATCGAGCCGAAGGCACGCGATGGGGTAACGGGCCTCGGGTGTCACTTCACGGAACGCATGCTCCAGTGCGTGTCCAAGCACGCGGCTCCGGATTGGACGGCCGTTCACGATGAAGAACTGGTGTGTCCTCCCAGGGCGGCTCACGTCCGGCGTGCCGACAACGCCGCCCAGGGTCAGGTTGAAGTCCTCCAGCGCGACACCAACCAGCGAACGGGCTGCATCTCTGCCCCACACACGCGCCAGGGCGTTGGCGAGATCGCCGTTGCCAGGTGTCGAGAGGACCTCCAGGCCATTGTGCACGACCCCGAACGAGACGCCGGGATAGGCCGCCGCAAGCAGCGAAACTGCCTCCACGCAACGCCCCAGTTCCGTGCCTGTGGTCTTCATGAACTTCAGCCGAGCCGGGGTGTTGTAGAACAGATCCTCTACCCGCACCACTGTGCCGTCTCGGCACCCGATCTCGTTCACATCGCCCAGTGTCCCGCCGTGCATCTCCAACCGACAGCCCACAGCGGACTCGGCGGACTTGGTGATCAGTGTGAAATGGGAGACTGAGGCGATGCTGGGCAGCGCCTCCCCACGAAAGCCCAGAGTGGAGATCGCCGACAGGTCATCGGCGCTCCGGATCTTCGAGGTAGCGTGGCGCTGAACTGCGAGGACCGCATCCTCCGGGTCCATACCGTGTCCATCGTCAACCACCTCGATCCGTCGCTTGCCGCCTTCGTCAATGTGGACGGTGACGCTCGTCGCGCCGGCATCTATGGAGTTCTCGACCAGTTCCTTGACAACGGAGGCCGGACGCTCGACCACTTCGCCGGCGGCGATCCGGCTGGCAGTCACCTCGTCCAGCAGCGTGATGCGGGAGGGCACTCTGCGCTAGCCCCTGCGGCGGCTTTGACGCTGCCACTCGTTCAGCTTGATCAGCGCCTCGACCGGCGTCATCGTGGACAGGTCAAGGCTTCGCAGTTCCTCCGTCACAGGATCAGGCTCCAGGTCGAACAGCGTGAGCTGAACCTGCTTGCGCTTCTCCTGGACCGAGACGTCCGGCGCGAGGATGTCCCGCGCGCCGCGGGCGCCGTTGCGCTCAAGCCCTTCGAGCACCTCACGCGCTCGCGCAACAACAACCGGAGGCACCCCGGCCATTCTGGCAACCTGTACACCGTACGAGCGGTCCGTCCCGCCCTCGACAAGGCGGTGCAGAAACACGATGTGGTCGCCCTGTTCCCGTACGGCGATTCGGTAGTTGCGGACGTTCGGGAAGCGCTTCGCGAGGTCGTTCAGGAGGTGATAGTGGGTTGCGAACAGCGTACGGCATCCGAGCTGTGCCAGATACTCGGCGACGGCCCAGGCGATAGAGACACCGTCGTACGTGCTGGTCCCCCGTCCGATCTCATCGAGGATAACGAGAGAGCGCCGCGATGCGTTGTTCAGGATGCTCGCGGTCTCGGTCATCTCAACCATGAACGTGCTCTGGCCGGTGGCCAGTTCATCGTGCGCGCCGACCCTCGTGAAAACGCGATCTACCACGCCGATCGTGGCGGCATCGGCCGGAACGAAGCTGCCCATCTGCGCCAGCAGTGCGATGAGCGCTACCTGACGGAGAAGGGTGGATTTGCCGGACATGTTCGGCCCCGTAATAACATGTAACGACGCGCCGCCGCAGTCGAGGGTGCAGTCGTTCGGCACAAAGGCCGCACGCTCTGAGAGCCGTTCGACGACGGGATGCCGCCCGCCGCGAATAGAGATAACCTCGGAGTCATCTACCATGGGGCGCACGTAGTGGTGACGAACCGCCACCTCCGCCAGCGCTGCGGCGCAGTCCAGGTCGGCCAACGCTCGCGCGATCGCAAGCAGTCGCGCGGCCCCCGACGACACGCGCTCACGGACCTGTGTGAGCAGCGAGTACTCCAGTTCCAGAGCCTTCTCCTCGGCTCCCAGGACCTTGGCCTCCTGCTCCTTGAGGTCCGGCGTGATGAACCGCTCGCCGGACGCCGTCGTCTGCTTCCTGATGTAGTCTCTCGGCACTTTGGGCAGGTTCGGCCTTGTCACCTCCAGGTAGTAGCCGAACACGGCGTTGTAGCCGACCTTCAGAGACCCGATGCCGGTACGCTCACGCTCGGTGGCCTCCAAATTGGCGATCCACGCCCGCCCGTTTGCGCAGAGCCCACGAAGCGCGTCGAGTTCCGGCGAGAATCCGGAGCGGATCATTCCACCTTCTCGGACACCGGCGGGCGGATCGTCCACCAATGCCCTTGCCAGGAGGTCGCGGATCTCCAGTACCGTCGGCGGCAAGAGCGGCGTCTGAGATGCTCCGCGCTCTCTGGTTCGAAGCGGAGTCGACCGGCCATCGTCCGCCGGCGCCGCCGCGACGGTTTCACGGACAAGGCTGATGGCGTCCGAAGTGCATGGGGCTAGCGCTTGGCCGAGCGGGTCCAGCCTGTCCAGAGACGCTCGGAGCGCGACCAGGTCCCGCGCGTTCGCCAGACCGGCGCACGCCCTCGAGACCAGCCGCTCAACGTCGTTCACCTCGCGGAGGAGGGCCCGCACGTCGCCACGCAACACCTCGCCGGCGGCGAACTCCTCCACAGCGTCCAGGCGTTCGCTGATCCGGGTGACATCCAGGAGCGGCTCCTCGAGTCTCCGCCTCAGAAGGCGTGCACCCATGGGTGTCAGCGTTGCATCCACGACACCGAGCAGCGTGCGGCTCCTACTGCCGTCCACAAGCGATGACGTCAGCTCCAGGTTCCGCCTTGCCACGGAGTCCAGGCCCATGAAGGCACGCGTGGAGTAGGTGCTAAGGGTGGTGATGTGTGCCAGAGCCCCGATGTGCGTCTCTCGCAGGTAGTCCAGGATCAGGGCGGCTGCGCCGACACCGGCGGTGTAGTCCTCACAGCCGAAACCGCGCAGGCTGGTGGTCTGGAAGTGGTGTGTCAGCACGTCGTAGGCCGTTCGTGACCTTGGCGCGTTGGCGACCGCGAACGACGTAACGGGCGCGGAACACGCCGACCGAACCAGATCGGCCAGGTCATTGTCGCCTTCGGGCACCAGTATCTCTGCCGGCTCGAGGCGGAGTATCTCCTCAACCAGTTCCTCAACGCGAGTGTCGCCTGTCATCTCAGCGGTAAGGAACTCGCCCGTGGTCACGTCAACGACACCGATCCCCGCGACGGGCTCCAGAACCACGGCGGCAACGAGGTAGTTGTTGGCGCGGGCGTCGAGAAGCGCGTCATCGAACACCGTGCCGCGAGACACGACCCGTGTTACGCGGCGCTTCACAAGGCCCTTGGCGGTCTTCGGATCCTCCACCTGGTCCATGAGCGCCACCCGGTGCCCCTTACGGAGGAGCCGCGCTACGTACCGTTCCGCCGCGTGGTGGGGCACGCCGGCCATCGGCAGACGCTGGCCGCCGTCGTCACGGGAGGTCAAGGTGATGTTGAGGTCGCCGGCGATCGTGACCGCGTCTGGGCCGTAGGCTTCGTAGAAGTCGCCGACGCGCATGAGCAGGATCACGCCAGGGTGGCCCTCGCGCGCACGGAAGTACTGCTTCATCAACGGGGTGTTGGGCGTCACCGGCTCTGACGGAAGACGATCCTGCGACATGGTCGGAAGGATACCTACCCGCCCGCCGTCCGTCAATCGCGCGGCTCCGCCCGCGTGCACCCTCCGGCGGGCGGAAGGGTCGGGTATACTCCTCGCGCAAGCAATACGACACACCGGCGTTCAGGAGCCGCAGGGTCGCGTCGGCACAACGTGCTGCGGGCCGTACGGACGCCGGGAGGACAAAACCAGGAGGTCGTGGAGTGGCATCACTCACGATGAAAGAGCTCCTCGAGGCGGGAGTTCATTTCGGTCATCAGACGCGCCGGTGGAACCCCAAGATGAAGCGCTACATCTATGGGGCGCGAAACGGCATCTACATCATTGACCTGCACCAGACGCTGAAGCTGTTCGACATCGCCCAGAAGTTCGTGCAGGACGTGGTCCTCAACAACGGCTCGGTGCTCTTCGTCGGTACCAAGAAGCAGGCGCAGGACGCCATTCAGGAATCCGCCGTGCGCGCCCGGCAGTTCTATGTGAACCAGCGCTGGCTCGGCGGGATGCTGACCAACTTCCGGACCATTCAGAGCCGCGTCGAGCGCCTGGCCGAGCTGCGCAAGCTGGAGGAGGATGGGACCCTAGAGAAGCTGACGAAGAAGGAGGCCAAGGGTCTCGTCGAGGAGCGCTTGAAGCTCGAGCGCTATCTGGGCGGCATCGAGAAGATGCCGCGCGTCCCTGATGTCGTGTTCGTCGTGGACCTGAAGAAAGAGCACATCGCCGTCGCCGAAGCGCGCAAGCTGGGCATCCCGGTTGTTGCTGTCGTTGACACCAATTGCGACCCTGACCAGGTTGACTTCGTGATACCGGGCAACGACGACGCCATTCGGGCCATCAAGCTCATCTCCGGCAAGATCGCCGACGCGATCGTGGACGTCAAGCAGGAGCAGTGGGATCGCGAGGCCGAGGCTCCTGTGACCACGGTGACGGAGGCCGCACAGGAGACCGCGGAGGCGCCTGCCGTCGAGGAGGATAGCGTGTTCCTCGGCGACGAGGACGACGAGTACGCCAAGATGGCGCGCCGTATCGAGCTTAGCGCCCGTAGCCTGGACGAGGACTCCGAGGACACGGAATAGGAGCAGTCATGGATATAACCGCCGCGATGGTGAGCAAGCTCCGTGATCAAACCGGGGCGGGAATGATGGAGTGCAAGCGGGCGCTCGTCGAGTGCTCAGGCGACCTGGAGAAGGCCGTTGACCTGCTGCGAGTTCGTGGCAAGGCCGGCGCCGAGAAGAGGGCGGGCCGCGCTGCGGCCGACGGCGTAGTGGCGGCCGCGATCTCAGGCCCGACTGCTGCGATGGTGGAGCTGAACAGCGAGACCGATTTCGTTGCCAGGAACGAGGAGTTCCGGGCGCTGGCTGCTTCGGCCGCCGAGGCGTCTGCATCCGCAGGTGTCGGTGATGTGACCGCGCTCCTCGCCGTCCGGCTAGCCGGGGGTGACGCGCTGCAGCACGCGCTTGATGGCGTCGTCGCTCGGCTTCGCGAGAACATCGTGCTACGCCGCTGCGCGCTTGTCCGAGCAGGGGACGGCGAACTGGTGAATATGTATGTCCACACGGTCACTCACAAGATCGCAGTGCTCGTGCGTATGCGGGGCGCCCCTGATAACCCCGACCATATGGCGGCAGGGCGCAACGTCGCCATGCACATTGCGGCCGCCAAGCCCCGGTATGTTCGCCGGGAGGACGTGCCCGCGGAGGTTCTGGAGCGCGAGCGTCAGGTGCTCGCGGAGAAGACCCGAGCCGAAGGCAAACCTGAGGCCGCCATCGGCAAGATTGTCGAGGGCAGGCTCGGGAAGTTCTACGAGCAGGCCTGCGCCCTGGAGCAGCCTTACGTGCGCGACCCGTCCGTCAAGGTCGCGCAGATGCTGAAACCCGTCGGCGTCGAGCTACTGGAGTTCAGGATGTACGTCGTGGGGCAGGAGTAGGCGTTGCCGCTCCGGTGGCGTCGCGTCCTGCTGAAGCTGTCGGGGGAAGCCCTGGCCGGTGACGCCGGCTTTGGCTTTGATCCGTCCGCCGTCTCCCGGCTGGCCGGCGAGATCGCCGATGCCGCGGCGTCCGGCGCCCAGATGGCGGTCGTGATAGGCGGAGGCAACGTTCTCCGCGGCAGCATCGCATCGCGAGGCGGGATGGAGCGCGCGGTTGCCGATCACATCGGTATGCTGGCCACCATTCAGAATGGGCTCGCGCTTCAGGATGCCCTTGAGGCTGCGGGCGTTCAGACGAGGTTGCAGACCGCCATTGAGATGACTGCATTCGCGGAGCCGTTCATCAGGCGCCGAGCGATCCGTCACCTCGAGAAGGGCCGCGTCGTCCTCTTTGGCGGCGGCACAGGCAGTCCCTTCTTCTCCACCGACACCGCAGCGGCGCTGCGAGCCGTCGAGATCGGGGCTGAGGCCGTGCTCAAGGCCACCAACGTGGATGGCGTCTACGACTCGGACCCGCGCAGCAACCCGGGCGCCCGCCGGTACGCAACGGTCACATACACCGAGTGCATCGAGAACAAGCTGGGCGTGATGGACCTGACAGCGTTCGCGATGTGCGAAGAGCACGACCTGCCGATCGTCGTATTCTCCCTCGGAGTGCCCGGCAACATCCGGGCCGTCCTGACGGACGATCGTATAGGAACCAACATACGGAGGAACCCATGAGCATCCCCGACCTGATGAAGACCGCGGAGGCTAAGATGGGCAAGAGCGTCGAGGCGACCCGTCACGAGTTCGCGCTGATCCGGACGGGCCGTGCGAACCCCGCCATGCTGGAGCACGTCGTCGTGTCGGCCTATGGCGCAGAGATGCCTCTCGTGCAGGTGGCAAGCGTCACTGTCCCTGAGCCTCGGCAGTTGCTGATCACTCCGTTCGACCGGAACACGCTGGCGGCAATCGAAAAGGGCATTCTGAAGGCCGATCTGAACCTGACCCCAATCGGCGACGGTCAGTCCATACGCCTGAACATACCCCCTCTGACCGAGGAGCGGCGGAAGGAGTTCATACGCGTCCTCCACAAGAAGGCCGAACTAGGCCACGCAGCCGTGCGGAATGTGCGCCATGAGACGCACAACCAGCTCCGCGCCCTGGTCAAGGCCAAGGACTGTGGCGAAGACGAGGAGAAGAGGGCACAGGAGCGGCTGCAGAAGCTCACGGACAAGCACATCGCCGACATTGATGCCTTCGCCAAGATCAAGGAGCAGGAACTGCTGGAGGTCTGAAGCGCAGGCCGGCACCAGGCGGGTCTGCGGGCCCGCGGCATCGCAGCGATGTCCGAACCACCTCTACGACGCTCCGGAGCAAGTCCTACGCACGTCGCCATCATCATGGACGGGAACGGGCGATGGGCCCGCGCGCGCGGCCTGGAGCGCATCGAAGGCCACTGGGAGGGCTACAGGACGCTCAAGCGCATCGTCTACGCCGCGGACGAGATCGGCATACGGTTCCTGACAGTCTACGGCTTCAGTTCCGAGAACTGGCGGCGTCCAGGCCGCGAGGTTCAGGGGCTGATGCGGCTCATGCTCACGGCCATGAAGGCCGAGATAGATGAGCTGATCGCCAACGGTATACGGGTCCGCGTGATCGGGCGGATGGAGGAGCTGCCCGATGACCTGCGTGATGAGTTCGAGTGCGCGATGCATCGCACCCGCTCGTACACGCGGATGACCTTCACGCTGGCGATCAACTACGGAGGCCGCCTGGAGATAGTCGACGCCGTGAGGTCCGTTGCGCGAGACGTCGCGCGCGGCGAGCTTCTGCCGGACGAGATCGGACCCCAGACGATCTCGGACAGGCTCTACGCCCCTGACATCCCGGAGCCGGACCTCCTGATCCGAACCGCGGGCGAGATGCGCCTCTCCAACTATCTCCTGTGGCAGTCGGCCTACGCCGAGCTCTGGACAACGCCCACCCTCTGGCCGGATTTCTCGCCCGAACGCCTCGCTGAGGCCGTGCGGGATTACCAGGGCCGCACGCGGCGGTTCGGCGCTGTGGTGGAATGAGCGACCGGGAACCTCGGCGGGACCGCGTTTTCGTAGAGTCCATTGAGTTCTACGGCTATCACGGCGCATCCGATGACGAGATGGCTGTCGGTCATCGGTACTGCGTGGACGTGGAGGTAGAGTACGACACCAGAGCGGCCGCCCGGTCCGATCACCTCGCGGACACCATCAGCTACTCCAGGGTAGCACGGCGCATCGTCGAGGTAGGCACCACCGAGCGTGTCCGGCTCATAGAAACGCTCGCCCAGCGCATGGCTGACACCGTATTGCGCGAGTTCCCGGTGCGCGCCGTCCGCCTACGAGTGCGAAAGGTCCGCCCCCCAACCGATGTCATCGCCGCCGCAGCCGGGGTCGAGATCGAACGTTGCCGAGAGGATGTTGCGATCTGATGTTCCAAGCGCCGCTCCCGCCCGACTGCATGTCGCTCAGCCCGGAGGCAGCGGCCGACCGTATAGCTGCCGCCCGTGCAAGGCTGGGATCGCAGCTCGTGATCCTGGGACACCACTATCAGCGCGACGAGATCATCAGGTGGGCTGACTACCGCGGAGACTCCCTGAAGCTGTCGCAGCAGGCCGCATCGGAGACGTCCGCGCCGTACTTCATATTCTGCGGCGTCCACTTCATGGCCGAGTCGGCCGACATCCTCACGCGCGAAGATCAGACCGTCATCCTGCCGAACATGTCGGCCGGATGCTCGATGGCGGACATGGCGAGCCTCTCGCAGGTTGAGCAGGCATGGAGCGAGATCGGCCGCGCCACGTCCGGCGTACACGTCGTCCCGGTGACCTATGTGAACTCCGCAGCAAGCCTCAAGGCCTTCGTGGGCCTCCACGGGGGGGCATGCTGCACGTCATCGAATGCCGCCGGCGTGCTGGAGTGGGCGCTGGCGCACGGCGACAAGGTGCTGTTCTTTCCAGACCAGCACCTTGGCCGCAACACCGCCGCGTCCATGGGCCTCGATCCGGAGCGCGACATGACGCTCTGGGACCCCGATCTCCCCATGGGGGGCGCGCAGCCCGACGACCTGGCTCGGTCACGGGTACTGCTCTGGAAGGGCCACTGCGCCGTCCATCAGCGCTTCACCGTGGAGCAGATCGCCGCGGCAAGGAAGGCTGACCCGACCGTGCGGGTCATAGTCCACCCGGAGTGCTCCCTGGATGTCGTCCGCGCGGCGGACCTGAGCGGCTCCACGGAGCGCATCATCGGCTGCGTGCGCGCATCCGCGCCTGGATCTAGCTGGGCCATCGGGACCGAGATCAACCTCGTGCGGCGACTCCAGGCGGAGTTGCCGGACCGAACCGTCACCTGCCTGGACCCGATCGTCTGTCCGTGCTCGACGATGTACCGCATCCATCCCCGCTACCTCACGTGGGCCATCGAGAACCTCGCAGCCGGTCATGTGGTGAACCGAGTTCGGGTGCCGGAGCCAACGCGCGCCAACGCGCGAGTCGCTCTTCAGAGGATGCTCGACATCACCTGAACGGGCCGGTAGCTACGGTCGTACCCTCGAATCGTGCTCGGCCAGTGCGCGAACGATGCGATCCTGCACCGCGGTCGCTGCGGCGTTGCGACACGGATGGTTGTTCATCAGCATCACGAAGAGCAGGTGTTCGCCGGACGCCGCCGTCACGTAGCCCGACAGCGAGCTGACATTGGAGACGTATCCCGTCTTGGCGCGGCAGTTCCCGGCGGCTGCGCTTCCCTTCATCCTATTGCGCAGCGTCCCGTCAACGCCCGCCACCGGCAACGACGCTCGGAACGCCTCGCCGTCGGGATGCCGATACATGTGACGCAACACGACGCGGATGCAGTCCGCCGTGACGTAGTTCATCCGCGACAGGCCGGAGCCATCTCGCATCAGCACGCCGTTGGTGTCGGCCCCGATCTGTTTGAGCCACTCCAGCACGGCCTCTCGACCATTCTGCACGCTCCCCGCCCCGCCCCTGGCAGCGCCGATCGTTCGGAGCAGGCACTCCGCACCGAGGTTGTCGCTGGGCTTGTTGACCCTTGCGATCATATCAGCCAGAGGAGGGCTGACATGCGCCGCTACCTCAGTCAGCTTTGCCTGGGGGCGCGATCGCACTTCGGCGGCTTCGCCGACGCCGATGCCCGCGCGGCGGAGCTTGGCCGCCAGGACGCGTACCGAATAGCCGGGCGGGCTCTCAACGGTTACGTCTATGGGCTTCTGCTCCTGCGTGCCCGCGTCCACGGCCAGGTTGCCCTCGACCACAACCACGTCCTTCCCCAAACCCCGCTCGACGACAATGCTCGATCGCACGCCTCGGGCAGCCGTCCGGGCTCGGTTGACGACCCCAGCGCCCGCCGCGGACGGCGTCACCCGCACGATCGCCGGCATACCCACAGCGCGACCGGGCGAAACGTGAACCTGCACCAGGTTTCGGTTGAGGTTGAGCGCGCTGACCGGAGCCGAGTAGTAGTAGGACATGTCGTCCCACGACCATCCGAAACCGTATCTGGGAGGGGCGAAGAGATCGGCATCGGCGACGATGGCTCCGCTGACCCGCCGAACGCCCCTCGCCTTGATCGCTCGCACCATCTCGTCGAGCCCCGCATCGTCGAGAAACGGATCGCCCGAGCCGCGAAGGCACAGATTGCCGTGCACAACGCCGCCCCGCAGCGTGCCTGAGCGTATCAGTGCGCTGGTGCGGTATCTGAAGCTGCGTCCGAGCAACTGGATGGCGGCGGCGGTGGTCAGAAGTTTCTGGTTGCTCGCCGGCAGCATCAGCATGCGTGGACTGCGCTCATACCACACGGCGCCGTCGTCCAGCGACTCCACGATCACTGCCTGAATCCCGCCGCTGAGCTGAGGGTCGGCCAGAGCGGCCTCTATCTCGGCAACGAGCGCAGCTCTGGTGTCGTCGTTCGCGCTGATGCCTGCCAGAGCCCGGGGGCAGGCCAAGGCCACCAGTAGCAGCAGGGCGAGCAGGTGCGCCGCTCTGGTGCAGGCCCGTGAGAGCGCATCTGAACCCTGCCTAACCGCCTCATGGCGGGCGCATCTTGCCAAGGCCACGTCCTCTGACGGCAAACTACGCGTCGAACAAAGAGGCGATCGAGGGCGCGAGCACCCGAGCGATGAACGCCTCAGGGTCAGTTACGTGCAGCAAGCGGTTCACCGGAGGTCGCTGCAAGAGCAGCATGACATCCTCGATGACCCACGGATCCTCCTCGCGGAGCGTCGTGAACTCGGTCTCGTTCACCATGAGCAGCCGGGCGTACTCACCCAGGGTCACTCTGGTAACCCGGCTGATCGCCGAGTTCGTGTAAACCGTGATGTGGTCGTTGAGCGCGACGGCGCGCGATGGTTCGTCCTGGTTGCCGAAACCGACATCGAGCCAGTCGTCCGACGCATCGTAGTCCAGCATGACCGACGTCAACGCAGGTCGTCCCCGGTGGGGCCAGCGCCCCGCCTTCGGTTCTGGGGCGGCACCTAGAACCGCTCGAAGCGCTGAACGTCTATCACGAATGCGACGGCGCCGCCCACCAGCACCTTCACCGGCGATGGCATGAACGCGCCGACCGGTGCGGCGTCCGGCGGGAGCACGTTGACGAACTGCTCGCGGGTCTTGCAGGAGTCGCCGATGACCCCCAGGACCTTGTCGAGCTCATCTTCCTCCACGCCGATCAGCAGGGTCACATTCCCTTCACGCAGGAAGCCGCCGGTACTGCCGATCTTGGTGAACTTGAAGCCGTTGCGCAGCAGCGACTCTGTGATCTTGTTCTTGTCACGATCGTGTACAACCGTCAGCACGAGTTTCATGTCACCCTCCCTCTACGCGTTCAGGCTTCGCGCCGCGCCCGTAGCAGGCTCGCAACGGCACGCGCGATCTCATGGTGCAGTTCCTCCGCCGGGCGGACGCCGTCCAGGACCCGAATGCGGGAACGGTCGCGCGCCGCCTCCTCCAGGTACCCGCGTCGTACACGATCGTGGAACTTCAGCGGCTCGCCCTCCATCCGGTTGCGCTGCGACTGCCGCCCCAGGCCCACTTGAGCGTCAAGGTCCAGTAGGAACGTCACGTCGGGCGCCAGCCCGCCTGTCGCAAACGCATCCATCGCTCTGATCAGGCTCAGGTCCAGGCCGCGTCCATACCCTTGATAGGCAAGTGTGGAGTCGCTGTACCGGTCGCAGACCACCACCAGTCCCTGCTCCAGGGCAGGCCGAATCCGCTCAGCGGTGTTCTGCGCGCGTGCGGCCAGAAATAGCAGCGCCTCGGCGTGCGCAGTCACGCCGGCCTCGGAGCGGAGCAGGACCTCGCGTACCGCCTCGGCGATGGGAGTGCCGCCTGGTTCGCGGACCTGGACCGACGCGACTCCGTCACGCTCCAAGCTCTCGACAAGCATACGCGTCTGGGTGCTCTTCCCGGCCCCCTCGATGCCCTCGAATGTGACAAACAGGCCGCTCATGCGTTCGGGAGGATCCGCACCCGGCGACGCGGTTCCGTGCCGACGCTCTCCGACAGCAGCTCAAACCGCTCGACCGCCTGATGTTGAAGCCGCCGCACGAAGCTGTTCTGCGGACGAAGCTCCAGCGCTTCGCCCGACTCACGCACCTGGCGCGCGCCGTCTTCGGCTTCGCGAATGGCAGCTTCCGTATCGCCTTTGTCGAGCCCGCTGCCCTGGAAGGCCTCGCGCATCGCAGAAGCGATCTGCGCATACGTGTTGCTGCGGATAACGAATGTCGGCAAGTTCCGAGCCGTGCCTTCTCGCATTCGGGCCGGCTCCCTGCGGTAGCTCGCCTTGAGCGCGATCACAACGTCCGCTTCGCGCACATCCCGCGCGACAACGGCCGGCAGACCGTTCTCCATGATTGCCCTGTCGAGCCGGCTCCGATTCACCCCGTAAGGGAACACACGCACTGTGCGCGTCGTGCGCCGAAACGACGCCGGCTTCGCGCTGTCGGCCGGCGCCTTCCGTCGGCCCTGTACCGGTGCCTCCTCTTCGATCTCGCCAACCCCGTCGTCGCCGATCGGGGCGGGCTCCGGTTGCACCGATGACGACGAGGGCGCCGTATCGCCCCGCTCCACGACGACGATCTCGCCCTGCGCGTTCCGTATCCGAATCTCAGGTCTCGGGCGCTGTCCGCGCAGCATTCGGTCCACCGTTACAGCCACGTCATGGTGTATGGCGAGCTTGTCCACGTCCATGATCTCGATGATCACGTCAAACGTTGGAGGAGCCTTCCGCTCCAGCACCGTCTTCTGAGTGCCGCGGCGGCGCGCCTCATCATCCGAGAGCGTAACCGCCTGGATGCCGCCGACGAGGTCGCTCAGCGTCGGGTTCATCAGGAGGTTCTCGAGGCTGTGGCCGTGGGCGGTGCCGATCAGCTGCACGCCCCGCTCGGCGATCGTTCGTGCCGCGAACGCCTCGGCTTCGGTTCCGATCTCATCAATGACCACCACCTCAGGCATGTGGTTCTCGACGGCCTCGATCATCACGGCGTGCTGGAGCGCCGGCTCGGCCACCTGCATGCGCCGCGCTCGGCCGATCGCCGGGTGCGGGATATCACCGTCACCCGCGATCTCGTTTGAGGTATCTACGACAACAACGCGTTTGCGCGCCTCTTGCGAGAGCACCCGCGCCACCTCGCGCAGCTTTGTGGTCTTCCCCATGCCCGGCTTCCCGAGCAACAGCAGGCTCTGGCCGGTCTCCACCACGTCGTGGATGATGTCTATGGTTCCGTAGACGGCGCGGCCTATGCGACACGTCAGGCCGACCACCTTCCCCAGGCGGTTGCGAATGGCTGAGATCCTGTGGAGAGTGCGCTCGATGCCGGCCCGGTTGTCCTTGCCGAAGGCCCCTACCCTCTCGACGACATGCTGGAGCTCATAGTCCGTTACCGGCTTCGAGCCGAGCTCCGCAACGCGCGCGGGGAACCGCGCCTCGGCGATTCGCCCCAGGTCTAGAACGATCTCGAGGAGTTCGTCCAGCGACGCAAGCCTCTCCAGCGGCTCGCGTACCGCCTGCGGAAGGACGTCGAGTAGCTGGTCCAGATTGTCGGTGATTCGTTGCTGCTTCAATCGCGCTAGGCTCCGTTCGTATGCAATCATCATACCGGTTTGCCGGTCCGTTGACAAGTACGGAGGGGTCTCGCTTGACGAGGGCCGCGTGCTGTGGTACGTTGTGGTCACGCGCCGCTACCGTGTGCGGCTACCGAGGTGGCTCCCATGCAGCCTTCTGTCCCATGGCACGTTCTGGCTATTGCCGCACTGACCTGGCTGCTGGGGTTGCCCTCGGCCGTCCGTCAGTGGCGCGACCTGTGGCGGACGCTCCTGGTGGGCGGGGCCATCGTTGCTGTCGGCTACGTTGCCACTCTCGGTGTGGCGCCGCCGTTTCATCGCGGACAGGGACTCGGATGCGGCTTCGCTCTCGGAGCGGCTGCTGCGACGCTTGCCTTGCTGCCCGCTCTTCGAATGGGAGCGGCTTCCGCGGCGAGCCGGATAATGGCCTGTGGCGCGGCCGTTGCACCGTCTGTCGCCGCAACAGCGCTCGTGTACGTCCTTCTGCCGTCGGTTCGTGTTGACGCGCTCACCGGGGTCTTCATCGGGTGGGCGGTCGCGGCAGCCGTTCTCTGCCGCACAACCGGCGTGGCATCGGCCCCGGCGGCGAGGACCGACGCGCTGCTCGTCACAACCGTCTTCACGGGTGCACTCTCCCTCTTGCTTATCCTGACTGTCTACAAGGCCCGCGAGCTATCCGTGGGGTACCGCTGGGCCACACTGGCCCTAACGGTTGCTGCGACCGGCCTCCTGGCCCTGGTAGCCGCTGCCCCGCTGGCCAGTCGCCTGAAGCAAGCCGCAACGACTGCCGCCGGGGCCGCAGCCGCACTCGTGGTCGGCGTCGTCGGGGCGCAGTTGATTCCGCGCATGGCGATCTGGCTTCGGATCGAGGATGCCGCGCACGACCTGGCGCTTACAGTGCTCGCAGGTTGCGCCGGCGGCCTCGTTCTCGGCTCGTTCGTGGCTACGCGCCGGTCATCGCCGGTCCAGTGGGAAATGGGACTGGCAGCACTGATTGGCGTCGCCATTGCGGCGCCCGGGTTGCACCTCCTCGTAGCGACGGGCGCCGGCCTGGCCATACTGGCTGCCATGTTCCCGCTAATGGCGATGCTGGCCGCTGATGCCGCCGCCGCAGATGCTCCGGACCACGAGGACCGTCGAGGCTCCGGATCGCTTCTCACGATGGCTGCCGTGCTGCCCGTCCTGGCGCTGCTCGCGGTACGTGTCCTGGGCGAACGCTTCGGAAGCACTCTCTCCAGACCTGGCAGCGCCGAGCACTTCCAGGTTGCGGCTCTGGTGCTGGGGGTGACGATGCCGATCGCCATTGCGTCGGTGGCGTCGCGGCGTCCAGCACTCGCATCACGCGCCGCGACGGTTCTGCTCTCGGTTCTGTGGCCTCCGGTGGTCGCCGTGCTCTGGGGCCCCACCGTCGTTGCGCCTCTGGTCATTGGCCTGGGTCTATCCGCGCTCATGACCAATGCGGCAGCGTCCACAGCCCTGGCTCTGGTCAGTATGGCCGCGATGGTCCAACTGGCGCCGGTAGCCGTGCACATGAACTCCCTGACGAGGGTGGAACGCGCCGAACTGGTCCTCGCGGCCGGCGCAGCTTGCATTGCGGCGTACCTGTGCTCCTCGGAGCGGACGTGTTGCGCAGGACCAAGGAGGGCTAGATGGCCCCGCTCCGTCCCGGCGCGCCTCGCGCGCGCGTTGCCGCGACTGCGTGCGCGATCGGCGCCGCCTCGCTCCTCCTCTCTTGGGCCATTACTCGGCTGCCGGCGACCGGTGTCGTGAGCGGCGCCGCTATCCTCTCCGACACCCAGGCCCCGGCTCGCGATGCCCGCGTCTGGCTGAGTCCTGTCGGTGAGGACTACACGACCGCGAAGGAGACCAGGACCGACGGTCAGGGCCGCTTCTTGCTCAAGGACGTGCCGGAAGGCGTCTGGCATCTCCATGCCGTGTCGCAGCACCATGAGTGCGGGCGCTACGAGATCAGCGTCCGGGAGGGACGCAGCACTCACGCCGTCCTGGCGCTTGCCAGGAACACGCCCGAGATAGACGTGCAGGCGATGGCCAGCGTCCTGACGCCTGACGAGAACGTGTCTCTCGCGCTTCGCGGTTACGCGCGCTACCGTCGGGGGGACCCGGAACCCGTCAGCATGGTCGTCGCGCGGATCAGAGCCGACGAGCTCCAGCGTACCGGATCCGGCTCGGCTGCGCTCGATACCGCTCTGAACGGCTGGAGTCTGGAGAGCGTGCGCGGTCAGATCACGCGCTTCTCCGATCCGGTCGCGCGCCGGACGGTCGCCATAGGCCGCGCCGACTGGGACGGCTTCTTCGAGACCCGCGCGTCGCTCGGTCGTATGCCGCTCGGGGCATACCTGGTCACGGTCTCCTACGGCAATGTCCATGCAGCGGCGGTCTTCCACGTGACGGACCTCGCCCTTGTAGTTAAGTCCGATGACCGGAGGCTGGTCTCGCTGGTCACTGACCTCGTGACGGGCCAGGCCCGAGCCGGCGTCCGCGTCAGCATTCCCGCTGCCGGAGTGAGCGCGTCGTCCGGCGCCGATGGTCTGGTCGAGATGCCCGTCCCCCGAGGTCTGTCAGCCGGCGTCCTCGTGGCAGCGCAGGGCGACAGCTTCGCGTCTGCCGCGCACTACTTCGACCAGGAGGGCGGAGAGCCCACGCGCATCTTCACCTACACCGATCGGCCCGTCTACAGGCCCGGGCAGATGGCCCACTTCAAGGGCATCGTGCGGCGCGAGGAGCGTGGAGCCTACGAAGTGCCTGTCTCGTCTCCCGTGACGGTTCGGGTCGAGGACCCACAGGGAGTGGTGCTGCTCAGGAAGGCTCTGACCACTAGCCGCCACGGCTCGTTCAATGGCTCGTTCCTGATCAATCGGGAGAGCCCCACGGGCTACGGCACGATCTTCGTCGAGACAGGAGGCAGGCGCGATGCCGCGAGCTTCGAGATCGCTTCCTATCGCAAGCCGGAGTTCGAGGTGGATGTCAAGCCCGCCAGGTCCGCGCTGATCGCAGGCGAGCATGCCGAGTTCCAGGTGACCGGAAGCTACTACTACGGCGCACCCCTTTGCGGCGCGCCTGTGCGATACAACGTCTACTGGTCGCCCAAATGGAACTGGGAAGACGACGATGATGAAGAGGCCGACTGGGATCGTCCCACATGGGGAGGCGAGTACGACTACGACCGTCTACACCAGAGCGGCACGGCAGTGCTCGATGGGTCCGGCAGGGCGAAGATCACATTCGCGGCGGCCCCGCCGACGGGAGGGAGCGCGCCCCAGGCTCACGTCGTGACGGTCTATGCGACGGTGCAGGACCCGGCGGGCCGGCTTGTCGACAGCGAAGCGCGCGCCACGGTCTATGCCGGCGCCGTGCGAGTGGCGATCGAGCCGGACCGCTCTGTTGTGGAGCCTCTCAGGCGCTCACGCTTTGTTGTGCGCGCCTACGATCTGAGCGGACGTCCCGCGGCAGGTGTCCGGATCAGCGTCAGCTTCGATCGCGAGCGCGCCGACGGGAGGTCCACCCTGCTGCCGCCGCTGGGTCGAGCTGAGGTCGTGACCAACGCGTCCGGAGAGGCCGAGGCGCTGTTCGCTCCGCCGGGCCCGGGCGAGTTGCGTGTGACAGCTGAGTGCCGCGATGGCGCCGGCCGCAGCATCTCCGAACGAACCAGCATATGGGTGGTCAGGGACCGTGGCGGCGACGTCGCGACAGACTACCCGCACATCGGCCTGCACGCCGACAGGAGGCGATATGCGCGCGGCGACACGGCCCGACTGCTCCTCAACTCGTCGTGCGTCGGCGCGACGGCACTGATCACACTCGAGGGGGCGCACCTCACGCGGGCCTGGACCGTGCCGATCCGGACCCGCAGCACCATCGTGCCGATCGTGCTACATCCAAGCATGGGCCCGAACGTTCTAGTGAGCGCCGGCTGCGTCTACCGCAAGCGCTACGAGAGCTCGGAAGCGAACCTCCACGTCGCGGTTCCTGAGCGGGATCTAGACGTGATGATCACGCCCGACAGGGCGGTACATCGTCCGGGCAGCACGGCTCGGCTCAGGATCACAACGCGGGATCACCGGGGGAAGCCGGTGAGCGCCGAGACCTCGCTTGCCATCGTTGACGAGTCGGTCTACGCCATTCGCGAGGACCGGCCTCGAGCTCTCGTGGACGCGTTCTACCCCGAGGCGGCATGGAGCCGCGTTCGCACCTCGGACTCCTGCCGCAGCCAGTTGCTGGACGCGGAGGGCGCAGGCGACAAAGGCACGAAGCACGTGCCGGTGCGCAGTCGGTTCAAAGACACCGCAGTCTGGATGCCGCGCGTCGTGACGGACGCTCGAGGCATCGCCGATGTCGTCGCGCGGCTTCCGGACAACCTCACCACATGGCGCGCAACCGCATACGCACACACCAGGGCCACGCAGCTAGGATACGGCCGAGCGGGCATCGTCGCGACGTTACCGTTCCACGTACGAGCGGATATGCCCCGCTTCCTGACCGTCGGGGACTCGGCGACGGTCGTAGGGGTGGTTCGCAACGGAACCGGCCAGGCCGTATCCACCGAGGCCGTATTGGTGCCGGTTGGGCCTGGCCTCGAGGTGGAGGGCGACACAGTCCGCAGCCTCTCGGTGGCCCCACTGTCCTCGATGAGCGCGACCTGGCGTGTCCGGGCGACCCGCGGCGGGGTCGCCAGGGTGCGCATGGGCGCTCGTGCCTCGGCCGCCGGACTGGCCGATGCGGTGGCAGGTCCCCTCGAGATACGTCCAAGAGCCAGAGAGGTCATGGTGACGTCCTCGGGCCGGCTCGACGGGCGGGTCTCCATGCGCTTCGACGTGCCTTCCGGCGCGGTCGGCGTTCCAGCCAAGGTGACGGTGCGCGTCACGCCGTCCATCCTGGCGACGCTGGGCCCGGCGCTCGAGTACCTTGTGGAGTACCCCTGGGGCTGTACCGAGCAGACGGTCAGCAGCTTCCTCCCTGATCTACTGGTTGCACGCCTTCAGCGGCACGCCGATCCGAGCACGGCCAGTCAGGTTCGCGCCTCCATCGGCGGAGCCGCGCTGCGCGACGTGCCCAGCATGGTTCGAGCCGGGATCACCCGACTTCGGGCCATGATGGGATACGGTTGGGCGTGGTGGCGCCACGATCCGCCCGACGCCTGGCTTACAGCCTACGCCACGCTTGCCCTGGGCGCGGCGCTTGCCGACGGCTATGAGCTTCCCAGCGAGATGCGGGACAGCGCCGTTCACGCGTGCGAGCAGCTCATGCGGAAGGCGGACCCCGATACGGCAGCCATGGCCTGCTATGCACTGGCGCTCCACGGCAAGGACGTCCGCTCACGGCTCCGCGCCAACGCAATGCACGCTCCGGGGTGGGCATGTCTTGTGATGGCAGATGCGGCGCTGAGGGCGCACAGTCCGCAGGGCGACGCGGCCTACGGGCTGTTGAGGACCATGGCGGTCCGGTCGGGATCCGAGGTCTACTGGCAAGCGCCGCCGGGCGTGGCCCAGGAGCGCTTCTCCGATGCCATGGCAACCGCGCTGGCCATATCCGCCCTGCTGACGCGCGATCCTGGCGCGCCGGAGGTCGCGGGAGGGCTCCAGTACCTCATGCACCTCCGCACGGACGACTGCTGGGTGTCCACACGTGACACCTCCTTCGTTCTGATGGCGCTCTGCGGCTACCTCCAGGCGCATCCGAGTCGCAGCGTTCCGCTTCGCAACGTCACGGTCCGCGTCAACGGACGTGTCGCAAGGGTGATCGGCATCACTGACGATGTTGCCCATCGGGAGCACATCGTACGCTTCCGAACGGCTGACCTGCACCAGGGCGCCAACGAGATTGCGCTCGAGGCGACGAAGAGCAGCAAGCCCTGGTACGCGCTTGCAGTGGTGACCTTCGACGCAACTCAGGTCGGGCGTCCCGCCGTTTCCCCTTCGGGGCTACGCATACGGAGGGAGTATGAGGTCATCCAGAAGGGGGCCTACCCCAGCGGCCGCGGGGGGCCCCCAGGACGCCCACTCTCGGGCCCGGTCCCGCCAGGCTCACCTGTCAGGGTTCGGCTCACCGTGACGGCCCTGCGTGATACGCGCTTCGTCATTGTGACGGACCCCCTGCCGGCCGGCCTGGAGCCTGACTATCGCGGCGAGGACCCCGACGAGGAGTGGCATGAGTGGTACTCGGCCCTCGATGTTCGCGATGACCGGGTTGCGGTGTTTGCACGGAACCTGACGCCTGGCAACCACGTCATCGAGTACATCGTGAGGGCGCAGCGACCGGGACGGTACACGGCCATGCCGGCTCGCGTCGAGTGCATGTATGCACCGGAGACGCGTGCCGAAACGGCCGCTCGGACCATCGAGGTGCGATGATGTCCAGGAGCGTCGCGGTCGCACGGGCCTCGCTCGTAGCCCTCGGCCTCGCGTCGGTCGCCGCCGTGTGGACACGCCTCGCGGCGTCCGAGGCCCGACCCACCGAGTGGGTTGCCGCCTCGACATCGCTTCGTGGACGGACCTCGAGCCAGCGGCACAACGCCGGCTTGGCGGCGGCTGCACTGAACCGAGCGATTGTGATGCCCGGGGAGGTGTTCTCCTTCAACCGCCGCGTACGCGTTTGGTCGTCGGAGCGCGGCTACTTGAGGGCCCCCGTAAGCCAGGAGGGTGTGCTGGTGCGCGCCGTCGGAGGGGGGGTTTGCCAGGTCTCCACGACGTTGTACAACGCCGTGCTTGTGGCCGGGCTGCCGATCATCGAGCGCCACCGTCACGCGGTGGCCCCCGGCTATGTGCCGCCGGGGCGAGATGCCGCAGTGGCGCCCCAGAGCCTCGACTTCAGGTTCCGCAACACGCTCGCCGATCCGATCAGGATTCGGGCCGAAGTCGCCGCTGGTCTCTTGACCGTGCGCCTACTGGCCGGACGGATCCCGCGGGCGTCGGTCACCATCCTCACCAGAGTGCTCGCCGTACGCTCGCCGAGAGCCATCGTTGCGGGGGGAGACGACCGGGCCAACTCCGGAACGCCCGGTCGTGGCGCGGCTGGGTACCGAGTAGTCACGTATCGCTGCTTCCACCGGGCCGGACGCGAGGTGCGTAGAGAGAGAATGTCGGACGACACGTACCGTGCTGTGGACTACCTGCTGGAACCGACGCCGCAGGCCGGAGGTATTCCGGGAGGTTGACAATGCGGCCATCACGACGCATACTGCGAGTGCCGTGCGGCGCACGTCGGCGTCGCACCCGGGAGGTTCCCAGCGTTTCATGACTTCTGAGGAGAAGATCAGGCAACTGGTCCGTGCCGCGGACGCGAAGCATGCGCGAAACATGGTGTTGCTCGACTTGCGAGGCCGCACGCTTCTCACCGACTTCTTGTTCATCTGTGGTGGGACGTCGCAGGTCCACATTAGAACCATCACAGACCATATTGTGGAGACCATGAAGCACTCAGGACACGGCGGAATACGGGTGGAGGGCTACGACGCGGCGCGCTGGGTACTGATGGACTATCAGGATGTGGTCGCGCACGTCATGTCAGCGGATCAGCGCGAGTACTACAACCTCGAGCGAATCTGGCATGATGCGCCGCGCATCGCCATCGAGGACGGCGAGCTGCGGGCGCCGGATACCCCCGGTGACTGAGCCCGAGCCGACTGAGCGTCTTTCGCAGCCTGCCGCGGACTCTGGCCGCGAGCTGGACGATGCTGCGCTGGCTCGCGCTCTGGCGGGGCGGGGCGTTCCGCAGGACGAGATTGCACGCCTGCTGTCACGGGACCGCCCGACGCGTCCGTTGCGTTCGGAGGACGACGACGAGGGGCCCGAATGCCCCATCCCGGGGCCGGCGTTTGAGCCGATCCCCACAATCGTGTTCCCGGAGTTCAGGGAGCCGTCCCCCGCCGACTCCGAGGAGGCCGATCGCTTGCTGCGGCAGGCGAGCCTGGAGCGCCGACGCGGACGGTTCAAAGAGGCGTCCGAGACCTGCCGGCGCGCCCTGGAGCGTGTGCCCCGCGACGCTGCCGCGCTCGAGCTCTACGGCGACGTGCTGCAGTCGCTTGGTCGCGTTGATGATGCCCTCGCCGCATACCGCCGAGCGGGCGAAGCCGACCCGCGCCGCCGGACTGCAGAGACGAAGTACGCCGAGCTCCTACTGCTTCAGGACCGGTCCGTGGCGGCCCTTCAAGGGCGTGCGGAACCCACCAGCCCGCATATCGCCGTCTTGTTATCCGCTCTGTGCCCGGGCGCCGGGCAGTACTACAATGGCGATACGCTTAAGGCGCTCCTATTCGCCGTCGGCGCGCTGATCCTGGTGGTCGTCCTTCTATGGACCCCGTTTGGGTTCGCAGGTCCCATGGGCGGCATCAGCGCAACGTCCGTGGCCGTTGCCGCATGTCTCGGCCTGCTCTACGTCGTCTCGCTGGTGGACGCGAACATGAGCGCCAGGGCGCCGCGCCGACGCGGGAGCGGCTGGGACGTCTGAGAGGCTGAGGGGCGGCTGATCGCCGCCCTCACTGCCTTGTCTCCGCCTCGGCCCCTATGCCAGGCGGCCCGCCAGGTCCACGGCCTCCCACGGGAACGCCGGGTTGCCGAAGTGCCCGTTCTTCGCGGTCTCGACGTAGCGCACACGCG
>Ga0172368_10000694_pt1 | contig 47948 bp, 33 predicted proteins | sample Lak11m_FD_114540 | JGI IMG/M metagenome (GOLD analysis project Ga0172368, IMG submission 114540) | Freshwater microbial communities from Kabuno Bay, South-Kivu, Congo - kab_022012_11m | ecosystem: Environmental > Aquatic > Freshwater > Lake | place: Democratic Republic of the Congo: South-Kivu... | reverse complement strand
TAAACGACTTTTGTAAGCGATGTCAAATCAAATGTAATGTTTATTCTGAGAACTTGTCGAAGCATCAAAAAAAGTAAAAAACTTTTTTGAATAAGATTTTACTACCAGCACCTCAAAAAAAGAAAATGCCTTTAAACTTAAAGTGATTTTTTTATATTGGAAATGTTAATTTTTATTTTTTCAAGCCCCCTCCGGTAAAGAGGTGAGTTTTTAAAAATCCTTTCAAACGCAATATTATCAAGAGTTTCCCAATCTTCTTTCCTAAGTGCCAGCAAGTTGTGGTTAATGTAAGATTCGTTTTCTGTGTTATTCTTTTTAAAATTGTTCCACGGGCATACATCCTGACATATATCACAGCCTGAAATCTGCTTGTCAAATGCACTGCTTAAGCTGGGATTGATTTCTGTTTTATCTTCAATGGTAAGTCTGGATATACATTTATTAGTGTCAATGGTGCGGTTGTCGTTAATGGCTTTTGTAGGGCAGGCATCGATGCACTTTGTGCAAGATTCGCAGAAATCAAGGTTTAGTGGTGCATCATAAGTCATTTCAGTATTAGTAAGTATCTCACAAACAAAGAAATACGAACCTTTTTTTGGTGAAATAAGCAATGAGTTTTTGCCAATCCAGCCCAATCCCCCTTTGACTGCCCATGCTTTTTCTAAGATGGGTGCTGAGTCAACAAAACAAGTGGCATTAAAGTTTTCAATGTGTTTTTTTAGGGTATCAACAAGCTGAGTCATCTTTTTTATTAGGAAAATGTGATAATCTTCCAAGAGGGCATATTGGGCTACTTTATAACAACTGTCTTCCACTTGTTTATGCTCTGAATAGTAGTTGTAAGTGAGTGAAATGACTGATTTGGTGCCGGCAACCAAAAGGGTAGGGTCTAACCTTTTATCAAGGTTGTTTTCCATGTAGGCCATACCGTCATGTTGCTTATCTGTAAGCCATTTCTCAAGTCGAAGCGCTTCTTCTTCAAGAAAACATGCTTTAGATATGCCGCAGCCGTCAAAGCCCGTTTTTAAAGCTTCTGACTTGATAAATAGAGATGTGACCTCTTTGTTTTGTTTAGTCATTTAACAGCTGGTTTATTTTCAAGCATTAACATCTTTGAAAATCCAATTATCAAAACACAAATTTCAAATAAATATTAAATTTCAAAATTCAAACAAAAAGATTTCGTTTTGAGTTTGGATTTTTAATTATTGGTGCTTGTTTGTATTTTGTATTTTTTATTCTAATGGTAATTTAAATTGCCTTTTTTTTGAATAGTCGTACTTAGCATTGGCAATAGCCGCAGCAGTAGGTATCAGACCAATTTCTCCCACACCTTTACTGCCATAAGGTCCCACAGGGTCTGTTTTTTCGACACCAATCACTTTAATGTTAGGCATGTCCTTGGCTCTGAGTATCTTGCAGTCTTTCAGTTTGTTACTGATAAGGTAACCATCTTTCATGGGCAGGTTTTCGGTAAGAGCAAAGCCAATACCCATGTGTATGGCGCCTTCTATCTGTCCTTCAAAGAGGGTAGGGTTTATAATTTTTCCTGCATCGTGGGCAGCATAGATGGTGTCTATCTTTCCATTGTCATCAAGAACTACTAATTGGGTAGCATAACCATAGGCATAATGAGTAATGTTCTCTTTGCCCTCAGGTGTTTTGCCCGGTTTGGTTGTCCAGTCACAAATCCACGAACCTTTGTACCTTTTGCCTTTTAAGCCCGAAAGGGTGGTGTGTTCCAGGTCATTTTTAAGTTCTTTACAAGCGTCTATTACGGCGTGGCAAAGCAAAGTAGTGCCTCTGGAAGAAGTGGTCATGCCTGTAGGAATATTAGCTTTGGTGTCAATGATGACATCTACTTTTGCGGGGTCGATGCCGGTTTCCTCACAAAGCGCCTGAATGGCCATGTTATTAACCCCCTGACCCATCTCAGTCCAGCCATGCCAGATGATGACTTTTTCATTTTCTTCAATTGAGATGATGGCATCACTAAAGTCGGCCATGCCATTGCCTACACCACAGTTTTTGATGGCGCAGGCCAGTCCTTTATACTTAGCTTTTTCATAATGTTCTTTCACGGCAAGTAAAGTTTCCTTCACGCCAACACCTCCTTTGAGTATCTGCCCTGTAGCTGTTTTGAGTCCGGCTTCGAGAGCATTGTCAAAACGTATCTGCCAGCGGTCAAAACCGCCCTTTTCGCAAAGCTCATCAACTAATGTTTCAAGGGCAAAAGCCACCTGATTGGCGCCGAAGCCGCGCATGGCGCCTGCCGGTATGTTGTTGGTGTATATGGTCTTGGCTTCCAAATCAATAACGGGTACGTAATATCCACCGGTAGCATGACCGGCCACGCGTTCCATCACCTTTGTGCCAACAGATGCATAAGCACCGGAGTCGCCCAAAGCTCTTAATTTCATGGCTGTAAACTTGCCGTTTTTATCGCAAGCCAGTGTCATATCCATAAAAACAGGATGTCTTTTAGGGTGCATGGCAATTGATTCCTGACGTGTGAGTACCAGCTTAACTGGTCTTTTCAGGTGATATGTATAAAGGGCCACATGACCCTGAACAGTCATATCCTCTTTGCCTCCAAAGCCTCCTCCGTTAGGAACCAGTACAACATTTACCTTTTCCACTTCCATGCCCAGAATTTTAGCTATTTGCTTTCTGTCCTCGTAAATGCCCTGTCCCTGACTGATAATTTTAACACCATCGCCGTGGGGTAAACCTATGGCCGCTTCTGTTTCGAGGAATGCATGTTCTATTCTTTGTGTTTCAAATGTGCCTGTGGCTACAAATGCAGCATTTATAATTGTGTTCTCGTAATCACCGTTTTTCACGCTGCAGTTTTCAAGAATGTTTGAGTTGCCATGAACCACAGGACTATCTTTTTCAATGGCTTTAAAGACGTCTGTTACGGGTTCTAATATATCATAATCGACTTTGATAAGCTTTGCAGCTTGTTGGGCAATTTTTCTCGTTTCGGCCACAACACCTGCCAACACATCACCTATATAATGGGTTATTTCACCTTCTTTTATCATCAGTGGCCAGTCTTGTTGTATCAAGCCTATAGTCCTGTTGCCGGGTACATCATCAGCTTTGAATATACGAATAACCCCTTTAATTTTTTCTGCTTCAGAGGTATCTATTTTTATGATTTTAGCCCGAGGGTGGTCGCTGAAACGGAGTGCCGCGTGCCACATGCCATCAAATGAAAAGTCATTGACAAATGCACGTTGGCCAATAGCTGTTTCATAAGCCATATATTTAGGCAGTGAAGTGCCTACTTTGCCAGAACTTATGGGCAATTCAATGGTTTTACCCTCTTGTAAAGCGTTGGCAGCAAGTTCTATAGCTTCAATTATTTTGACATAACCTGTGCAACGGCATAAATTAAGAGTGAGTGCCTTCTTGATTTCCTCTTTAGATGGCATGGGGTTTTTATCCAAGAGTATTTTTGTGCGCATCAGAAAGCCAGGGGTGCAGAAACCACACTGAACAGCCCCTTTGGTAACAAATGCATTACCCAGTACTTTTTTAATAGGGTCGGGGAGACCTTCCATGGTTGTAATTACGGCATTATCGAGCGATTCAAGTTTGGTATTGCACGACAACTTAGCCTGTCCGTTAATTTCAACCATACAGGCACCGCATGTAGCTTCACCAGAACAGCCATCTTTTACCGAAGTAATGTTTTTCTCGTTGCGAAGATATTCTAATAAGGTTGTTTCGTTGTCAGGTTGGAGCTTGATTTTTGAGCCGTTTAAAATAAAATTAATCATAAAAGTTCAGTCATTTAATTTGTGCTTAAAATTACAAATTATTTTTTAGGGTGGGCTTGAATAAATATTCTTTATCTTCGACAAAAAAAAATCAATTGTAAAATGAGAAAAGGTTTTTTGTTTTTGACTTTTAGTATTATTATATATTTCTAAATGCTCAAGTCATTGGCATCTTTGGTGGGGTAAACATGTAGGTATCCCCTTTTTGAGTCAGGGCTAAAGCCCAATTTTTAGTTTTACTGTTATTTTCTCCGCCTTAAAAGGCGGAGTTTAGTTAATATTAGCTTATTCATATGTTATTATCATCTCCGCCTTTTAAGGCGGAGAGTTTAACAGTTACATAATATTGGCTTTAGCCTTGACTATTCAGATTGTTTTATTAATGAATTCTTCATATTCTTCATTATAAGTGACTTTTTTATGATGAATTTCTTGTTCATCAATATATCTTCTCAAATTATTTATTTGTGATTCACTTATTGAAACGGAATAGTACTCATCTGCCCATTCAAACTTTGATTTTAAAAGTTTTTCATTATTTACCCAATGTGCCGACTCTCCTTTTAAGAGTTGAATTGCTTTGGCAACGCTCATATCAGCATTAAGCCAAAATAGACAATGCATGTGTTCGGTATGCCCATTCAGTCTGTCAATGTATATTTGTTTTTTTATTCCATTTTCTTTAATATGGGAAATAACTTTTTGTTTAATCTCTCTTGTTAGAAAAGGGTGATGGTTTTTAGTACCCCAGACTGCATGAATTAATATTTTTACAAAAGCCATATTTAAAATTTTAAGGTATCAAGCCCATTGTTTGTTTTATTGTTTTTTTAGCCATATATGGCAGTGTTTTTATTTTTTATTTATTTGCTTGTTTATGTGTATTTATCTTCGCTATTAAAAGAAGAGAAAAAAATTACAATCATTTCAATTTTCTTAGAATTCCATTCTGTCGAAACCTTTTCTGTAGAAGTCAACAAATTTGAAAAAGTCTTTGTGATAAGCAGAATCTAAAGGAGCAGTATTAGGAAATTCTTCTTTAAGATGGTTTACTTGTACACCATTTTTCCAGAATCTGAAACACACATGGGGACCTGTAGCCAGTCCCGTACTGCCTACATAACCTATGATGCCTCCCTGTGATACATGAACACCGGGTCTGATGCCTTTGGCAAAGCGCGACATGTGAAGGTATTGGGTGGTATAAACCGAGTTATGCAAAATTTTTACATAATTGCCATTGCCACCTTTATATCTGGCTTCTAATACGGTTCCATCACCAACGCTCATAATAGGGGTTCCTGTTGGCGCAGCATAGTCTGTTCCTAAATGTGCCCTGTTGGTTTTTAAAACCGGATGAAACCTTTTACCTGAAAAACCTGAAGAAATTCTTGAAAATTTCAACGGGGCTTTAAGAAATGCTTTTCTTAAACTCTCTGCATTTTCGTTGAAATAATCGTTTATTGTGTCATTGTCGAAATGAAAAGCATAGAAATTTTTACCTGCATGTTCAAAATAGGCTGCTTCGATATCACCTATGCCTATAACCTTGTTGTTGACGAATTCTTTTTCATAAAAAACCTTAAACCTGTCGCCTTTTTGAATGCGGTAAAAGTCAACTACCCATGCGAAAATCTCAGATAACTTTATAGCTAAATTGGGGTCCAATTTATTGTTTTTCATGGTTTGCCATAGCGATGACTTGATAATACACGATGCTTTAGCTGTTTTAATAACAACCTCTCTCTTAATTAAATCAGCTTTTAATGTGTCCTTGAAGTTTACCTGAAAATAGGCATATTCACTTATTTTATAAATAAAATAATGCAACTGATTTAAAGAGTCATTGGTGAAATACAAATGGTAAGGATTGCCGGCTTTAACACTTTTTAAATCAAAAAATGATCGGGACAGCTGTTCAATTTTATCGACATCGGCATAAGAAACACCATTGCTGTTTAGTATCTGACCAATGGTCTGGTTGGCATTAACTTTTTTCTCAACACAATAATTTTCATTCAGGTTGATGTTGTAATCGTCGTAAATAACTTCCTGAATTTCTTTAACAACAGGTTTACTGTTGAAATATTTATAGAATAAAAAAACAAAGGAAGCAAGGACAATTCCTATGATAACAGGTATGATAAATTTTAAATACTTCATTTAAATGCTTGAAAAGTTAAGCTTATTTTTCTACGCCAATTGATTTGATAGAGCCTGAGTTGGGATAAAACTGCAGTTGAATGCGTGAAGGTTTCAACTGGCTGATAACGCCAAATTGATTGATGATAATACTGGCTTCAGCTTTAACTTTATCTTTACTTATAAGCGACACTTTGCCATATTCGGGGATGCGGTAATAGATGCCATTTCTTTTGTTTTCTATTTTGTTGTTTAACAAATCTTTGAGTGGCTGAGTGCTTCCCTTTCGGTTAATGAGCAGTTGAAATTCATCACCTTTATTGCTTGCAGAATCAAGCAATCCATCTTTAACAGAAAAATTAAAAAGAGGTACAAGTTGTTCTGTTTCTGTGGTTTTTGGCAGATACGTAAAACGATAGGTGTTTGTTTTGGTAACTTTGATACCTGTGAATAAAAGCAAATATTCTTTTTCAAGTTTATCAAGCTCAGAATACATGTATTCGAGCGTGTTTTTGTCGTAAGCCACTTCGGTAAATCCACTGATAATGTTTAACTTTTTTTCTTTAATTTTTAATATGTAATCAGCCACATCCTGTGCTTTTTTCTCAACATCTTTTTCGACTACGCTAATTTTTAAAGTTTGTTTTTCAATAGTTATTGTGTCGAGATGGATTTTCTCAATGATAGTATCGACTTTTTCAAATAAGTTAGCATTGACAAGGTAGTTGAAAGTTTCGCCTGAAATATTGGCTTCTTTATCAGTAAATGTGTAATTGGTTTTTTCAATATCGGTCCATTCATTTTTGTCGTTAATGCTTTTGAGTAAACCCGATTCACTTAAATTGATAATAACCGATTGATTTAATAAAGATTTATTGGTTGATTTAATAAGATAGTAATGTTCAGGGTCTGGTTCTACATAATGACCAATGGCAATATCCGAAATTTCATAAGTGGCATTGTTTGAGGTAATGACATTGTTCAATCCTAAGAATTTTCCGGCAAAAGCGAAATATGGGCCTTTAATATTTTCAGTTTTTGTGACTTTCACATCTACAGTTACCACTGTTTGCGGTAAAGCGTAAAAAATACCTGAAGTTTGTTCTTTGTCAACAATTTTACTGATATGTTCAACGGTTATTTTTTTTGAACATGAGAAATTTATGAAAAGAGCCAAAATAAATGCTGAAAAAATAAGGACAGCTGAAATATTTTTCATAAGGTTAATTTATTTTATATTTTATGTAGAGGGCAAAATTATTAAAATCTTTTCAATATTATGACTTATGCGTTATTTTATTAATTATCAATTTGAAATAAAAAGGCAAAAAAAAAAGGAGACTTTTTTTATAATTATAATAATAAAATTATATATTTGCCCAACGCATATTTAATTTTAAGGAGATATTAAAATGGCAAAAAAAGGAGAAGTCGTCATCACCATCGAAAGGTGTAAAGGTTGCGAGGTGTGTGTAGTAGCATGCCCAAACCAGGTATTGGCTTTAGCTAAAGAAGTAAACGCTAAAGGTTATCATTATGCAATAAAAGTCAATGCGCCCGATTGTGTTGGCTGTGCAAATTGTGCCGTTGTTTGCCCTGATGCTGTAATAACAGTTTACAGAGAGAAGTAACGGAAATTAATAAAGGTTTTTATAAAAAAATGATTTAAGATGAAAGAATTAAAGTTAATGAAAGGCAATGAAGCGTTGGCAGAAGCCTTAATACTGGCAGGTGCTGATGCTTATTTCGGTTATCCGATAACGCCTCAATCAGAAGTCATTGAGTATCTGATGACTGTAAAGCCATTTGAAAGAACCGGAATGGTTGTTCTTCAGGCAGAAAGTGAAGTAGCTGCTATTAATATGGTTTACGGTGCTGCCGGATGCGGTAAGAGAGTAGTTACTACTTCGTCAAGTCCGGGTATCAGTTTGATGCAGGAAGCTATATCATATATAGCCGGTGCAGAATTGCCATGTCTTTTGGCCAATGTGGTCAGGGGAGGGCCTGGATTAGGAACAATACAACCTTCACAATCAGATTATTTTCAATCTGTTAAGGGGGGAGGACATGGTGATTACAAGCTTATAACATTAGCTCCTGCTTCTGTACAAGAAACTGTTGATTACGTGAAGTTAGGCTTTGAATTAGCTTTCAAATATCGCAACCCTGTGATGATTTTAACTGATGGCATCATTGGTCAAATGATGGAAAAAGTTGAATTTTATGAACAACAACCCCGTTTGACTGAAGATTTTGAATGGGCTACAACAGGAAAAAGAAGAGGAAAAGACCATGTCATTATCACTTCGCTTCAATTACAATCGGAGCAACAGGAGAAAGTAAATCTGCGATTGCAGGCAAAATACAGAGAGGTTGAAAAAAATGAAGTGCGTTATGTGACTTACAATTGCGACGAAGAGATTGATTATCTCATAGTTGCTTTTGGTTCCTGTGCACGTATTGCACAAAATGCTATGGAACAAGCCAGAGCAAAAGGTATTAAGGTTGGTTTACTGCGTCCTCAGACCCTTTATCCGTATCCTTACGATGCTATCAGCAAATTGGCAGACAAAGTAAAAGGTGTACTTACTGTTGAAATGAATGCAGGTCAGATGGTTGAAGATGTGAGACTGGCTGTAAACGGAAAAACCAAAGTTGAATTTTATGGCAGACTTGGAGGTATGATTCCCAGTCCGAATGAAATTTTGAATGCAATTGAACAAAAATTAATAGGAGGATAATATATGTCAGAAATAATTAAACCCGAAAACTTAGTCTATCAAAAATCGAAAGTACTGACAGACAATGTTATGCATTATTGTCCCGGATGTGGTCATGGAACAGCGCACAAAATGCTGGCAGAAGCTGTAGAAGAACTTGGTATCCAACATGATATAATAGGTGTTGCACCGGTTGGCTGCTCGGTATTGGCCTATTATTATTTTGATCTGGATATGACACAAGCCGCTCATGGCCGTGCAACAGCAGTAGCTACAGGTATTAAAAGAGTGTTGCCCGATAAGTACGTTTTTACCTATCAGGGAGATGGCGACCTTGCAGCTATAGGCACAGGAGAAACCATACATGCTTGCAACAGAGGTGAAAACATGCTTATTATTTTTATTAATAATGGTATTTATGGCATGACCGGTGGTCAGATGGCACCTACAACGCTTGAAGGTATGAAAAGCTCTACTTCTCCTTTCGGACGTGACATCAAAACAATGGGAAATCCTCTGAAATTAACTGAGTTAGTTGCTCAACTTGAAGGTACTTATTTTGTTACAAGACAATCGGTACATACTCCAGGAAACGCCCGAAAGACAAAAAGAGCCATTAAAAAAGCATTGGAATATCAGAAGTTAGAAAAAGGAACTTGTTTTATAGAAATCGTTTCAAACTGTCCATCAAACTGGAAAATGTCACCTGTTGAATCCAACAGATGGATGGAAGAAAACATGTTCCCATTTTATCCACTTGGTGATATTAAAGTTCCACAACAATAAAAAAATAAAGTTATGAAAGAAGAAATACTTATCGCAGGCTTTGGCGGACAAGGCGTATTGTCTATGGGACAAATTCTTTGTTACTCAGGCGTCATGCAAAATAAAGAAGTTACATGGTTTCCCTCGTATGGACCGGAAATGAGGGGTGGTACTGCCAATTGTACAGCCATCATCAGCGACGACAAAATAAGTTCGCCTATAGTTAATACTTACGATACTGTTATTGTATTGAATCAACCCTCGATGGATAAATTCGAAAATAACGTAAAACCCGGTGGTTTGTTGATTTATGACAGCAATGGCATTACACGACATCCGGTCAGAAAAGATATTACTGTATGTATAATGGATGCATCTGAAGAAGCAGTTAAAATGAACAATACCAAAATTATGAACATGATAGTTTTGGGTGGCTTCTTAAAAATGAAACCTATTATTGAACTTAGTAATATTCTTAAAGGCTTGGCCAAAGTGCTTCCTGAAAGATATCACAAGCTTATTCCTCTTAACGAGCAAGCTATCAGAAAAGGCATGGAGATAATTAAAGTGGTCTCTAAAGCTTAATTTTCTGATAGAAAACTTATTCTCCATATAAGTTTAATAAAATCATTTTAAAACACATTAAACCTGTCTTAATTTCAACAAAAGACAGGTTTTTTTTGTTAATAAATATTTATAAATATTGTTTTTTAATTTACTATTTAAATTATATTTGTGTAACTAAATAAATCACAGCTTCTACATGAGAAATAATTTGAAAAGCATTTTAGGTCTGGCTTTTTTATTGTTTTTCGGTCATTTAGCAGCCAGTTCACAATACACTAATAGTGGGGGATTATCTCCCGAAGCTTTGCTTGCCGAATCTAAAGCTTTGGAAGATAAAGCAAAATCAGCTTTAAATGATGCTGCCTTGTATCAAAAAGAAGGGAGCCTTTTTTTGGATAGTGCGCGTTTTATAAGCAATGTTCTTAGAAATAATCCCAAAAATGAGAATATAAGTTTCTTTGTCAATCAGTTTGAAGCACATTATATGTTTGCTTATAGATATATTGCTATGGCAGATTCAATGACAATTTTAGCTGAAAATTTCAGGGAAGAATCCATCAATAAAACAAAAGAAGCATTTGCCATGATGGGCAAGGATGTACAAGTGTCTTACAGTCGCTCAGACAATCCAATACAGGCTATTAGCATTCCTAATAGTACTTCAGTATATAATGCATCAAGTAGTCCTATTTCATTACCTATTGTTAAAAATACCTCAGGCAATTCTCCTAATTTGGCTTCAAATATAGTGACAACGTCATCACAAAATGAAATTCTTACTCAGCAGGAATTAATATATATAGTGCAATTAGGGGCGGGCAATATGGATATGAATTATTTTAAAAAAGTACTTGATATTAAAACCATCAACTGTAAAGATGGCATTAAAAGATATGTGCTGCCTGTCGCTTTTTCAAAAAGTGATGCCAATAAGAAAAAGATGGAATTGATGAATCAGGGATATCAACAAATTTTTATAAGAACTAAAGAATCTCTCGACAAAATTTCTAACTGATTTTACTCATCATTCTTTTTCTTCTGTTTCAGACTCATCAATAATTTTATTTTTATAATAATTTTCCTCGTAAGAGAGTTCTCCATTCTCTTTGTAATAGGACCATTTGCCTGTTTGTTGATAATCACCTATTGATTTATTGTAAACCATCATTCCTTTTTCTTTAATAGTCCCATTGGGATAATAATCAATTTTTTCAAAGAGGTTTTTCTTCTTGATGAGCAATTTGAATGAACTCTGAATTTGTCCGTTTTGGTAGTAAAAAATTCGGGAAAGAATATAATCGCCACTGCTGTGATAGGCTTCTGTATATTCAATCTGACCGCTGGGGTAATAGTCAGTCCATGAAATAGGGTCTGAAAAAACATATTCTATTTCAGATAGCTTCTTGCCATCGGGGTAGAAGATGTTCATGCTGCTGTTTTTATAATTTTTTAAAGTAAACTCTCTTTCGAGCTGGCCATTTTCGTAGTAATTTTTGTAAACAGATTCCAAGCGGCCGTCCACATAAAATCCTCTGTGCCTGAGACTTTGATTGGGATAGGTGTCTTTAATCCAACCCTTACATGGATAACCATTGCAAAGTCTTATCGAATCTCCGCCAAGAATTTTGTTGTAAATTTCGTATTCTGTGATAGAGGGGATGGTGTCTTCAGCTTTATCAATTTCTTTGTCGGTATATTGCCCAAAAACGTTGATATTCAGAAAGATGAAAAAAACAAATAAAATATTGAGGGAAAGGGTTCTCATTATATAAGCTTGTGAATGCTTAATAATTCCGACATTTCATTTTGCATAGCCAAAGCCTCATTTCTGGCAGCTTTTTCAAAGTCTTCACCTGCAGAAGCAAAGATAATACTTCTTGAAGCGTTTACAATGAGCCCGCATTGGTTGTTCAACCCATTTGTTGCTACTTCTTTCAGATCGCCGCCTTGTGCACCTACACCGGGAATAAGCAGAAAATGTTCAGGTATTATCTTTCGGATTTCATTAAGAAGAGATGCTTTGGTAGCGCCTACCACAAACATCATATTGTCGGGTGTTCCCCATTTTGAAGACTTCTCAAGTACTACTTCGTACAATTTTTTTGAATTTGGCTGTCCTTTAATCTCAAGCATTTGAAAGTCATTTGTGCCTTCATTTGAAGTAAGTCCCAGTAAAATGACAAATTTGCCAGGGTAGGATAAAAATGGTTTTACAGAGTCACTGCCCATATATGGAGCCACGGTAACAGCATCAAAATTAAAGCCTGTATTATCATCGGCAAGGAAAGCTTTGGCATAAAGCTGAGATGTATTGCCAATATCGCCTCTTTTGGCATCGGCTATTGTAAATACCTCATTTTTGAATTTTTTTAAATAGGCAATTGTTTTCTCAAGAGAGTTCCATCCGGCAAGACCTCTGCTTTCGTAAAATGCCATATTGGGTTTATAAGCGACTGCAAGGTCAATAGTAGCATCAATAATGCTTTTGTTGAACTCAAAAACAGGGTCGCTGTATTCAAGTAAATGTTTTGGAATTTTATTGATATCGGAATCTAATCCTATACATAAAAAAGATTTTTTTTTACGGATTAATTCAAAAAGTTCTTGTCTGTTCATATAAAAAAAAGTTTGAAGTATGAAGTTAAATTTTATTTTTTGTCCATTCTCAATTGTCAATTGTCGATTAAACTGCGCTTTCTTTAAGTCTTTCGGCATTTTCGGCAATTTGCAACTGGTCGATTAATATTTGGATATCGCCATCCACAATATTGGGCAGGTTGTACAGTGTCAAACCAATGCGGTGGTCGGTTACGCGACTTTGGGGATAATTATAAGTGCGTATTTTGGCAGATCTGTCACCTGTAGAAACCATTGTTTTTCTTTTAGACGCAATTTCGTCGAGATACTTTTTGTGTTCCATTTCATATATTCTCGAACGCAAAACTATCAAAGCCTTGTCATAGTTTTTGAGTTGAGACTTCTGATCCTGACATGTAACAACAATACCTGTTGGGACATGTGTCAGTCTGACAGCAGAATAGGTTGTATTTACTGATTGCCCCCCGGGACCCGAAGAACAATAAGTGTCCTTACGTATGTCGGAGGTTTTAATTTCAACGTCAAACTCGTCAGCTTCGGGCAACACAGCAACAGTAGCCGCAGATGTATGCACCCTGCCCTGAGTTTCAGTCTGGGGGACACGTTGAACCCTATGCACACCCGACTCATACTTTAATTCACCATAGACTTTATTGCCGCTGACATTCATTATAACTTCCTTATAGCCACCGGCAGTGCCTTCTGTCATATCTACAATATCAACTTTCCATTTTTTTGAATCACAAAAACGAGTGTACATTCTGAACAAGTCACCTGCAAAAATACTGGCTTCATCACCGCCGGTGCCTGCTCTTATTTCGAGGATGGCATTTTTGCTGTCTTCAGGGTCGGGAGGAATAAGCAAAAATTTGATTTTTTCTTCCATCTCATCTTTCTTATTCATATTACTATCATATTCGCTCTTGGCAAATTCCCTAAGGTCATCGTCCTTTTCGTTGTTAAGTATTTCTTTGGCACTACTTATCTCATTTATAACAGCTTTATATTCTTTATAAGCAAAAATTAAAGGTTCCAGATCCTTGTATTCTTTTTTAAGCTTAATGTATTTCTTCATGTCCGACATCACATCAGGAGCAGCAAGCATCTCTTCAATCTCGCCATAATGAATATAAATGGCTTCTAATTTTTCTAACATATTATTCTTCGGTTATCATTCAGTTTTAAAATGCAAAATTACAATTTTATTAATACCTAAATTCTCCAAAAGGACTTTTAATTACCAATGATTTTGTAGATGCTGATTCGCAATGACCGATGATTTTAGCATCAATATTAAATGTTTTTGCAAGGTCTATTATTTCATTAGCATATTCTACTTTGGTATAAATTTCAAATCTGTGACCCATGTTAAACACCTTATACATTTCTATCCAATCAGTTCCTGATTCTTCTTTAATGAGCTTAAAAAGTGGAGGTAAATCAAACATATTATCTTTGATGATTTTCAGATTGTCGACAAAATTAAGTACTTTGGTTTGTGCTCCACCAGTGCAATGTATCATGCCATGAATATATGGAAAGAAATTATCAAGGAATTTTTTAATTAAAGGCGCATAAGTTCTGGTTGGAGACAATACCAACTTGCCGACAGTCAGACCAGTAGGATCAATAATATCAGTCAATTTTTTTGATCCGATAAAAACCACATCATCAGGCAAACTATTATCAAAGCATTCGGGATATTTTTTCTTATATATTTTATTAAATACGTCGTGTCGGGCAGATGTCAGCCCGTTGCTGCCCATGCCACCATTATATTCGGTTTCGTAAATGCTTTGTCCGAAAGAAGCCAAACCGATGATGACATCACCCGAAGTAATTTTCTCATTGGTAATAACTTTATTTCTGGGCATTCTGCAACTGACGGTTGAGTCAACAATAATGGTTTTTACCAGGTCGCCAACGTCGGCCGTTTCTCCACCGGTTGAAACCAAGGTAATACCCCACTTATTCATTTTTTCAATAAACTCTTCTGTGCCTGTGATTATAGCTGAAATGACTTCTCCAGGAATTAATTTTTTATTTCTGCCTATTGTTGATGAAAGTAATATATTTGTTGTGGCACCCACACAAAGGAGGTCATCGAGGTTCATGACAACAGCATCCTGCGCAATGCCTTTCCATACTGATAAATCATTGGTTTCTTTCCAGTACATGTAAGCTAAAGAGGATTTAGTCCCTGCACCATCGGCGTGCATGATATTGCAAAAGTTTTTATCTTCTCCCAGAACATCGGGTATGATTTTACAGAAAGCTTTGGGGTATAATCCTTTGTCGATATTTTTTATTGCATTATGTACATCTTCTTTGCCAGCAGAAACGCCTCTTTTATTGTACTTAAAATCAGATTGTGAAGTCATTTTTTTTATTGCAAAAATAAAAAAAAAGACCCTCATAAGAGAGTCTTTTTTAGTAATATGTTTATTGTTAATTGTTAGGTTTGGGTGTTTCTTTATTGACAGGGGTTCCTGCTTGAGGAGGTTTAGTTCCTTGCGGAGGGGTAGTTCCTGTGCCTTGAGGAGATTTAGTTCCCTGTGGAGGAGTGGTGCCTGTGCCCTGTGGAGGAGTAGTACCTTGAGGAGCTGTTTTTACAGAATCGACAGGATGATTTACAACTGAATCATTGGGTAAATTTTCAGGCATGTCGATAATTTGAATTTTGGTCTTTTCGAGCGGGATGTTAGAATCCTTAGGAATATAGTCATCACGTAAAATCCTGAATTCAGTTCTTCTGTTTAGCTGATGTGCCGCTTCTCTTTCTTTGAGTGTGGTAAGTGCATTGATGAATTGTTCTGTTAAGACTGTACCTGATTTAAAAGTGAAACCGTCTCTGGTAATATCCTTGCTTAATGTTCTTGGTACTCTTTCACCATAGCCTTTAGCTACCATTCTGTCGGGGGCAATGCCTTTTTCAATGAGGTAATTAACAACTGATTCAGCTCTTTTTTGTGAAAGGGTATCGTTATTTGCGTCAGAGTCTCTGGCATCGGTATGGGATGCAAGTTCAATAACAATTTTAGGATTGTCTTTAAGTGTCGATATTAAACCATTGAGAGAATCCTGATATTGAGGTAAAAGTTCCCATCTGGCCAGATCGTAAAGTATTTCGGGCAATTCGATAGGTTTTTTTGGAATAGGTACCAAATCGAAATTAACAATAAAATCGCGACTTTGTTCAACACCAACAGTGGTTTCTTTGGCGGTTGATGAGAAGTAATTGGGCTTGCTCACATACAATTCGTAAGTAGTGTTGGGTAATATCTGTGTTTTACCAAATTTATAAGAGCCTGCTTTATCTGTTGAATCTTCAATAGAAGTACCATCAGAGCCTACTAATTTCACAATAGCGCCTTCAATAATTTGTTTGGTTTCAGCATCTTTTACAACACCTTGCAATGTAAATACTAATGGAGGTAAGAAGAATGAGTAGATATCATCGCCGCCTCTGCCGCCATTTCTGTTGGAACAGAAATAACCTTTTTCCTGAGCACCTTCATAAATAATCGCAAAATCATCATTTGGAGAGTTCATAGGGAACTTCATGTTTTCGGGAGTACCCCATGTTTCACCTACTTTTTCAGATTTAAACATGTCAAGACCACCCATGCCTACATGTCCGTCAGAAGAAAAATACAATACGCCATTATCTTTTATAAAAGGATACATTTCGTTGCCTTCTGTATTAATTGTAGGTCCTAAGTTGACAGGTTTATCGAAAGGCCTGGTTTTTCTGTCTCTTTTAGCCATCCAAATATCTTTGCCTCCTAAAGTTCCAGCCATGTCAGAAGCGAAGTAAAGGGTTAATTCATCCTGAGAAAGGGTAGGGTGACCGTAGTTAAAGCTGTCGGGGCCAAGGGTAAGCACTTCAGCTTCAGCCCAGCCTCTCCCTTTTTTCTGCGTAGAGAATATTTTACAAGTGATGGTTTGTCTTTTTTCCACATTACATCTGGTAAAATACATGGTGTTTCCCCTGTCATTAAGGGCAGGTGAGCCTTCATTGGCAGGAGTGTTGATAATGCCTTCATCTAAAATAACGGGTGCAGACCATGTTCCCATAGCTTCAGTACCGGGTTGGGTTCCTTTTTTACCTTTGGCTTTGCTTAATTCGGTATAAAATAAATCTGTAAAATTTTCACCAGTCCAAGTGTCAGTGCCTTTTCCAATAACACCATCGCGTGAGGAAGTGAAAATTAATGAATTGAATTTTTTGTCGGCATAGGAGGGTGTAAAGTCGTTCTCTCTTGAATTTAATTGTCTTACATTTTCAATGACATACCTTGTGGGATTATCTTTCCACATTTGTGAAAGTTTACAAGCTTCAATGGCTTTATCGGCCTTTGGGTCATTGGGCACTTTAGCTTTATAATCATTTAAAGCAACTATGGCTTCATCATATTTTTCGTTTTGTTTTAAAGCTTCTGCCAAGTACATATAAGCGATCGGATCGGGGTACCCTGACTTGGTAACGCGTCTGTACTGAGCTTCAGATCTCTTTTGATTATTAGTATATCTGTAGCATTCACCTATCTGGAAAAGGATACGGGCACGTTCTGCTTTATTACGCTTGATCTTGGAATAGGCTTTCTGATACAATTCAATTGCATAAGTAAACTGTTTCAGTTCATAAGCTTTATCGGCTTCTTCTGTGAAATTACGCTGTGCATAAGAATTTATACTAAAGCAAAGTGAAAGGGAAAAGCTTAAAACGAAAATTTTAAATAATTTCATAGTTGGCTTATTATTTAGATAATTTTATTTGAATAACAACAAAAAACTCTTCAAAAATACGTAAAAATATGATTTATTTTTAAATATTTAAAAAAATATCATTAAATCATTAAAAAAAAAATTAAACTGCATTTTACTACAGATAAAAAAAATACCTTGTACTTATCTAACAGCTTGTTAATCAATATCTTTTCAATTAATATTTAATAAAACAGTTTTTTATACGTCTTTTATTGAAATTGAGTTTCATATTTAGAAATAAAAAAAAGATGGATAAAAATACCCATCTTTTTTCTTTTGAAATGAAATAACTATTTTTTAATTCCTGCTAATTTGCGTTCCTTGTATTTAAACATGTCTAAAGCCACCGCGCTGGCCATAAATACAGATGAATAAGTTCCTACAGCTATACCAATAAATAAAGCAAAGGCAAATCCTCTGATGGCTTCACCGCCCAATATCATAATAGCAAGCAGTACAATTAATGTGGTGCCCGTGGTATTGACAGTTCTTCCCAAAGTAGAGTTGATGGCAGAATTCATATTTGTTTCGAGGTCACGTTTGGGATAAAGCGTGGTGTTCTCCCTGATTCTGTCGAAGATAATTACAGTATCGTTGATAGAATAACCAATCACAGTAAGAATAGCAGCAATAAAGTTCTGGTCAACATCCAAACTGAATGGCAGAATGTTGTAAAACAGTGTGTATATTGAAATCAGAATAAGTGAATCGTGAAATAGTGATACAAGACCACCAAGCCCAAATTGCCATTTTTTGAATCGGATAGCGATATAAATAAATATTATTATTAAAGCAAAGAACACAGCAAGTACTGCTGCAGTTTTAATATCACGGGCTACAGTAGGACCTACTTTCTGAGAGCTCAAACGGCCGACAAGTTTTCCTTCTTTGTCGGATGTAAATTCATCATATGTAATAGCGTTTTTAAACTGACCCTTTAAAGAATTATAGATTTTTTGTTCAACTATTGAATCTGTTTCAGCTGAATTATCATCAATCTTATATTTAGTAGTTAATTTTACCTGATTGTTGGGGCCGAAAGTTTTAACTTCGGGTGTTTCACCAAATTCTACTGTAAGGAGGTCTTTCAATTCTGATGTATTGACATCTTTATCGAAACGAATCACATAAGAACGTCCTCCGGCAAAGTCAACACCATAGCTGAACCCTCTGGTAAAGAAAGAAGTAAGCCCTATGGCAATACATATAACAGAAATGATATAGAAAATTTTTCTTTTCCCTAAAAAGTTATAGTTGGCTTTAGCAAATAAACCATTTGTGAAAGAATGGTGGAAAGTAATTTTTTTATTTTTCTCGAGCATCCATATGAAAATTAATCTTGAGAAGAAAATAGCTGTAAACAATGAAGTTAAAATACCAATAATTAAAGTGGTTGCAAAACCCTGAACTGGACCACTACCGAAAATATAGAGCACAATACCTGTTAGAAGTGTGGTGACGTTACCGTCAATAATTGCAGAGTAGGCATTTTTATAACCATCGTCAATAGCGAGCCGCACAGCTTTGCCAGCCCTCATTTCTTCCTGTATTCTTTCATAAATGATAACGTTGGCATCAACCGCCATACCAAGGGTAAGCACAATACCGGCAATACCGGGGAGTGTTAATACAGCGCCCAATGAAGCTAAGATGCCCATCATAAAGAAGATATTGCCAAAAAGTGCTAAGTCGGCAATAATACCTGCTTTATCATAGAAAACGTACATATAAATAAGCACGAGAATAAAGGCAATGATAAAAGAAATAAAGCCTGAATTAATAGCTTCTCTACCAAGTGAAGGACCTACAATGGCTTCTTCAACAATTCTTGCAGGGGCAGGAAGAGAACCGGCTTTAAGAATATTGGCCAAGTCCTGAGCTTCCTGAATGGTAAAATTACCACTGATAGAAGATCTGCCATTGGGAATTTCTGATTGAACGGTAGGAAATGAATACACATAATCGTCAAGTACGATAGCAATACTTCTTCCTTGGTCGGCAGCAGTTTTTGGAGCATTTTCAGCTGTTAATCTTTTCCATGTTCTGGCACCATCGGAGTTCATCATCATTAAAATTTCAGGTTTGCCTGTCTGACTGTAATCCTGACGGGCATCAACAATGACTTCACCTGTTAATGGGGCTTTCTGGTCACGACTTGACACTTTAATAGCTATTAATTGAAGCGTGGTTTCTTCCTTATCGAAAGGTTTTACTGTCCATAAGAATTTCAAATCATTGGGGAAAATAGCCTTGATGTGGTTTAATCCCAGCATGGTATTTACTTTGGCTGTGTCTTTAATAAGTGCATAACCGGCAACAGGACCTCTGGCAGGATAATAGTTCCCTTTTTCATCTTGTACAAGTGCAGGGTTGAGATAAGCAAATAATGGGTTTTCTTTAGCAAATTTTTCTTTTGACTGTGCGGTATCTAATTTTGAAGAATCACCGGCCAGCTGGTCTAAAACATTTTTTGAAGTGTCTTTCTTGGTTGTGTCTTTAACAACATCTGTCTTGGTTTCTTTTGCAGTTAAAAGTGTGTCTTTTGAAAGTGAATCAGTAACTAGAGAGTCTTTAGGAGCTGCTTGTTTCAGTCTGTTATTGGCTTCTTCAATAAACCTGTATATTTGTCCGTACTCGTAGGTTTCCCAAAACTCAAGTTTGGCAGTACCCTGTAAAAGTTTTCTTACACGTTCGGGTTCTTTAACACCTGGTAATTCAATAAGTATTCTGCCTGAGTTGTCTAATTTCTGAATGTTGGGTTGAGAAACACCAAAACGGTCAATACGTGTTCTTAAAATGTTGAAAGTTCTGTCAACAGAAGCATCGGCTTCTTTTTTAATCAATGCTAATACTTCTTCGTTGGTTGTATTAAAATTGATACGATCTTTTAATTCGGCTTTGCCAAATAAAGCAGGACTTGATAATTTGGCGTTTGGATCGAGTTCTTCAAAGGCTTTACCAAATAATGTAACAAAGTCTTCCGAACTTGTTTTCTGCATTTCAAGAGCTTTTTCGATGGCTTTGTTAAAGACAGGGTCTTTGCTGTTGCCCGACATCCCTTTTACAATGTCAACCACAGATATTTCCATGGTTACATTCATACCTCCTTTTAAGTCAAGACCTAAATTGAGTTCTCTTTCTTTGCATTCGCGGAAAGTATATTTACGTATTCCGATATTATAAACCACTTCACGTGACATTGAATCTAAGTAAGCATTTTGCTTTTTATCAGCTAATTTTTGATATTTCAACTTCTGAATAATCCCGAATTTAGGACTGTTTAAAACCTGCTTTTGTTGGTCGCTTGTTAAACTGTCAAATGTTGTAACAAACATTTCGGAAGCAAGGTCTTCTTTAGCTAATACAGTTGCTTCATCTTCTGTTTCCTTAGTGTTTGCGTAATTTAAAGCTTTATTTTCTACACTTTTAGTAACAAAAGTAAATGAAAGCTGAAAAATACAAATTATAGCCAGGGCAATGGCAAAAATCTTAATCGCTCCTTTGTTTTGCATATCCTTTTTTATTGAAATTAGTTATTATTTAAATTTTTTTTGAATTTGGGGTGCAAATATACTCTTTATATATAAATAAGCAAAATATTATTATAATTAACTTAAAGAAATTTATAAGTGAACTAAAGTGCCTAAAGTGAACTAAAGTGCACTTCGACTCCACTTCATTACGCTCAGTGTGGCACCTAAAGTGAACTAAAGTGCCTAAAGTACTTAAAGTACTTAAAGTTTCTATGCTACACACCATTTATGATTTGAAGTTTTTAATGTCAGCTTTAATGGCTTCGGGCATGGAGTGAAGATTCTCTACGTTTTTTAAATCTTTAAGTCCGCAACCGGTCAATAATATTAAAATACTGCTTTGTTCTTTTATCTTTTCTTGTTTTGAATATTTCAGATAACCGGCAAATGCTGCTGTTGCTGCAGGTTCTGAAAATATACCGGTGTTTTTACTCAGTAATAGAGAAGCTTCAATAATTTCTTCATCACTAACCAATAATGGGTATCCTTTATATTTTTTTATAAAGTCTTTTGCCATGTAAAAATTTCGGGGTACATCAACAGAGATTGAGTCAGCAATAGTTTCAGAAGGATATATGATAAAATCAATGGTATTCAGATTGGCAATAAGGTTTTTACTTTTATCGGATTGAACGGCAACAATTTGCGGAATTCTATCAATAATACCAAGCAACATCAGATCTTCAAAGCCTTTGTATAAGCCAGAAATGATAACACCATCACCCACAGAAACAAAAATGAGATCGGGCAGTTGTTGTTTTAAATCATCAAATATTTCAAAAGAAACAGTTTTTTTTCCTTCAATGGTCAAAGGGTTGTAAGCGGTGTTTCTATTATAATACCCATATTTTTGAGAAACCTGTAAACTCAGTTCAAAAGCATCATCATAAGTGCCATCAACAGGAACAATGCGAGCGCCGTAATGCAGTATCTGTAATAATTTTGCTTTAGGCGCTTTGGCGGGCACCATGACAATGGCCTCCTGATCTTGTGATGCACAAATCCCTGCCAAAGACGAGCCGGCATTGCCTGTAGAAGCGGCCACTATAGTTTTTATATTGTTTTCTTTTGCATAAGCTGATACCAGATTTGAAGCCCTGTCTTTATGCGAAAAAGTAGGGTTGAGGCCATCATCTTTAAGGAAAACTGAATAATTGTTCTGTCCTTTGTCAAATTTTGTTGCATCAAAATGATAAACAGGGGTATTGCCAACATTCAGGGGTGACAATGAATTGATTGATTTGATGGGCAACAGGTCAATAAATTTCTTTTCTTTAAGGATTTCAAATAAAGATTTGCCTTTGTTGTCCGATTTAATTTGCTGGTAATTGTATATCACTTTCAATACACCTTTAGGTGGCTTTGTAGCTGTATTGTCAGCACTGCATGTGTCGCAAAGGTATTTAACACCAACGGCATTATATAGCTTGCCACAATTAACACAACTAAAATGGTATTTAGGTTTTTCAATCATTGATTGTTATTTTATTTATTTCTGTTTTTAATGCCAGAATATTACGCTGCGCTGCAGCTTAAAAAGGTTTTAATAATAATTCTACAAAGATTTTGCTGCGCTGCAGCAATCTAAAGAGTCAGCTAAGTAGTAAATAGACAGTATTCTGTTCGAAGTTGGCAGTAGCAAATAGCTATAAGGAACATCAACATATCTACTCATCATCACATCATCCTATTTCACTTATACCTTTACTCTCTGCTCTTCGCCCTCTGCTCTTCGCCCTCTGCCCTTATACCTTTATTCCCTTATACCTTTATTCCCTTATACCTTTATTCCCTTATACCTTCCTTACTTTTTACTTTTATCTTATCTCATCTCCTTCAGCACACCAGTTCTTTCGTTGAAATCTTCAATAAGTTCATCCCATCTTGTCACCTGATTGAAAAGATTCTTCCACAATTGTTTGTCGTACCAGAGTGCATTCAGGTCAGCCACGTCTTTTTCCTGTTGTTCGACCCATGTAAAATATTTTAAATTGTGAATGGCTTTTCTGTCATTGTAATTAAGTTCTTTGTAATTGTCAGTTTTGCAACCTAAAATACAAGAATCAAAATCTTTGGCAGCATTGAATGGGGTATATGTTCCTTTTTCCTGAGTTTGTTCAGCAATTCTCGATTGGTACATCACCGCAGAGTCGGTAGCGATGGAGAAAATAATATCGTTTTCGTCTAACTCGTAGTATTTAGCTGTTTTGATGGCCGATATAATATTTGAAATTGAAGAAATACCCAATAATTTAAGATTGTCAACAACTTCCTTACTGACACCTTGTTCGAGTAAATAATCATGACCAATTTTTTCGTTAAAGAGACGTAAAACCCTCATGCAATCTTCATCATCAATAGCAGTTATGACATTGGTGTTTTTTACATTATGCACCCAGGGAACATGTTTATCACCAATACCTTCAATGCGGTGCCCGCCAAAACCATTATTGAGCAGGGTAGGGCATTGCAGGGCTTCAGATGCCACCACTTTTAATTCGGGGAATTCGGTGTGCAAATAATCACCTGCTGCAATTGTGCCTGCAGAACCGGTAGCCGATATATATGCAGCAAAATTAGATTTGTTGTTTTTTAATTTGTCGAAAACTTCTTTGATGGCATGACCGGTCACATTGTAATGCCATGCTACATTGCCAAATTCATCAAACTGGTTAAACACCACACAGTCGGGTCGGGTTCTTTTTATTTCCCAGCATTTGTCATAAATTTCTTTTACATTTGATTCACAACCAGCAGTAGCAATAACTTCTGCATCAACTTCCTTGAGCCATTCAAAACGTTCAGCACTCATCTCTTCGGGCAATATTGCTACAGCCTGAGTTCCCATAAGGTACGAGTCGAAAGCACCACCCCTGCAGTAATTGCCTGTTGAAGGCCATACAGCTTTGTGGTATGAAGGGTCAAATTCGCCTGTAATAATACGTGGTGCCAGACAACCATAAGCAGCACCCACTTTATGTGCTCCTGTTGGGAACCATTTGCCTATCAACATAACTATTCTTGCTTTAACGCCTGTTAATTCGGAGGGGATTTCAAAATAATTGACATCACCATAAAGACCACCTTTTTCTTTGGGTTCGTTTTTCCACGAAATTCTGAACAGATTAAGGGGATGCAATTCCCAAAGACCAATATTTTTAAGTTTGTCTTTTATTTTTTCGGGGATAAGATCAGGGTTCTGCATTTGTTTGAATGTGGGCAGAACTATGCCTCTTTCTTTAAAACGGTTTACGGTATTTTGTAAAGCTTTTTCGTTTTTTACTTCTGTGATTAATGGTATCATAATTATATTTTTAAGTTTAAGTTATTCAAAAAAGTTTGCAAAATTAAACAAAAATAAGAGAACCCCAAAAATCATAAGTTTTTTTTCGACAAAGCAAAAAACTAAAAGCTAATCTCTATAAACATTCAATGTCTGAATATTTCTTTGATTGCATTTAATCCCGTTAGGGATTGAATGTGGGTAAAAGCTAAGGCTGAGACTAATCGCTCGTGCCATAGGTACGAAACAAATTCGATTTTTTAAAACAAAATCATTTTTATCAGATGCCGTTCTGAACTGCAAAAACTTCTTGAATATGAATTTGGGTGTAAGTGTTAGCCATAATTTAATTTTTAACAGTGAGGCTGTCTCAAAAGCAAGTGTTTTTGTCATTTTGAACGAAGTGAAAAATCTCAACATATTGATAATTAGATTCTTCGCTTCACTCAGAATGACACATTTTAAGCTTTTGATACAGCTTCTTTATTCTCGTAATAATTTTTTAGCCGACATAATGTCCCTCTGGGACATGGGAAGCTATTTTCTTTTTGCAATATGTTATTGTATTAATAACCCTTAAAAACTTATATTATAAACATAATTAAAATTCTCAATAACTCATTTATTTTTTCTTCTTTAGCTCCACACCATCAAAAAGGTAAGTGCCATCATCAATAGCAGATATTTTACACCCATCGGAAGGAGTTTCATTTTGAGCAGGGGTTGAGATAATGAGTCCATAATCGGTCAAATCAATTTTTCTTTCATATTTTTTAGATGAATATGCGCTCTTATCGGCGCCATCAAAGGGTATTACTGTTGCATCACAGGCATAATTTGCCTCAAAAATTCGTATGGGATCTTTGTCAATATTGATGATTAACATTTTGTAGTTATGTACTCTGTACTCGCTTCTGCCATGTATTTCCGATTTACCTACTGTTCCTTTGATAAACAATTTGCTTCCTTGATTTGAAGCGGGAAAAACAGTACTAAAGTCATTGGTTGCTTCTGTAAAAGGCACTTCTATTCTTGTCCAACTATTTTTATCGCCAATACAGTAACATACATAAGTGTGTCCTTTTGAAACATAACTTAATATATTGTCATATTCACTATTGGTAAGCGGATATTCTATGGCTTTTACAGCATTTGAATCAAGAATATTGTATTTTAAATTTACAGCAGCTAAACAGTTTGTGTCTTCTATGGTTTTATTCTGGCTGAAAACAGCAATAGTAAGCAACAGAGCGGCAATGGTTAGATATTGTTTCATGTTTTTTTGCTTTTTTCTTAGAAATATTTATAATTATTGTTTGATGAATTTCAACATTTTAAAACTGTTTAGGGTCTCAATTTTTATAAAATAAATGCCCTTGCTAAAGCTTGAAATATCTATTCTTGCAGTGTCTTGTTTTAATTGACACTGTGTAAGTTGTTGACCCTGTGGGTTATATATAGTAATTATGGCTTCAGGATTTTGGTCTGATGATAAATTTTCAATGTTAATAATATCAAAAGCAGGGTCAGGGTAAATTGTGTAGGGATGGTGCATGATTGAGGTATTATTTAATCCTGTGGTTCCATAATAAATAATATTTGAAGTATCGGAGATACAGCCATTGGCGTCAGTAACAATGACATAGTAAGCGCCGGGAATGACGGGTGTAAATATCTGTCCGGTAGCACCGTCAATAATTCCATCCTGATTGTACCATTGATTGCCATTAGAAGCATCAGAACTTAGAATAACAAGCACATAGCTAACGGTAGGTGTAGGTGGTAAGGGATTTATAGTAATATTCAAAAATGAAGGTGAGCCTGTCCCGCAGGCATTGCTTGCTGTAACTAAGATCAAACCTCCATTAGTACCAACTGTAACATTTATAAGTGAAGCATTGGAAGTGCCCGACCAACCTGATGGAAGAGACCATGCGTATGCATCAGCTTCGGGTAATGAATTGATGTTATATGTTTGCTGACTGCCTTCACATACTGTTGTTTCTCCTGAAATTATGCCTGCAACGGGTGGTTCAATAACAAGAATATTTTTAACAATACTGCTCTGATGGTCAGAAGCAACTCCATTAATGACAGTAAGTTTGACTGTATAAATGCCACCGGAATAAAAAGTATGACTGAAATTTGGGGATGCAGAGTCCTCAATGATACCATCATTATTGACATCCCAGTAATATTTTGTTTCTGGATTTGCACCTGCACTTATATCAGTAAATGTAGTAGGTGCACCGGCGCATACTGTATCAGCAACGAAGTCGGCTGTGATTTTAAAATAGTTGTACAATTGCGTCATAGACAATTCTACATTGCTAAGAGAACCAACAATAACATAACTGCGAAATTTGTAGGTGCCACTGTCAACCGGACTTTTCTTGAAAACGCAGTTCCACTTTGTGCAATCGTCGTAACGAAACCGGCCATATCCATCGTCAGGATAGGTAGTATCCGGCAAATCGGGGGTATATATGCCCATGGCATAGCTGCTGTCGGTAGTTGAAAATATTATGGGAATCTGTTGTTCGCCGGGTCCATCAGAAAGAGGTGAAAGTTGTTGGCTGACAGGTTCATAATTTAAAAATACAGAAAAGTCGGGAGGCATATATCCTGTCAATACTTCAAAAGCACCTATGCTGAAAATAGAATCAGCAGGTATGTCAAACTCGGTATTATATTGAATTACATGAGGCATGCCGGGCATTCCAATGCTTACTTTCTTGTGAAAATAGTGAGACGACTTTGCAGTAGTATTGACAGCATAACCACAAAGAGGAGCTGTATCTCCGGGCTGAGTCCAGAAAGCGGGAAGTGTTTGGGTTTCGAGCTCATTGCCTGAAGCGTAAAGATATTGTAAAAAGCTTGTACTTGTACTGCCGGTATCATCTTTTGCAGAGCCTGCTTCGGTGGGGTTAAAACATTCACTCAGACTGTTGAAAGAGGTGGCAGACTGCAATTCCCTGCCGTGGTCAAAACTGTTGATAAATTCTTTTCCGTCCCATACAAGACTGCCAATAGCACCGGCTAATCGCTCGCTGGTGCTTATAGTAATTAATGATGGTCCTGCCATATTGCTTATAGAGGCATCACCCGATGGTTGATTGCCCGACCTGAAGGGACAATTGGTAAGTATGGAATTAGAAGTGCCGCCGAAATCTATGGCATATATAACTATTTCGTGAGCTCTTGTGGTGTCAAAGCCTGTTATTGTAAAACTAAAACCATGTTCGGGGTTTGGTGTTATTCCGTCCAATACAAGGTCAGGCCTGCTCTGATCGGCTGTAAGCATAGCATATAAGCGACCATCGATATATACATGTACATCAATGGGTTGTGTGCCGGCATCTTCATCAAAAGCCCATCCATAACCACCCAGCTGATCTGCATGGTCGAGGGTTCCAATTGGAACGTGCGTTTGCGCAGCGCAAAATAATATTAAAAAAAATGCTACTAATGTCAGTATTGCTTTTTTCATTTTAATGGCTCTTATTCTTTTTAGCCCATTGAGATTCAAAGCGCTTTATATGTTCATTCAGTGAAAGTGAAAACTTGTCCTCATTAAACTTTTCTTTTGCATGTAAAACAGTAAGAAACTTTATCGTTTGCTTCCATATTCTGATTAAAGAAGCAATATCAATTTGCAGTGTAGTGGCATTGTCGGGCGTGTAATGAACGGTTTTATTCCTGTGGGTGAACAAGTTGGCAATTTCATTCAATTGAATTTCATTCCTGTCGAGTTCCTCTTTGCAGATGAAAATTAAACGGATAAGTATTTTAGATAAAGAAAGCTGATTGTACGAAAAATTATCCAGTTTTTGGGTGTGCTTTAAAAACAGCAAGTGCCTGTTTGTGAGTGTTTCAATAAAAAAAGCGAAATTATTCAAGTGACCTAAAAGTTCTATTGAATTGATTGTGTGTGATTTGTGAAAAATATGAGGTGTGTTTTTTGCATCAATTTGGGCTTGATTCCAGGCCAAAGTGAGTTTGCTTAAAGTTTCTGTTTTTAAAACTTCTTCAAAGTTGTTTTGAAGAAAAGAAATGGTATCCGTGGGTATTTTAAATGCTGCAACAATTTGCCTGTCGTGAGGGGAAGGGTTAATACTTTTAATCTTTTCAAAAAAAATAATTCGGCACAACTCCGCTTCAAGAGCTTTGTTTATATAATTAAACGATTCATCTAGATAAAAAATCGCAGCTTCAGCCAGCTTGGAATAGGTGGAAATATCGTGTTTGTTATCCATTTTTTTAGTTTGATTGCTGCATGTCTGTTTTATAAACAACTTATCAGCATGTATTTTATTTCCCAAATATACAGAAATTATAAAAGTGGGTTTCTAAGATGATGATAAATATTTGAAAAATTAAAGGGGCAGTTTCAATTTTTGAAACAACCCCTTTTACTATTTAAATGATAAGTACAGAAATACAGCCTAAATTCTTATTTTTCATTGAAATGACAATTCATAAACATCAGTAAGTAGTATTAATTCTATTAAATAATGATGTTTATTTAATGACTGACAGTTTTTTAATGAGCAATGCATCATCAGTGTTAAGACGGTAAATATAAATCCCTGCAGGGAGGTCTTTACAGTCAAATTTCACATGATGCCAGCCTGCTTCGCGCTTTTCATTTACTAATGTTGAAATCAATTGTCCTGATAAATTATAAACTTTAATACTGACTTTTTTTGCCAGAGGCAAAGCAAAGGCAATATCTGTTTCACCACTGAATGGGTTGGGACTATTTTGCAGAAGTTCATAAGAGTCAGGAATACTATTTGATTGTTCATCAATACCTACCTGGAGGTCAGTTATAGTGCATAAGCCAATGCTGTCATTCAGACTGGCATTAACAGCACCCGAAAGATTAAGTGTGAAATTCTCGGTATTTTCTCCAAAGATATTATCTGACAGAACAGTTACAATAAGCGACTTCATTATTTCATCTTTAAGAAAAGTAAGTATTCCGGAAATAGCATTAAAGTCGCTGCCGGCTTGTGCAGAACCATTGACTGTTGAATAATTGACAGTGATTGTTTGTTGAGCAGGAGAGGAGAGACTTACTTTGAAGATGGCATCGCTAGTTCCAAAAGCAGGTTCCATTAAAGTCACATCATTTATGCACAAAGCAGGAACTAAAATAGGAATCATTGAAGTACTGCCGTTAACACCTGTTGAAATGCCTGTAGGACCTGCCGGAGCATTGTTTAATATATTGTTGGTGCCACCCTGACCTCCTGTGCCGCCCTGACCAAGGGTAAAGTAGTTGGTATCCGCATGAACGGTAGAAATGCCATTGACAAAGATGCCTATTGAAGGGCCACCTGCACCACCGGAACCTGAGCCGGAAGCTCCTCCCGCTCCACCGATACCACCAGTTCCACCGGCACCTACTTCGCTTGTACAAGAAGTGCCACCGGCACCACCTAACCCCCCTACACCTCCTGTGCCGCCGTTGCCGCCATTACCGCCATTGCCGCCAGCAGATGTGATAATATAATTTCTGTCAACGACAGCCATTGCATTATTGATAAAAACGCCAAAAGAACCGCCCCCTGAGGTGCCTCCTGTTCCTTGTGTGCCTGCACAGCCGCCGCCACCACCGCCGCCACCGCCATTGCCACTGCCGTTGTCACAAAAAGTGCAACCTTGTCCGCCTCCACCGCCGCCGCCGCCGCCACCATTACCATTTGAACCTGTGGTGCCACTGTTACCTGCTGAAGGTGTATATAAAGCTGTTATGGAAACTGTGCCCCAAAGGTTGGCTGCTGTGCCATTTACACCATTATTTCCGTTGCTGCCGTTACTGCCATTCTGTCCTGAACTGCCGGGGTCACCGCCACCGCCTGCATTACCTCCAAGAGTGCCGAAAATGCCAACACCACCATTAGTACCGGGATTGTCACCTTCCATGCCTCCGCTGCCCCCATAACCACCTGTTTGTCCGCAGGAAGAAAACCCTCCTGTGCCACCAATACCATATCCTGAACCATCGCAAGAACCTCCACCGCCGTTGCTGCCGGCAGAACCATTTTGTCCTGCATTTCCGTTCGTTCCTGTAGTGCCGTTTCCTGCAGCTCCCGGTTTAAGCGTATTGAACCTGAGAATTGTTTTTGCTCCGCCACCGTAAATACGTACGGCATAGCTGCTTTCTCCTGCATTGGTCGCATTGGCAGAGCGTATTTCAAAACCTTCAATGTGCGTCTCGTTCGAAATATTGGCTGCCAGAACCGCTGTTTGAACACCTGAGATGATGGTCGTATCAGAAGCTGAACGCGACCAGTTGTCAGCACTGTTGAACATGCCATAAAGACTTACACCTGAAGCTATCTGTAAGGATGATGTGAGCACATAAGTGCCACGGGATACATAAACATTTTTACCGGCAGCACTGGCTAACAGAATACCTTTTTCAATGGTCTGCACTGGCAGAAGCATGGTTCCGGGATTAGTATCATTTCCTAATACAGCAACGAAAATGGCATGGGTAATATCTCCATCAATACCATCGTCATTGACATCCTGAAAAAGCATGTCGGGTAAGTCCACCGGCGGACAGTTTTGAGAAAAATTTAACTGTAACAGAAAAAATGAGAAAAAGAGTGCAATACAGATTTTTTTCATAAAGCTCAGTTTTCGGGTTTATATATACTTTTTTATATGCTTTTGATTGTTTTTTATTTACTTACTGATGTATTTTAATTCCTTTTTAATACAAGTTTATAAAGTTTAACAAATTTAAAACATTTTGAAATATAAATTTATACTATGAAAAAAAATAAAGCATATAATATATTTCAAAGACTACTCTTTTACAAAATATATTAAAACAAACCTTAATCTTTGAGGCAGCGTACGGATACCCCCAACTCATTACCAACAGTTGTAAAATTCGTGTTTGGATAGCTAATATTTAAATGCAGGCTCAATGCATTTTTAGCATTATTCGTTGAAGAGGACCATAAGTCTACGAATTCCTCAATACTACTGAAGTTCAAACTACTAAGTCGCCAACCACCGAAAAGAGCATTAAATTTACTGCTTCCACCACTTATTAATGCATTGTATGCATTACTGCCACTGCCACCTAAATTGTTTAAAAGCGTTTCAAATTCACCTTTTGAAGGTAAATGCCATCCCTGTGGGCATATAATTCTTGCGGTTTCCCAATCATAAAGTCTTCCGTATTTATCGCAGTTAGTGTTTTTATTGTCGTAACACCAACTGCCACTGCTTGTTGTATAGTTAAGGTTTTCTGCCATCCATGTTTGTTCGCCTATTTTTACTGTTTTGTAGGTTTTGCCATCGCGGGCATCGGTAAAACTGTTGGGAATCTGTTTAATTTCGTTTATTTTATTTTTTTCGGTGATGGGTTTTGAGGGTTCGCTTCCTTTTATGCAACGTACCGATAATCCAATTGTCCTTTTGCTGCTTCCCATGCTGACATCCATTTTACTGTTTTCTAAATTCAAACTCCAACTCCAGTCGCTGTCGGCATCGTACACAGTAGATGACCAAATGTAACCACTATACTCTAAATTGCTGTAATCACCATAGTTGCTGCACCAACCGCCCATGAACATATTAAAATTACTGCTGCCATCTTTCTTTAACTCATTGAAAGCAGTGCCACTTTTAACACCTGCTTTATTCAAGAGTGTATCAAAATCATTTTTAGAAGGTAAACGCCAACCCGAAGGACATGCTGATACAGCAGTTTCATAGTTGTAAAGCCTGCCATATTTATCACAATTGCTGCTGTTGTTGTTGTAACACCAACTGCCGCTGTTTGTAGCATAGTTAAGGTTATCGGCCATCCATGTCTGTTCACCTATCTTTACTGTTTTGTAGGTTTTACCATCACGAGAATCTGTAAAACTATTCACAGGCTGCTTTATTTCATTTTGATTAATATTGTTTGTATTCTGAGATGAGCTTACTTTAATGCAACGAACAGAAAAAGCAGCACTAACGTCATCAGTGTAAATACTTGTGGTTTTTAAAATAGCAGACAAACTAAATAAATATGCATTTGCGTTAGCTTCCGTTGATGTCCACCAGAAACCATTGCTTTCGATGTAGCTGAAATCATCATAGTTTTTGCGAAGTCCCCCATAAAAGGCATTGAATCCATTACTTCCATCTTTCTTTAATGCATTGAAATCATTGGCTTTGCCTTCTCTGGCACTGTTTAAGAGGGCTTCAAAATCACTTTTAGAGGGTAATTGCCATCCTGATGGACAAATGTTTTTTGCTTTTTCCCAAGTATAAAGTCTGCCGTAAATATCACAGTTGCCAGGGATATTTTTATAACACCAACTGCTACTGCCTGTTTCATAGTTCAGATTTTCAGCCATCCAGGTCTGCCCCCCAATCTTTACAGTTTTGTAGGTTTTACCATCCCTGCTGTCGGTAAACTGGTTGGCAGAATTTATAATGATGATAAAACTTGCATTGCCTTCCTGGCTTACCATTATTTCGACAGGTGTTTCAAGATAATTACCAGATGGGGGTAAAGCAATTATTTTATGCGTACCGTAGCTGAGTGTAATGTTTAGGGGTGTATTCTGCTCAGTACCCCCATCAACCTTTATGCGAGCGCCCTCTGGCATTGTCTTTATAGTTATTTGCTGTCCCTGTGGAAGGGTTTCTTTGAGTTCAGTAGTCTGGCTTTCATTAATGCTTATCTCTTTTGTTACTGAACCATAACCTTCTTTTTTGATCTGAACAGTATAGTCTCCAACGAGCATGTTGCGTACAAAAATTGGGGTTTGGCCTTTGAGTATGCCATCCACGTACAAACCCGCATCAGTAGGTGTGCTTACAGCTGATAATGTGCCCGTTTTGGCTTGTGGTTCGAGGGTGTAACTTTCTTTTGTTCCTGTTAACACAGTAATTGTCTTCGAGGCATCGGTATAATTGTCTTTTTTTGCTTCAAGAAAATGGGTGCCACTTGCTAAGCGTTTATTGTTGAGGTTGCCTTTGCCTGCTTTTACTTTGTCAATATAAATGTCTGCTTCAGGGCTTGTTTGTATGCTTATTTCACCATAGAGAGGCTTTAGTTCTGCATTCAACTCACTGGTTTGACCGTCAGTAACTGTCATTTGCATAGATGTAGGCTCATACATTTCAAGCAACAACTCAATTTTGTGGGTGCCGCTGTTCACTTCCTTAATGGTGAAGGGCGTTTTTTTGTTGAGCTTTATGCCATCCAACATAATATCAGCGCCATTTTCGGGTGTGCTGCTTACCTTTATATCGCCAAAGCGGGGTTTAAGTGTTTTGTTGATAATAGGTGTGTTGCCGCTTACTACATTTATTTCTCCTTCTTCAGTATAGTATCTGTCGAGTTCAATCTTCCATGTATAGGTGCCTTCGAGAACGGGCGTATCAAAAGGTGTTTGTCCTTTGTACTGATTATCAATATATACTTTAGCTCCTTCGGGTACAGACCTTATTTTGACAAACTCGGGCTGTTTTTCTTTTTCCGGCATGAGGTTCTTTTCCTTATTGGTAATGCGCAGTTCGTAGGTGTTCAGGCTTTCTATAGGTGTGTCTTTAGGGAAGAAGTAATCAAAAGGGATAAAGCCATCTCTTTTTATTTGCAGTTTGGTGCTGCCGGGCGCCACATACACCCACCACTCGCCGGGTGCTTCCTTGCGGCTGCCACACACCATAGGGTTGGCATCAAAATTAGCATTGCTCAGATCTACGTCAGTTTTAATAATGATCAGTGCGCACTTGCGGTCGTTTACATCTATCATCACCTTTTCGCGGGCAGCAGTTACCTCTGGTCGGTGCTTGAAGGAGATGAGGACAAACTCGTCGGCATGCAGCTCAGACGTAAACAAAAACAAACCGAAGAAAAACAACAAATACCTGATGAATGACATGGAATGTAGTATTATTGAAAAAATTAAATGTATAAAAATAATAAAAAATTCATTTCATGTAAGAAAAATTCAAATTTAAAGAACTTTCCATCATCAAACCTTTCCATCATTCTGCCCTTTCCATCATTCTGACCTTTCCATGTCATCCTGACGATGGAAAGTCAGAATGTTTTTAAACTTTCCATCGTGGCGAAGTCACATGGAAAGGTTTAAAAACCATAGTTTAAAATTTAATCTTCTAGAGTGTCTTTTATCTTATCTTCATTGTCAGGATATGCTTTCAGGTGTGCATTTTCGAAATCTTCAATACTATCGAAATAGGCTGTTATATATTTTGAATTTTTCATTTTCATATCAAGGTATGAAGACCATGGATAATCAATGGCATGTTCTGTAAACCCATGTTTTACAGGGTTATTGTGAATGTATGTTATTAAATTCGCTAGATAATTATCATTTTTAACATGTTTTCTCTCAAAATTTTTTTCAAACAAGGAACTGACCCTGTGATGCTTTATATTGAACCATCGGGCATAGGCATTAAACAGATGTTTAAACTGGTTTACAGGGATGGGTTTCTTAGCATATCTAACATCGGGGTGGTCGGGAAAATATGTTTTCCATTTTAAATGCATGTCTTCCGATTGTGAATATTTGTTATCTAAAAAGCCTATTTCTGTTTCATCCTTAATATGTACTAGAAGATGAAAATGATTTTTCATGAGGCACCATGCAATTGTTTCTGCAATAGGATTAATATATACTTCATACAATTCTTGAAAATGCTTATAATCCTGTGCATCCACAAAAATATTATCCCAATTGTTTCCTCTGTTATAAATATGAAATATTTTATTATAAACAATGGGCACCTTCATTATTTGCTGAGCTTTTATAAACTAGTTCTTATCAAAACTGTCAAGTCCAATGATGCGACCTTCGGGGTCTTTTTCGGGTTGCCAGCTGCGTACCATAATTTTGGGCTTGAGTGAGTCTTTAAAGTCTATCAGCAAGAAGAGATAGCCGAAGTCGGAATAGTTTGTAGAGAAATAATTCTGTTCTATCTGAATGCCATACACAGGTGCATTTTTATCACGTTTCAGTACATCATTCCTGTCGAACTGAATATTTATAAACTCATTGTTTGCGAAATTTGATTTAAGGGCATCCATATATTCCTTTTTATTTTTTTTGATGTACTGATAATCAGTATTTTTCAGCTTTCCATATTCTACATCTATATTTTCGGCTTTCTGCAACTTCTTGCCAATGATGATCAGAGCGTCATTGTCGAAAATGGACTCTATGTAGTCGAGGCGTTTAAGGGCAAATGCGGTTTTGTAATTTTCCATAAAGTTGATGATGGTGTATTTGTGCTCTTCGGGCCATTGGCCCTTGCTAAAGATATCATTCACGGCATTTTCTGAAAGGCCGAAAGTCATATTATCTACTTTTTTGTCTTTAGTGAAAACGAAATTGATATTTTCGCTGAATTGCTTATTGTTGCCCTGAAACGAAAATTTCATAGGCACGCTGCGCACCATTATCTCGCCATTCACTTCGGTTACTTTTAAGTCGAGACCTATGCCCAATACAGTGGCTTTGCCGTATTTGACAATTTTTTCATACACGCTGTAACCTTCGCCTGTAAAAAAGTTCTTTACAATATCGTATTGTTTGTTTTTGATGGCATCGGTTATTTTCGAAACAATCTGAGCACACTCCTGATGTACTGATAATGCAGGGGCTTCGCTTAAAACTACCGGTGCAGACACGGTTGAAGTTTTAAGACTGAGTTCTGACATGGTTACTGGTGCTTTCTTGTTTTCTGCTGCCGGAGCAGGAGTGGCACTCTTTAGTGGCGTTTGTTTCAGGTTGGACTTGACACGTGGCACTGAGATGTTCTCGAGTATTTTCTTCAGCTCATAATCGGCTTGCTTCATATACTGCAATTCGGGTATCCACTTGATATTGTCGGGCAATGTTTGCTCTTCGCCATAAAATTCAATAGCGGTTTTGCCGTTAATAGTTCCAATAATTTCGGAATATGATGCCCCTGTGTAGTAAGTAAAGTCGAAATTCTGCACGGCTTTGCCATTGCTGCGGACTTCCAATTGTACAGTTTTTTTCTTTTCGCGGATGTTATAATCTTGTCCTGTCACTTCCATGCTGATGCCCGATACCAGGCGGTCGAGTCTGTCGGTTAGGCTGTTGAAGAGTGTTTCGGAAGTACCTACTTGAAATGTATGTTTAAGGCTGTTGTATTCGGGATGTGTGCATAGGTAGGCATAAGCCCAGTAATAATAGCGGAGGGCATCGGCGAGACGCAGCTCTTTCTCTGCTGTAAGTGCTTTGTTGCAGAATTCTATAATGCGTTCGGCCCTGTCGTTGAAAAGTTTGTCCATCTGGTTTCTTGTCATAAAGCGGGCTATGACGTATTTGCCAGGTTCATCGCTGATGACTTTCTCTTCCGAAACAGCCAGCGCCCTGTTAGAATAAGTGCTGATGATGGCTTTGCTGAGTTCTTTGATATCTTCATCATCGCTGCTTTTAAGCCCGTAGAATTTGGCTTCGAGTGAGGAGGATATATTGCTGAGCATGGCTTCCATAGCTTTATTGCGTGCGTTTTCTATGCTGTTGCCACGCCCTTCGCCGTAATAGTTGCCCCCGGTCTTTACACCGGCATAAAGATCGCTTTCGGTAAGTACTGCTTCGTAAGTACCTTCAAACTGCTGCTTGCGGATGACATCCCCTTCGTTTTTGTGGTTGGTCTTGCAGGCAATGTTGCGCAGTTGCAGTTTCTTTTTGCCATTGGCGTCAATAATGTTGTAGTAGCCCTCTATGCAGTAATCGGGGTTTATTTTTTTATAATAGGCTTTGTAGTAATCGTTTTCATCGCCTTCAATGCGTTTGGTGCTGCTTAGTATCTTGTTGGCTTCATCTGTTTTAAACTCCGAGGGTTGCATAATGTAAAAATCACTGCCCAAAACGCGCTGCAATTCACCTGTAAATTCCCTGCATATACGCCCGCTCATATCGTCGAGCAGCAGGTTGTTGTTGTAAAAAGGCATGACAAGTATTTTGATGCCTTTTTTTTCATTGATAAAAAACTTCTTCAAGCTCTGAGCGTTTTTCTCAGCCATGTTCTTTACTGCTGTTGTTACACCACTTTGCTGGGCTGTAACAGTGAGAACAAATAAAATAAGATAAAAAGATAAAAACAGACGTTTCATATTATTTTTTTTTACAAATATGCAATAAATTTTAGTTTGAATTAAAAAAAATAATTATAATAAAATCATATTTGCCACATATATACCTGGTCGATTGACTGGTTCATTAGGATATTAAAAAAAAATTCAAAAAGAATAAGCCATATGTAAATTTAAAATTCAATCTTACTGATTAAAATTCCCTGAATATAGCTTACACCTTCCGATTCAGCATTAAGATTTGTATTTACTACATACGAACCTATAGTTTTTTCGATAGTATTAAAAGCTATAAGATTTCTTAAGTATATGGGGATTATTATATTTTTAAATTTGACTTCAACTGAAATTTTTCCTTTCATTGTGTCAAGTATAAAATCTACTTCAGAGCCATCAAGAGTTCTGTAAAAAAATATCTTGTCCGATTTTTTAATCTTTCTCAATATTTCAAGAAAAACATAATTTTCGAATAATGCACCATTATCAATGCGATAATCAATGATGTTATAGTCGTTAATAATGCAATTTCTCAAACCCAAATCCAAAAAGTAAACTTTTTTCATTTTAGTAACGACTTTTCTTGAGTTTGTATGAAAGGGATCAAGCATTCTTATAATATACATTTGTTCAAGAATGCTCAAATAAGCTTCTGTTTTCTTGTAGGACAAAGCTGTTTCTACCGATAGTTTGTTGACATTAACAATGCCTCCTGCTTGGGCAGCCAATAACCTGAGTAGTTTATTAAATCCCACAAAATCTTCATTTCTGACAAATTGTCTCACATCCTTAAGAAGATAAGTTTTGTAAATATCATCAAGCAAATCAACTTTATTTTCATTATCCTTTTCGAGTGCTACACGAGGCATACCTCCATATATTAGGTAATCATTAAACAACAAGTTACACTTTTTGTCTATAAGCAGATTGTTTGTGCTTTTATCATATTTCTGAAATAATTGCCAAAGTGCATTATCAGTAAACATCAGATATTCCTCAAAACCTAAGGGTAACACTTCTATTGTTCTGACACGCCCAGCCAGCGATTCTTCTACTTTTTGCAGTATGTCAATACTGGAGCTTCCCGAGCAAATGATTTTTAAGTCAGCATTATGGTCAACCAGCAATTTTAGGAGTGTTGAAATATTATTGATATACTGAAACTCGTCAATAAGTAGATAGCCATCAAGCTTTTCATTAAGATGTATCTCGAGATATTTTTCTATAATTGCTTTTTGCTGAAAAAGTACTGCTACTTCAGGGTCTTGTCCATCAAGATACAGCAACTGTTTTTTCAAAGGCAGGTTTTTCATTAAAGTTGTTTTTCCAACCTGTCTGGAACCTGTTAGTATTACGATAGGCACAGACTGTACAGCCTTGCAAATTTTGTCAATATATGATTTTCTTAGATAATACATAGCCTAAAAATTTTCCAAATATACAAAAATTCGGCAATATATTTTATTTTTTGGAAAAATATTTGGCTTATTCTTTTGAGTATCGTTTTAAATTTGCTTTTGGCTACGGTGGCTTCGAGGGCCTCAGCCACCGAAATGTGAACCTCAGCCACCGAAAACTCGCGGGGACTTCGAGTGCAGTTCGATAAACTCACTGTATCACCTAAGTTCCTGAAGAGATACGGTGGCTTCGAGGGCCTCAGCCACCGAAATAAGAGCCTCAGCCACCGAAGAGCCTCGGGGACTGAGGTTCTCGAAGTCCCCACAACGAAAGCCTCAATTCCCGAACATACGCGGTGGCTGAGGTACTCGAAGCCACCGTAGAACTGCACTCGATGTCCCCATTGCTAAGCAACTACCCGCTCGGCAAACCGGCCGGTTATTGAAAAAACCACCCCGGCTTTCGGTTCAGCTATCAGGTATGACCTACTAACAGGGGTGGAAATGGGTGATATTTGTCCTGCTCTCAGAATTGTAAAGGTGGCAGGAGCAGGACAGCCATTTGGATGTTGGGTGGTCTGTTTTGTCATTCGTGAATAACAAAAATCTGCCTAATAACATATTGATGAGCCGGAACCCTATGTTGTTGTTGCGGTTGTCGGGCGTGTTGTTGTTGCGGTTGCTGCAACGCACGTTCTGCGGTTTGTTGTTCCAACTGCCGCCGCGCAACACACGGTTCGAAGCACTTTACAATGGCTGCCCTGTAAACATTTGCTTTCGCAAATGGTAACTGTCAAAGAACTTCAGATGTGCTGTAATGCTGTTTAGTGAATCACAATATTGCTTCTCACATATTTTCTGTTTTTCATATTGATATTTTCTTTCTCTTAGCCTTTTTTTGACACGTTTTAAATTGGTATTTCCAATGCGTAATAACGATGGATAAATGCGCGCACCCAGAAAAGTAAGGCCAGTTGTTTTATTATTTATACATACAGATGAAGGCTTAATGGTCAAAACAAGGTTTCCTTTTAAATAGTTGTCAATTTGTTGTTTGAGTGCTTTGAGTTTTGCTTTATCATTATCAAACAATACAAAATCATCCATATAACGTAAGTATGCATTGGGTTTATATATTTCAAGCACATGGTGGTCGAAAGTGCATAAATATACATTAGCTAAAAACTGACTGGTGAGATTACCAATAGGTAAGCCTACACCATTATAGCCACCGTTGTCGATTATTCTGTATATTACAGACAAAAACTGTTCGTCTTTAATTTTTCTTTCGATTTGAGATTTTAAAATGCCATGATTAATTGAGTCGAAATACTTTGAAATATCCATTTTTAGAAACCATGTATTACTTTTCAGAAATTTTTGTGCTTGCCCTATAGCTTTATGAGTGCCTTTGTTTTTTTGGGTAGCGTAAGAATGAAAGATAAAGTAAGGCTCAAAAAGGGGCTCTATAACATTAATTATAGCGTGATGTACAACCCTGTCGCGAAAGGGCGCTACTGAAATGGTGCGCTCCTTGGGGTCGTAAATTTTAAAACAGCGGTATGGTGCAGGCATGTAAGTATTCTCTCTGAGTTCCCTCTGCAAACCGAAAAGCTCCTTCTCAATAAAATATGAAAACTTCATCACTTCATCAGTTTTACCGCAGCCTTTACGTGCTTTTTTATAGGCTGAATAGAGGTTATCAAAAGATGTAAAAGCATCAAACAAATACCCTGCGCGTTTCACTTTTTGCCCTCCGCTTTAAGCCATCCGCCGAGCATGCTGCCAAAAGCCTGCAACTCGGCAGAAATATGCTCGTATTGTTTGATGTTATAATAATGACGGCGCAGACATAAGCGGTTGAAAATACGTATTTTTTCAATATATATGTTTACCTGCACCAATATATGAGTACGGTTTTTTGTATATATGGCTTCAACTAATTTTTCAGTTACGTCAAGCACAATATTGATGAGCCTTGTACCAATAGTAAAACGGGTACTTTTAGGGAATTTCTCTACGCTGTCGAGCATCCAGTTCTGAATGTCTTGCCATTTTTCGATTATTGGATATTGTTCTGCTCCCAATTTAGTTGAAAGTTTGAAAGTTTGAAAGTTGAAAGTAAAGATCTGTGCTACGACATGATTTATGTTTATTAAAAAACCTTATTACATTAGTAGTGTTAAGTTAAATGTATTTTGTCATATTGAGCGAAGCGAAATATCTCATTTACAGAAATATAGATTCTTCACTGCGTTCAGAATGACACTTAACATAACAGTAGTTAATAAATTATATAAATATATGACCTTATTAGCTTATTTCCCATTTTACTGTTTTTTGATAAAATCAGAACGAGATGAGTATATAAGTTGTTGTATAATATTTTCATAAAAATAAGGTAATAAGGTTGATTCGCGTTTTAAATTATTTTTTTAATTTCTTTTGTTAAATGATACCCTTTTTTAAGTTGGCTTATGGGTTTGGCGTTCGTAGAAGGCAGTAAGCATATCGAGTATTTCTTTGCCGTATTTTTGTGTTTTTTTGTTGCCGAAGCCTTTAATTTGCCTAAGACCTTCGAGGGTTCGCGGTGCCTTATGCACCAGTGCAGTCAGTTCGCTGTTGTTGGCAACTATAAAAATGGGCACGCCTTCTTTTTCGGCTTTTTCTTTGCGCCAGGTTTGCAGGTGCTCGTACATCAGGCGCTCCGGTTCCGAAAAAACAGGCAGTTTATTGGTTTTGTCAAAAACCTCCTCATATTCTACAAACACTGTCCAATAGGGCTTTGCACCAGTTGTAAAAAAGTGCGATTGCTGCGACAATACCTTTTTATTGGATAGAAAATCCTGCATATCCTTATCTTCAAAAAAACCTGTTTCGTTATTAAACGGTATGGTTAACACTTTGTACTTCATATATGCAGTGTTTTATTTCCCTATATATGCTTATTGCTATTATTACATAAAGTAATAATGCAAAAATAAAAAAATAAAAGGTAAAAATGTAAAAAAACAAAAAATTAACTTAATCCATCCTGATGAGCCGGAACCCTATGCTGCAGTCGCGGTTGCCGGGCGAGAGGCTGTTGCGGCTGCTGCAACGCACGTCCTGCGGAGTGTCGTCCCAACTGCCGCCGCGCAACACACGGTGCGAAGCACTTGTTTTGTTTTCGGGGTTGTTTGATGGCGATTTTTTATAATACTCACCATCGTACCAATCGCTGCACCACTCCCATACATTACCTGTCATGTCGGCAAGCCCTATATCGTTTACGCCAAAACTATTAACGGGTGCCGTATAAACATAACCATCGGTATAGCCGCTCCATACAGTCCAACTGCTAAATTTACTTTTGGCGGTTTCATCGCCTATATTGCCTCCCTTGCTTTTGGTGGGATTGCCATTGCCCCATGCGTATTTATAATCTTTACCTTTACTCCGTGCTGCATACTCCCACTGGGCTTCGGTAGGCAGGCGGTAAGTTTTGCCTGTCTTACTGCTTACCCAGTCGCAAAAAGCTTTGGCGCCATACCAACTCACATATATAACAGGATAATTATCGTACCCGCTTTGTACATAAAAGCTGCTCCCGCTTTTGCTTATGCGGCATTTTTCACCTTCCCAGCTTCCGCTCAAATTAATCCATTCTGCGCCTCCTTCGGTTTGGTTGCCCTTTTCGTTAAGAAACGCACAGTATTGGGCATTTGTAATCTCGGTTTTTCCCATATAAAAATCACTTAAAGTAACGCTGTGGCGTGGTTTTTCATTGTTGCCGCAATCGCTGTCGCCATCGGGTGTGCAGCCCATGGTAAAGGTACCGCCTTGCACATACACCATTTCCATACCGGCGGCTGATCCTGTCGAAGCCTCGGTGTAGTTTTTACTGTCGGGTTTAAGGTTTATGGTAAATGTGGTTTTCCCACCCTGCATAATACTTATACTTTCGGTAGTTTCAAGGTAGCCCTGTGTTGTTGGTACTGCAACAATGGTATGACTGCCATAACTGAGTGTGCCGGTGTAGGGCGTATTTTGTTCTACACCGCCATCTATCTTAATGCGGGCACCGCCTGGGTTGGTGTTTATGGTTACCTGCTCGCCTTGGGGCAGGGTTTCGTTAAGCTCGGTGGTTTGGCTCTCTTTAATGCTTACTTCTTTTGTTATGGTGCCATAGCTGTCTTTCTTTATTTGTATAGAATAATCACCAATAAGCAGGTTGCGCACAAACAGGGGTGTTTGGCCTTTAAGCACGCCATCCACATACAGAGCGGCATCCATAGGAGTGGTGCTTACAGAGAGGATGCCTGTTTTGGGCTTGGGTTCAAGGGTGTAGCTTTCTTTGGCGCCTGTTTGCACCACTATGGTTTTGCTGGCATCGCTGTGCTTGTCTTTTTTGGCTTCGAGCAGGTGGGTGCCGCTTACCAAGCGCTGGCTGTTCAGACTGCCATTGCCGGCTTTTACTTTGTCTATGTAAATATCGGCTGTGGGGTTGGTGGTGATGCTTATTTCACCAAAAACGGGTTTCAGCTTTACAGTAATGCTGGCTGTTTGTCCATCTATAACGATAAAACTTTCTGTAGCCGGCTCGTACATGTCCTTCACCACTTCCACCTTATGGGTGCCGCTGCTGAGTTTGGGCAGGGTGTAGGGGGTGCTCTGGTTTAAACTCACACCATCAAGGGTAATGGTAGCACCCGTCTCAGGCTCACTGGTAATTGTAATGTTGCCAAAGCGGGGTTTCATGTCGAGGTTGAGTATTGTGGGCTTACCATCGCTTACTGTAAAACTTTGGGTGGCATCGTAGTAATTAGCTTTACGTAAGCTCAGTTTGTATGTGCCGCTGGGGTACTGCTCATCAGAAAAAGGGGTGGTTTTGCCTGTTTCAATATCGTTTATAATCACTGTGGCGCCGCTCTCGGGCTTGCTCTCTATAGTTAGCTTGCCAAATTTAGGTCGCAGTGTTTTGTTTACTTCGGGTGGGGAGCCTATAGTAACTGTAAAACTCCCTTCTTCGTTGTAGTATTTGTCTTTTTCAATTTTCCAGCTATAGTCGCCTTCGAGTACAGCAGCATTGAAGGGGGTAAGCCCTTTGTATTCATTGTTAAGGTAAACCTTGGCACCGGCAGGTTCGCTTTTAATCTTTACAAACTCAGGCTGTTTCTCCTTTTCGGGCATGAGGTTTTTCTCTTTGTTGGTAATGCGCAACTCGTAGGTGTTCAGACTTTCTATGGGCGTGTCTTTAGGGAAAAAGTAATCAAAAGGTATAAAGCCATCTCTTTTTATTTGCAGTTTTGTGCTGCCCGGAGCCACATACACCCACCACTCGCCAGGGGCTTCCTTGCGGCTGCCACACACCATAGGGTTGGCATCGAAGAGGGCATTGCTGAGGTCCACATCGGTTTTAATGATTATAAGGGCGCACTTGCGGTCATTAACATCCGTCATCACCTTTTCACGGGCTGCTGTCACCTCGGGGCGGTGCTTGAAAGAAATAAAGATGAACTCATCGGCCCTTGCTTGTCCTCCCACAAAGCAAAGCAGGCATGTGAGTAAAATGTTGTACAACAACTTTAACTTCATATTTATTAATGCGTTTTTAGATTATTTGGTTTGTAAAAATAACAATTATTCAGATAAAAGGTAGTTTTTTTGTAATTATTTGTATTGGATTATTGTGTGCGGTGGCTTCGAGAACCTCAGCCACCGAGAAGAACCTCAGCCACGGAACATACGCGGTGGCTGAGGCCCTCGAAGCCACCGTAACGAAGTCCTCGAAGCCACCGTAACTTCTATTCATAAAAAAAACACTACTTTTGCAAATAAAAAAGCATGATAGGTTATATGTATATTCTCGAATGTGCTGATGGTTCATTTTACACCGGAAGCACCAATAACCTTGAACTCAGGCTTGAACAACATCAAAAGGGCGAAGGAGCTAATCATACCAAAAAACGTTTGCCTGTTCGATTAATCTATTTTGAAGTGTTTCAGCGTATTGATGAAGCCTTTTACAGAGAAAAACAGGTGCAGGGATGGCGCAGGGAAAAGAAAGAAGCTTTGATAAACAATTTTCAGGAAAAATTACCTGAACTATCATTAGCATACAGAGATATTGTGCAACGGTGGCTTCGAGAGCAGTTCGATAAACTCACTGTATCACCTCAGCCACCGAAATAAGAGCCTCAGCCAGCGGCACCCACGGGGACTGAGGTCCTCGAAGTCCCCGAATATAAACGGTGGCTGAGGCCCTCGAAGCCACCGCAACGAACCACTCGAAGCCACCTACCATCAATCCCTCACGCATCTCACACTGAATCCGCTCTCAACAGCATAGCTGGAGCGTCCGACAACTGAAAGACTGTAGTTGAGGGCATGAACCCATGCGAAAAATAGTGGTTCTGTGGAAGTCCAGAAATAGGCGCTTTGACCAAAATCTTCAAATACACCATTCCATGTGTCTCCTCCGGGCAAACCTGAGAAACCAGTCTTGTTTGTTGCCCCGGCATTTGGGCTCCACCAGTATGTGGTACACGTTTCTTTGAGGTTGCCTCCCTCGTCTGTTCCCAGCAGGCTAATTGTGGACATGTCGTAAGGGAAAGCGCCGGGGTTGCTGCCGGCATTTCTTTCTAAAGTGGTCCATTCATAATGTGAGGGTATATGCCAGCCATCGGGGCACAGGCCCTTCACAGGGACTGCACATCTGTCGTTAGGGGGTGCACCTGTGCCATTGCATTGGGCTGCGCCCTGCATGAGGTTTGCAAATTCGTACAAGCCTCCCATAGGACAGGTAGGGTCTGCCTGCCCGTTTACATCCATGCAAAACTTTGTGCCCCATACCTGTGGTGTTGTGATAGCAGCATAAGTGCCCGAATTAAGATTCTCTGCCATCCACCACTGGTTTCCAATCTCTACAACAGCATAACTGTTGCCGTCAGCATCAGTGCAGGGGATAAAATTAAAGTTCAAAGCCTGACTATTGTCGGGAACAAGCATCACTACAGTGCGGTAATTACCCGATTTACCTGTCAGTTTGAGTAGGTCACCTGCTGTGTATTGCATGTCTATTAGTGATTTGTCGCTGCTTGTCCCTTTAAAAGTTCTGCCCTTATTAAAATTTTCTTCCTGATTGTTATGATTAATTGCCTCTGTATATCTTATTCCCGGACTGCTAAAACCCTGATTGACGCTGATTATTTTAGCATTGTAATGAAAAGTTTGAGATACAGCTTCTAATGTGTAAATGCCGCTGCTTAAGCCGCTTATACTGTAGGTATGATGCCCTTTGCTTAACAATTCAACGATTTGAAATATACTTTTTCCACACATATCATAAAGTACTATGGTTACTTCACCATCGACTGTTGCTTCAAAATCTGCCGTAAAAGTTCTAGCCGATGGGTTGGGATAGAGGCTTATGGCTTCGGTTTTATTTGTTTGCTCGTCAATTCCTAAAATGCCTGCAAGATGCAAAACATCGCTGCCACTCATATTCAAAGAGGTGCATTGTGTCAGGTTTTCCACCTTCACAGAGTCAACATCTGCAGCCGCACCTGTCCCTGTAAAATTGATTTGATAATCCTGCGCATGGAGTGTGAGAATTATTGATGTGGTAAAAATAATAACAAGGAATACAGTTTTCATTTGACATTTTTAATGCAATATTAATAAAATTATTGATTTTCAATAGCTTTTGTATAATTATTTGATTTGCCACAGATTCACAGATTTATATTTTTAAATTAAATTAGCACTGATTATTATTATAAGCCACAGACTTGCCTGCAGCAAGCAGGTTCACAGAATGTTAATTAGTATAATTTCCACAGATTCTTAAATTCGCCATGACGCATTTAAATCTGTGAATTAAGTGAAGGAAAACCCGTGGCTTAACACTATGGAATCACAAAGTCAATCTCAGTATTAACGCTTGCATCCTGTTTCTCTAAAACTGTGAATGAATTGGTGAAGTTCGAGTTCATGTAATCGCCGCTCAGATATTGGTTGTCGTGGTTCTTGTCTATGAAAGCATAAACATAATATAAGCCCGGATGTGTGTTTTTTACCTGGTATGTGGTAGTGGAGGCTGAAATAAGCACATATTTAGAAATGTATTTCAAGTTGTCGGCATTGTAAATAATACCATTAAAGAGAGGCTGGGTGGTAAACAACAGAAAAATTCTGTCAGTGGTATCGGTTGTCAAAGTGGTGTCGATAGAAATATGAACTGTTGCACTGCCCACATATGGCTGGGCATCGGAGGCATAAGGGTCATTTTCGAAAGTAAAAAATATACTTTCTGTCATGTTGGAAAATGCTCCGGTAAAATCTCTTGTCATCTCTTCCTGAGGGTAATTGAAATGGGCAACAGCATCTGTTATATTGCTGTGGCTTCCCGATATTGCCGTCCAAGTAGTATGTGCTTGCAATGGCATGACTGAATTAAACTTATTGGTGTAAACCTTCATGGTCATAGAGTCATTTTTGAATATAAACTCTGTATAAGCCCTTTTGGTGCCCCTTACAAAATCGCTGAAACGGTAAAATCCGGTCTGAGTTGAAACCGAGTCCATCACTTCGTAAGTGATACAGCATGAGTTGTTGAAGCAACCCTCAGTACGCATGGCTACTTTCAACTGTCCATCGTATTTTACGATGAAAAAACTAAGGTTGTTTACTGTATTGGTGTCGAGGAGGGAGAACTGGGAAATTTGTGTAGCAGAAACAGGACGGAAGTCAACATACCAGTTGTCGAAACTGCCTGCCGGTGTAGTGGATGTAACAGGTCCATGCCACAGACCAGGAATTTTGTTGAGAAATTCAAAACCATAAACTTCTACACATAGAGGCTTTTCTCTTTTACAACTGAATATAAATAATACTGTACATAGAAATGCAGTTATAACACTGTTCAATACAAAGAAACCTTTTTTTGTTTTCATGTGTAAATAATTTGTTTTTTAATGGTCACATGGAATTGACTCCATATTAATTTGTTTATTATTTGTGTCGTCGAACTTCGTTTCGCCATGTGCAATTTTTTCATCATTGTAGGTGTTTTTGCAATCATGGCTATTTCATCTGTAAAAAAATTAGTTTGTAAAATTCTGATTTACAAAGTTATATTTTATTAATTATAAAACGACACAAAATAATAAGACTCACAGTATCCACCAATCTGACTACCATATACCCCTATACCCTTATCCCTTCTTTTCTCTCGCAAAGACGCAAAGAACGCAAAGCAATTCAGTGAACACCATCATCACAT
>Ga0172368_10000692_pt1 | contig 47980 bp, 34 predicted proteins | sample Lak11m_FD_114540 | JGI IMG/M metagenome (GOLD analysis project Ga0172368, IMG submission 114540) | Freshwater microbial communities from Kabuno Bay, South-Kivu, Congo - kab_022012_11m | ecosystem: Environmental > Aquatic > Freshwater > Lake | place: Democratic Republic of the Congo: South-Kivu... | reverse complement strand
GTTGTTGTTTGAAATACTTGGTTAAAATACTAAACATTAGTCTATTAACCCAACTCTTATGCTGCTTTTTTATTAACAATTTTTGTTCATAACTCTCGCTTTTATAATGTGCGAAACTTTAGTAAAGAAGTTAAAAGTAGTTTTTGTTACTAATAATGGAAAATAATAAGAAAGTGTTCGAAAGTAGGTATTAAAATATTTATTTAAAAATCGGAAAAATTTTAAAAAGATGTGGATGAATATATACCAATTTTTTTTCATTTGAGTTCGGCGTTTTCGAAAGTAAAAATAATAAAAATAATTTTATCAAATGCAAAATAAAAAAAACACATAGCTGATATTATTCAGCTAATTGCTTTAACCATTCTGCTAATGGAAGTCATCTTGTCTGCTGCCGGTTGCCAAGTGGTGCAAAATATGTTTTAAGTAAATAGTTTATCCTTTATCCTGAAAGTCTTTCTTATCCTATCTTAAACAATTCCGACTTTAAACGGGGTATTCTTCTTGCTTCTACTTTTGCCTGTTTGATGTGGCCGTAATTGGTAGCGAGGTAGATGCCGATACCATACAAATTTCCATTTAACCGCCTTAGTACGGAGGATATGCTGTAAAATTTAAGCCGGGCTTTGATCTTGCCAAGCTGAAGCTCGAATGGAGTCATATTCGGCGGCCTGAATACCACAGTATTGTGGTCGTAATATTTCCAGTCACTGGTCAGCAACCGGTTTTCCCTTTTTAAATCCTCGTAGGTTTTCGTTCCCGGATATGGAGTAAGGATGTTAAATGAAACGGTGCTCACTTTGTTTTTGATCAGAAAATTTACTGTTTCTTCAAACACTTCTTTGGTATCGTTGTCGAATCCAAACACCATAGAGGCATGGATGAGGATGCCCATCTTCTTGATTTTCTTTAAAGCAGCCTCCAGCATTCCGATGTCTTTGATTGCCTTGTGCATCAGTTTTAGCTGGGTTTCCGATACGCTTTCCAACCCGAAGAAAAGGGCTTTACACCCGCTTTTGGCCGCAAGGTCCATCAGTTCCTGGTCTTTTACAAGCAGGGAAACCGAAGCCTGTCCAACCCATTTGATCTTTAAGGGAATGAGGGCCGTGAAGAGTTCTTTTGCATATCGTGGATGGCCGATGATATTATCATCGAGAAACATAAAGTTTTTTGAACCGGATGCCTGAATATCGCGCACGACATTTTCAATGGGTATGTGACGAATCTTTTTCCCGAAAAGATTTGAAACGCAGCAAAAGTCACAACTGTAAGGGCAACCGCGGGTAGTCATGATAGGGATGAGTTTGAAAAGCCTTTTTTTGAGTATCCTTTTGAAATCTTTTGGAACATATTTCCCCAGATCGGGCTCGGGGTTGTGATAGGTTTTTTGAAGCGTATTGCTACAGAAGTCATTCAATACCGTTTCCCAAACGCCTTCGGCTTCACCGATCACCACACTGTCGGAATATTGAAGAGCCTCATCCGGCAAAATAGTGGGATGCACGCCTCCCAGCACTACCGTTTTTCCTCTCTTCCTGAATTCTGTTGAAAGCTCATAAGCCCTCGTTGAATTCGCGGTCATACAGCTTATGCCTACAAGGTCACAATCCTCATCAAGGTTTATTGATTCAACCTCTTCTTCAATAATTTTCACATTATGTCCGGGAGGTGTCAGTCCCTGTAAAATATATAATGCAAGCTGAGGCATCATAAGCCCTTTGTTGGTTCTTTTAAGAGAATCTGCAGCAGGAGAGATAAGGAGAATTTTCATTGTTAATAAGTTGAAACCGGAAAAAAGATCATTAGTATCTTATAGTGTGTCAAGTTTATCTTCTCGAAATAATTTTATAGGTAAAAGATTGGTGGGAATTTACATCGTGGATAAAATAGCCACTAAGCAATTATCTGAGGCAAAAGTATAAAAAATTATAAAATATAAGCAACATTTTAAAATCACACAATCGTTAAAAAACCATAAACACCGGATCTCCGATAATATTTCAGTTAATTTTGGAAAATGGAATGATGTCAACATCGTTATACCGCCTTAAAAAAGGTTATTATTATGTACAGACTGATCTGTTTTCTGTTTCCGGTTTTTATTCATATAATTGCTGGGAGGGCTTGTAACGGCCAGCATTTCGGTGATTATTTGCAGTTCGGAAAAAATGAGCTTGAAAAGGAAAACTATAACGAAGCCATTAAATATTTCAACAATTCGATACAGCAAAGGCCGGCCAATTTTGAAGGATATTTTTTGAGGGGGATTGCAAAATACAGCCTCGATGATTATTCCGGCGCTGAGCTTGATTTTACTGCAGCCAGCAAATTCGATCCGTACAACTCTGAAATATATCACTACCGGGCGATTGCACGAAGCGAGCAGTATAATTTCGGCGGGGCGTTTGAAGACTTCAATAAAGCCATTGAGATTGATCCGAAGAATTCATACTTTTATTTGAACCGGGCCAGGAATTATTTATTTCTGCAGAAGTATGACTCTGTCGTTTCCGATTGCAACCGCGCCCTCGAATTAAAATACAGGAAACCGAACCTATATCTGATGCTTGGAATGGCGAAAGCCGGGATTGAAAAGTATGAAGAGGCGCTTGCTGATTTGAATATTGCTATTCAGTTGGATTCTCTTAATCCGGTTTCCTGGATTCAAAGAGGCTCGGTTTACATGGATATGCATCTATACGATACCGCCATCGCCGATTTTAATCAGGCTCTGTTATTGGATATCAATAACATTGATGCCATTTTCAGCAGGGCGCTTGCACGGATGGAGACCGCCGATACAAATGGCGCACTTTCCGATATTGAGAAAGTAATCGGGTTGTCACCCTATAATTCCTATGCCTATTACAACCGTGCTATCATCAACATCGGGCTTGGTGATGAGAAAAGCGCAATCACCGACCTGACGACAGTTTTGAGTTTGAATCCTGAAAATATTGCAGTGTATCTTTACCGTGGAAGACTAAAGAGCTCGACAGAGGATTTCGATGGAGCGATAAGTGATTTTGATAAAGCCCTTTCTATTTATCCTGAATTTGCTGATGCTTATTATGAGAGGTCGGAAGTCAAAAAAAGGATGCGTGATTATAGGGGAGCGGAAGAAGACCTGAAAATGGCTTATTCCATCAATAAATTCAGTTTCAGCGATCAGGACAGCCTGAAGCTTGACCAGGAAATGTACCTGAAAAGATTACTTGCCTTTAATGAGGAATTTTATCACAAGGTAAGTGCAGAACATAAAATCCAGGACAAGGTTATCAGGATTGAGCTCAAACAGATATTTTCAACCGTCATTTTTTCGGACGATCTTGATTCCATCAGAATGTATGATACTTATAATAAAGATCATTATCCCGACCGGATTCTTGCCATGCAGAACACCGAATCAGGTATAGATCAGCAGCAGGCGAATAATCAATTGCAATTGCTTAATGAAAAAATCACTTCAGAACCTGACGATCCCCTGCACTATTTTGACCGCGGAGAATTGTATGCAGAATTACAAAATTACAAGCTTGCCATTGAAAATTATTCTATGGCGATCAATTCCGACAGGAACTTTATTCTCGCCTGGTTCGGAAGAGCCAATATCCGATACAAACTTTCTGCACTTCTTGATCGGGCGAACAGCGGTCAATATGAACCCGGCCCGGGTTTTTTACAACCCGATAAAAAAAATGATTATGATACCACCTTTCCTGACAAAGCATACAGGCAGGCATTAAACGATTATAACAAAGTTATCAGCCTCGATCCGGGATTTTACTTTGCATGGTACAACCGGGGCTATATAAAATGTATGATGGGTGACTACTGGGGAGCGGTCAGTGATCTGACCAGAGCCATCGAACTGGAACCCGGTTTTTCAGAAGCCATTTATAACAAAGGATTGATATTGATTTTCCTGAACCTGAAAACGGTTGGTTGTGCCGATATGAGCAAGGCCGGTGAACTGGGAATTCAGGATGCTTACCATGTGATGAAAAGGTATTGTAATAAATAGCAGAATTTTGAATGGAATTGAATATTTCGATATTTCAATCGGTGTACTACGGTTTCCTTTTTATAAATAAAAATCCGTTCTTCTCTCCGATAATATCAACAGTTGGTACACCTGACCAGTATTCTTTCAGATGCGATTTTGCGATGATGTAAACGTCTTTATCCACGGGTTCCCATGTCAGCCAACCGATATCGTCACTTTTTGCATGAACCGGAGGAATTCGTCTTGAATAAAATGCAGGTATGTAGCTTTTAAATCCGCTGGTTTTTACGTAACAATCTTTTCCCTCAAGGCTTTTGCAAAACTCAACGCTGGCATTCTGAGAATACATTTCAATCCTGCCAGTATAAAATATCAGTCCGGTCATCACTACCACTGCATTCCCTATGAATAATGCCATCATGGCTTTAAAAATCTTTTGTTTCTTTATCAGAATAAAAAACAGGATGGCAACAGCCATTAAAATTAATCCGGGCAGAATTTCCCGGCCCGTCCAGTTTACTTCGGCATTCAGGCTAGCAAGGCCGTCAGGGTTATTCCTAAAAAATGGTTTTATGAGATCAATATTTCTACCGATATATGGACCAGTAATGGCGATGATGATAAAAACGGATACGATAGAAATCAATCCGGCCTTAAGCCAATTATTTAACGAGATTTTCCTGTCAATTATGTTTGAAATCACGAGTGAGGCCAGAAACGTCACAGGGAAATAGGCCAGGGAAGAATAGTGAACAATTTTCGACTGGACTATTGAGAACAGAACAAGCACGACCCAAAATAAAATGATCATCCATTTTCTGAAATCCTTCAGGACAACATTTGCCAAATTCATTTTATAAAATCCCCTGATGGCAAAAACGGAAGCCGGAAAGCATCCCAGGAGCAATACAATTGCATGAAATCCCGGAAATCCGTTATGTCCTGCATCGGGAGTTGCGAACAACCTGATCTGGTAATTAATAAATTCTTTCATGAAAGCCGGCCCATGAAAGCAGGTTTCAAGTCCAAGCCAGGAGAACATGACCGCAAAAGTAATGAGTGAGAACCAAAGAAATTTCGGAAAGCTTATAAAAAACCTGAACCTTTGTGTGGCCCAATATGTACCAGTAGTCAGGATAATGATAAGGTAAGCGACAGGACCTTTTGTCAATAAAGCCAATCCGGCAAATAATCCTGAAATTGCAATATAAAAGCCATGGCGCCACTTTAATTCTTCATGACCGGTATTATCCTTTTTCCATTTAAATTTCAGGAAAAAAAATATGCTGAGAAAAATAATCAGGTTGAACAAAGGATCAATGATACCTGACTTAAAATATAAAAGAGGAAGGATACTGCCTAAATATACAATTGCCCAGATCATTCCGAACCATGAATTGAACAACCTGGATCCAATCCGGTATAGGACGAGTAAAGTAATGATACCGATAATGGTATTCGGAAACCTTGCTGCAAATTCATTGATCCCAAAAGCTTTCATGGATACTATCTGAAGCCAGAAAAATAAAGGTGGTTTCTCATAAAAGGGAGTATATCCTACCTGTACTTTCAGGAAATCGCCGGTCATGATCATTTCCCTTGAAATCTCAGCGAAATTCACTTCGTCCCAATCGAACAAATGAACGTTGCCGATGAATGGAATATAAAATAAAGCCCCCAGAAAGATGATGACCAGGTAATTCCGATAAATTTTCATGGCGTCTTGGGACTTCCTATAATGGATCAGGATTGAATTATTTTAATGTCTTCTTCTTTTATTTGGGGGCGGCCCATGTAACTGAGCAGCAGTTGTGCTACTGTTAGTGTATCACGCTGACAGTATCTGACTATCCTGTCCAGGTCGTTTTCCCTGAAATAAACATCCGCTACCATGCTGCCGTCAATATCATCTTTGGGCGTGGTAATACCAAAAACTGCCGACAGAAGTTCGAGCGAAGTGTAATTTTTATAATCCCCGAACTTCCATAGTTCCATCGTATCAAGGTGAGCCACTTCCCAGGGCTTTTTCCCTGCTATGTTTATCATTTCAGGCAGCCTGAGTCCGTTAATGAGCATCCTGCGGGCGATATAAGGATAATCAAACTCTTTTCCGTTGTGTGCGCACAACAAATTATCCTTCGGATTATAATGTTTTTCAAGCATTTCCGAAAATCCTTTCAGCAATTCATACTCATCTTCTCCAAAAAATGATTTGATCCGGAATTCTCTGAATTTTAAAAATCCGGCCGAAATGCAAATGATCTTACCGAATTCCGCATAAATTCCTGCACGTGTAAATAACATTTCCGGAGTATCAGTGTCATCATGCTTAATGCGTTCAGCTTTGTGATTCCAGAGTAATTTAAACTTTTCGGGTAATAAATTATATTCTGAAACCATGGGTACTGTTTCTATATCGAGAAAAAGTACTTTTTCGGGATTGAGATTATAAATCATATTAAAAAGTATTGGTTGCTAAAAATACAAAATAGAATTCCAACATTGGCGAATAAAATCATTATTTTTAATCCGTTCAAATTTAATGTGACTTTTTATGCGCATGGTTTATATGAAAATTGTTTTAGGCAATCTGCTTTTTATTTCACTTTTGCTGTCATGCCAAAAAGAAAAAGTTGACTCTATCCCTGAAATAACGATTTATTCACCTGTTGAAAATCAGGTGTTTGATGTTTGGGACACCATTCAGATTGATGCTGATATTTCTGACAAGATCAATTTAATCAGTGTTAAAGTTGGGCTTGTTAATCAAGAGTTGATATCCGTTCAACCTGCCGTATATTTATATCCGCAATCCCCCTCCTTTAAGCTCCGGATAGATTATCCTATCAGTGAGACTAATCTTGTAAGTGGTGAATACTATTTGCTGATAAAGGCCAATAATGAATTTAATTACAGGAATAATTATCAGAAAATCTTTATTAATGAGCTGCCCCGGCAACTTGACAAAATAATAGTCCTTACAGAGAAGAATTTAAATCTTATTGGTGTTTTCAGTGTTACGGAAACTGATCCTGCAACCATACTTTTTGACATAGAGGGTGATTTTGCTGCTTCCGAATCAGATTCAAAGAACAAAAGGCTGTACGTGGCCGGACTTAATCAGTTCAACTTATTAACTTATGATTTTGAGACATTTGAATTGGTCTGGCAAAAAGATGTTTTTCCTCCTCTCCCGCTTCATGTTTCAGATTGCCTTTATTTTGATGAAGAATTGTATGCTTCATTTGCAAGTTACTATATCTATGGGTACAGGTACGATGGTTCTCTGGTATTCAATACATCGGTTGAAGAAGGAATACTTCCCTCGCGTTTATTTAAATTCAATGAATTTGTTCTGGCCGATTTACAGAGCAAAACCGGAGGCAACAACTTTTTAAGTACATACTATCAGGTTACGGGCGCTGAGAAACAAAGGTTAATCATTCACTTTAAGGTGGTTGAGTTCTTTTCGGCCGATGATGACAATCTGCTTATTTGCGCAAACGAAAATAACAACGGTCTGCTTAAAATGTATGACCCTTACGGAAACATTTTAACTGATTTATTAAATGTCCCGGGCACTATAATTTGCTGTGTAAAACTTTCGGAAACTGATTTTTTGATAGGATCGAATAATGGTAATTTCCTTCTAAGTTTAAACCCGGCATCTTTAAACCCCGTTTTACCGGAGATCGTACCTTACAGGTTCAGGTTCGACCCGCTGAATCAAAAAATTTATTCATCGGAGCCGAACCTGATCAACGTAATTTCATATCCTGCGATGACTGTACAAAACACCTTTACCCTTACTGACAGCATTTTAAATTTTCACTTGATCTACAACAAGTAATTTTTTAGGATAGGAATTTACCTCTTGTACCTTTCAGGCTTTAAACTTCTTTTTACTGTCATCCCATTTGATGTACTGAATAGCCTGATTGTTTGCTACAAACTCGAGATACTTTTGAGCCATTTCCGGGTTTGTCCTCTTGTATGTTTCGTAAACCAAACGCTTACCAGCGTGTCCGTAGATCAGATCGAGACCTACTTTTTCTTTTTTTGTCATATTCATAACATTCTTAGATAATTAGATTAACTTACCTTGACTTGCTGGGCGTACCTTTTCAAGGTTTATGCCAAATGAGGGATACCGTTGATTATTTGTTATTTACATTATGAGGATGGCTCCGGGAAGCCGTAATTATTGATTAATCCACCGGAAACAATGTATTATTCTATACTTTTTCGTAGTTTCCTGATGTTGATAATTAAGAGGTGCAATTATTTTTCATCAAAAAATATTCGCAAATATCTAAAAATCCGTACATTATGTTTGCGCTGTATTTTTCTGACGAATCTCCGGTCGTTTATCCGATTTTTTAGAATCCGGCCAGGATTCAGATTGTTTATTAAATCTGCATGTTTTAATTTTGAGGAATTAAATGATCTTAATTTGATTCTACCTATCGGATTAATGTTAATTTGCTCATTATTTACAGCATGGCAAGTTTGAAAATTATAACTACGGATGATGGCTCAGACAGTATATACTCCAATGATTTTAAAGAAGGATTTCATTCGAAGTATGGTGCTGTGGCTGAATCACTGCATGTTTTCATCAATTCGGGATTTGATTTAATTAATGTTACCGGCGAAATTAATGTTCTTGAAGTAGGATTTGGAACAGGATTGAACGCCCTGTTAACACTGTTCAGAAGCAATGAAAAAAAGATAATAACCAATTATCATGCTGTCGAACCTGATCCGTTATCACCATTCTATTTTAACCAGTTGAACTATCCTCAATTCGTAAAAATTGAAAACGCCAGGGTATTATTCAATTCAATTCATCTGGCAGATTGGGACAAACAGATTGAGATAAATGACTTTTTCCGAATAAAAAAGCTGAAATGCAGGCTTGAACAAAGGGATCTGGAGGATGGCAGATATCACATTATTTATTTTGATGCTTTCTCCCCGGAAGTTCAGCCTGAATTATGGACGGCTGAAATTTTCACGAAGCTGAACAGATCAATGAAACCGGATGGAATTTTTGTGACTTATTCTGCAAAAGGAAATGTAAGAAGAAACCTGGTGGATGCGGGATTCAGAGTCGAACGAATTCCCGGGCCAAAAGGAAAGCGTGAGATGATCCGTGCATATAAAAATACCTGATTATTATCGGGAAATACTTTTAAATATTAAATAAAGATATGAAGATACCAAGCAAAAGGAAAAAGGATGTTAAAGAGTAAGGTTATTTAACGATATCGAAGGATTTATAATTTTTAAGGTCACCGTCTTCCAGATGTATATCAATTACTTTGGCCCACAATGGACCTCTACGGCACCACGTGATAAATTTGTCAAGGTTTTCTTCAGGGCCTTCAGCTTCAATATAAATAGTTCCATCGGATTTATTCCTCACAAATCCATAAACACCGTAACGATAGGCTGCTTCCATGCAAGAGAACCGGAATCCCACACCATGGACTTTACCACGAATGGATATTTTGACTAATTTTTCCACATTAAATTTAGTTTTCGACCTGCGTTGCGAAAGTAGGTATAATTTTTTAGAATCACCATAAATATTTATACAGGTAAACGTTTTTTAATATAGGAATTTACTTTTTCAAACATTTGCTTTGGTGTAAGATTATGCCAGATCATATTGTTTAAAGGCCCTCCGATAGCAAGGTAATAATCTATACCCGCACACTCCATTTCAGCCAGCACATGTTCTCTGAAGTTTACAAAAGTAATCCAACCATCTTCAATATCCTCAAACCATTCCTGATAATAATCATTATCAGATGCATGAAAATTCAGGATGTTTTCACCTATCAAAATGAATTTATTGATACCGTTCCCAATCAATATATCTACGACATTTCTTTTAAGATACATGATATCGTTATACAGGCAGTCGTTCCACTCGCCAATTAATTCGATAATACAATAACCAAGATCATAATTTACATAAAGTAATTTTACGTAAAGTGTTGCAGATCCTATTTCGTCCCATTGAGGGTGAATGAAATAATCATATATTGCATTCGAAAATTCAAATTCGCTGTATTCCTTTCCAAAGAAGGGTGAAAGCCTGTCATCAGATGCAATGTAGAGATGCCGCCAGTTGTAATGAGGTTCTATCGTATGCATTTGAATATTTCAAATATATTAAACTCAATTATCACAAATAATATTCGAAAATAGTAAAAAAATATTAGCCTGTACAGAAGATTTTTATCAAATTTTTCTGTACAAAGCATAAAATAAAGGATTCCCCTCACGCACCTCAACCTTGAATTCATCAATATATATTTCTCCGAGATCTTTGTTCCAGAAGTAAACCCAGATTTCAATGTCATCATCTTCAAATTTCAGATCAGCACGCCGTATGGCAAGGTAAACCGGTAGTTCTTTAAGGGGTGCATCAACAAAATCGGAGATATTGCTTGAACGCCAGTCGAGTATCCGGTTGCCCGACCGGAATTCGCAGACAATAACAGGATTAACCATGCTGACAGGGATGTAGGTATTCAGTGATATGATGATCTCGTTGGACTTGCTCTTGATTATTTTACCAAGCCGGGTACTGAATTTCGGACTGTATCCGAATTCTTTATTGAATCTCAAGATTTTATCCTCCTTATAATTTACCCCATGGGTGAGCTGATAGGGCAATTCAACATCTTCCCATCCGGTGGTAAGTGTATCAAAGTTGTTCAGGCATGTAAAAAAGATACCGTCGGCAAAAGTATAATCAGCATTATTCGGTTTTTCCATTGAATACACAAAGAATTCGCCATTAAACCAACCTTTTTTTTGAAGCAAGTAAGGGAATTTTTCTTCGACAATCAGCTTGTATTCTATCTTGGGAAGATAACTCCAGCCCAGGATAAATAGGTCAGATTGCTGATCTCTGACAAATTTCCGGAAGTCGTTAAAATTGAGAAGATTTTCAAGATTCGTGATGCCTGCAGTGTCATAACCGTATCCGCGGTCGTAAAAATCCCTGATCTTCTCAGGTATATAGAGAACCGAAGTCACTTTCTTATTCGGGTTTACAGTTCGAACCGAATCTGTTGCTGCAAGGATTTCCTTAAAGGCTGATTGATATTGAATCTGATAATGTTTTCTATCATTGACAAGTGTATAAATTGCTTCTGCCATAAAAACAGCGATAACCGCAATCTTGAAATAGTTTGAAGCTTCTCTGTAAGAGGAAAAAATAAAAAGAAGCAGGAATGGAAAAACAAAAATGAGAACCGAATATTGCAGCACGGCGTTCATATATACTGAATAAAAATACCCGGTAAGATAAGTAACTGCAAACCAGGAAAAAGCAAGAATCCTGAATTTATTGGTTTCGCGCATGTCCGGGGCAATGAATACAACGCTGAGAAAGATTATGAGTGCGGTTAATCCATAGAGGATATAGTTAAAATGCAGGACATAGCCGAAATAATTAAGGATAAATTCAGGATCAGGTTTAGCGAGCCAGTCCTCTACCCCACCTCGCTGAAGCTGGTACAAGAAAATTGGCAGGTTCGGAAGATAAATAAGAATAATGATTCCACATAACAATGTGTATGATTTCAGATCAGACTTCATTACAAAGAAAAATCCTGAAATCCCGACAAGCCCTGCCAGGAATAAACTGAAATGGTGGTTGTAAGTGCATAAAGCTGCTGAAATGATGAAACCGATCCGGTTTTGAATCCTTTTTTTAACCGGGTAAAAAACCACGTATGTCCAAAACCAAACCATGAGCAGTGAAAATAATAATCCACTGACGTACGGACGGGCAAACTGGCTGTAAGTGATCGGATACTGCAATACCGATAAAAAAAGCGCGGTAAAAAGCCCTACAGTACCATTGAACCATAATTTCCCGATTTTAAAGGCATAAATAATTGCAAGTAATCCAAATAAAATAAACGGGAATTTTACAGCCATTTCTGATTCTCCGAACATCTTAATCCAGAAATACATAAATACCTGGACTCCAGGCGGATGAGTGTCGGTGGTTTTTACACCGTACTGAATCAGATCACTCAGGTTATCGAAGCGCGTACGGAAGAGGGCAGAAAATTCATCGAAGGAATAAGGCAGGTTTGAATAATCCCAAAAACGAAGAACAGCTCCAGTTGCCACAATAATGAATAGCAGAATATAGTCAAGGTCGGGGTATTTTATTCGGGTACTGTTGCCTTTTATCATAACGGTTATCATGAAAAGACAAAAGTAAGAACAAAGCAGGTAGCCCTGGATATTTTACCAGAAGGCAGTGAATTATTTTCGACGCAGACGGCAAGTGGGATTTAGGCTTATCAAATGGGATTGCTTCTGCTCTTGCTTCAGGCTCGGCTGCTGCTACTGTCGCTGCCGCTGCTACTGCCGATGCCACTATCTTCTATCCCTTCATATACCATATTTCCTGACGGGCTCCATTTAATCCGATAAAATTAATAACAATCCGGTCCTAATTTTAGCTTCTTCTTTGCTAAAAGCGTGATCGAAAGTGTTGCAAAGGCAACAACGGATACTGAGCTTACAGGCATCAGAATAGCTGCGACAACAGGCTTGAGAAGTCCCTGAACTGCAAATGAAAGCCCGATGAGGTTATAAAAAAATGAAATGCCAAAGCTTATTCTTACGATATTCATGCTGGTTTTTGTGAACCGGATATATTTATCGAGCAGATTGAACCTGGCAGATTCCAGGATGGCATCGCATGCCGGTGAAAAATGGTAAATGTCATCGGCAATGGTTATTCCGGCATCACTTTCGTCAAGCGCCCCGGCATCGTTCAATCCATCACCGATCATAAGGACTGTCTTACCCTGCTCTTTAAGCTTTTTGATATAATGCAATTTATCCTGTGGCGATTGGTTGAACAGCAGGTGGCCATTGCCTGAAAACATCGGCTGGAGTTTTGCTTTTTCCGATTCATTATCGCCGGAGATCAAATGAAGATCATAACTGCCTTTCAGGTTTTCCAAAATGCTGTTTAATCCTTTCCTGTATTGGTTTTCGAAACGGTAATATCCGAGAATCCTGTCTTTAATATAAATATAGACTTTTGTGCTCAACCCTTTTTCTTCCTCATCTTTACCGGTGACAAACTTCGCTGAACCAATGTTGATCCTGATGTTTTTAACCAGACCGCTCAATCCCATTGCCGGAACCTCTTTAAATTGTTCAATCTCCGGGTAAAAATCACCTTTCAGGCTCCTGAACAGGGCTGCGCTTAAAGGATGGGTGGAATGCCGGACGAGAGATTTTATTAGCATCAGCTCTGCCGCATCAGGATCCTGGCCAAAGAATTCAATCTTCATTCCCTGACTGTAAGTAATGGTTCCTGTTTTATCGAAAACGATGGTATCGGCTTTATAAAGTTTTTCAATGATATCGGTTCTTTTGAGATAGAATCCCATTCGTCCGAATTGCCGCATGGTTGTCCCGAAGGTGAAAGGGATCGTCATTGCAAGTGCACAAGGGCAGGCGACGATGAGCACCGACGTAAAGACAAAAACAGCAGTTGCTGTTTCTCCTTTCCAAAGCCAAAAAATACCAGCAGCAATGGCGATTAAAAGAACAATGACTGTAAAGACGCGGCTTACACCATTGATCAGATTTTTAAGACGTGAAGAATAGGGTTCTTCCGACATTTCCTGGTTCCAAAGCTGTGTAAGATAGCTTTGTTCTACATTTTTTATGACTTTCAGCTCGACGACACTACCGATTTGACGGCCGCCCGCAAAAACCGTATCGCCCGGTTGTTTCCTTACCGGCAGGGATTCACCGGTTACAAAGCTATAATCAATATTTCCCTCACCCTTTAAAAGCTGTGCGTCTGCGGGGATCAGTTCCTGGTTTCGAACGATGATCCTGTCTCCTTCCTGTATATCCTTGAGTTGAGTGACTTTTTCCAGATTGTTTTCTATCCGCGTAACCGCCACTGGAAAATAGCTTTTATAGTCCCTTTCGAATGACAATGCCTCGTAGGTTTTACTTTGATACCATCGCCCTACCAACAGGAAAAAGATCAATCCTGCAAGTGAATCGAGATAGCCCGTACCGGTTTGAGATATCACTTCATACGCACTTTGAAGAAATAGTGCGGCAATACCAAGGGCAATCGGAAGATCAATACTAATTATTTTATATTTCAGGCTTTTAACGGCGGATAAAAAAAAATCGCTGCTGCAATAAACAACTACCGGTATTGATAATCCGAGACTCAACCAGCCGAAAAACCGACGGAAATTAGTTTCGAGTAATTCGCCTCCGGGCAGGTATTCGGGAAAATTGTACATCATCACATTCATAAGGACAAATCCTGTGATCCCGATTTTAAGCAATAATTTTTTATCCGAACTCCGGCTCCCTTTTTTATCCATTTTCCCCAGTGTAATATCGGGTATATAATGAATTGAGACCAGAAGTTCAACGAGATTCCTAAGGGATATTTTATCTTCCCTGAAAGTAATATTCACTTCCCTTCTTGGGAAATTTACCGTAGAATGAACAATCCCGTCGTCAAGGGAATTCAGGTTTTCCAATAACCAGATACATGATGCACAGTGAATACCGGGAATGAAAAAAGTGATTTTACATATACCGCTGTCTGAAAAATCAAGCAGTCCGGTTTTAATCTCTTCGAGATCAAGAAATGCATATTTGTCGCCTGTATCCTGGTTTTCAATGCGGATTCCCGGCATTTTTTCGATCTGGTAATATTGTTTAAGGTCTTTTTCGTTTAATATCTGGTAAACCGTTTTGCACCCATAACAACAAAAGGACAAATCATTCAACAAAACCGGATGATTACCGCAATCTTCCCCACAATGCACACAAGGTTGGACCATATAATTAAGTAGAAATATTAAACTTGCGTAGGCTAAAATTGAACTTCTTTATCTAAATATCTGATATTGTCATTGGAGGTACCATTTTGTTTTGCATTTTTTCTTAACAGGAAGGTATATTATATCCCGTTTTATGGTGGTGGTTTCTACAAATTATTTTCCCTGTCGGTGAAATATTTCATAAACTGAACTCTTTCGTACAATGCCGGATTATGGCTCTTAGCCTGGCTTAGTTTCCCCCTGAATTCATCCGGATTTTGAAAATTATGCGCAACCATCCATTTTTTGATATCCTTCAGCATATTCTGGATTTTTTCAGGCCCTTTGTTGTAAATGGCCGAAACGACCTGAACCGCATTCGCACCTGCAAGTAATTGTTTGATCACAGCCGCGCCATCATGAATTCCGGTGGAGGCTGCGAGATCGCATTCAACCCGGTTTGCCATGATGGCAATCCACCGCAGTGAGAGCGATAAATCGTCAGGGTGACTAAAAACATTAGTAGATGAAATGGTCATATTTTCAATATCAATGTCGGGACTGTAATACCTGTTGAACAAAACCAGCCCTTTAATTTCTGAAGCCGATAATTTCTGGATGGTGGAACCCAGGTTTGTAAAATAGTAACTTATCTTTAGTGCGATTGGGATTTTGAGTTTTTGTTTGAGTTTTTCAACGATTTCGAAATAAGCATTTTCGGTTTCTACTGCGGTTCTGTCGAAATTCGTAGGCAGGAAGAACATATTTACTTCAAGAGCATCGGCTCCCGCATCCTGAATCGGAAGAGCAAAATTTGTCCATTCATGTTTCGACGAACAATTGACGCTTGCAATAACAGGTATTTGCACTGCTTTTTTTGTTTCGGTAATAAGCCTGGTATAATTGTCAATATTTTCATTTTTGATCCTGTAATCCAGATAATCGAGGTATTCGTCTTTATACCTTTTGGACGCTTCTTCAGCAACTATTTTCTCATATTCATGGGTAATTTCTTCCTCGAATATTGACTTTAGCACTACGGCGCCAGCGCCATTCTCTTCCAGTTTAATTATTTTCGCGACAGAGGCGGTCAAACCCGAACTACCAATAATTATAGGATTACGGAGTGTTAGTCCCATGTATTTTGTTGTTAAATCCACCATAGATTAAATATTATGTTAGTTCAAAACAGTATGCTTTCATAGGTATTATTGAATCAAAAGTTTATTGATGATATCCCCAACGCGGATACCCTCTGCTTCAGCTTTGTAATTCAGAATAATACGATGCCGCAAAACGGTTGCTGCAATGGCTTTGATGTCCTCAATGTCGGGAGAGTATTTGCCATGTATAGCGGCATGGCATTTTGCCCCGATGATGAGATATTGCGATGCTCTTGGGCCTGCTCCCCATGTCAGGTAATTATCAGCCCACTGATGCGACCCGTTGTTGTGAGGCCGGGTTCGTGATGCAAGCTTTACCGCATATTCATAAACATTATCGGCTACAGGTATTTTCCTCACCAGGTTTTGAAAAAACAAAATTTCTTCAGCGTTTAAAATTATTCCAGGCTCGGGCAAATATTCTGTTGTCGTACCTTTTACAACTTTAATTTCTTCATCGAATGAAGGATAATCAAGCCATATATTAAACATAAACCTGTCAAGCTGAGCTTCAGGAAGAGGATATGTTCCTTCCTGCTCAATGGGATTTTGCGTAGCAAGTACAAAAAATGGTTCATCCAAAAGGTATTTTTGACCGGCAACTGTTACCGTTTTTTCCTGCATGGCCTCAAGCAAAGCAGCCTGAGTTTTTGGAGGTGTACGGTTTATTTCATCAGCAAGAATGATATTTGCAAATACAGGCCCTTTGATGAATCTGAAATGCCTGTTCTCATCAAGTATTTCGGTTCCGACAATGTCGGAGGGCATCAGGTCGGGAGTAAACTGGATTCTTTTATAACTCAGTCCTAGTACCTTTGAGATCGTATTCACGAGCAGTGTTTTTGCCAGGCCTGGTACACCAACCAACAATCCATGTCCTTTGCTGAAAATGGCAATGAGAACATCTTCGATTACGCGGTCCTGACCAACAATAACTTTGGCTATTTCTGTCCGAAGGGATTTATATTTTTCGACAAAAGCATCAACCGCTTCTACATCATTCTTATACATATTTGATTATCCGGATTAAATTTTGTTAAGTTAGAATTTGCATTCCATGTTGCCTATTCTTTTTTGTTTCCCCACGTATTAACATAGACGCAATCATTATAACTGCCGTTTATTTTAATGAATGTCAGCTCCGATTTCTCCCTGATCCATTTACTTATCAGTTCCTGTTTCTTCTCTTCTTTTGACCATTCCTTTATTTTATCGTAGTCCTGTTTAAGATTCGCTTTGTGTGGTTCTGTACGCTTCTTAAGGTAAAGAATGCGGTAGGCATCCTTGGCATCTTCCGTCTGAAACTGGACCGGTACCGATATTTCACCGGGCTCCAACTTGTCAATGATAAAAAAGACTTTCGGGTCCAACTGATCAGCTTCAAAAAGCGTAGTACCATTCATAGGATTGATGATAAGACCGCCGTTATTTTTACTGGGATCTTCGGAAAATTTAGTGATTGCATCTTCAAAAGTATATTCTTTTTTATCAATTAAACTGACAATACTGTCGAGCTGAACCTTAGCCTTTGCAAGGTCCATCGGTGAAACCTTAGGCCGCAGGAGGATATGCCGTACATTCACATACTCGCCCCTTCGTTCGATCATCTGAAGGATATGAAACCCTGCTTCCGTTTCGACAATTTCTGAAACGGCTCCCTTTTCAAGATTGAAAGCTGCCGCTTCGAAGGCCGGGTACATTTCGCCCCTGCCGAACATTCCAAGCTCACCACCGTTTTTCGCTGATCCGGGGTCCTCAGAATATAATATTGCAAGCGTGACAAAGTTTTCACCATTCAATACCCGTGTGCGTAATTCCTGCAATTTATTTTTAACCTTATCCACTTCTTCTTTGTTGACAGGCGGGAGTTTGACAATCTGGGCAATTTCAACTTCAGAATTTATCAGAGGAATGCTGTCCTGGGGTATGTTCCTGAAGTAGTTTTTAACTTCGGTGGGAGTTACATTGAGTTCTCCGATAATCGTTTTTTGTACTTCATCCACGAGCAATAACTCTTTAACCTGGTCGCGCAGTTCATCTTTGAATTCCAGAATGGACTTTTGGTAGAATTCTTCAAATTTTTCAGGCGATCCCAGTAAACCGATGTAATGTCTGAGTCTTCTGTCCATTTCAGCTTCTACCTGGTCTTCTGAAACTTCAACACTATCAAGCTCTGCCTGGTTAAGGAGCAGTTTTTGATACAACATCATTTCGAGCATCGAGCATTTTACGGTTGAACTGCTGCCTGTAGCTCCCCCTTCCTGCATACGGTATTGCATATACTGAGCCTCCACTTCCGATTCAAGGATGATATTCCCACCTACCACAGCAATCACCTGGTCAATTACCATTGCACTGTCCTGGGCGACGATTGAAACAAAACAAGCAATCCCAAAAAAAGTTAAAGTTGCTTTTTTATAAATTTGTGACATAAAAAAGTTGCAGGATTTCCTGCAATTAATTGAGTTATATATTAATCCGATTTTAAAATTATGTTTATATAACAAACTATTACTATATATTAGTGCGCAGGTGCATTAATAAATTTCGAATCCATTGCCGGTTAACGCTGCCTGATATACTTCCTGGCGCATTTTGCTTATGATTTGCAGTTTCCGTTTATTGATAATAATTTGCCTGATATTTTCCTTTTCGAAACCGAGGGGAGATTCACCGTCTTTGATCATGAAGTCGGAAAAGCAAATAAAATAAACGACCCCGCCCTCATTAACTTCCATTTTACGGTTGTTCTGCAGGAATGCTTCATGGTTGTACGTATTGATCGGAACATATTTCAATACATCATTAAATAATATCCAGGTTTCATCATCGTGATAATAGAGGTCGGAGAATTTCTCAATATAATTTTCAAGCGAATCCCTGTGTTCCGGCTCATTCGAATTAAAAAATTTTCTGATTTTAGGAAGTTCAGGCAATTTGTCATCGAAACGGGCATAATATACTTTAACGATGTTGTCTTTCAACTGGAAATTCCCAATGTTTTCTTTATAATAGGCCCCGATCTCTTTGTCGGTTACAACGGTATCAAGGGTCTGACTGATAAGCTTAGATTCGTATTTATAGATGATCAGCGAATTCTGGTATTCCTCCAATTGTTTTTCGAAATGTATGTCCTTCTTTAACAGGTTTTTTTTAGCTTTCTGAAGGATGAGCTTATCGTAAACCCAATTATTAATAAAGTTTTTTACTATAATAATGCTATCCTTTGAACTGGTGCCTGCAGGAACAATATTCTGCAGGTCAGAAGCATTAAGATATTCCTTATTAACCCGTGCCAGTGCTCCTTCAGCAGTTTTGTCATTGGTAGTTGAACAGGAGCATAACAAAATAAGGGCCGGAAGGAATAACTTTTTCAAGCCAATTTATTTTTGAGCCGTTATCGAATCAAGAACATCCTGGTGAATCACGACAGGATATCTGGCTTTAAGATCCTTGATCCATTCTTTTTCGAGATAATCCTGATACCCGGCTGTAATTAACCCCCGAGCTTCAGTAAACGACTTTGGTTCCGGCTCAACTTTACTGTGAACAACGATAAATGCAGGTTTTCCCTTTTCAGTTAAAATTTCAGAAACACCTTTTTTCCATTTTATCGAATCAATAAGAGCATTGTCACCTTTCTGAAATTTTCTGTGGTCAATTTTTAAAACATTCAGTGAGTCTTTATTAATGGCGCTAAGGATTTCATCATCGCTCATGCCCTTTTTAGCCAATTCCATCGCTGTTTGAACAAATGCAGAGTCATTGAAAGTCAACATGGAAGCATCGAGTCGGGATTCCCACATAAATTCCGAACCATGCAGATTGTAATAATTTTTCAGGCCGGTAGTGTCCTTGGTGGCAAAGGTCCAAATCTTATCATTGGTGAGTTCGAATAATAATATACCATCCCTGTATTCTTTCATGATTGCTTTAAATTCAGGATACTTACTTTCAAGGCGGCTGTCTTCAAATTTTTTACATTCCGCTTCCGAAAATTCAGCAAATTTTTTATTGATAAATTCATTTATATTCTCTTCTTTGGTGATGTTCTGATCTCCGGCAATAAATTCAGCAAATTGTTTTTGTGTATAAGTCTGCTTTCCTAATTTGAACACTTCCTTATTTAATGGAGCATTTGCAGGAATTACCCATTTCTGTGAATAAATTGTTGAATCAAACAAAGGATAGATGTCCTTTAATCCATCTTCAGAAATATGATAGCCATATTCTTTTCTGATATCGTTTATAACAACATCCCTGCTTTTTTGAGCCCGTTTATCCTTTTTGAGTTTTTTTGTTAAATTTTCCTTTTCTTCCTCTAAAGATTTGATTCCCGATTTACTATATAATTTAATGATATGCCAGCCATAAGATGTTAATAAAGGTTTTGAAATGTCACCGGAGTCGGACATTAAACTGATAGCCCTGATGAACTCAGGCACCATGCGGTTGACATTAAATTTTGGCAACAATCCGCCGCGTGCAGCAGAACCTTTATCATCCGAATAATTCTTGACAATATCCTCATAACTCTCCCCATCCTGTATTCTCTGGTACAATGAATCAATTTTCAGTTGTAAATTGATTGAATCCTGTCCGGTTGCGTTTTCAGGCATTTGAAGAAATAAATGAGCCGCCTCAATAGAACCCTGTGCAGGGATACGATCCGTAACTTTGATAATGTGATAGCCAAAATCAGTGCGGACTGGCATTGAAACTTTTTCCAGTTCGGTAGTATAAGCTCCCGTTTCAAAGGGATAAACCATATCGAAAACAGTAAAGTAACCAAGGTCCCCGCCGTTGCCCGGCATATTTTTGCCTTTTTGCGACTGGCGGTCGCGGGCAGAAGGATCGTCGGAAACCTCTTTTGCAACAGAACCAAAACTTTCACCCTTTATGATCCTTTCCCTTGCATCAAATATCTTTTTAAAAGCCGCCAGGGTGTCTGCAGGCATTGCTGATGGGCCAATTTTTACAAGTATATGACTCCCGCGAATATCTTCCTTATACCTCTCATACGCTTCCTTTAATAAGTCGTCGGTGATCTTTTCATTTACAAAATAAGGTTCGGCAAGTTGTTCCCTGTAACCTGCAAGCTCTTTTTTAAACTCTGATACCGTATCATATCCAAGTTTTTCGGCTTCCTTCACTTTTAATTTGAAATTGATGTAAAGGTCAAGATACTCCTGCAGGGATTTTGTATCGGTCAAATTCTCCTGGCTGTTGTTTTTCTTATAAACATACATAAATTCATCAACTGAAACATCCTCCCCGGCAATGGTTACCAGCGAATTGTTATTCTGTGCAATTAATGTAATTGTAAAAAATGTACTGATTACGAAGGTTGAAATTTTTCTTAAGTTACTCATATCCACAATATTTCGGGTTAAAAACCATGAATTAATGGCGCAAAGATAATTGAATTAATTTCAGAAATGCCAGAATAAACATTCTGAAAACAGATAAATCCTGTTTTTTTAGAAATTTTAACTATCCCTATCTGCTGTAATTTGGAGCTTCCTGTGTAATGGTTATATCATGAGGGTGACTTTCGGTCATTCCTGCGCTGGTGATCTTAATAAATTTAGCTTGCTGCAATTGTGAAATATTGGCTGAACCTGTGTAACCCATTCCGGCTCTCAATCCTCCAACCATCTGAAGTATGACTTCCGACAGTCCGCCTTTAAATGGTACTCTGCCAACAATGCCTTCGGGCACAAGTTTTTTAATATCATCTTCCACATCCTGAAAATATCGGTCTTTTGACCCTTTTTGCATCGCTTCTATTGAACCCATGCCACGATAAGTCTTATACTTCCTTCCTTCAAAAATAATGGTTTCTCCGGGGGATTCATCAACACCTGCAAAAAGTGAACCTGCCATGATGCTGTGAGCACCTGCCGCAATGGCTTTTACTATATCGCCGGTGTATCGAATGCCGCCGTCCGCTATCACTGGGATTCCGGTGCCTTTAAGTCCCCGTGCCACTTCATAAATTGCAGTAAGCTGAGGTATTCCTATTCCGGCAATGACCCTTGTTGTGCAGATAGATCCAGGGCCAATCCCAACCTTTACAGCGTCAACCTCCAGCTTCGCCAATTCGCCGGCTGCATCAGATGTCCCGATATTACCCACCACCAACTGCATTTCAGGGAACCGCTTTTTCACCTCTTTTGCCATGGTAAGCACTCCCTTTGAATGACCGTGAGCGGTATCAATTACTATTGCATCCACCTGCGCATCAACCAGGGCGCTTACCCTGTCGAGTGTATCAGCCGCAACCCCCACAGCAGCGGCAACACGTAACCGGCCGCGGCTATCTTTACATGCATTCGGCCTTTCTTTTATCTTTATGATATCTTTATATGTAATCAAACCAACAAGCCTGTAGTTCTGATCAACGACAGGTAATTTTTCAATTTTATATTGCTGAAGAATATCTGCCGCTTTTTCAAAGTCGGTAAATTCGGTAGTTGTGATCAGATGCTCCCTGGTCATTACTTCTTCAATCGGCTTTTCAGGATTTCTTTCGAACCGCAAATCCCTGTTGGTTACAATACCCACGAGAATATTATTGCGGTCAACAACAGGAATTCCTCCAATTCCGAATTCACTCATACTTTGGAGGGCATCACGGACAAGAGCATTTTTTCCAATCGTTACGGGATCGAGTATCATACCGTTTTCTGCCCGTTTCACTTTCCTCACTTCGTTTGCCTGTTCTCCGATGGTCATGTTTTTGTGGATCACCCCGATGCCTCCTTCCTGTGCAAGAGCAATGGCCATTTTATGTTCGGTAACTGTATCCATTGCTGCCGATACGATAGGAATATTTAACCGGATATTCCTTGTAAAAAGAGTCGTTGTATCCACTTCCCGTGGAAGAATATCAGAATAAGCGGGTTGCAGGAGGACATCATCATACGTGAGTCCTTCGCCGGCAAATTTATCTTTATCAAAAATCATAATGAATACTTTATAAATTGAGGCAAAAGTAGATAAAATGTTGGCTGTGGGGTGCAGTTACAATAACTTAATGAGGAGGAAAATTAGGAGGATGGAATAGTGGAATAATGAAATATTGGAATATTGAAAATTGGAATGATGGAAAATTGGAATATTAGAGTAATGCGCTAAAGGCATTCATTCTGAAGATGAATAGATAGTCCTCACAAGTTTCCGGATATGGGTTTGATTTTTTATCAAAGTAAGCTTTTATCTTTTTCATCGGGAAAAGAATTGTAATTACAATAAAAAAATGAATTGACAGTTTATTTCAAGTCATTAGGTAAAGCATTTGAATTATTTAAAATTAGATTTTTACATTATTGTCAAAGAATTGTATGGTTCTGTGCCTCAAAAATTTTTGCAATATCTGAAATAAAATATCGTTACCTTTGCACACTTTTATAAAAATTAATATCCGTTTATATTTTATGAAGAGACTTTCCTTAGTTATTTCCGGAGTATTATCTGCCATTGGAATCACATTCTCACAAAATCCAATGGATACAACCTTTAACGGGCAACAGCTCACCCGAAATACAATAACAACCGCGGTTCCTTTCGTTGGGATCGGACCTGATGCCAGGTCGGGTGGAATGGGTGAATTAGGCGCTGCGACTGAACCTGATGCAACTTCAATGCATTGGAATCCTTCAAAATATGCTTTTATCAATAAGGATTTTGGTTTTTCGGTTTCATACAGCCCCTGGCTGAAAAAATTGGTTCCCGATATCAACCTTGCCTATCTCAGCGGATACAAAAGAATTGACGACCGTTCAACAGTAGCTGCATCGTTAAAATACTTTTCATTGGGTGAAATTGCATTCACTGATGAAGAAGGGTACAATTATCTTAATGCCCGTCCAAATGAATTTTCAATTGATGCTGCCTACTCCAGAAAATTTTCAGAGAAAATATCAGGCGCTGTTGCAGGAAGATTTATTTATTCAAATTTAACCCAGGGCCAGGTCGTACAAGGAACAACTACAAAGCCTGGAACCTCTATTGCCGCTGATGTCGCATTTTTTTATACCGATGATCTTACAATTGCATGGCTCGAATCATCAAAAGTTAGTTTCGGAATCGCGATCACAAATATCGGATCGAAGATTTCTTATTCGAATGATGATTCCTATAAAGATTTTATTCCGACAAACCTTAGGATTGGCCCTTCATGGCTTATGAATATTGATGAATTCAATTCGATCAGGTTTTCGATTGACCTGAATAAACTGCTTGTGCCTACTCCGCCGATCAGGTCTGATTCTGCCGACGTGGAAGGGAATTATATTATCATTGATGGCATGGAAGACGATGTTTCGGTTGTTAAAGGCATGTATCAGTCGTTTTATGACGCACCGGGGGGCTTCAGCGAAGAAATGAAAGAGATCATCTGGGTGTTGGGAGCAGAATACTGGTATGCAAAACAGTTTAGCGTAAGAGGTGGATATTTTCATGAAAGCATGATGAAAGGCGGAAGACAATTTTTCACACTGGGCGTCGGCCTCAGATATAATGTATTCGGTCTTGATTTTTCTTATCTGATCCCCACCGAACAACAAAATCCTTTAGCCAATACACTTCGTTTTACCCTGACTTTCGATTTTGACGGATTTAAAAGTCAGAATTAATTGATGAAAGTTAAAGTAGGATTCGGATTCGATGTACACAGACTTGTTGAAGGCGCCGAACTGTGGATTGGCGGAGTTAATATCCCATCCGATAAAGGAGCTGTAGGGCATTCGGATTCTGACGTTCTGATTCATGCAATTTGCGATGCGATTCTCGGATCTTTAAATATGAGAGACATCGGCTTTCACTTTCCTGATACTGATCCGGCCTATAAAAAAATAGCAAGCACCGTATTATTATCTAAAGTCTGCAGCATGGCAAGCGAAAAAGGTTATTCCATCAGCAATATAGATTCAACAGTCAGTCTCGAAAAACCGAAAATCTCGGAATTTATTCCTTTTATGAAAAAGGCGCTGGCTTCTGCTACCGGACTTACTGAAGATGATATTTCGATTAAAGCGACAACAACTGAAAAATTAGGATTTACCGGCCGTCAGGAAGGAATAGCTGCCTACAGCGTTGTTCTGGTGAAAAAAAATAAAAAGTAAGTTCAACTATTTTTTCTTTCACCGTAATGAATGAATTTACCTATTTCACGTAAAAATCCAGCAATTTCTTTTGTCCGAGATATCCTTCAAGATGATCGCCTATTTTAACCTGCCCGACACCTTCCGGGGTTCCGGTGAAAATAAGATCACCCATTTTTACTGTGATAAACTTCGAGATATAGCTGATGATCTTATCAAAAGAAAAAATCATTTCATTCGAATTGCCTTCCTGTACGGTTTTTCCATTCAAATCGAGGTGGAAGGGGATTGCCTTTGGATTCTCCAGAACATTAAGAGGGATCATTTTACTTACCGGCGCTGATTGATCGAATCCCTTGGCGATTTCCCAGGGTAATCCGTTTTTCTTACATGATTGTTGCAGATCACGTGCTGTAAAATCAATTCCCAAACCGATCTCCTGGTAGTAGGTGTGTGCGAATTTTTCCTGTATGTGCTTGCCGTTTTTACATAATTTTATTACAAGTTCCAATTCATGTTGAATATCATTTGAGAACTCAGGATAAAAAAAAGGCCGGTTTCTGATCACGATACTGGTATCCGGTTTCATAAAAAAAACAGGAGCAGCAGTTAACGGATGGTTGAGTTCCCTGGCATGTTCAGCGTAATTGCGGCCGATACAAAAGATTTTCATTTTGTGCTTAGTACTAAATGGAATATTGAAAAGAACAGCAGGCAAATTTATTCAAATTAAATGATCGGATCAAAGCAAAAAACTATTAACATTAACCTGTTGAAAAATTTTTAAAATTTCAAATTTATGTTCATAAATAAAAACGTTTTAAAAATAAGTAACTCATTATTTCTGGCTTATTTTTGAGGCATGGAGGAACAAGAAAAAAATATCAGCAAGCAGGCTGATATACAGGAACAAGTCAAAAAGCGCATTCAAAAAAGCATGTTGATTCAGGGTTTGGCTGAACATGGCCGGGTACCACCGCAGGCTGTAGATCTTGAGGAAACCGTATTGGGAGCGTTGATGCTGGAGCAAAATGCTCTTACCACAGTAATAGATATACTGAAAGCAGATGCATTTTATAAGGAATCGCATAAAATAATTTTTAATGCCATTCACCGCCTTTTTGCCAAATCACAGCCGGTAGATATTCTTACAGTCACCAATGAATTAAAATCAACCGGTGAACTCGAACTTGTAGGCGGGGCTTACTTTATCACCCAACTTACAAACAGGGTTGCATCATCTGCAAATATTGAATATCACGCAAGAATCGTTACGCAAAAGTATATCCAGCGCGAATTAATCCGCATTTCATCCGAGATCATCAAAGATGCCTTTGAAGATACAACTGATGTATTTGACTTACTGGATAAAGCAGAAAAAGGTCTGTTCGCTGTGAGCGAAAATAATTTCAGGAGAAAATTCGACAGCATGCAATCGCTCGTTACTGAAGCGATTAAAGATATACAATCAGCCCGCAATCATGAAGGCAACCTCCGCGGGATTCCATCAGGTTTTACTGACCTTGACAGGGTAACAGCAGGATGGCAAAAAGCGGATTTGATCATACTTGCTGCGCGGCCGGGTATGGGTAAAACAGCATTCGTGCTTTCAATGGCCCGAAACATCGGTGTTGATTTCAATATTCCTGTTGCCATATTTTCCCTTGAAATGTCGTCAGTGCAGCTCGTGACCCGTCTTATTTCAAGTGAGACCCATTTGTCGGCTGATAAACTGAAAAAAGGCAATCTTGAAAATTATGAATGGGAACAGCTCAATGCTAAAATCGGTAAATTAGTAGATGCTCCTATTTTTATTGACGACACTCCGGCTCTTTCCATTTTTGAGTTGCGTGCAAAATGCCGGCGGTTAAAAGCCCAGTATGATATTCAAATAGTCATTATTGATTATATACAATTGATGTCAACGGGTGAGGAAAGTAAAAACAAAGGAAACCGCGAGCAGGAAATCAGCACGATTTCTCGTTCGTTAAAAGCGCTTTCAAAAGAATTGAATGTGCCTATTATTACCCTATCTCAGCTTAACCGGTCGGTTGAAACACGGGCAGGTTCAAAACGGCCGATCCTTTCTGACTTAAGAGAATCCGGCGCCATTGAGCAGGATGCTGACCTTGTTTGCTTTATTTACAGGCCCGAATACTACAAACTGGAGCAGGATGAACTTGGAAATTCCACGCGCGGACTGGCTGAACTTATCATTGCCAAGCACAGGAACGGAGCGCTTGCAGAAGTTAAACTTCAGTTCATAGATAAATTTGCAAAATTCACAGATTATGAAGGTGGTTATCCTGAAACTTCAGGTGTGATGCCATCTGATTATGAATATCCGAGTGAAAACACTTACACAGTTCCATCGAAAATGAATGAGTTGTCCGAAGAAGATCAGCCATTTTAGAGGATACCCAATTTTTAATTTTCCCTGAAATCATCACCTGCGTTTTCATCCTTTCAGGTCATTTAATAATATAATGTAGAGTGATTCCGTTTGAAGCTAAACTTTCTCAATGAAAAAATTTCTTTTAACAATTATTATTCTTTTCCTTTTTATTTATCTGAAAGCCGCCTACCTGCTTATTCCTATGGATGATTCACAGCAAAACCATTTAAAGGCTTATGGAATTGCTTATTGGATACTGCAGCAGGAAGTTGAGGTTGATTGGTTGCTGAATTACCAGGGAGGTAGTTTTATATGCCCATATCATGACCTGATCGAAAAGGAATGTGTTATCCGCGGAGTGACCTATCAGATCATTGCTGATGCACAGTATTCGGCAATTTTAATTGAAATTGCCGATCCGCAGGTAAATATGGATGATGTCAAGTTGCAAAAAGCGCCTAAGATGGCAGTTTATTCACCAAAAAACAAACAACCCTGGGACGATGCAGTTACTCTTGTACTGGCTTATGCTGAAATACCTTACGATGTAGTTTATGATGAGGAAGTGATTGCGGGTGTTTTGCCATTGTACGATTGGCTTCACATGCATCATGAAGATTTTACCGGGCAGTATGGAAAATTCTGGGCGCGCTACAGAGACGCTGACTGGTACAGGGAAGATGTAAAAGCAAATGAAGAAATTGCTCAAAAGCTTGGATTCAGTAAAGTTTCTCAGTGTAAGCTAGCTGTAGCCAAAATGATCAGGGACTTTACAGCCGGTGGTGGTTACCTGTTTTCGATGTGCTCAGCGCCCGATAGTTACGATGTTGCATTGGCCGCCGATGGAATTGATATATGCGACTTCATGTTTGACGGAGATCCTCCTGATCCGAACGCCCAGCAAAAACTCGATTACTCAAAATGCTTTGCGTTCCAAAACTTTACGCTCAGTGCCAATCCCTATGAATATGAAATTTCAACCATAGATATTGATCCAGCCCGCCGGATGTTGAATCCGTTGAATGATTATTTTTCACTTTTCGAGTTTTCTGCCAAATGGGATCCGGTTCCTACCATGCTTTGCCAGGATCATACCCAGTTGATCAAAGGATTTATGGGTCAAACCACGGCTTTCAGAAAGCAGACTGTGAAATCCAATGTTCTGGTCATGGGCGAAAGCAAAGCCCTTGACGAGGCAAGATATATCCATGGTGAATTTGGCAAAGGCATGTGGACATTTCTCGCGGGTCACGATCCTGAAGACTACCAGCATTTTGTGGGTGATCCTGCCACCGATCTTGATTTATTTCCGAATTCTCCGGGCTACAGGTTAATCCTGAATAACGTTCTTTTCCCGGCAGCTAAAAAGAAAAAGCAGAAAACATAAGAACTGAGATTCACCGCATATTACTCAGCTTTTAGAGTTGATTGAAGTCGTTTCCGGTATTTTATTCCTGCTCCAAAACCAGTAAAAGGGCAGGCCGCCTGCAATCAATGCCAATCCTATTAAAGCTTCACGCGGTTTTCCTACCAGTGTAACCAATATTAATGTCATACAGAAAATGATAAAAAGCGCCGGTACAACAGGATAGCCCCAGGCTTTAACAGGACGGTTGGCATCGGGCATTTTCTTTCTTAATATAAAAACCCCAAGTGTTGTGGCTCCATAAAAAATAAAAGCAGCAAAGATCAGCATGTCGGTCAGTTGGTCGAAACTCCCTGAAAAGACCAGTATTGAAGACCAAACAGCCTGAATCAGAATAGCTTTGGACGGTGTATTAAATTTCGGGTGAATGTGGGATGCAATTTTGAAAAACAATCCTTCTCTTGCCATTGCATAATATAATCTTGGCGGGGCGAGTAAAGTGGCATTGGTACAACCGAAAGTAGTTATCAAAACCAACACGGCGATGAAAATTCCACCCGTTTCCCCCAGATATTTTTTAACAACAGCTACAGCCGCAATTGTATTTTGAGACGAATGCACGGAAATCAACTCATCCATTGGTAAAACATACAGGTAGGTGAAATTGACCGCAACATACAGCAACATGGTAAACAACACTCCGAGGACAAGGGCAAGTGGCAGGTTTCGGTAAGGATTTTTAATTTCACCCCCGATATATCCGGTTGCACTCCAGCCTTCATAAGCCCAGAATGCAGCCAGCATCGCAGCAAAAATACCCTGGATAAATCCTGAAGAAAAGAAAGAGCGATGGACAAATCCGGTAGCAGGTGTTGTGAAGTTGTGAAGGCTGCCGCCTCCAATCGTCAACCCGGAAATAATAATAAGGAAGATACTGATCACTACGATTAGAAGTACGATCTTGCTTAACCCTTCACCCAACCTCAGGCCTCTGTAATTAACGTATGAAAGTCCGATGATCAGTAATACAGTCAGTACTTTAACGCCAAAATTATCAAACGGAGAAAATATACCAAGGATCGAGACCTGTACCAGTGAATCAGGTAATGTTGGCAACAATATTAATGTATTGAACGAATGAGCAAAAACATATCCGATTGATGCCACCGCTGCAGAGCGTATCACGGTAAAGGTTGTCCAGCCGAAAATAAAGGCAAAGAATTTATTATAGACCTTTTTGAAATAGACATATTCACCGCCTGAATCGGCAAGTAACCCGGCCACTTCTGCATTGCTCAAAGTTCCGAAGAGCGTAATTATCCCCGCTAATATCCAACAGATGATCACCCATTCGGCCGATAATAATTCTGCTGACATGGGAGCTACTTTTTTGTAAATCCCTGATCCTACTACTGAACTGACTGTAAGAATAAAAGCTGAAAACAATCCGAGCGACTGGACTAATTTACCCTGTGATTTATCCTTTAAACGCATACACTAAAATATTTTCCATTTCCCTCTGAAAATTCCCATAAGCTCCCTTCGATAAAGAAGCATCTGACATCCTCCGATAAATAAAGTGATAAAGACCGCACTGAAATAAATATTCACATGTAAATTCAGTTTGATAATCTCGGCAATGATTGTCAATCCTACAATAATAAAAGGGAATATCAGTAATTTGTTTAAATTCCAGTTGATTTTAACGATTGAATGCTGAGCAATGTAGATTCCAATGACTTGTAAAAACAGAGAAACCATCAAAGCTATTATTGCCCCGTAGGCTTGTAAATAAGGTACAAGCAAATAAAGTAAAACGAGATTAACAGCAAGGACAATTAAATTGATGTATAACAGTATTTTTGTCTTCTTTTCGTAATAAACGGGCAGGGAAAGAATTAAATATTGGGTCCGTAGAATATAGCTTACCATAACTATTGCTACATAGCCCGCCGCTTGTTTCAAATCAGTTTTGAAAATGGAGCAATATATCATTGCCGGAATAATGGCAATGGCAATAATGATCTGACTTTGAGCCATCAGCAGGTGGGAGAGTTTTTTTATCTCATCCATGTTCTTTTCGATGCCGAGTTTCAGAAGCCTGAACATTTCAGGCTGGGAAGCTCCCTGTAGTCCCTGCAGAATGATATCTATTCCCCTGCCAAGTAAAATGGCCTGGCTGTATATGCCAAGCATAACCGGTGAACTTTCAAGAAAAAAACGATCGGCAAAACTGAGGCCCCATACCAGTAAGCTATACTCAAAAAGAGGGAGTGCATAACTGTCAACCGGCTTCATTATTTTGAATTTATAATGGAACCCGGATTTTTTATAAGTATAAGCAAGGATTGAAATCGTTACTATACTGCTCCCGAAACAAGTGCCGTAAACATAACCTACAAAACTCATTTCATAATAATAAACCCCGGCAAGCTGAAAACCTGCTCTCAGTATGCCAAGCAGGAAACTCAGAATAAGATATTTTCTTACTTTTTTTTCGTTTCGGTAGAGTGCAAATGCTGTGAAATTGACTGCACGGTTTATACCGGCAATAATAGCTGCGAAACCATATTTCGGGAAATCCTGCAATTCAACCTGGGTAAATATTTTTCCAATATAATTCCTGGCCAAAAAAGCGACTGCAAGAATGATAAATCCACGAAATAAAATGGAATTAAAAATACCTGACACCAAAATATTAAGGCCCTTTTTGTCTTCATTATAATCATAATAAAACCGGGCTATCGAACTGCTTGCCGCAAAGGATGCGATGACCAGAACCAGGGTGATGATGGTCTCTGTAATTTCAATCCTCGAAAAATCCGCTGAAACCAGTTTGCCTTCTCCTTCAATCAAAGGCCGGATCACTAAATTTAATAATGGGGGTAAGGCTGCGACTGCAGTGTACAGAAAGGATAGCTTAAAAAATTCCTTGTTGTTAAGATTTGTCGCCAATGCCCGGGATACTTTTATCGGATTGCAATATTAAGCATTTTCCTTTTGATTCATTTAGAACCGTGGAAATTGGCACATTTAAGAGGAGCATCAAATGTGGGTTACTGTTACAAATTAATAAATGACCAGCTTCTTTGTAAAGTATCTCTCATCAGCCTTTATCATGACAAGGTAAATACCGGGATTCAAATCTGTGGTTTCTATCCGAACTTTGTTTTTTTGACCTGAAAAAATGGAAGTTTGCGGTGAACTGATTACCCTCCCTGTCAAATCAAAAAGTTGAATCTCAGCCTGCGTGAAATGGTCAGTCATATATTCCACAATAGTGAATCCTGAAGCCGGATTAGGATATAACAAAACAGGGTCTTCAGCGAGTGTAACTTCAGGAACGGCCGGAAGTATCACACCGCCTCCACCGTTTTCAGTTGATAAAATTGTTAGTCCGGCGCCTACAGCTACTCCTTTGAAACCATTAAAGAAATAAATACCTCTAAAACTATTGGTTGTCCCTGTATATTGAGGGTACCAGGTATTTCCTCCGTCTGTGGATTTCAATATCGTTCCGACTTCTCCGGCAATATAGCCTGTATCCGGATTAGGGAACCAGATTTTATTCAGCGGCACAGTGACTCCTGAATTAATGGGAAACAGGGAATCACTTAAGGAATACCTCCTGAGTTTAAATATTTTTCCATCATATCCGCAAATAAAGCCTAATGTGTCAGTAGGAAAAAAGAGGTCATAAAGGGTGACTGAGGTTCCGGTATTTACTGTGGTTATATTTTGACCGCTGTTTTTAATTCGTAGCAAAGTTCCGTTCTCACCGACAGCATAACCATTTTCTTCATCGAAAAAATGCAACGCAAAAAGGTTATCTGCCGTTCCGGTAACCAACTGTGTCCACATTGTATCAATAGTTGTAGTTCTGATTATCAACCCATCCACTCCGGCAGCATAGCCTCTTCCGGCGTTGGGAAAGCAAACAGTGTACAAGTCTAAAGAAACATCGGTGCGGATTGGAATCCATGAATTTCCCGCATCAGTGGTTTTATAAATTTTACCTTTTCTTGCTGAAATGTAACCTATACTATCAGTTGCAAAGCTGATGTCAGTAGTATAGTGTGGTACAGAGTCTATAGTGATTTCTGACCAAGGTGATCCGGGTTTGGGTGTTCTGAAAATGAGTGGCTCGTCAGTGAAAGGTGAACCGCCAACGGCGAGACCGCTTGAGTCAGGTAAAAAGAGCACAGAACTGAAAGTCCGATAACTGCTGCCGGTAACATTTGTAAAATTTCCGCAGGTAGATGTTCTTTGTACCATCCCGAATTCACCACAACAAATCACCGTATCGCAAATGGTATCATTATAAAACTGATAAACCGAATTAATAGCAAGGGTTGTCCTTGTTGTATCCAGGTTCCAAATTGCACCGCCATCATAAGTATGGATCATGATTCCCTCGGCTCCTGCAACAAAACCTACTGTGTCGTTATAAAAATGTACGGAATAAAGATCGGTTTTAATGATCGGTGATGAAACCTCGCTCCAGGTTAAACCGGCGTCGTTCGACCTTAAAATAATCCCGTCTTTACCGACGATGTATCCCGTTAAAGCTGAAGGAAAATGCACATCATAAAACGGATTGGTAAAGCTTCCCGTGATGCTCCAGGTCATCCCTGCATCTGAGGTTCGCAGGATCACACCGCTATCGCCGACAATAATCCCGGTATCATCAGTTGCAAAATAAATAGAGTAAAGTGAAAAAGGCGTTCCCGATAAGATGAACTGCCATAACTCACCTCCGCTATTGGTCTTTAATATTAAACCCTGGTATCCGGCGGCATATCCGTGATCATCATCGCTGAAATAAACAGAGTGGAGCTTATAATGGGTGAACGATTCGGTTTGATACCAGTTTTCGAAATCATCTGTTTTCAGCATTATTCCATTATCCCCAACGATAAAGGCATGGTTGTCGGTCATAAAAACTGAGCTCAGATTTTCGGTTGTAACCGAATCCATCAGTTCCCAGTCCTTGCCGAAATTTTCGGTCTTTATAATAACGCCATAATCACCAACTGCAAATCCAACGGGAGAAGTACCATTAAAAGACAATTCAGTAAGGTAGTTCCCCTGGGGTACAGGATGTTCCCAAAACCATTGTGTATAACCCTGAAAATATATAATAATTATAGTGAGGAGTGTAAAGGATATTCTCATTTGCACAGATTGCTTTTCTAAAAATGTAACATCTTACAGGGTTCCCGCCTGGTGGACTTTCGGGCACAAAATCTTTTAATTATTGATACCTCAAATCCACCCTGGTATTTGCTGGCCAAACGTTGTTTTGATATATTTACATCGTAGGTAAACATGATGGTCATTTTATTGAACTCAATTCCTATGCTTGGAATAATATCCCGTCCAAAGCGATACCATAATCCGCCGTAAAGCTTCAATTCCTCAACACCACGAACGAAGTTAGCGCCCATAATTAGTTCCTGCGTGCCTTCATGAAGAACGTAATAAACTTCAGGTTTTAGAAGAACTTTTTTAGATAAAATATGCTGAACGGTTACATGAGCGATCATTTTCCTTCCAACACGATAATTACCTGTGCCGAAAAAGGTTTCACGGGGCTTGGTAATATGGCTTATACTTAAACCCGTTTCGTACATCCAATTTTCATTAACAAGGTGATGAAATGCCATACCAAGATTAAAATCAAAATAAAAAATAGATGTCGAATTATCAAATAATGGATCCTTAGTGCCATCATCATTGAAAACATAAAGGTCAGGATCCCATTGATCTTCGAAAATCAGGTTTTGTTTATTGACGCTTCTGTTGGTAATTCCCAGACCAATCCCAAGGCTTCCATAAATCGAATTGTCAAGATTGAAACCCTGGCTGTATGCGGAAAAAAGCATCGCCTGGATTTTCTGAAGCGGTGCGTCGCCTGCATTATCATAATACATGTGGCCTCCCAGGCCGATCCAACCGTTTCTCCTGAGAATTTCGGGGTAAAATCGTGTATCGCCCCAGGCTGTATAAGTTTCATACGGATTGGTATAGTATGCCTGCTGTCTGTAGTTCACAGCAGCCCGGTAATCGCAGTCGTGATTTCCGGTAAATGCAGGATTAATATACAGCGGCGTAGCATACATTTGGGAATAATGGATGTCCTGTGCTCCGGATTTATTCAATCCGGACGCAATCAGAAACATCACTATAAATATTTTGAGAATGTATTTCATTATTTACCTCAGTAATGTAACATTTCCTTTTCGTTCTTCAACACCTCCATCCTGATAAATAACTTTAACATAATAGGTATAAACATCCATCTCCATTTCCTTTCCTTCAAATGTTCCGTCCCAGCCTTCACCACCGGTAGGATCAGTTGATTCGAATACCATTTTACCATAGCGGTCAAAAACTCTGAAAGTTACTTGCGCAAAACCGCTTCCTAACACATGCAGTATTGGATTGCTTTCATCGCCATTCGGTGAAAATGCTGTTGGAATTCCAAGCCTGCTCAGAGGATACATATTCACCAGTTTCTCACCCTGGCCAAAGCATCCATTTGACTCAACCTGAACAAGGTAAAGCGTCGGATCATTAGCTCCGGGAACAGTAATGAACCGGGATGTTGAATCCGATACTGTAGTTTCGGGCAAGGACGACCATTCGTATGAATCACCTTCACCGGCATCAATGGTAATAGTTTCCCCGAAATTCAGCCATATATCATCTCCAAGGAAATCTTCAGGTTTCGGAACGGGCTTAACTTCAATCGTTTTCTCCACCGTTGCTACACAACCGTTGATTGTGTCCTCTACCAGTACATAAATACCACCGTTCATAGAAGTATCTGCGATGATCTGCTCAGTTACCTCACCGGAGGACCAATAATATTTATAAGCATCATTATTCGGCGAAACATACACATTGATAGGATCTCCTTCGCAGAATGGACCATCATCCATGTCTGCCAATGGCGGATAATGCAGTTCAATAATAATATAATCATCTACTACGCATCCTTCAAAATATTGTACCTGTATATGATAAATTCCTGGTTCTGTAATGGTATAAGTTTCGTCACCCGGCAATGGTGATCCCTGCCAGAAGTATTGGGTATAGGTATCTCCGTTAAAGTCACCTGCATCTATTACAAACTCGGTACCCTCGCAGAAGCGCTCAGTGCGGCCATTAAATCCATAAACATATCCCTGAGCATTTTCGAAAATCCATCCGGGCGGCGGATTGGTCGGATCGGGAAGCGCTTTACTGTAATCGCCGGCATAAAAATCAACAAAATCATCTACAGCCGATACATTATAAATATCCAGATAATCGCATGAAACATCATAGCCCGATTTATCTTTTTTTATGTAGGCAAGCTTGGATGTATTTGTGGCGATCAGGGTAATGCTGCTGCATTGATTACCCCTGATATAAAGCGAGTCATGTACAGTTTGTATGGAATCGGACTGGAAAGTAAACCAGTTGCCCTGATACTGTGTATTGCCCCCGCCGGGGAAGAGTATCAAAGTATCGAATTCATTATTACCGGTGAATTTTCCGTCATCATAAAAAACGCAATGCTTGATATAGTTTGATCCGTTAATTTCGCCATACCGATTAACGATACATTTATTAATCAGGTGATTTTGATTGATCGATCCGATGGCCGAATCAATGACCACGACGTTGGTTTTCGATTTTTTATAGAGACCCGAGTACATGCCGCGAAGGAAGATGCTGTCGGCGATGAAATCTCCGGTGATAATTCCCCATATATCATTTGCCCTGATCACGTTGTATTCAACTACATTATTCACGTTGTTTATACTGTCGGTGAAACCGTTCAGGTGAATATTATAGTACTTGAGAAAATCTCCGTCTTCGGTGGTAATGCTTCCCTGCAGCGACTGGTTGTAAATATCGGATTGATGAGCCTGCAGGATGAGATTTTTTCCATTTACCCTCCAGGCTTTGCCATAGTCAAAGCGAAGAGTAACTTCGGAGTTGACCATATTTAGTGTCCTCGGATTTTGATAGGTCGAAAAGAACCCGCCGGTCGAGAGGTGATTTCCGTTCAGCACAAGAGCGCCATGCTCAAGGTAAACACTTCGGAAAATATTATTAGGTGCATCAACGAACATGGTAACATCATCGCTCAGAACAACCTCATCGTTAATACCCTGAAACCTTATGTGGTTCAGGAAAGTATTTCCACGTGATGTGATCGTGTCAGCTGAAATTAGTGGATCATTAAACTGATCGAAGTTTATTAAACCCGGGAAAGCATATTGCATCGAGTAGCTTAATTCAAGTGAGCCGTATATGTTCAGGCTTATGGTAGTATCAATGGCTGTAAAAACAGGATTAAACAGCGAGGAGTTTTTCCAGTACATGTTATTACAATAAGCATTTTTCACGTCAATCATAACGGTGTCGCCCTCGGTAAGGAATGAATTATCATCAAAAATCACTGTGTTTATTTCTTTAGGTGTGCATTGCTCAAGAATAGGCTCTCCACCGCTGGTAAATGACCAGTGATTCCAATCGCCCCAGTTTCCGGTACCTCCAATCCAGTAATAATTCTGATCTGCCGTGAGTGTAAATGTCCAGTTGGTATTATTTCCTAAATCCACAGAGTTTTCAGCAATATATTCGTTACCGTTGTAAGGAACCATAAAAATGTCACGTATGGAGGAATATTTTGCCGTATAATTGGTGTTTGACGGTGAGGTTGCCTGATAGAGTACAAAAGCTTTTGTTCCGATGGAATCGGATTCAAGTCGGATGGAACCGTCGCATAAGCCATCGCAAATCAGATCCTTGACAATGATGGTAGTATCTGACTCTCCGGAATCCATCATATCATGCTGAAAATAATATTTTTTTGTTGGCGTAAGTTGAAGCCTCTCCATTTTATTATTACCGACAAATTTCCCATTTCCATACAGGATCGCTTTATCCGATACATAATTTTTCAGCATCATGGTGAGCCATTGGTCAGCCTGAAGATAGCCGATTTCATTGTAACCGAACATCGCTCCTTTATCTCCAATAAAGAATGCAGTATCAATATGTTGGTTTCCAATAAGTGTGTCTCCATAACTTTCAGCAAAAAGGAAGTTTATAAAGAATTCGTTCCTGATCTTACAACCGTCCGCTCCTTCCTTATAGGTCAGGGTATCAATGATACCGGTTCCCACTCCATCGCCGTATAATACGTAATAATCCACGAGGTTATAGCTGCATTTGCTTTCACTGATCAGCATGGATTTAATCCCGCCGACCTCCTGTGTTGAAAATTCAATATTATGATATTCCACTTCTCCCACATAAGTACGGATGTTGCCGAATCCGGGAGGAGCGCCCGGGGGAGGGGAAATATCGCCCATGGTACGAATGATTGATTCACCAAAATCGTACTGGAATGACAAGGAATCAAGTCCGAACCAGGCATTCAGCAGCCACGCATCGGCCTGGTACTGGTGTACCACGCAAAGTGTTTTATCAAGAAAATATATTCCTTTCTGGAGGGTGTCGTTGGCAATAAAATTAAGTGTTTCAAGAGTGTCATTCTGCAGTTCGATGCTTCCCATTTTCACAAAAAGCGAATCCATAAAATTCCACACCTGGCTGTCGAACCTCCACTTACCTTTTTCGCCGTAAAAATAGGTTTGGTTAAGTAAATGATAAACAACTTCGCCATCATAAGTCCATGCTACATCAATGGACTCCCATTCATCGTCATCTTCCGATTCGAAATACAGATCACCCCAGAACCAGTAACACATCGCCGGGCTTAAATCGAGGGAGCCCCACAGGTGCATAGCACAAGTATCCGGGCTTGAAAGGCAGGGATAGTTTGGTACATCATCCGTCCAGGTCATGTCGTTGACAAAAACATTCTTGCGATCTACATAAACCGTATCTTCAAATTGAAAGCCGGAATTAGCATCAAAGAAAACATCGTCCAGAAAAGTCGGCGGACATTGATCACCAATACCTGAACCTCCAGGCCCACCGGAAACCAGGGACCAGTGAATCTCATCGAACCAATTTCCCTGACCACCGACCCAATACAATGCACGGCTCTGTAACTGAGCCCCTGGATTCGGATCGAAGTAAAATCCCGTGTTATGACCCATGTCCACACCCTTCGTAACAGAAATGGTTGTTCCCAGATTTTTAATATCTCTAACCACGAAGTATTGAAACTCGACTGATGGTCCGGTATAGTTCATGACCGCGCTTGTAAGCTTCTGATTTGAGAAAAGATAGGTTAGACCATGGTGACAGTCTCCATCATTCATCACTTCGAGAGCATGGATCGTTTGGATATACGTATTTGTCTCATAACTACCCGGGTGTGCAAGTGAATCGGCATTTAAGGAATATGTAAAACCCGTATTCAACGTCACTTTATTAAATTCGTTGTTACCTTCGAACCATCCGTTGCCGCTGAAAACCGCATGGCCGATGTCATTCTTCATTGTAATATCCGCCCCGATAACACCATCCGTTTTAAAGAACAAATAATCGTTGTTCTGATGGCGCCCGCCAATGATACCCTTGGGTAGATTGAACAAAACCGTGTCGGTTTCATTACCATAACCCTTAATAAAGCTCGGAAATGCTTTCCCAAAGTCGTCTCCGTTGAAATCCACCCGGTGGTAGTAAGATTCGTTACTTTCGATCTCACCTTGTACTGTGTCAATGCGCGTATACCAAATATCATTATAAACTGCTTTAACTGCGCACACAATGGGCCCCATCATCGGATCAATGTAGCCGTTGAACAGGAGGGTGTCGATAGTAAAACTACCTTCTATACCTGGTGTTTTTTTCCCGTCAATGGTTCCGCTACCGAGGAAATGTATTTTACGGTGGACCGATCTGATGTCGGTATTTTTAATGGAGCCATCAGGTTTCAAAAAGTCAATGTCGTTGAATACTACCTCCGTTCCGGCAAAATTGCTCATGTCGCCACGGACCAGGAAATAGGAATTGGTGGCATTAAAATCGAGATTTTCGGCGCTGAGTATCCAGCTACCTGACAATAAAATATGACTGTCCTGAAGGTTCACCTTGCGTGCTTTATTGCCCGAAGTAATGAAACCTCTTGTAATTATTGTCTTTCCATTTGCATTGAAATAGCCGTTTTCATGAATAATAACCGGATTTGGAGCTATCGGTTCAATTGTACTGTCCGGATTTGGATCCGGATGAAAAAGCACCTCCCAGGCGGTTGTATCACAAACAAATAAAGTGTCCTGTAATATATATTCTCCGCTCCCTTCGAACCAGATGTCGCCCGGGAACCGTGTCCCTGCGCAGGTAATGGTATTTCCGGGTAAATCCGAAGCAAAATAGATTTTTCCGTAATACTCATTTATTACTTTGGGATGGAAGGTTATTGAACCGTAAATATTAAAGATTGCATTTATATTGTTGCCAAACATCACAACCGTATCCTGAATATTTACCCAGGTCATGTTTTTACAGTACGGGTTTCCTGAAAGTATGAAAACAGTGTCATAATCATTCTCAAAGGAATACTGGTTAAAGATGACATTATCTTCGGCATCAGGCACCTCATTGGGTATCTGTCCGGAGGCTGTCCGCCAGCTGTTCAGGTCGGACCAGTTGCCCTGGCCTCCAACCCAATAATAGTCCTCTGCAAAAACCTGTGAAATGCTGAGGAAAAGTACAAAGAGAAAGAGTAATTTCTTATTTTTCATGATTTCACGATTAGATTAATTTTCAGTACCCAATACAGTAAGACTTCCTTTATAAACCTTTTTAACATCATGGGGCCCATAGAAAACTTCAAGTACCCAGAAATAAGTACCGTCGGAAACGAATTTTCCATTTTGTTTGCCATCCCAGCCGTCAGGGAAATTATTGGATTCCCATACCTTTTCGCCCCAACGGTTGAATACAACCATAGTATGGTCATTAATACCACTCCATCCATCCATATCCGGCTTGAACATATCGTTTTCCCCGTCGCCATTTGGAGTAATTACTTTATGAACTATAACATCATATATCTCAATCAAAACCTCGTCAGAGCTCTTACAACTGTTGGCATCCGTAACTTCAACCATGATGGTGGTATCCGTAATGATATCTTCATACGAAATGGTATAAGTATTGCTCGTTCCGGGGATATTATTCCAAACATAAGTTTCATAACCACCGGCAACCTCCAGAGTAATACTTTCACCGGGGAAAAGCGTGATGCTTTCTCCAAGATAAACATTGGGCAATGAATTTTCCTGTACATCAATAGCCTCAGTGTCCTCGCCGCACAGGTTTTCCATTGTCACCATGTAATTGCCTCCCTGGTAAATTTCGATGTTCGGCTGAGTAGAAATCTGGTTGTCATCCAGGAACCAGGCATAAACAAAATCGCCCGAAGGAGCGGTCAGCACAACGCTTTCACCGGTACAGAAACTGTTATCGCCTGTAATGGCGGCAACGGGAACCGGGTATTCCGTGATGTAAACCGAGTCTTCGGAAGTACAACCGAAAGTATAATTCACACTGACACTATACATTCCTCCTGTCGTAATATTTATTGATGGAATCCCGTATTCACCTGTGCTCCATGTATAAAAATCGAAATCATTTCCTGCATTCAATGTAATTGTTGATCCTGTACACAAATTCAATGAATCTTCTCCCAACTCCACAATTGATGCTATATCCACATAAACCGAGTCACCACCCTGACATCCGTGGAAATCTGTTACATTTACGTAATATAATCCGCTTTGGGTTACCATAAAGTTCGGCAGGGTTGAATTATCCTGCCAAATATATGATAAAAATCCTAATGTAGGCTGGAGGATGACCGATTCGTTATAGCACAGATTGATATCTTCTCCCAGCGCCGGATCGGGATATGGCCAGTTGCTGATCGTGATCTGATCGGAGGCAGTTCCGCATCCGCTGATGACGTCCAGCGTGTATGTTCCAGGCAAACCAACTGTGATATTCGCTGTGGTATCACCGGTGGACCATAGGTAGGAATTATAAACTCCTCCGGGAGACAGGGTGATTTCGTCATTGGCGCATATCGTTGTATCATTGCCTATGAAAAGGCCGACCGCGGGATCATCAACATACAGGTAAATGGAATCAATATCAGAGCAATCACCGTTGCCTACCTGAACCCAGTATATGCCGGTCTCCCAGGCTGTAAGCTGCTGATTTTGAGAACCATTTTGCCACAGGTAGGACGCAAATCCGCCACCCGGATCGAAAACAATGGTGTCGCCGATACAAATAGTAGTATCGGTTCCAAGATATACATCTATTATTGAGACATCAACATATATTGAATCGCCGCCCATACAGCCTCCCGGCCCGGTAACAAGTACGCTGTAAAGACCTGATTCGGTAACGGTATAAGTAGAATCGCCTGATCCATTCTGCCAGTGATATCCGAGATAACCTGCGCCGGCATTCAATATCAAAGTATCCCCCTCGCAGATAATTACAGAGTCATTCCCTAAATCAATATCAGGAGAGGGAAAGACCAGGACTTTGATTGAATCCGTAACCGTATCGAGACACATATCCATCACATTCACCAGGAAGGTTGTGGTGGTGTCGGGTGAAACGGTGATCGTGTCGTTATTGATCGAAAATCCCTCCCAGTCGTAAGAATATGGTGGGATTCCCAGGACAGTATTAACCCATATCTCGATCTGCTGGCCGGAACAGATCGAGGTGTTGGGGCTTGTTTCCGTGACCATGTCAACATAATCTATGATGATGAACTCTACCGTATCGTATCGCACAATACATCCGAGGGTGTTTTCGATGATCAGCATAATATTTTCTTCGCCTTCGATAATTAAGTCATTTAATGGTACAATATGAACCGCTACCGAATCCTCGCCCTCTTCAAATGTAATGCAGGGGTCAATTTCCTCGTAATCCGTGCCATTAATTGCGACTCCGGTAATCTCAAAACATACAGTGATCGGAGCATAATCCGGATTGGGGAGCCTGAAAATGATGTCCGCTTCCACACAGCCTTCGATCATATTCTCCGACACACCCTGAGGATAAGGAACTGTTTCAACTTCGATCTTTGGACTCGTAAAGCTGTTTTCTTCGATAAAAACGCCTGAGTCATAAATACCATCGCCGGCATCGGCAATACCGATCAATATGTGGTATTCCTCGCAGGGCACTACAAGAATAAACGCCGTTAAAACTACGGTGAAGCCGTCGTACTCAAGCGACAGTCCACTGGTATTGTCATCGTAATATGCGCAATTGGTACAGGGTCCGGTTGGAACAACACCGCACTGTGAATAGCCATTGTTTACACTGTTGATCTTAACGGAAGTATTGGTTGTACCTGGCACGACGGCAATATTTTTATTGGTATAAAATCCACCCTGCGGATTTGGACCGGTAACAAAATACCCAAAGACGTCATTATAAGCCGAACCGACCCATTCATTATATTCCTCGGAACCGAAAACATATTTGAAGCGCATGGTGTCCGATTCGGGAATAAAATCGAATTCAAGCACAGCGGCATCATAAGTGGTGGAGGTAGTGATGGAGTTTAGCACTGCGTGACCCGGAGTTCCATTATTGGCTCCTGCGCTGCATGAAGAATTCGGGCCTGGAATTACATATCCGGCGCCCGAGGTCAGGAAAATTCCGCTGGCAATACCGAGGTTTGTGGATTGGCCGTTATTGAAAATACCCCTTGAGCCATTCGCTCCCTGAAAGGTCACATTAGAATAAATAATACCCTCACCGACAATATTTTCAACCATATCAACAGGAGTTACCCCCGGACCAGGTAAAATATTGATTTGGGGAAAAGAGTTCAAACCTGAAAACATCAGACTGATCAAAAACGCGTTTCTGAAAAATGGTACAAAATGTTTCACACTTATATCATTTAGTGGTTAATTAATTTACCTGAAAACATCGCTCTTTCAACGATTTAACGACACTGCTAAAATACATTACAAAAAGAGACAGGATGTTATACGAAAAAGTTGTCTGTAAATCCTTTAAATTATTAAAAATAATCAACTTTACAACCGGACAAATATAAACTAATTTTCGAGAACCGGTATCATACAAATATTCAATTTGCTTAATATATTATTTCAGCATCTTAAAAGCCCTGATTTAAGGGAGTTTTTATGCTGGCCCATTATTAATATGACCCTGTTTGTTATAAACCTGCCGTGATATAAACAAAATGTAGTCTTCAATGTTCGACAATACGAATTTATTAATACCCAACACCTGAAACTTTGAACCATGAACCGAGTTCCCTTGTAGCTTGCCTTATAATTTGTCCCTTCTTGCTTCCTGAATACTGGCATTTAATTCGAACCCGATCAAAAGGATAAGGGCATTAAAGTATATCCAGATCAAAACGATGAGCAAGGTTCCGATTGAACCATATAAAGCGTTATAGCTTGAAAAGTTACTTACATAGAAATTAAATCCTACAGTCGCCAATGCAGTCAAAACGGTTGCCAGCGAGGATCCGGCTGATATAAACCTGAATTTACTTGACCGTGCTGGAGCCAGATAGTATATAAATGAAATAGTAAAGAAAAACATTGCCAATAGCACTATCCATCTCCCGGCCGCCAGTAAATATACAGTAATAATGCTGGTAAGAATATTTTTTTCGACAAGATATTCGAGTGCCAGAGTTCCTGTTGTGAGGAGGATGATCGAAATGATCAGTATAATGCTGATGATAAAGAAAAGAAGAGTAGAGATGAGTTTCTGTTTTATCCATGACCGGGTTTCAAGTGTATGAACTGTTTTATTGAAAGCATCAATGATACTGTCAAATCCGTTTGTGGCAAATACAATGGCAAGAACAAAAGTCACCGAAAGTAATTGACCACGCGGGCGGCGGATAATGTCTGTCATAGTACTGTTGATTACCGGCTCAGCCTGGTCGGGAAGTACATTGTTTATAAAATTAAGCAGGGAATCCTGGAAATCTTGTATAGGTATAAACGGAATGAGAGTAAAAAAAACGATGATCATCGGGAAAACGGCAAGAAAAAAACTGAAGGCAATGGATGAGGCCCTTGCAGTAATTGAACCCTGGAAGATTCCCAGCAGAAAGAATTTTGTCACGTCGTATAACGGCATGCCGTCAAAACCCGGAACAATAATCTTTTTCGTCAGAACCATGAATTTGTTGGCAGGCGGCCACTTTAAAATATTAAGTTTAATACGCTTTAATGTTTCAGGTATTTGAATCATAAGTAATACGGGTTTATTTAGTAGCAACCAAACTCAAATCCAGGCTTTTAATCTGATGTGTGAGCGCTCCTACCGAAATATAATCCACACCTGTTTCTGCAAAGGATCGGATGGTTTCTGAAATTATACCTCCGGAGGCTTCAGTTTCATATTTGCCACCAATTATTTTCACTGCTTCCTTCAAATCGGCAGGCGTAAAATTATCGAGCATGATCCGGTCAACTCCACCAATATTCAGGACTTCCCGGAGTTCATTAAAATTCCTTACCTCAATTTCGATTTTCAGGTTTTTATTGTATTTTTTAATATATGCCTGAGCTGAAGTGATGGCATTTTTAATCCCACCAGCAAAATCTATATGATTGTCTTTGATCATGATCATATCATACAGCCCCATGCGGTGGTTTTCACCGCCGCCCATCCTTACAGCATATTTTTCAAGTTCCCTGAGCAAAGGAGTCGTTTTTCTTGTGTCAAGTAATTTGCAATCGAGGCCTTTAAGTAAATCGGATAATTTGCGGGTAAATGTTGCTATACCGCTCATTCGCTGCATAAAATTCAGAGCAAGCCTTTCCGATGAAAGAATAGAAACGGGATTTCCCTCAACCTCGAAAACAATGTCTTTTTTGTATATTGCTGTTCCGTCGGCAATGAAAATTTTAAAATTCAGCGTTGGATCTGATTTCTGAAAAACCTTTTGAGCAATATTCACTCCGGCCAGAATTCCATTTTCCTTGACTATAAGTTGCGCTTTGCTAAAAGTATTTGCTGGTATGGTCGCCAGAGAAGTATGATCACCTTCTCCGATATCTTCCCGGAGGGCTTTTTCAATGATCTCATCAATATTCATAATTGGTGTCTTCAGGGTTTATTCAACTTCAAACTGCAATTGCCTGATCAGTAATTTATCCGATTCTTTTTTCATTAAAACATATACTCTGAAATTTTTTGAAGCTGTTTTGTATGTACCAATAATAAACTCTGAACCGTCGTTTGAAGAACCCTCATGATTGACTGTAAATGACAATAAAGGGGCTTTTTTAAAAAAATCACGGATGATTTCTTCCGCCTGAGTTTTACTATAGGTTCCTGAAATATCCTCTACTTCAAGATCAACCGAGGTATTGAAATAGGTTGCAAGCTTTTTGGCATCCATGGTCTTTATAGCTTCACCAACGTTTTTAACTGCATCATCACCCAAATAAAAATATCCAAAAGGATTCGGGTTGAAAAATATCACGAGGACAAGGACTGTCAGAGTTTTCATCTTCTTTTATTAGAGTTATAAAATAATCAAATCTCATTCAGCATTACTATTTCCGCTTCGGAAATTGTTTGACAACAAAAATAATCAAAAGAATCTCATTATTGCAGCAGAATTAAGTATTACTTTCAGAAAATAACTAAATTTGTAGGTTGAAAATCCCAAAAAGAAAGTTTTGTTAAATAATATTTGCTGATGAATATTGTCATTACTGGAGCCGGTAAAGGTATAGGTTTCGAAACAACAAAAACTTTTGCCAGGGAACCCGGAAACAGGATCGTTGCTATTTCAAGGAATAAACATTTACTCGAAAATCTCCTGATGGAATGCACAAGTCTGAAAGCGAAATCTGAAATATTGACAATTCCATGTGACCTGACTTCTGCAACACTGGTAAAAGAATTGCCGGGTAAAATTTCAAGATTTATTTCTTCGGTAGATATTCTCATAAACAATGCTGGCCTGCTGATAAATAAACCCTTTGAAAACCTGACCGAAAAGGATTTTGATGAAATTTTCAGCACCAATGTGAAAAGTGTTTTCATTTTAATTCAGGTGCTTCTGCCGTATTTAATCACAGGCAGCCATATTGTAAATATCAGCAGCATGGGCGGATTTCAGGGCAGTTTAAAATTTTCCGGCCTATCAATCTATAGTGCAAGCAAAGGAGCATTAGCAGTTTTATCCGAATGCCTGGCCGAAGAATTTAAAGAAAAAGGAATTAATGTAAATTGCCTTGCCATCGGATCGGTGCAAACCGAAATGTTTGACCTGGCATTCCCCGGGTATAAGGCGCAGCTTTCTACCGGCCAGATGGCAGAATTTATCAAAGATTTTGCTTCAAACGGACATCATTTTATGAATGGTAAAATCATTCCTGTTTCATTGAAATCACCTTAATATTTTTAAATATGGATGAAATTTTTACTGATCGAAATTGCGAATCCGATTCCATTACGCATAGTGGAATTATAAAAATGGTGGATGAAAGATATTATTATATTTCTATTGTTTCCCAGAAAGCCTGTTCTAACTGTTATTCCAAGGGAATATGCAGCATTACGGACATGAATGATCAGATCATTGAAGTTCCCAGAAAACAAAACAGCAACCGCAAAGTTGGTGATGAGGTTGAGGTACTCATGAAGAAATCATTAGGTGTGAAAGCCGTGTTCCTTGGTTATATTTTACCTTTTATACTTCTGCTGACTACACTGATTTTAACCTATAATATTTCGGAAAATGAAGGTTTTGCAGGAATAGCGGCTATTTTTATCCTGATTCCATACTACCTTGTACTTTATATACTGAAGGACCGTTTAAAAAGCACTTTTGTTTTCAGTATAAGATAATACCGGTTTTTAGATAAGTTTTTAGTTCCTGCTTTTGACCAATTCAATTTTTAGGAAAGATGGCTACATTTTATTTTGATGTGCCGGAAGATAATTATTTCTTTTATTGGCGGATCAAAATGAACCATTGAACTTTGCCCGTAGGGCATTAATATCCATAGAAAATAATAATATGTGCAAGGAATTTCCCGTAGGGAATTAACATCCT
>Ga0172368_10000691_pt1 | contig 48041 bp, 34 predicted proteins | sample Lak11m_FD_114540 | JGI IMG/M metagenome (GOLD analysis project Ga0172368, IMG submission 114540) | Freshwater microbial communities from Kabuno Bay, South-Kivu, Congo - kab_022012_11m | ecosystem: Environmental > Aquatic > Freshwater > Lake | place: Democratic Republic of the Congo: South-Kivu... | reverse complement strand
CTCAAAATTAAGAAAAAAGATGTACCCGAAACTCATTGCCAAAACAGGGTTCAAGGCTGGTGAAGATCTGATCCTCCTTACCGGTTCTCACCAAGTATTACCCGCCGGGATCTTTTCCCATACAGAAGTGAAATTTATTCAGGGACAAAAAAAGAAAAAGATTGAAATGATCCCTATCAACCGGTTCGAACATTGGGTGGTTGTGCAGTTTAGTCCTGAGGAGAAAGATACGGATCAGCGAAAAGAAAAATGCCGGCGTGCAGGTGACAACATCCAACGCTTCCTGAATGAACATAAAATTTCGCGCGTCACCCTCTTCGGCAATGGCCCGAACCCGGATGAAACGCTGGCACTGCTGGAGGGAATGGCGATGGGGACCTACCAGTTTTTTAAGTACAAAACCGATAAAGAGGGAAAAAACACCCTGAAAGAGATAGCCGTTTTCAGTGAAAAAACAGGGAAAAAAGAGATCGCTGAGTTAAATGCAGTTCTCGGTGGAGTTGATTTTGTCCGAGACCTGGTGAATGAACCGAATTCCTACCTGACAGCTACGGTTTTTGCAAAAGAGATTGAATTTTTGGCGTCCAGGGCAGGGATCCCGGTTGAGTTGTTGAGCAGGAAAAAACTGGAAGCCCTCCAGATGGGAGGCCTGCTCGGAGTCAACAAGGGCAGTCATGAACCCCCGGTTTTTATCATCCTGGAACACAAACCCGCCCGCCCAAAAAACAAGAAGCCATTGGTTCTTGTCGGGAAAGGTATCGTCTACGATACGGGCGGGATGGATATAAAAACAGGATCCAACATGGAGAACATGAAGACAGATATGGCCGGAGGGGCTGCTGTGGCAGGAACAATCATGGCTGTTGCAAAGGCCGGACTTCCGGTCCATATCGTCGGACTGATCCCTGCCACCGACAACCGGCCGGGACCACAGGCCATCGTATCGGGAGATATTCTGAAGATGCACAGCGGGATGACAGTAGAGGTGATCAATACAGATGCTGAAGGCAGGCTGATCCTGGCCGATGCGCTCAGCTATGCAAAACGCTATGATCCCGAACTTACCATCGACCTGGCCACACTAACCGGATCAGCGGTGCGGGCGATCGGCAAAAGGGCAATGGCCGGGATGCAGTCGGACGCCAGGGAGGATTTTGACCTGTTGAAAGAGTGTGGATCAGAGGTTTATGAACGAATTGTCGAACTTCCCCTGTGGGATGATTATGGCGAAGAGATCAAATCAGAGGTGGCCGATATCAAAAACCTGGGAGGTCCTGAAGCAGGGGCCATCACCGCAGGAAAATTCCTTCAGAAGTTTACCTCCTATCCATATATCCATCTGGATATTGCAGGTCCCTCTTTCCTCGACAAACGTGACTCTTACAGGGGACTCGGTGGTACCGGAGTAGGTGTGAGACTCCTGATGACCTTTATCAAGAAAAAATATGCAATCAATTGAATATAATATAAAACCAATATTTTCACTATTTTGCTCCGCCGGGCTACGCTTTGCTCCGGTTCGCCATTTCACTATTTCGCTATTTCACTATTTCACCATTTAACATATGGACCCACAAACCGATAAAGAATCACGCATCCGGATAGGCATCTCTCACGGCGATATCAATGGGATCAGCTATGAGATTATCATCAAGACGTTTCAGGATCAGCGGTTGTTTGAAAACTATACCATCATTGTTTACGGATCTTCAAAAGTGGCATCTTACTACCGGAAACTGATGGAAGTCAATGAAGTGAACTTCAACATTATCAGGAAAGCTGAACAGGCGCATCCCCGCCGGCCCAACATCATCAATGTTGTTGAAGAAGAGGTACGCATCGACATGGGAAATATTACTCAGGTTGCAGGTGAGCTGGCATACAAAGCACTTGAGATGGCGACTGAGGACCTCCTGAAAGGGAGTATTGATGTGCTCGTCACAGCTCCTATCAGCAAGAAGAATATCCAGTCGGCAAATTTCCAGTTTCCGGGGCATACCGAATACCTTGCCAACCGTTGTAAGGTTGAAGATTCATTGATGCTGATGGTAAACCGTGACTTTCGTATCGGAGTGGTAACCGGCCATATCCCGTTGATGAAGGTGTCGGGATCCCTCACGAAAGAACTTATTCTGAGGAAGATAAAAATTCTGAACAACTCCCTGATACAGGATTTTGGTATAATAAAACCAAGGATCGCCTTACTGGCATTGAATCCTCATGCCGGCGACGACGGATTGATTGGAGCTGAGGACCAGCAGATCATCAAGCCGGCTATCGATGATGCTTTTGCCGGTGGCATCCTGGCATTCGGACCCTACCCGGCCGACGGGTTTCTTGGTGCTGCCAGCTTCCGTGAATTTGATGGGATCCTGGCCATGTATCACGACCAGGGAATGATCCCATTCAAATTAGTCTCCTTTGATGAAGGGGTGAACTTCACCGCCGGGTTGCCGGTTGTCAGAACTTCACCCGCTCATGGGACTGCCTTTGATATTGCCGGGAAGAACCAGGCAAACCCGCAAGCGTTCAGAAACGCACTCTTCCAGGGATGCGACATCTACACGAACCGGATGCAGTACAGGGAATTGTTGAAACATGGAATGAAGACCTCCCAAAAGGAAAACGATATCGTCCAGGAATGAACCGGTTCCGGTATACAGCAAAATCTATTGCCTTGATCGTAGGAGGAGAGATCCATGGCCGCGGAGATGTTGATCCGGAGATACGTGATTTGCTGATCGATAGCCGGCGCCTCATCCACCCCGACGGATCGATGTTCATCGCTCTTGAAAGTGAACGAAATGACGGACACCGGTATATTCCGGAACTTGTGGAGAGGGGAGTGTCATGTTTTTTGGTGAATGCAACGTATGATGTTCAAGGTTCAAGGAATGTCATTGCGAGGAACGAAGTGACGAAGCAAGTCAAGGTTCAAGGTTCAGGGTTAAAGGTTCAAGGGTCAGGGCTAAAAGCACAGGGCACAGGAGCAGAAATCCCGTATCCCGTATCCCGTATCCCGTATCCCGGATCCCGAATCCCGGATTTCGAATCCCGAATCCCGTATCCGGTCTTTATCATGGTCCCTGACACCCTGTCAGCGCTTCAGAAGCTTGCTGCACACCACAGGCAACAGTTTGACTATCCGGTGATCGGCATCACGGGGAGTAACGGAAAAACGATCGTAAAAGAGTGGCTCTACCAGCTGCTTTCGCCCGAAACGGATATCATTCGCAGCCCGAAAAGTTTCAATTCTCAGATCGGTGTTCCGCTCTCGGTATGGAATATGGATTCCGGGCACAACCTCGCAGTGATCGAAGCCGGGATCTCCAAACCAGGAGAAATGGAGAGGCTTGAACGGATCATCAACCCTTCGATAGGAATATTTACCAGCGTCGGCCCGGCTCATGCTTCTAATTTTTCAGGGGATCCGGAAAAAGTCGACGAAAAGCTGAAACTTTTCTCTCATTCAGAGGTTCTCATCTACAGGTCGGATTATACCATGATCACTGAACGGCTTGATGCTTCGGATAATTACAGGACACTGGGAAGATTTACCTGGGGAACAAAGGAAACAGATACTCTGCAGATAACAGGCATCCGGAAAGAGGGTGACCGTGCAGTAATAGACGGGATCTGCGAGGGAATTGAGGGTAAGATCATCATCCCCTTTACCGATGATGCCTCCATTGAAAATGCGATCCATTGCTGGGCTTTTATTCTGGTCCGGGGATCAAACATGCCCCTAAAATCCCTGAAGGGGACTTATTCTGCTTCGCAGTTTCATCCTCCCGAAGGGAGGAGTAAGCCCCCTTCAGGGGGTATGGGGGCATTCGCCAACCTCGTTCCTGTTGCCATGCGCCTGGAACTCAAAGATGCTATAAACAACTGTTCACTGATCAATGACAGTTACAATTCCGATATCAACTCACTTGGAATAGCATTGGATTTCCTGGTTCAGCAAAAACAACACCCCAAACGAACCATCATCCTTTCCGATATCCTGCAGACCGGAAGAGACCCCGGTGAATTTTATGCGGAAGTGGCCGGGATCATCGCATCAAAACAGATAGACAGGATCATTGGAATCGGGGAGGAGATCTCACGGTTCAGGCATAAATTTTCTGTCAACAGTATGTTCTTTCCGGATACGGAAGAATTCATGCTGCATTTTCCGCTATCTTCTTTCAGCAACGAGACCATCCTGCTGAAAGGTGCCCGGGTATTCGGTTTTGAACGCATTGACCAGGCCCTGCAGCAAAAAGCACACGAAACAGTTCTTGAGATCAACCTCGATGCCGTAGTTCACAACCTCAACTTTTTCAGGGCAAAGCTGAATCCAGGGGTAAAGACCATGGTGATGGTCAAAGCTTTTTCTTATGGGAGTGGTAGTTTTGAGATCGCAAACCTGCTTCAGTACCATCAGGTCGACACATTGGCTGTGGCTTTCGCCGATGAAGGGGTTGAACTCAGGAAAGCAGGTATTACCATGCCGGTCATGGTCATGAGCCCGGAAGAGCAAAGCATGGAAACCCTCATCACCTGGAACCTGGAACCGGAAATTTACAGCCTCCGCATTCTCAGGATGTTTGAAGAAAGCCTGAACCATACCAACGGATCATTGCTCCGGGAAGCCATGATTCACATCAAACTTGATACGGGCATGCACCGGCTTGGATTTTGTGAAACCGACCTGGATGAACTCAATGCCTTCCTTGAAAAAAATCATCAATTCAGGGTTCGGTCGGTCTTTTCGCACCTAGCGGCAAGCGAGGATCCATCCCAGGACGCATTCACACGTAAACAGTTTTCACGCTTTCTCTGCATGAGCAAGAGGGTTACCAGCGCACTGGATTATCCTGTTCTGATGCACATCCTGAATTCGGCAGGCATCAGTCGTTTCCCCGACATGCAGTTGGATATGGTGAGACTAGGCATCGGCATGTACGGGATTGGTCCGAATGTGGAAGAACAGGCCCATTTACGGCATGTAAGCCGGCTGCGCACGGCTATCACCCAGATCAAATATGTCGGGAAAGGGGAGACTGTCGGTTACAACCGTCAGGGAGTGGCGGAAAGGGATACCGTGGTCGCGGTGGTGCCGATGGGCTATGCCGACGGACTGAGCCGGCGCCTGGGAAACGGGAAAGGGCAAATGTTGGTGAAAGGGCGGCGGGTGCCACTGATAGGAAATGTTTGCATGGATCTTTGTATGCTGGATATCACAGGGATTGCAGATGCCGGGATATCCATTGAGGAGGGGGATGAGGTGGTTGTTTTCGGGGAATCGCTACCGGTATCAGAACTGGCTGAAACCCTGCAAACCATCCCGTATGAGATCATGACAGGCATCTCACGGAGAGTGAAACGAGTTTATTATCACGAATAATCAATAGCCGAATGACGCAGAAACTTTCGATCCTGATCCCTGCCTATAACGAAGAGAAGACCATCATCACAATCCTGAACAAAGTTACCTCAGCACAGTTACCTGATGGTCTCGACAGGGAAATTATCGTCGTCAATGATGCCTCGACGGATGATACGGAGCGTATCGTCAGGGAGTATATCGCCGGCTACCCCACCCGCAACCCCTCCCCATTAAGGGAGGTGAGTAAGTCCCCTTCAGGGGATTTAGGGGCAACCTTGGGCATCATGTTGCATAACCAACCTGTGAACAGGGGCAAAGGCGCTGCCATCCACAAAGGGATTGAGATGGCTACCGGCGACTTTATCGTGATCCAGGACGCCGACCTGGAGTATGATCCAAACGAGTATGCGGTCCTCCTGGAACCCGTTTTGAGAGGATTTGCCGATGTGGTTTACGGCTCCCGGTTTGTTGGTGGAAAATCCCACCGCATCCTCTTCTTCTGGCACTCCATCGGGAACAAGATCCTCACGTTCGTGTCCAACATGTTCACTAACCTGAACTTAACGGATATGGAGACATGTTACAAACTCTTCCGTGCCGAATTTCTGAAACAGATCCATTTCAGGGAGAGCAGGTTTGGATTTGAGCCGGAGGTTACATCAAAGATTGCACGCTTCCCGGGGATTCGGATTTATGAAGTAGGGATCTCCTACTATGGCAGAACCTATGAGGAGGGGAAAAAGATCAGGATGAAAGATGCATTCAGGGCAGTGGTCTGCCTGGTAAGGTACAACATCTTCGACAGAAGATACAGGAAGTAAAGCGGTTATGAGATACCGATCAGCAGCAATTCTGGTATTCCTGATACTCACTATTCTTTCAGGACTTGCCTCATGCAGCAGACGTGGTTCTTCTTACTCCCAGAAAGAAGCCTTGAGAAACGCGGCTGATTGGATCCGCACCACTTACCCGCCGGGGAAAAAGGTTCTTTGCACGTCCCGGCAAGCCCGCTCTCAACTGAAAAGAACCACACTGGATTTTCAAACAGGACCCATCATTCGCGGGGAAAACGACATCGTGAAAATACCCGATGGGGCGATCCTCATTTGGGACTCTTACTTCACCCGGGGAGAGGGAAAACTGGCCAAAGATTCCCTGATGGTTCGGAAAGAGATGATCCTGGTGGGGGCATTCTGGCCTGAAACAGCTATCCGTGACACCGGAACGGATTCCCTGGAAATATTGATTTTTGAAAAAAGGGACGAGCCTGTTGGTGTGTATAATTATGCACTGTATGACTCTCTTGTCAGGGGAGCAGAACGCAGCTTCTCCATCTTGTTCAACTATAACCAGCCATTTGAACCTCCTGTAGGGTGGGAATTTGAGTCCGGTATCACAAATGAGGTCAGTCATTCGGGGGAATACGCATTCAGGACCGGCCAGGAGATGGAGTATGGCCCTACGATCAACTGGAAAGTCACCTGTCTTCCGATCAACGGAGGTAATATGTTTATCAGGGCATCCATATACGTGTTACCGGTAGTCCCTTTCACGGAAAATCAAACGGCACTGGTAGTCTCTTTTGAACGGAACGGAAGGCCCTATCAATACGGATCCATCAACATGGAAAACCATGATTTCCTGGAACCCGGGAAATGGCACCGTATTACGGTAAGATTGCACGTCCCGGAAGAGATCTCATCAGAGGATATGTTTAAAGTGTATATTTGGCATCGTGGAAAAGAGGTGCTCTATTGTGACGATCTACAGATAGAACTGGTGGAATGTTAATCAAAACGAGGTATCATGAATCCTAAAAGGAGAGGAGTTTCACTCGTCATGTTCTTCTTGTTAGCCGGCAGTATTGTGTATGGCCGGTTTTTATTGCCTCGCTGGCTGACGTTCGATCACCTCTCCATCCTTTCGTGGGATGTTTTTGGCTACTACCTTTACCTCCCGGCTCAATTTATCTACCACGACATCGGGATCAACGATTTCAGCTGGCTTCAGAAGATCCTTGACCAGTACGCTCCAACAATCGGATTTTACCAGGCTTACATGGGGCCCGAAGGGGATTACATCATGAAGTATCCGATGGGCATGGCAATCCTCTTTGCCCCGTTCTTTTTCTTTGCACATATGTTATCCGGGCCGGCAGGCTTTCCGGCCGATGGCTTTTCCCTGATCTACCAGGTCTCTGTTGCATTGGGATGTATCTTTTATACTATCATTGGGATCTGGTTCCTCAGGAAGATCCTGCTGCACTATTTTTCAGATGCAGTGACTACCATCGTGATGGTACTGGTCGTTCTGGGTACAAATTATTTCCAGCTCACAGCATTCGACAGCGCTTTAGTCCACAATTCATTATTTACAATTTATACTCTTATCATCTGGTTTACAATTAAATGGCATGATAACCCGAAGTTCAGGTATGCATTGCCCGTTGGGTTGCTTGTCGGCCTGGCTGCCCTGGTCAGGCCAACAGAAATCATCAGCGCCTTGATCCCTCTTCTTTGGGGTATATACAACAGAGAAACCTGGCAATCAAAATTGAAACTGGTCACCAGTCACTGGTCTCAAGTCGCTATAATGTTCCTGATGGTAATCCTGGTTGGCTCGTTACAGTTGATCTATTGGAAGATCCATGCCGGGACTTTTCTCTACTACAGCTATGAAGAAGGAGAACGGCTGCGGTTCCTGGCACCCTATATCATGTTCGTCCTCTTTTCCTGGAAAAAAGGATGGCTGATCTACGCCCCAATGATGGCTTTTCCCCTGGTTGGCTTTGTTTTTCTCTTCAAACGGTACAAAGAGATTTTCTGGGCGGCATTCCTTTTCTTTGTCGTGAACCTTCTTATCGTCTCCTCCTGGCCGACCTGGTGGTACGGTGGCAGCCTGGGGCAGCGCTCACTGATGCAATCCTACGCATTGATGGCTTTACCCTTCGGCGCTTTCATCGCATGGATGCTGAAACGGAGGTGGTGGCTCCATGTGCCCTTTGTGCTTATCGCACTTTTTTTTATCTGGCTGAACCTCTTCCAGACATGGCAATACATGACCTGGATCATCGATCCGTCGCGGATGACTCAGCAATACTACTGGGCTGTTTTTGGGAAAACCAGCGTGCCGGAAGGAGCACAGAAGTACCTGGAACAAATTGAGAACTTCGACCGGGAACAACTGACAGATGGAAAGGAGTACGAAAAACGAACCCTGTTGTTCCTGAATTTCGAATACGAGGGAGCCGACCAGGATGGCAACCTGGCCATGGATACAGCCAAATCGGGTACACATGCATTCAGGATGGACTCACTGAAAGAATTTTCTCCCGGGTTCGACATGGCATTCAGCGACCTGGCGCCGAAAGAGGGAGCCTGGCTCCGGGCCCGGGTCCAGATCTTCCCGTTGCGTGAGATGACAGGGACACCAGCAGGGCTGGTGATCACGATGACAAACAAAGAAGGCAACTACAAGTATAAATTAATTGACCTGGAAAAGGATTCACTGGTTCCCGGCACCTGGAACGAAGTGACCATGGATTATGAACTCCCGTATGTTCTTGACGGAGCCGACGTGATCAAGGCATACATCTGGAACAGGGGGAAAGGAACTTTCTATATCGATGATTTCCAGGTAGAATTGCTTGACCCGCGGGAACCTTAAGAGAATTGTTGTAATCCGATCAGGATGAGCCGGAAGCACAAAAGTTTCACCTTGGTATTTTTTCTGATCCTGTTTATAATTTCTCTCCTGTCCACTTTTTCCCTGCATGAAAAGGAGAAAAATTTTACCTGGGAAGGAACCATCTGGGCCGACAAAGCAGGGTATTACATCTATTTGCCGGCCACCTTCTTTTACCAGTTTAATCCTGAAAAAGCGACGGAAGATATCTCCGCCAAAACAGGCAACGGATTTATCCTGGATAACAAACAGCATAAGATCTCAACGAAATATACCTACGGAGTGGCTTTGCTCCTATCACCTTTTTTTCTGGCAGCCCATTGGATATCAATCCTTTCTGATCTTCCCGAACAGGACGGATTTTCTCCTCTGTACCAGGACCTGGTCAATCTGGGCGCGGTCGTTTACCTGATCCTGGGACTCTACCATCTGAAAATAATACTTTCCAGGTATTTCAAACCCATTACACAGTACCTGGTACTTATTCTGGTTTATTTCGGGACCAATCTTTTTTATTACACGGTAAGTGAAAGCCTTATGTCGCATGTTTATTCCTTCTTTCTCTTCAGCCTTTTCCTGTTTGGACTTTTAAGGTTCCTGGAGTCAAAAAAGTACGGTTATTTTCTACTGCTGGCATTTTCTGCCTCCATGGCCATTGTAGTCAGACCGGTAAATTTCCTCATTCTTGCTCTCCTGATTTTCTGGGATGTGACTGATTACAAGGGATTTCTGAACAGAGTGATGCTCTGGATTCAACCAAGGTATCTCATTCCTTTCAGCATGATTTTTTTTGTCTGTATTCTTCCACAGGTTCATTACTGGCAGTACTTGTCGGGAAAAATGTTTTATTATTCTTATGGGGATGAAGGATTTAAACACTGGCTCCGTCCACGGTTAACCGAGGTGTGGTTTGCTCCGTTGAACGGATTGTTTCTGTACACTCCACTTGTAATAGTTATGGTGACAGGAATGATCTTCATGATCATTAAGAAAAGCGCCAACGGACTTCTTCTTCTTTTCCTGTTCTTATTGGTCTCATACATATGCGCAGCCTGGCATATCTGGTATTTCGGGAGTAGTTTTGGCCAGCGATCTTTTGTCGAGTACCTTGTTTTTTTCAGTATTCCGCTCGGATTTGTTATCCAAAAAGGAGGGCAACTGCGGTTTTGGGGCCTGAAAATTTTAGGGTTAGTGGTATTGTTGAGCATGGTTTATTATAACATCAGGATGACATCGGTTTACGAGAAGGTATTTCCTGGCTCTTCCTGGGATTGGGGTAAATATTCAGGGCTTACCAGGAAAGCCGGTTTGTTGCCTGTCTCTTTTGTTCCTGACTTGTTTACTCAGGATTTTGAGAACCGGGATTTTTCTCCGGAGGACCCGAGGACTTCTGAATTCTTTCGTTCGGGATCCCTCTCGGGAACCTTCCTGCCAGGAAAACCGGTTTGCGGCCGGATAGAAATTTATCTCTATGAAATTGGTGTTTCAACGCCGGATACAGTATGGATTCGATTCTGGGCTTATAAACCAAAACTTGTCTCCACACAGACGGATCTGGAGTGTTTCCTGCTCCTTGAACAAGATACCCTGTTCCGGGAAATAATTCCTGTCGATGCACAAATCCGGGGGATACATAAGTGGTGTGAGGTAAAATGCCAGATTGCTCTGCCGGAATTGAATCGTTGGAATGGCAGGGTGCTGATTCAGTTCCGGAACAAAACAGGGCTCCCCATTTTCCTGGATGACATCCGGGTTGAACTTAGAAACAAAGAATCCCGACACAATGATTTTTAGCACCAGTATTTTTTTATTGTATTTTCTGCCGGTATTCCTGATCTGCTACTTACTGCTGGCTCTGATCCCGAAAAGCTGGCCTAAGAACCTGTTCCTTTTATTGTCCAGCGTATGCTTCTACGCCTGGGGAGCCCCCGTTTTTGTATTTGTTGTGGCCGGTTCGGTCCTTACCGATTTTTTTCTTCTGAAAGGGATTGAGAAGAGTGAAGGGAGTAAACGAACATTTCTGTTTTGGATAAGCATTTTCCTGAACCTTGGATTGCTGCTTTATTTCAAATACATGAATTTTTTCGTCGACCAGTTCAACGATATCCTGAGCTGGTTTGGAACTCCCCCGGCCCAATGGACACGAATCGTGCTTCCAATCGGGATCTCTTTTATCACCTTCCAGAAACTATCCTGCACGGTTGATGTTTATCAAGGAAGGCACCCTGCCTTGAATCGACTCCAGGATTACGCCTTGTACATCTTTATGTTCCCGCAGCTTCTGGCAGGCCCGATCGTCAGGGTGGATCAGATCGCCGGCCAGATAGGCGACCGCAGAGCCCAGGAGAATGCCAATGAACGACTCATCGGGTTTTATCGGTTTACAATGGGATTGGCCAAGAAGGTGCTGGTAGCCGATGTACTGGGAGTGACTGTCAATGAGATCTTTGCCCTCAATTCACTGGAACTCTCTACCCAGCTCGCATGGATAGGAGCCATAGCTTACACATTTCAGATCTATTTTGATTTTTCGGGCTATACAGATATGGCTGTCGGGCTGGCAAAAATGGTGGGATTCAGGCTTCCTGAAAATTTCAACTTCCCCTATATCTCCACGAGCATTACTGATTTCTGGAAACGCTGGCACATCACCCTCTCCACATGGTTGCGGGATTACCTCTTTTTGCCTCTGGCCTTTTCTACCGCAGGGAAGCTGAAAAAAGTCCGCTATCTGGGCTTCCGTGCCGACAAACTCGTATACTGCTATGCAGCAACGATCACGTTCCTGATCTGCGGATTCTGGCACGGGGCAGCATGGACCTTTGTCTTCTGGGGTGGCTACATGGCATTCTTCCTGGTCCTCGACAGGCTTTTTCTGCTGAAATGGATGAAGAGAGCCGGAAGATTCCCGGCTATCCTCATAACTTTTTTATTCCTGGTGGTCGGCTGGGTGATCTTCCGTTCCGAAAGCCTGGATTTTGCCTGGTTTTATATCCGCCGGATGTTTCTTTTTACCGACATGCCCAACGAAGTATGGCTGAATTCCAAATTCTGGACCATCCTGGGCGTCAGCATCTTTTTCTCGTTCTGGGGAGGTTGGAAAAAAATCGAGGATTGGAGTGAACGGTTGTTTTTAACCCCGAAGAGCGCCACGGTCATTCTTTTTACCGTGATGGCAATCCTGCTTTTCATACTGAGTGAAGCTGCCATCACATCTTCGGGGTTCAGCCCATTTATCTATTTCAGGTTCTGATGACGGTAACCATGCAATAAACATCCATACAGAAAAGTACAAATTTTGACCATGCGCCTTGCAAAACATCTGCTCTTTTTTGTGATCCTATCCATCCTGGCGTTCCCATTGATCCAGAGCTGGTCCCAATTGGTGAATGAACAGAAACTTTCGGGTTTTTTCAAACTGGAAGCTCCGCCTTCCTGGCAGTTGTTCTCATGGACCAGCTGGTTTACAGGAACTTTCCAGGAGGAGACCGGCAGAAGGATTGAAGATCACATCGGCATGCGTACAACGTTGTTCCGAATCAACAATGAATATGACTACCGGCTTTTTGGTATCCCGCATGCCCAGGGGTTCGTTCAGGGAAAAGAGGGATTTCTCTTTGAAGAGGATTACTTCTTCGAATATACAGGCAGGTACTTTATCGGGAAGAAGACAATAGATTACAAGCTGGAGAAGCTGCAAAAAGTTTACCATCAACTGGAAAAGGCCGGGATCACTTTTTTGCTCGTCCTTGAACCCGGGAAAGCGAGTTTCTTCCCTGAATACATTCCCGAACAGTATCATCCGGAGGAAAGGAGCCTGTCGAACTACGACTATATCACCAGACGGGCAGCTGACCTGGGGATTCCATGCATGAATCTGAATGAGCTTTTTATCGGCATGAAAGATACAAGTTCATATCCCCTGTTCCCAAAATATGGGATGCACTGGAGTATCTATGGGTCGCTCATTGCAGCAGATACCATCCGCAACTACCTTGAATATGCCTGTGCGACAGACCTTCCGGAGATAAGGATCGACAGGATTGATGTTACGGATTCATTGAGATGGACGGATAAAGATATCGGGAATATGCTTAACCTGATATTTCCCCTGCCTCCCGACACCCTTGCCTATCCGGTACTTTCGTTCGATTCATCATCGGGCAGGCAGCTTTCTGTCCTGGTGGTGGCAGACAGTTATTATGTGAACATCATCCATGATATCACCAAACACCTTTTCAAAGAGCAGGAATACTGGTATTACAACTCCAAACTGTACCCACATATCGTTGATGAAGACAATCCTGTATACGTTGACAAAAGCGACCTTAAGGCGAAACTTCTGAAATTCAACGGGATCCTGCTGATGGTTTCAGAGATAAATCTCCACTGTGGTTTCTGGAACTTTGCGGATGAAGCATACCAGGCATTTTACCCTGATCATGCGGATCCTCCATGGTACGCCGAACAGAATAATATCCTCAACGAACGGGACTGGTTCCGGTTCATAGTGATCAAAGCAAAAGAGAGTCATCTTTCTCTTGAAAATGCGATTATCAGGGATGCAAAATACGTGTATCATACCAAAAATCCTTAAACTTGCATTATAATTTCGCACCAGATGAGGGCCACCGTTCTGCTCCCGGTATTTATTTTTATCTGTACACTCCTCCCGGGATTTCTTACTGGTCAGGAAAATACGGATGCTCCGGGACGGGAAGCTGAGCCTTTGAGCCTTCAGGATCAGTTCGTATTATCAAACGTACCTGTACTGGAACTGCCTGAAAGTTACAAGGGTCCCAACGCTCCCCTGCTTCCGGTATCAATAGATAACTCATTGCAACCGTATTTCAGATCTATTACCACCCAATCAGGGTATGAATGCGGACAATCGGCAGGGGTTGCGTTCAATTTCACCTATGAGATCGACCGTCTGCGAAATGTACCCGCCAGCAACGCCAACAACCAGTACCCCACCCATTTTGTATGGGATTTCCTCAACAACGGTGACAACTATACCGGGGCCAGTTTCTTCGATTCGTGGGAGATCGTAAGAGCCTGCGGAACGATGAATGTGACCGATTACGGAGGATTGCTGAATTCGGGCGGGTACAAACGATGGATCTCGGGGTATGATGCCTACTTCAACGGGATGAAAAACCGTCTTACTTCCGTCAAAGCGATCCGGGTAGACAGCCCTGAAGGCCTCCAGACCTTGAAATACTGGCTTTGGGATCACCTGGAAGGATCACCGGTTGGTGGGGTTGCCAACTTCTATGCCAAATATTTCAGTTCGGTCTCCACCGTTTTCCCGGCAGGGACACCGGAAGCCGGAAAATATGTCCAGACCTATTGGAGCCCCAGTCCAACGCATGCCTGGACCGTTTGCGGGTTCAATGATTCTGTCAGATACGATTACAACAATGATGGGCAGTATACAAACAATATAGACATCACGGGCGACGGGGTGATTGACATGCACGACTGGGAGAAAGGCGGATTGAAATTTGCAAACGGGTATGCAGGAACCGGATGGTGCAACCAGGGATTTTGCTACCTGATGTATAAAACCCTTGCCGATGATATTGGTTACGGGGGCATCTGGGAACATACGGTTTATGTAGTGGAGGTCAAGGACAACTGCGATCCGCAACTCACGATGAAAGTAACCCTGAAGCACCCCAGCCGGAACAAGCTGAAGGTGACCGCTGGTGTGACTACCAGCCTCTCCTCCGCTATACCCGATTATATCCTGGAGTTTCCGATTTTTAACTATCAGGGAGGGCCTTATTACATGCAGGGCGGATCCTCGGAAGCTGACAAAACCATTGAATTTGGTCTTGATCTTGCCCCACTGCTCAGCCATGTTACTCCGGGGCAAATGGCAAAATATTTCCTGGAAGTCAGGGAAGATGACCCGGCGAATGCTTTTCCGGGAGAAATTGTTCAGATGGCTCTCATTAATTATACCGGCTCCACGCCGCAAACAATCCTTTGCCAGTCGTCCAATGTTCCCCTTCTCAACGACAGCATCACGCGTATTTCAGTCAACCATAATCCCTCTTTCAGCAAACCTTCGGTAACCACCCTTTCATTGCCTGCGGCACAGGTATATCAGCCGTACTCTCACCAGCTTTCTGCAGGTAACGGGAACCCTCCCTATCTGTGGGATGTGCAGCTGGTATATCCGGAAAACACTATCCCTGCTGCGTTTCCGGCTGTTACAGCCCAACCGCTGACCGTTACCAACAGCAATACCGGCTATGCCGTGAAGACCCTGGACTTTTCCTTTCCATTTTACCAGAAGGCGGTCAACAAAATGTACATATATGCTGATGGCTTCATCGTTTTTGACGACAAACCCTATACCTATCCATATCTGGTTGATCCGAACCTGCTCTTCCGGCAAACGGCTATCCTCTGCCCCTTTATGACGGACCTGCGGCTGTATTACAATCTGGGTGACGGCATCTGGTATGAGGGAGATGCTACTTCAGCGACCATCAGATGGAAAGCTTCCATCAATAATATGTCAGGGACCACCAGTCTGAACTTTGCCGTTAAACTTTACAGGACAGGGTTAATCGAATACTATTACGGAAACATGATCTATCCCGTAGGGACCCAGTGGACCGGGGGCATGTCGGGCGGTGATAACAAAAACTACCAGTATTCCCAGCGGCATAACGCCAATGCCATACCATCCGGCACAAAAGACATGTTTGTTTCGTGCGGTTACCCGGTGGAGATGACGTTGTCGGAAGAAGGCCTGTTCAGTGGCACCCCGCTATATCCATATACAAACCAGCAGATCACCTTCAGGGTGACTGACAACAATGGCATCTCCAATACAAAGCTGCTTTATTTCACTGCCAACGGATTGCTGTTTGATTATACCATTCAAGCAGGAGGGGACAGCCTGGTGGAATATGGTGATACCGCCCTGATCTCTTTCGGTCTGACCAATCTGGGAACCCAGCAGGTCACAGGAGCTACCACCTGGATCACTGAATTGAACCCGTTCATCACGCTGCTTGACAGTACCGAATATGTGGGGACAATAGCAGGAGGTCAAACCGTGACCTTCCCGGATGCTTTCACTTTCATTGTTTCGACCAGCGTTCCCGACCACCATCAGTTCAGCATCGTCTTTCATGAATCGTCCAACCAGCAGAGCTTTGAAACCACCCTACACCTTGAAGCGCTGGCTCCCGACGTTGTTATCGGGAAAATTCAACTCCCTGATGGGGACAACGGCCGGCTTGATCCGGGGGAAACGACAGACATGGTAGTTGGTTTTGAAAATCATGGCGGAGCAAAAGTGATTAATTTACAGGCTGTTATATCTTCCGGAGATCCTCTGCTCACCGTAAATCAGGGCACCGGGATGATCCCGCTTCTTCTGCCTGATTCATCCCTGCAACTCACCTTTTCCATCACAGCCTCAGATCAGGCCCCCTTCGAACACTTATACCTGTTTGAAGCCGGGCTCAGCGCCAATAACGGATATTCAAAAACAGACAGCATCTGGTTGCTTTCCGGTGAGATCATTGAAGATTTCGAGACCGGGACGTTTGAGAAATTTCCCTGGGATTTTGGAGGATATGCCAACTGGAGCATCGACCCGAACGATCCGTATGAAGGAGAGTATGCCATCAGTTCCGGATGGATCTATGAAGATATGGAGTCGGAAGTGAACATCTCCCTTCACATCCTAACCAACGGGGAGATCAGCTTCTGGAAGCGGATCTCGTGTGAAAATGACCCCAATGGCACCGACAATGACTACCTGGCCTTTTTCATCGATGACCAGGAAATGGAGAGATGGGACGGATACATCCCCTGGGAGGAAGTAAGTTACCCGGTTAGCAAAGGGTACCATACGTTCAGATGGGTTTATCATAAGAACCACTCGGTGGTTTCCTACCATGACCGGTGCTGGATAGATTTCGTAACGTTCCCGGCTTTTGAGGGAGCCCTGCCCCGGATTGAGGTCAACCCGCTTTCATTTTCCAAAAGCCTCGATCCCGGTCACACTGCCACAGAAAGTTTACAGGTCACCAACACCGGGGGTGGACTGTTGCATTATACCGTCCAGGTATTTGACACCGCTGCCGGGAAACATCCCCAACCCGATAACCTGGGAGGCACTGCCATCGTTTGTTCCGCATCCAGCCTTGTTCCCGGTGAAGTCTTCAACTGGACATTTACCGTGAACAACGCAAGCAGCGACAATGAATACCTGAAGCATATCCGGATGGACTTCCCTGCAGATGTTACCGTTAACGGAGCTACAAATTTCTCGGGCGGATCACTGGGCGATCTTGTGTATGACGGGACAACAGGGAGCGGATCCTCCATCTCCTGGCAGGGAGAAAGCGCAGGAGGCCTTGGCGTGATCAAACCCGGTGAAACGGCCAGTACGGTCATCACAGGGAACATTGAAGAGAGCAGCTCATTCGACGTTTTTATCGTGTACTTTGTGGAGGGGGATCAGACAGGGACAGCCGCACATGAAACATCCGGTGAGATGAGAATTGCCAATGAAGGGCTGTCAAACACCTGGCTGAGTCTCTCTTCCAATACAGGAAACCTCCTCCCCGGTACCACGGCTCAAACAGCACTTTATTTTGACGCCGGATCCCTCAGCCCCGGAGATTACTACTGCGACCTGTTGGTACGCGACCTGTACAACAATATTGAGGTGGTTCCTGTTTTTCTCCATGTCAACTGGCCTTTAGGTATTCAGCACGGAGATTCCCGTCGCGACTACCTTGCCTGTTATCCCAATCCCTTCAGCCAACGGGCAGGGATTAACTATTCCCTGGGAGCGGCTTCACAGGTTCAGATAGACATTTTTACCCTGCAGGGGGAATCAGTTCTAAATCTCGTTGATGCAATGCATAAACCAGGCGATTACGAGGCCACCTGGAGCGGAACTGACAACAGGGGAGCACCAGTGAAACCGGGTGTGTATTTACTTCGCTACACAACTGCAGACATGATCCAAACCATTAAACTCATCCTGATCCGATAGCAACATTCTATGAAGAAGAGAAAGAGATTGTTCATCATTCTCGGGACGGCCGTTATCCTGCTGGCGATCCTGGCAGTTCTGGTGATCAACTATATGCCCTGGCATAAGTTTATGAAGATCCCCACATCCAGCGAAGGACCTTTCGTTCAGAAAAATCCACTGCAGAACCTGGCTCCCAATGCATTGAGTTTCGACTTTGAGGTTGATTCAACCCAGGATGTCCCAAACGGGATCTACAAAGGAATTGCCCACTCGGGGAACTATTCTGCCAAGGCATTCGGTAAAAACAGTTTTTCGGTCAGTGTGGTCCGCATGGCCGGAGAGATCGGCCTGGACAACCTGAATGCGGTAGCTGTTAGCGCATGGGTTTATGTGTTCCCCACCGACAACGAAGTTAACGGATCATTGGTTTTTGCTGCAAACAACTCGGTTGGAGTCAATATCTGTTGGAAAGGGGTCGGGTTTTGTGGACCCATGATCCCGATTGAAAAATGGACGAAGGTAAGCGCATATTTCGACCTGTCGGATGTAAGGCTTCGTTCAGATGACAAGATCCAGCTTTATTTCTGGAATAACAGCAATACCGATATCCTCGTCGATGACTTTTATTATGTTTTCGGAGCGCCGCGCGACCGCCCCGGCGATTCAGCGAGAGTGGACATGACCCTTGAAGAAGGGTATGAACCGAAATTCAACTTTCCTCCGTTTCAGCCGATGATCCTGCAAAAAGAGGAGATTCAAAACGGGGATGGAGTGGATCTGATCAGGGAAGAACATATTATGGCGGGAGAGATCACTCCTGACGACCAGGTATTGGCAGGAAATTTCATCACTCCTCGCGGATCATTGCAGTCGATGCTGGTGATCAAACCTGACGGGAAACCATACCTGTTCCATTACTGCCAGGGAAACAGGCGGTTTGAAGAGATCACCCTGGATTGTCCTGCCGACCTCTATCCCGTGCTTCAGGGATTCACCCTGCTGAAGGGAGCCTTTGCTCCGGCTTCCGGGGATCAGCTGTTTGCAGCCGGACCTGCGGGGATGGTCATGCTTGGATTTGAGGCATCAGCCCCACCTTGCGGACGAAACGGGTCGAGTGCCCGCGTGAACCTGCTGTGGAGGTCAGATGTGCCTGTTTTGGAAGGGATCACCCTGCAGAATGGCAGTCAGCTGATCTCAGGGGATCTCGGCGGCGAACGCGTCGATGACCTCATGCTGTTTACGAATGACGGCTCCTGGAAGATCCTCAGGTTTTCCCCTTCAGGATCATCCGGAGGAGGTTGGAAAGTGATCACCACGGGTGACGAGTATAAAATCAGGGAGTGGAACACTGGCCTGGTGGAATTCAAGGCAGAAACGGCTCCCTATCTCGATGCCTACCAACAGGACCTGATCCTGACGGTTTTCAGGGATCTTGAGACGGGAAAGCTTTCCTATACCCTATTGAGATACCTGCCGGCCGGCCGGAAGTTTGTCAGGATATTTCCGGATAAGCAAAGAAGTGTCGGATTAACCGTCGGGATCGACACGCTGAAACTTGAGGACCAGATCATGGCCGGCCACTTCCAACCGGGAAAACCGCTTTCATTCCTTCGCTATAACCGGGACTGGAGGTACGATCTGAAAGAGATCCGGTTCAACGATTCCACTTTCCGGATATTGACTTCTGTTGATTTTTCAGGCTTCGATGGAGATCATAATCCGAAATATTACGAGATCCTGAAACTCCATGCAGGAAACTGGATCGATCCGGCCATTACTTCAATCCTGGTGATCGGCAGGAACTGCAAGGATCCTGGCTACAACGGAAGCAAATGCAGCGAATACGAAGAAAACCCGGACTTACCAAGCACACTTCAGATTTATTCCGTTATACCAAAAAAACAATGATGATACACGTATCTGGCGCCAATAGAATTGCATGGTTCGGGATCATCCTCCTGGTTGGAGCATTGTCATGTTCCAGGGCACCGGAAAGCCCGGTCGAAACCACAGGAGATTTTGCTATCAGGGATTTTAATCCTTTGATCAACTGGACCGTTGACACGTTGGGCAAAGAAACCGGGCACTTAACCGGCGATAAGATGATCTACCTGGATTACACGGCTCCCCGGGGCACAGGATTCCTGGTTCCTTCGGACAGGCAAACTGAGGACGGGTTGTTCAGGATGGAATTTTTCATCAGGAATAATGGGACCGGATCCAGGAAATTTGCTTATAAAATTTATTACCAGAACGAATCCTATAAGTTTCCGGAGTGCGACCCGAACGATTCTGCCAACCTTCACCCGTTTGCCTGGGAGAATTTTTACGGAAGCTGGGAGGATGTGAAGAGAACGTTTGTCCTCACCAATGAGATCCCTTCAAATGGTGAGTTTCACAGGGTGACGGATCAATTCAGGATCGTAGGGAATCCCAGGGATGAGCAGAGGTATTATGCTGATGGGGAAAATAACCGGTGGAAACGAAACCTGCGTACAGGCAAGTACAGTTTCCTGCTGGTTGTCACAACATCTGAAATGATCGACACCAGTGGGATCCCGGCCTGTATCCAGAATATAAGCCTGATGCAGGACAGCATGTTCGTAAACCCCTATTTTTATTTCCTGTTCGGGGAGGGATCAGATCTTGCGAATACGCTTGTCAACCAATATCCGTTCTCATTAAGAGTGGTGGCGAAACCGGATCCCGGTGCCGGAATCTACATCAATCCCGACCGTTATCCTTCCGATCAATACGGAAAATTTTTTACAAAGAGTTGCGGGAATGATCCGGAGATTAATAAGAATGCTGCTTTTGAGCAGTTTGTCCACTATATCGACCCTACCACCAGATACGATAACATCCCTGTTATTGCCGACGTTCTGAACGACAACTATTCATTGAGAGATTATAACTGGAACCAGCGCTTCTACAGGAAAGAGGAGCTGGTATCCATAACAGCAACCACCAGCAAACGGCCTTGTGAGACAGTGATCTCAGATGCGACTGATCAGAAGATCATCCTGAAAAACCCAGCCACTGAATTCGGGCAATGGGAAAAGCAGAATGTGGGCGTGATCACGCGGCACGGATTTACCTATGGAAAATGGACCGTCAAGGCCAAACTTACCGAACTCCTGAATGATAACGGGTTGTGGAATGGGCTGACCAATGCCATCTGGCTGATCACTCAGGACAAAGCCCCGTGGAACTATCGTCGCGACTGCAATAAGGTTGGGTATTTTGCAGATTATTATGGTGGTGACAAGGTAGACCGTGTAAAAAATGTAGGGTATTCAGAAATTGATTTCGAGATCCTGAAAACAGTAAAATACTGTCCGAACTATATTCTTCCTCCGGCCTATAACCAGGGTCTTATTGATCAGCACAATATAAACAACTGGAATGTGCAGATGCCTGAAGAAGTGCAGGAGATGAAAGACAAGGTCCTTGTTTCCTGCACCAACTGGGATATGGCTTGTCCCGAACCTGTTAACTATTCAGGGGGATGTAACCCGATTGTGTACAATGACCAGGTTTTCTGGCAGCACAAATGGGGGGAAACCTACCGGGCGATTACTTCCAAGACACCGGAGCCGGATGACGAGATCTTTGGAGGGGCCTATTATTATTTCCAGATCGACTGGCAACCCGATAAAATCATCTGGAGGATCGGACCGGAAAAAGATCAGCTCCGGGTGGTAGGATATGTGGATCAGACAATTACTTCGATACCCAACAACCAGATGCTGCTGATCATCTCCCAGGAGTTTCACAACACACGGTGGTGGGTAGGATCCATGTTTGACCAGGCGAACATTCCGTTCCCAAAAAATGACATCATCGGAGAGATCTATGAAGTGACCATCGAATAGGATGAAAGAGAAGGTTATTGAAATCACTTACCGTTACCTGATCCTGAATGCGGCATTTCTGCCGGTCATTATTTTGCTCAGGATTGCGGAGTATTGTTACCTGTCGCATACTACCCTGATGCAGGAGCAGCCGTTTGTTATAGAAGCGGGCGGGTTGCTTTACGATTTCAGGGATTTCCTCGTTCTCATCCTGCTGATGTTTGTTCCGTTCCTGCTGATTTCTTTATTGAACAGACGGGTGGCCAACATGGTTTACATCCTTTTCCTGGGCCTTCTGATCCTGTTACAGTTTTCTCTTATCCGGTATTTTGCTGTCAACCTTGTCCCCCTTGATGATGTCTTCTTCCGGTATTCGTTCAGTGAAGTCAGGATGATTATCAGCAATTCCGATCCACTCAATTTCATGACATTCCTTCCGTTGATTTTGATATTGCTCTTATTTACGGGGCTGGAGATTCTTGCTGCCAGGGTCAGGTTGAAACCCCGCGTCATCACGCTGCTTTCTCTCTGTTACCTGGCAGCGCTGTTCTTATCCATTGTTCGTCCGCCGTCAATGGAAGCTTTTGCCTCAGATACGGTATTTTATTTTGAAGTCAACAAGAGTTCCTACTTTATCCGGGAAGGAATTTCCTCCCTGTTCCTTGATGAGACAGCTTCCGAAGCGGATGAAATAGCTGATGAAATTGACAGGTATCACGAGCTCCATCCCGAATTCGACTTTACCAGCAAGAATTATCCGTTAGTCCATATCAACAATACCAACGACGTCCTGGGCCCCAGTTTTAACCTTCAGGAACAACCCCCGAACCTTGTCTTCATTATCGTGGAGTCCCTTTCAGCGGCTTGTATTGGTGACCAGTCATGGTACGGGAATTTTACCCCCTTTTTGGATTCCCTGAAAAACAAAGGGTTGTACTGGGATAATTTCCTTTCCTCCTCCGAGCGCACCTTTCATGTGTTTGCTTCGATTTTCGGATCCCTGCCATTTGGGAACGGAGAGTTTCTTAAAGACCTCAGCAAGATCCCTTTTCATTATTCCCTGATCCGGTATCTGAGAGAGAATGGGTATTACACCAGTGTGTACTATGGAGGAGACCTGAGCTTCACCAATTACAAAGAGTTTTTCCTCAAGGAGAGGACTGATTTTATGCTGGATTATTTTGGCCCGGAGTACCAGGAGAAGCAGAAATTATATCCTGAATTCACATGGGGATATCATGATGAGTTCACTTTTGCCCGTTCCCTGGAGGTCATCGACTCTTTAAACAGGGAGCCCCGGCTCGACATATACCTGACGCTGTCAACCCACAATCCTTTTCAACCGCCCAACGCAGGGTACTACATGAAGCGTTATGAAGAGATCACGAACCAGCCGGGCTACCCGAAAGAGAAAAAAGAAAGGACTGATCTTGATCCCAAAATTTTCGCTTCCATTCTTTACACCGATGACGCGCTTCGAAAGTTTTTCAACGAATATTCTAAAAGGGATGATTTCAAAAACACGATCTTTTTTATCACCGGAGATCATTTCTTTATGGAACTGGGCTACAGCACCATCTCAGCAATTGAACGCTATCATGTACCCATGTTCATCTATTCTCCGCTGATAAAAAGTCCCGCTCATTTCAGTTCCGTCTCATCGCATCAGGATGTGACCCCTTCCGTAACTGCAATGCTTCAGAAAAAATACCACTTCAACGATCATCCTTTTGTTCATTGGCTGGGACAGGGTATCGATACCACTGCCTCTTTCCGCAATGTTCATACCATGCAGTTTGTATCCGCCGGCTGGGACCTGGTTGATTTTTTGAAAGGTGGTTATTTCCTTTCAAAAAACCGGTTGTACAAGCTCAAGCCAGGGTTGCAGACAGAGCCAGTCGAGGATGATAGGAAGTTGAAGGAACTCACCGGTGATTTGAAAGCCACAACAGCCGTGGCCCAATATGCCACGAAAAATGACAGGATCATTCTGCACGAACTTTTCAGAATGGTAAAATTCGATACCACGGACGTTTTTGATTTCGATACTTCAGGTGTCAGGTTTGATGATCCTCCCGGGTTGTTTATCAACCTGGTGCCTCCTCTTCAGTTCGACTCTTCCTACTGGAAAATTATTTATAATCTTGATTTTAAATACTTTATCAGGGAGTCGAACCCGGGATTAAAATTGCCGAGATTGATCCTCACCATCGAGGACAGTACATATAAAAGCAATTTGTATCATCAGATCGTTTTTCCTGACGCTGGAATGGCTGATACGACACCGGGAATCTGGCACCGGTATCAAGGATCAGATGAATTGAATTTAAATTCTATCATGTCCCTTCAGGACAACAGGCTCAAGATCTATTTTTTCAATACAGAAGGGTGCAACATTATTTATGATAGTCTGAAATTCTCACTAAAAGGAATATACTAAACGTATGAAGATCATTATACTCGGCGGTGGCCTCGTTGGAGGCCCTATGGCACTGGACCTTATAAAAGATGAAGAGTTTCATGTAACCGTAGCAGATAACAACAAGGAGATCCTGCAGAAATTGGCAGATGGAAGCCGGATCAAGCCCATCCAGATGGATTTAGGCTTTCCGGAAGAGGTCACCCGGCTTGTGAGCAGTTATGATATAGTGATAAATGCAGTTCCGGGCTTTATGGGTTTCCGGACACTGAAAGCGATTATTGAGGCGGGCAAGAATGTTGTGGATATTGCTTTCTTTATCGAGGACCCTTTTGAGCTGGATCAGCTCGCCAAAAAGAAAAATGTGACCGCCATAATGGATTGCGGTGTTGCTCCCGGTATGTGCAACGTACTGATCGGGTATGTTGATCACTTGCTTGATGAAACGGAAAAAGTGACCTATTATGTTGGCGGGTTACCACGTGTCAGGGAGTGGCCTTACGAATATAAGGCGGTATTTTCCCCCATTGATGTGATCGAGGAATATACCCGACCGGCCCGGTTGGTAGAGAACGGGAAGGTCGTGGTGAAACCGGCTCTTTCAGATGTCGAACTGATGAACTTTCCCGGGATAGGGACGCTGGAGGCATTCAACAGCGACGGACTCCGCTCCCTGATCCATACCATTAAAGCTCCGAGCATGAAGGAAAAAACTCTCCGCTACCCGGGTCATATTGACAAAATGAAACTGTTGCGTGAGACCGGTTATTTCAGTCAAGATGCCGTGGAGATCAACGGCATGCAGGTCCGGCCGATCGATATGACAGCGAAATTGCTCTTCCCGAAGTGGAAGCTTAAAGAGGGAGAGGGAGACATAACCATCATGAAAGTAATGGTGGAAGGGAAGAAGGCGGATAAAAGACTCCGTTATACCTATGACCTTTATGACATGTACGATCCGGTATCACGGATCCATTCCATGGCGCGTACCACCGGCTACACAGCTACAGTGGCTTTACGGATGATAGCCGGCGGTCTCTATTCACACAAAGGCATTACGGTGCCTGAATTTCTGGGGAAAAAGCCCGAGTGCGTCAATTTCCTGATCAACGGATTGAAAGAGAGGGGTGTAAATTACCGGGAAACGATCAAAGGGCTGGACGGTTAGAATTCGTCATACTTGTCCCTGGAGGGTTTTCTTGTTGCCTGGCTTAACGAGTCACAATTGAATGTTACATCAACCTCAAAGTCGGGGCGGGTAAAATTCCTTTTATAGACCCCTGTATTGAGGGAATCTGCATAGACTTTCTGCATGTAGATCGCCCACACGGGCAAGGCCATGTTGGCTCCCTGTCCAAGGGCAAGAGTACGGAAATGTGCGGCTCTGTCTTCACATCCAATCCATACCCCTGTTACCAGGTCGGGTGTGATTCCCATGAACCACCCATCGCTCTGGTTCTGAGTAGTACCAGTTTTTCCTGCGATTTCGTTGGTGAAGCCATACTTATATCTCAGCCTTACGCTGGTTCCGTACTCCACAACACCTTTCAGCATCTCGATCATCAGGTAGGCTGTCTGCTCACTGATAGCCTCCTGCTTCTTGGGAACGAATCGTTCCACTACATTTCCAAACTTATCCTCGATCCTGGTGATAAAGATCGGTTCAATCCACTGTCCTTGGTTGGCGAATGTGCTCATAGCCCCCACCATCTCGTACAGGGAGAGATCGGCTGAACCAAGGGCAATTGAATAGACCGGCGGGATGTAACTGGTCACCCCCATTTTTTGCGCAATGGTGATCACATCCTGTGGTGAGTATTTTTTCATCAGTTGGCCGCTGATCCAGTTATTGGAGTTCGCCAGCGCCCATTTCAGCGTCACCTCTTCACCTATCAGGTCATCACTGGAGTTCTCAGGGGCCCATTTATCCCCATTCCACAACTCAATAACCGGCTGAACGTTGGGATAGGTCGTGCATGGCGTCTCACCTTCCTGAATCGCAAGCGTATAGAGGAATGGTTTGAAGGTTGAACCAACCTGTCTTTTGCTCAATATCACATGGTCATATTGGAAATACTTGTTGTCGATCCCGCCAACATAAGCCCGGATGTAACCTGTATGAGGATCCATGGACATGAGTCCGGCCTGCAGGAAGAATTTATAGTACCTGATCGAATCCATGGGCGTAAGTACCGTATCGATAGGGCCATTCCAGGAGAATACCTTCATGGGGACCGGATGCTGGAAATTGTCGTAGATCTCTTCATCCGTGTACCCCTCTTTTTTCAGGCGGTAATAACGGTCAGTACGCCGCATGGCCGACATCATAAGATTCAGTATCTCCTGCCTCTCGTTTTTCTCGAAGACAAAGGGCGCATTTTTTTGACCTTTCCAATGGCTGAAAAAAGAAGGTTGGAGTTCTTTTCCCAGGTATTCTTGCACAGCTTCCTCAGCATAAGCCTGGAGAAGTGTATTGATGGTGGTGTAGATCTTAAGCCCGTCGCGGTATAGGTTGTATGGTGTGCCGTCTTCTTTGGAGTGGCTGTTGCACCATTCCGTCAGATACATCCGAAGGTATTCGCGAAAATAGGTGGCAAGTCCGCTGGTGTGATCCTGGATCCTGTAATTTGACATGTCGATAGACAGGCCACTCAGAGATTCGTACTCAAAAGAAGAGATGTATCCGTATTTCTCCATCTGTTTCAACACGATGTTTCTGCGTGCCAAGGCTCTGTCGGGATTGCGGACAGGGCTAAAGAAGGTTGGAGCTTTGAGGATACCTATCAGCAGGGCGGCTTCTTCAGGGTTAAGCTGGTCAGGGCTCTTGTTGAAATAGGTTTTTGCAGCTGATTTGATCCCGAACGACATGCTTCCGAAGTCGACCGTGTTGAGGTACATGGCCAGGATCTCCTGCTTGGAATAGTTGCGTTCCAGCTTTACGGCTGTCACCCATTCCTTTAGTTTCATCACCCCCAGCTCTAATTTCGTATACCTGGGTTTGCGCGGAAACAGGTTTTTGGCAAGTTGCTGGGTGATGGTACTGCCCCCGCCTTTATCAGTGCCTGAAAGGACACCGAAGAACATACGGAGAGTTGCTTTGGCATCGATCCCCGAGTGGTTGTGGAAACGGGCATCTTCCGTGGCGATAAGTGCATTTACAATATTGGGGGAGAGGTCCTGGTAATGAATGTTGGAACGGTTTTCCACGTAATATTTACCCAGAAGCTTGCCGTCGGAAGAAAAAATTTCCGTGGCCTGGTTGCTCTCCGGATTCTCAAGTTCCTGGAAACTGGGCATCTTGCCAAACAATCCGTAACCGATCGAGATAAACAGGGCAACCACCATCAGAAGGCCAAGGACATAAGTGATCCAGAAACCCCAGATGAACCTTCTGGTCTTTTTTGGTGAAACCGTATTTTTTTTCCCTGATGCCATCTTCAGGTTACTACTCCTTTATTTGAGCTTGTCAATCCGGATCCCGATGTCGCTGATCCCTTTCAGTACCTCCACCCGCATGGCTTGTTCTACCTCAAACTGATAGGTACCCGGAATCCGGAACCGGATCCCCGTCTGGTAGAGGAAACGGTTAAACCGAAGGTTCCCGGTGCCCGAACCGATCCACTTTCCATCATATGCAGCCAGCATGCACTCAATCGTATCCCTGGTAATCCGGCCGTTTGGGAAGATGGTTTTCATGAAAAGGTAAAGGTTACTGTATGAATAGGTTATGTCGTTACGCACATCAAAAGAGAAATTGTACGCTGAAATTGTATCTGAAATAACGGTGGAAAAGGTGATGATGTTATCCGAATGCCACTGGCTGCCATCAATTTTCACACTCTCCTCAAAGAAACGGTGATCATCACAAGAAAGGAGAGACAGGAGGAAAAATCCTGCCAGCAGCATTGGTTTGGTTTGTGCGGAGAGGTGCATACGGGTCATGGTCATTCTGCCAGGCTCAAGAATGATCCAGGTAACTCATTTCATCCTGGAGGTTTCCATTATCGAAATCTGATTTCTGTTCTTTTATATTTGAGAAATCTTCCAGGTTGGGGGGAAGTTTTCCGCTCTTGTTCTGCTCGATGATTTGGATGACATTGACGACAGGGATAGCCAGTTGGTTATGCAGGTCATTCGTATACGAGTACCACATCAACTTGTTGAAGATGTCAGATTTCTGGTGGACGGCATCCCCTTTTTTCGTTCGAAGGATTGTTTCAGTACCAGGAAAATCTTTCATAGCATCAAGGTAGACCTCATATTCGTAGTTGAGGCAACATTTGAGTTTGCTGCACTGACCGGCAAGCTTCTGCGGGTTGAGCGAGAGTTGCTGGACCCTTGCAGCCTGTGTGGTCACCGAGTGGAACTGGTTCATCCATGTGGCACAACATAATTCCCTGCCGCACGATCCTATTCCTCCCAGCCGGCTGGCTTCCTGCCGTGCCCCTATCTGCCGCATCTCTATGCGGACTTTGAACTCCTCGGCGAGGACTTTGATCAGCTCCCTGAAGTCGACCCGGTCTTCGGCGGTATAGTAAAAAATAGCTTTGGTATGATCTCCCTGGTACTCCACGTCGTTGATCTTCATGGAAAGGCCCAGCCGTTCAGCGATGATCCTTGCCTGGAACATGGTATTGACTTCATTTTCGACGGCTCCGATCCATTTCTCCACATCGGTGACCCGTGCACGGCGGTATACTTTCCGGATCTCTTCCGAAGCCGGATCGACTCCTTTGTTCCGGAGCTGCAGCTTCACGATATCACCAACAAGGCTAACCAGGCCAATGTCGTGCCCCGGGGATGCTTCAACGGCAACAATATCCCCAATCTGAAGGTTCATATCGGGAGTGGAGCGGAAAAAATCTTTTCTGCTGTTCTTAAACCTAACTTCCACAATATCAAAGGGAACATGCCCCGAAGGAGCAGGTATCTTTCCCAGCCAGTCGAACGTGTCAAATTTGCTGCAGCGATGCATAAAGATCTGGTCATTTTTTTGACCAGGCCTCGGTGGCACACAGCATCCACGGCTCAGGAAAGGATTCTCTTCACTTTTCGGTATTATCAGTTCGTTCTCTTCCATGATGGTTTGAATGCAGGCAAAGGTACAAAAAAATGGATAGTTGGAACAGGAGTTTCAACCTTTGAAAAGGGAGGTAATTTTAAGCGAAAGGTTCAGGAACAATGTAGGTGCATGGGCATTGCGTTCGATATGAAAAACGGCGGTATTCAGAAGTTCGTAAAACAGGGGAAGTTTTTCACCGGAGAGGTAGGGTGAAAAACGGTTTACGAAATCCTTCTCTTCCCTGCCCAGGTTTGCAGGAACGGGAATCATATGCAACAGGGAGGAACTCTGACCGGCAATGCGGAGGCCGTATAAAAGAAGACTCTTTTGCTTTTCCCGACCTATTTTGCCGGTTTCGTTGGAGAACGCCACTGATTCGGGTACGTTGCCTGTAAAGCAGATACGCATCCATTTCCGGAAGGTTTCAAAATAAAACTGCTCCTCTTCCGGATTGTCACTGCCCTCTTCCGGCAGGTACTCCCTATTTCCGGCACCGGGAGCACGCGGTATCCGTACCGGCAGACAACGTGAGAGGATCGTCGGGATGATGTGATCGGGATTATCTGAAACCAGGAGAAAAAGTGTTTTTTCAGGTGGTTCTTCGAGGATCTTCAGCAACTTCGGAGCGGCCGCATAGGTGAGTTTTTCAATCATCCAGAAGATTACGACCTTGTATTCCGATTCATAGCTCTTATATCCGAGGATCCGGTTGATCTCGGCGGCATCCTCCGTATAGATGGTACCCTGTTTGTTTTCTATGCCGATAAAATCGTACCATTCCGGCAGAGAAACCCGATAGTCGTGCCCGAGGAGAAACTCCCTCCATTCACTGATATAAAGTTTGCTGGATGGCTTGGAAGGCACCTTCCTGGATGTTGCAACCGGGTAAAAAAAGTGGAGGTCGGGGTGGGCAAGTTTCTGGTACTGGATGCAGGAGGGACAGATGCCGCAGGAGTCTGCCCCAAAATCCCCTTTCAGGTTGGGACGTTGACAATTGATCAGCTGTGCATATGCTATTGCAAGCGCCAGTTTCATGGAACCTTCGGGGCCGAAAAACAGCTGGGCATGGCTGACACGCTGATCCTGAATGGTTTGGATCAGCTTGGTTTTGATAGACGGGCCAGCCGGTATATCGGAAAATTTCATGGGACAAAAGTAAGAAATTGGATCACTGGATAACCAGATCACTCGATGACTCGATATGTTGATCAAATAATTGTAAAGAAATAAATCCAGTGATCCAGTGATCTAGATCGCTTTTGCGCATATGAACTCCCTGTTCAGGCGCGCGATGTTCGAGCGGGAGATCAGCTTCGGGCATTCGGCTTCACAGGCATAAGTGTTGGTGCAGTTGCCAAAACCCAGCTCATCCATTTTTGCCACCATCTTTTTCACGCGCTCTTTGGCTTCCACCTTACCCTGAGGCAGCAGGGCAAACTGGGAAACCTTGGCCGAAACGAACAACATGGCGGAGGCATTTTTACATGCAGCGACACAGGCCCCGCATCCGATGCAGGAAGCTGCATCCATGGAGAGGTCAGCAGCCTCTTTGCTGATCAGGATGCTGTTGGCATCCGGAGTCCCGCCGGTGTGTACGGAGATATAACCTCCCTCCTGGATGATCTTGTCAAAAGCCGTACGGTCAACCATCAGGTCCTTGACCACCGGGAAAGGTTTCGCGCGCCATGGTTCTATCACAATGGTGGCGCCATCACGGAATTTCCGCATATGAAGCTGGCAAACGGTGACTTCGTCATCCGGCCCATGGGGGCGACCGTTGATATACAGGCTGCACATCCCGCAAATCCCCTCCCTGCAGTCGTGGTCGAATGTGACCGGCTCCTGGTCTTTGTTGATCAGCTGCTCATTGAGGATATCGATCATCTCCAGGAAAGAGCAGTTCGGAGAGATGTTATCGAGTTGATACGTGACAAACCGGCCTTTGGCCCTGGCGTTTTCCTGTCTCCAGATTTTGAGAAGTAATTTCATATGCGCAAGTGATTAGGGATTAGGGATCAGGGATTAGGGATTAGGGAAAAAGAAGTCCTTCCGTCATTCCGAAATCCTGGTATTAATCTTTTTTATAATAGAATTTACCATTTTACCCAGCTCATTGATCTCCTTTTGAAGTTCAACAAGCTGATCAGATGAAATATAGTTTAGTTCAGTAGCAATAATTAATAAAGTATCCAATTCAAAAATAGAGCCTCTGGAGTTGCGTAAAAACTGAATATAGTTTTTCGAAGACTCTCTTCCCCAGCCTTCGGCGATATTGGCAGGGAATGATACAGCTGCCCTTTGAGTCTGGGAGATAAGTCCATATAATTCAGTCTTTGGAAACTCAGATGTGATTTTATAAACCGTTTTAACTAACTGTATTCCTCTCTTCCAGATCTCAAGGTCGTGATACGATGTTATTTTCTTCGACTCACTCATATAATAATTATAAATTCTCGTATCCCTAATCCCTGATCCCTGATCCCTAATCCCTATTTATAAATCCTCTGCTTCACCTCAATTTCCTCATATTTCAGGGGTTCCTTATGCATGACGAAATCTCCCGGGCCTTTGTATTCCCAGGCTGCAACATACATGTAGTCTTTGTCGTTACGCAGGCATTCGCCTTCATCCGTCCGGTACTCCTCCCTGAAATGGCCGCCACAGCTTTCTTTCCGTTCCAGGGCATCCATAGCTATCAGTTCTCCGAGTTCCAGGAAGTCGGCCACACGGTTTGCTTTTTCAAGTTCGGTGTTCAGATCAGTCATTCCGCCGGGGATCTTCACGTCTTTCCAGAATTCAGCCCGCAGGACACGGATCTCTTCGATAGCTTTCTTCAGTCCTTTGGCGTTACGACCCATTCCAACATTCTCCCACATGATCTTGCCCAGCGCTTTGTGAAAATGGTCGACCGATTTCGTTCCTTTGACAGCCATCAGCTTTTCCAGCCGGTCCTTCACTGCCTTTTCAGTTTGAACAAATTCTTCCTTTTCGGTTGATATCCGGGGAACTTTGATCTGGTCGGCCAGGTATTCCTGCATGGTATAAGGGAGCACAAAATACCCGTCGGCGAGTCCCTGCATAAGGGCGGAGGCACCGAGACGGTTGGCCCCATGGTCGGAGAAGTTGGCTTCACCGGCGACAAAAAGCCCTTTCACGGTACTCATCAGTTCGTAATCGACCCAGATCCCGCCCATGGTATAATGCACGGCCGGGAAGATCATCATCGGGGTTTCATACGGATTTTCATCCACGATCTTTTCATACATCTGGAAGAGGTTTCCGTAGCGCTCTTCGATCACATGTTTCCCGAGCCGCTTGATGGAATCGGCAAAATCCAGGTAGACCGCCAGCCCCGTTTCACCAACCCCAAATCCAGCATCGCACCGCTCCTTGGCGGCTCTTGAAGCTACGTCACGGGGTACCAGGTTCCCAAAAGCAGGATATCTCCTCTCGAGGAAGTAATCACGGTCCTCCTCTTTTATCGCGTTGGGCTTAAGTTGTCCTTTCTGGATCTTTTCTGCATCTTCCCTGTTCTTTGGAACCCAGATCCTCCCGTCGTTACGAAGGCTTTCACTCATCAGGGTCAGCTTTGACTGGTAGTCCCCGTGAACGGGAATACAGGTAGGGTGGATCTGTGTAAAGCACGGGTTGGCAAAGAAAGCGCCTTTCTTGAATACCTGCCAGACAGCGCTGGAGTTTGAACCCATGGCATTGGTAGAAAGATAGAATACATTGCCATACCCCCCGGAAGCGATAACCACGGCATGACCGAAATGCCGTTCCAGTTCCCCGGTGATGAGGTTCCGGGCGATGATCCCCCTGGCTTTTCCGTCGATGACCACCAGGTCCATCATTTCATGCCGGTTGTACATCTCCACTTTTCCCAGTTTGATCTGCCTGCTCAGGGCTCCGTAAGCTCCCAGGAGCAGTTGCTGACCGGTTTGGCCACGGGCATAAAACGTGCGGGAGACGAGCGCTCCGCCGAAAGAACGGTTATCCAGCATACCGCTGTACTCCCTGGCAAACGGGACCCCCTGGGCGACGCATTGGTCTATAATTTCGTTGCTCACTTCGGCCAACCTGTAAACATTTGCTTCACGGGACCGGTAATCGCCTCCTTTTATCGTGTCGTAGAACAACCGGTAAATGCTGTCGCCATCATTGGGATAGTTCTTGGCCGCATTGATCCCTCCCTGGGCTGCAATGCTGTGGGCGCGACGCGGGCTGTCCTGGTAACAGAAGATCTTTACGTTGAATCCGAGTTCTCCGAGAGAAGCCGCAGCCGAAGCCCCGGCCAGACCTGTTCCCACCACGATCACGTCCAGCTTTCGCTTGTTGGCCGGATTAACCAGGTTCTGATGTGCTTTGTAATGCGTCCACTTTTCTGCCACCGGGCCCTGTGGTACCTTTGAATTTAATTCTGCCATGATGCCTAACTGAAGATTAAAAAATAGATGGGTATGATCATGTACCCCAGGGGGATCACGATCGAATAAATTGTTCCGAATCCCTGGATAAAGGGCGTATAGGTTTTATGTTCCAGGCCGAGCGTCTGAAAGGCTGCACCAAATGCATGGTTCAGGTGAAATGCAAGAACCACCATCATGACCATGTACAAGAAGGAATAAAATGGCTGGATAAAAATCCAGCGGGCAGTCTCATAAAAGTCTGGCTCTCCTCCCTCCATGAACGGAACCGGACTACCAGCCCAGCCCAGCTTGATAAAATAGAAGTTCATGAAGTGGATGATCAGAAAAATCAGGATAATGCCACCCGTATAGATCATATATTTGCTCAGAAACGGGGTAGTCGATTTATTGCTGATCTTGTAACGGACCGGCCTGGCGATCCAGTTTTTAACTTGCAGGATTATCCCCAGGATGATATGGAGGATGAATCCGCCGAAAAGGATGACCTCGAAGATCTTGACTACATAGTTGGTGCCCATGAAATGGGCCGCTTCGGTAAACCACACTCCGCCATCGGAACGCAGAAGACAGAGGTTGATCCCGAGATGGACAACCAGGAATACCATCAGGAAAAGACCGAACAGTGCCATCCAGATCTTTTTTGTGATGGAAGAGTAATGAAGGAATGATGAACTCATTGATGTAGGATTATTAGAGATGATGAACAAATATAGAGTATAATTTTTGTACCTTCGACACCTCAAGTTGTTTTTATCAATATTTTAAACCAATCTAAATTATGTTTCCATCAAGCATTTACAAAGACAGGAGAAACAGGCTCAGGAATGAAGTTCAGGGCGGCCTGATCTTCTTCCCCGGCAACCAGGAGGTATCATTCAATTACCCCGCTAATACGTATGCTTTTCGTCAGGACAGCAACTTTCTGTATTTTTTTGGTCTGGACCAGCCCGATCTTGCAGGGGTGATAGACCTTGACAACGGAAAGGATATCCTTTTTGGCAATGATGTGGAGATAGGTGACATCATCTGGATGGGTCAGCAACCGACAATTCAGGACAGGGGCGACCAATGCGCAGTTGATGAGACACATTCGTTACATTTGCTGGAAGAGACGTTAAAGAAAGCAATTGCCGAAGGCAGAAAAGTGCATTTTACTCCCCCTTATCGCGGTGAAACCATCATACAACTTTCTGATTTGCTTGGACGCAGCATATCCGACATCCGGAATCAGGCATCTGAAGAGCTGATCAGGGGTGTGGTGAAGCTTAGGATGAAAAAAGATCAGCTGGAAATCCAGGAGATGGAGAGCATGGTGGATGTCGCCTATCAGATGCATACAACAGCCATGAAGATGGCGCGTGCGGGGACGATCGAACGGGAGATCGCCGGCACCATCGAAGGGATTGCCCTTGCACAGGCCTGTGGGGTCTCATTTCCTGTGATCCTCACCATTAACGGTCAAACACTGCATAACCACTACCACGGCAATATGCTGGTCCCTGAAAAAATGCTGGTGATCGACGCCGGAGCAGAATCAGAGTACCATTATGCCAGTGATATCACCCGTACGGTTCCTGTAGGCGGAGAGTTTTCCCGCCGGCAGAAAGAGATCTATAACATCGTTCTGGATGCCAACCTGGCTGCCATCCAGGCAATGAAACCGGGTGTCCCGTTCCGGGATATCCACCTGCTTGCAGCCCAGGTCATTGCCAAAGGGCTGATCTCCCTGGGTATCATGAAAGGGGATCCGGATGAAGCGGTGAGCCAGGGGGCGCATACCATGTTCTTCCCGCACGGGCTTGGTCATCCAATAGGTTTGGATGTACACGACCTGGAAGGAGTCGGTGAATATTACGTAGGGTATGATGAGGAGATCCAGCGGAGCAAAGAATTCGGACTGGGATTCCTGCGTTTTGGGAGGAAGCTTCAGGAGAATTTTGTGATGACCATCGAGCCGGGGATCTATTTTATCCCTGAACTGATAGATATATGGAAGGCTGAGGGAAAACATACCGATTTCATTAACTATGACCTGGTGGAATCGTATAAGAACTTCGGCGGGATCAGGATTGAAGACGATGTGCTGGTAACACATAACAGCAGCCGGGTTCTTGGCAAACCCATCCCCAAGACGGTGGAGGAGATTGAAGCCATCATGGCGGAATAATGCAATCATTACTTTTTCACGGAAAAAAAATTGCCTTTACGGACAGAGGAGAGGGAAAATGCCTTGTTCTCCTCCATGGGTTTACCGAATCAACGGGAATCTGGAAGCGGTTTATCCGGCACCTGGCAAGGCAGTTCAGGGTAGTGGCAATCGACTTGCCAGGTTTCGGGAAAAGCGACATTTTTTCGGAAGTCCATTCTATGGATTTCATGGCCCAGAGCGTAAAAAAGGTCCTTCTGTCTCTGGGTATCAGGACGTGCGTCATGGCCGGCCACTCCATGGGTGGTTATGTTACTCTTGCTTTTGCGCGTCTCTATCCGAGGATGCTGAAAGGGATCTGTATTTTTCATTCACATCCCTATGCCGACACGCCTGAGGGGAGGACAAACAGGGAGCGTGCGATCGAAGTGATCCGGGCCGATAAGTTCAATTTCGTACTCCAGTTCATTCCAACGTTGTTCCCTGACGGGAGCCATGAAAAATACCGTAAACAGATCGACAGCCTGACCCGGGAGGCTTCAGGACTTTCCAAAGAGGCGATCATTGCCGCCATGGACGGAATGAAGGAACGGCCCGACTCGGCCGAGACCCTTAAGAAACTGGATGTTCCGGTGCTCTTCATCCTCGGTGTGAAAGACAGCAAGATCCCTATGGAGCGGGCCGGTGAAATGGTCCTCCTTCCGGAACATTCCGAGTCGCTGATACTGAAAGAGGTCGCACACATGGGATTTTACGAGGCGCCGAAGGTGACGATGCAGGCATTGAGGGATTTTACTGCCAGGTGCTGGAGGTTGGATGCTGGATCCTAGATCGTGAATCCTGAGTGCTGGCTCCTGGATCTAGAGGTAAAACCCCATCTTCTCCAGGTACTCCCACACCTTTGCCGGTAAAAAGTACTGCATGTTCTTCCCTTGCCGGATGCCGTCCCTGATAAAGCTGGCGGAGATCTCCATCCGGGGAGCGTCAAGGAATATGATGGAGGGGTGAGATAAGAGGCCGACGTTCATTTTTGGTGTTTCACCATGAACCTGGTGGCGAGGGTAGATGTAGAACTTGTACTGATTGAGCAGCTGCTCATAGTTTTTCCATTTATGGAAGGAGGGGAGGATATCGGATCCCGCCAGCAGGATGAACTCATGGGTCGGGTATTTCTCCGTGAGGTAGGTAAGCGTATCAATGGTATAGGAGGGGCGGGGGAGGTGAAATTCGATGTTGGAGGCTTTGAACCGGGGTTCATCTTCAACAGCCACATTGACCATATACAACCTGTTGACATCGGGAAGAAGGGTTGATTTCTCCTTCAACGGGTTGTGGGGAGAGATGATAAACCATACATCCCGGATGTCAGTGAATTCCACCATATAACTGGCAATCATCAGATGGCCTAGATGGATCGGGTTGAACGAACCGAAAAACAATCCTGTTTTTGTTGTATCTTGCCTCATGAAAACGCGTCGATACGCAAAAATACAAATTCATCCGGATAAGCTGCAGTTTCCGCCACTCCCGGTCTACGAAAACAACCGGGTGTGGACTACCCTGGATGACCAGTCACAGATCACGACCTGGTATGCAGAACGGGCGGTCCGATTTATTCACCAGCTACCAGCATCCAGGTTTCAGCATCCGGTATCCGGCATCCAGGATCCAGGATCCGGCATACGGTTCCCTATCAGCTCCTCCGTTTCGGCAATCGCACGCTCCAGGTCGTCATTCACTACAATGGCATCGAACTTCGCAGCGTAAGCCATCTCCTGCTCCGCTTTGGCCAGGCGTTTCTGCAGGCTCTCTTCGTCGTCGGTGGCCCGGTCCCGGAGTCGTTGCTCCAGAACCTGCATGGATGGAGGCCTGATGAAGATCGCCAGTGCGGAATCACCGAAATGCTTTTTCAGGTTATCGCCCCCCACTACATCCACGTCAAACACAGGGACTTTCCCGGAATTCCAGATCCGCTCCTGTTCAGATCTCAGGGTACCGTAATAACTTCCCGGATACACCTCTTCCCACTCCAGAAATTCGTTGTTTTTAATTTTCCTGCGAAATTCATCCACGGACAGGAAGAAATAATCATGCCCGTCAACTTCACTCCCCCGCTTTGGCCGGCTGCAGGCGGAAACAGAAAATTCCAGGCGAGGATTTGTTTCCAGCAGGTGCCTGACGATAGTGGTCTTGCCGGCGCCGGAAGGGGCTGAAATTATTATCGCTTTGTTTTTCATGGGTATTTCACCCACCCTGGGGTTTTCTCAAAAGCACTTTACCACGTAGTACCCGAAGGATACCTCTTGAGGGAGGGGTTATAAAATATTCAATAATTGTTCTTTGATTTTCTCCAGTGCGTCTTTCATCCGGACCACGATCTGCTGAATGCCTGCATGTGATGCTTTGGAGCCGAGGGTGTTGATCTCCCTGCCCATCTCCTGGCAAATGAATCCCAGTTTCTTCCCCTGAGATTCCGTCTCCGCCAGTGTCTCAAGGAAATAATCGCAGTGTTTCCGCAACCTCACTTTTTCTTCCGTGAAGTCCATCTTTTCGAGGTAGTAGATCAGCTCCTGCTCAAACCGGTTGGTGTCGGCCCGGGCTGCTCCATTTGTTGCCAGAAACTGATCAAGCGATTTCTGAAGATTGCCGCGTACAATTTCTTTCCTCTCCCCATCCAGAGGTTCAACATCGTCAAGGAGTGACAGGATTTCTTCCACCCGTCTGATCATGTCTTCACGGAGCACATTCCCTTCCAGCTTCCTGAATTTATCCACCTCCTCAAGGGCCTCTTCCACCTTCGCCCGGATCACGACCCATTGCTGCGGATCAATTTCTTCCCGGTCAGACAGAAGGATATCAGGCATCCGCATCACCAGGGGGAGAATCCCATCCGGGTTCTCTTCGCGGAATTCCCTCTGAAGCTCTTTCAATGCCTCAAAGTAAGTATGAGCCAGGGCCTTGTTCAGGGTATAGGTGGGAGTGTCGCCTGTGGATTCAGCAAAGATGAACAGATCCACTTTTCCACGCTGAAGGGAAGAGAGAATATTCCGGATCTCCGGCTCCTTCTCACGGAGCATGGAAGGGATCTTTACATTCAGGTCGATCCCTTTGCTGTTGAGTGATTTTATTTCAATGGTGATCTGCTTTCCGGGAAGCTCCGCAATTGCTTTACCGTAACCGGTCATGGATTTTATCATACCAGGCAATTTCTGGCAAAGCTACAAAAAATCACAGCTATAGAGATGAGATGGTAAAGTGTGAAAATGTTTTCATAATTTTGGTTATCAGTCTGATTTGAAAAAATCACCTTATATCCGCGATGAAGTACCTGGTAATTGACGACGCACTGAAGCTTTATAATTTGATGCTCAGTGATATAAAAAATGCGTCATCCTATATTTACCTCGAGACCTATAAATTTTCCAATGATCATATGGGGATCAAATTCAAGGATGCGCTCACGCAGAAAGCCAGGGAGGGAGTGACGGTGAAGGTACTTATTGATTCATGGGGGCGGGGGCCTGTATCCGAGACTTTTTTTACCGAACTGATGGAGCTGGGAGGGGAGGTTAAATTCTTTGAAAAGATCAAGATCAGTTCAGACCTCTTCACACGGGGCCACCGCCGCGATCACCGGAAGATCCTCGTGATCGACGATGAGATATCATACATCGGTTCAGCCAACATAACCGGATATAATCTCAATTGGAGGGAACTGGTGCTTCGGTTCAAAGGGGAGATCACCCCTACCTTCCGCAAAGTCTTCGAACAGAACTTTGAAGCATTCAATCCGTATTATATCAAGGATAAGCGCAGTTACAGCCAAACCATGAAGTATGAGGATTATGAGATCGTAAGGGATGTTCCTTCCATCCCGCTTCAGCGCCTGAAAAAAAAATACACACAACTGATCCGCAGCGCGAAAAACTACATAGTTATTGAAACCCCTTATTTCCTTCCCGGATTTCTGCTGCGGAAAGCGCTGATGGAAGCAGCCCGGCGGGGTGTCAACGTACAGGTGATCATGCCAAAAAATTCCGATGTGCGCATGGTGGACATCCTCCGGAACAAATACTTTGGCATGATGCACAAAAACAATGTGCAGCTCCTCTTTTACACTCCGCATAACCTCCATGCGAAGCTGATGATCATCGATGAGAGAGTCTTTTCCGTTTCATCCGCCAATTTCGATTACAGGAGTTTCCGGTACCAGTATGAAATTGCCCTGATAGGCCGCGAACCTGAGATCCTGGGACAGCTGGATGCCCATGTTGCCGAGACGCTTCGTAACTCTGAAGCATTTGATTATCACCGCTGGATGAACAGGCCCAAGATCGAGAAGATCTTTGAATATATCCTGCTACCGTTCAGGCACCTTTTCTAGATGCTGGATACTGGATGCCGGATTCCCGGTAACAGATGCCTTACACTGGTTTTTGCACCTCTTGATCAAAGTTCGTTTCTCCACGTTCCTTGCTCCTTTTTCCCTGTTCTGTGCCCTGAGCACTGAGCTCAGCGCCCTTTCCACGTCCCGCCTCCCTCCGGCTTGTGACGAGGTAAACGCCGGTAAAGATCAGCAGGGCAGCCACGACCTTCGGCAGAGTGATCCGTTCCATGCCGACGGAAACCGAAGAGACGGCTGCAAGAACAGGCTGCAGGTAGGTGTAGTAGCTGACGGCTGTGGGCGAAAGGGTGTTCAGGGAGAAGTTGATCATCAGGTAAACCAGGAAAGTCCCCGGCACGATGATGTAAAAAAGGGCGCTCCAGCCATACCAGTCGAAGTGGGTAAATGAAAGGGAGAGCATTGATCTTGCCGAGAATGGGATCACGAAGAGGAATCCGAACAGGGAGACCCATTTCAGGATGGTCACCGTGTGGTATTTTACCAGGAGGGGTTTCAAAAGGACCAGGTAGAGCGAATAACAACCCATATTCAACAGCACCAGCACATTTCCCACGGCGGTTTGTCCGCCAAATTGCATATGCCTCCCCCAGAGGATAAGGATCAGGGCACCGGTCATCCCTAAAAGGATGCCTCCTGTTTTACGGATCGTCACCTTTTCGCGGAGAAGAATGCTGGCCAGGATCAGCACGAGAATGGGGTTGGTTACATGGATGATGGCGGCATCGACAGGGGTGGTGAGGTTGAGTCCCGAGTAGAATAAGCCGATATTTAGCGTAAAACCGGTCAGGCCGCAAAGTGCCAGCATAAGCAGGTCGCGCCGGTCCACCCTCTCCCGCACGAACAGCTTCTGGAACGACCAGAACAGAATCACGCCTCCCAGAAGCCGGATAAAGACCAATTGCCAGGGTGTCAGGTATCCAGGCATCATGCTTTTCGCGACGCTGTAATGCAGGCCAAATATGACCGCTACCCCCAGCATAGAGAGGTGGGCCCTGAATATACGGGACATTGCAGGTGTAGTTTTGGGCAAAAGTAAGAAAAATACCCCTTTTGCCGCAAGTCTGTCGAAATGACAGCGTTAGTTCCTTTCAAAACGCCATATTGGCGTCATTTTGACACCTTCTTCTGTAGGGTTAAAGCCGGAGAGCTTCCGGTATAAAAATTGATCAATGCCTGTCAAAATAACGTATAAACTAAAATAAAGGAGGACCATATTATGGCAATTATCAGATGGCAACAGAAAAATCCGCTGGCCGACATCGTATCGAATTTTTTCGATGCCGATTATGCAGATTTTTTCGGCAAACGTGCTTGTGATCCCTCAGCAAATATCATTGAAAAGGTGAATGGATTTGAACTGGAGATTGCAGCTCCCGGATTTAAAAAAGATGATTTTAAAATCAACCTCGAGAATTCGGTACTGACGATCTCTTCGGAGATGGAAGATGAAAAGCGGGAAGAGGGAAAAACCTATACCCGCAAAGAGTTTTATTACGGATCGTTCAGCCGTTCTTTCACTTTACCCAAGTCAGTTGATACCGAGAAGATCAAAGCTGATTACAGCAACGGCATTCTGAAGATCGATTTGCCGAAGCGGGCTGAAGCTACCCTGGAGAACAAAAAAGAGATCAGGATCTCCTAAGTTGTTACATGGTGTTTGACAGGAGAAGGGTTGTCCGGTTTGGACAACCCTTTTTGCTATTACCCGCAGTGCAAAAACCGGTTCACCAGTTTGATCACCTCTTTTTCGCTCTGGCTGATATCAGAACGGAGGTGCTGGTCGTCGAACCGTTTGAGGTTGCCGATGATGCCGTCGATGATCTTGGCGGGGAATATTCCATTGGCCTGATATAGGGCACGCTGGTCTTCCAAAGCTCCGGCAGAATCCCAGCAGGAAGTCGGAAGATGCTGAAGTTCACTGACTCTTTTCTTGTTTTTATCGTCAAAAATATTTACATCTACATAGGTCTCCCGGGCGAATTCCAATGCATTTTTCATCTCAAATCCATGCCTGGCAGCAACAGCCAGTCCGGCGCAAAGCAGGTAAATGTCGGCTGATCCGTCCGGACACCGGAATTCAACCGTTTGTTTGTCGCTGAAGTTATTATGACCGGCGGTCTCCAGCGGGTTGGCATCCGCCAGCATGTTGTGTTGTGAGCCGGTCCAGCCCAATGGTACGCGAACAAGGACTGAGCGGTTTCTGTCACCCCAGCAGATGGTAGTCGGAGCTTCCTGGTGGGGGACAAGACGGAAATAAGAGGTCGGGATCGTATTTCCGAAAGCGGTGAGTGAACGGGCCAGGGAGAGGTACCCGGCAATCGCTTTGCGTGCAGGGTCCGACAACCTGCCATCGTACAGCATCACACTTTTTCCGTCTTTCAGGAGCCTTGTATGGATATGCAGCCCGCTGCCTGCTTTCCCGGTTGTAATTTTCGGAGCGAACGTTACAGTGACCCCTTGTCTGTATCCAAGTGAACGAAGGATCCACTTCGCGATCAACAGTTGTTCCGCCGCATCTTCGAGCCTGACAGGCGTGAACTCGATCTCATTTTGCTCATACAGCAAACCCGATTCGGTGAATGTACCTACTTCGGAATGACCGTATTTAATGAAACCTCCGCAATGCGCTATCGTCTGCATGGCCTTGGTGCGAAGAACTTCCCATTTACAGAAGGGAGAGGATTCGTGGTATCCCCGCTGATCGGCAGCTTCGTACAGGGGATCCTTTTCACTGATAACATAGTATTCAAGTTCGCACATCACCTCGAAATCGAATCCGGTGGATCTCTTCAGAGCCTTGTGTGCCTTGCTCATGATATACTCCGGGGAGTTCTCAAATGGATTGCCGTCCTTGTCGTAATAGGAGCAGAGGATGTCCAGCGCCGGGATCTCTGAAAAGGGGTTGAGGAAAGCGGTCCGGTAACGAGGAATGACATAGAGGTCCGAGGAGCCAGCCTCCACGTAATGCGGGAAAAGGCTGGATCCGTCAACACGCTCACCAGCGCTTAAGATGCTCTCAAGGTGTTCCCGGCTCTTGATGATGAAATTCAGGGTTTTCAGCCTTCCGTCGGCCCCGGCATACCGGAAGTTAACCATCTGGATGCCATTTGCTTCAATGAACCGGATGAGATCAGCGCGGGTAAAGTCGTTGGATGGTTTGTCAAGGTAACGAATCAGCGGGTTGGGATTCAGGACAACAGCATCGTTCATAACAGATGGTTTCTATTCGTTGAGAAGAGTGCAAAAGTAAGAATTTTTATGTTATTTTTGAACCATGATACCTTCACTCAACGAGGCCATATTCTTTTCCCTGTTCCTGCTCTTCATCTTCTCGATGCTGGCGCTGGACCTTGGCGTGTTCAGCCGGAAACAGCATAAGCCTGGCTTCAGGGAGGCTCTCATATGGACCTGCGTTTGGGTAGGCATCTCAATCGCTTTTTATTTCTTTATCAAAAACCATGGTAACCTGATACATGGATCAGATACCTGGGAGGCCATTCAGCAAAGGATCGAGCAGTTTAACCACCCAATCAACATCAATGATTTTAAGGACAACGTTGAACAGGCTATCCGGATCTACAACAACAACCTGGCGCTTGAATACCTGACAGGCTACCTTATCGAATACTCCCTATCGGTCGACAATGTGTTTGTGATCATCATGATCTTCATCTCCTTCAATATCAGGCAGGTATATTATAAGAAGGTGCTTTTCTGGGGAATCCTGGGGGCTGTGGTGATGCGCTTCATCTTTATCTTTGCCGCCAGCGCCCTGATCCAGCAATTCAGTTGGTTCCTCACAGTTTTTGGTTTCTTGCTGGTCGTCCTCGGAATCAGGATGGGGTATGAGTTTGCGACCAAAAAAGATGAAGATATCATTGATACGGACCGGCACCCCGTGGTGCGCTTTGCTTCCCGGTGGTTTTCCGTGACAAAGGAGGATCATGGCGAAAAGTTCTGGATACGCAGAAATGATAAACTTTTTATTACTCCCTTGTTCCTTGTCCTGCTGATCATAGAATTTGCCGACGTTATTTTTGCAGTTGACTCGGTTCCGGCTGTTTTCAGCGTGACACAGGATCCATACATCGTTTTCTTCTCAAACATTTTTGCAATTCTTGGATTGCGATCTCTTTTCTTCCTTGTGATGAACGTGATGAACCGGTTCCACTACCTGAAGCTTGGATTGGCTGCCCTGCTGACTTTTGTAGGGTTAAAGATGATCCTTCATTTTTTTGGATGGATACACCTTTCGACATCCCAGTCCCTTTTGATCATCGTTTTGATTTTAGCGACCAGTATCCTTGCATCTCTTCTCCAGAACGCGATACAGAAAAAGAAAGTTAATTCGGCCAATATACCGGAAATTGAAGAAAAAAACCATCGAAACTCTTGAAAACCAGGATATTGAAATCAGGTTGCTGATAGAGGCGATCTTTTTGAAATATGGCTGGGATTTCAGGAATTACTCCAGGGCGCATATCAAACGACGTATTTTGAACCGTTTCCAGGCTTCGGGATTGAACTCCATATCGGAGATGATCCATATGGCAATCAATGACAGTGACTTTGTGGATAAGATCCTGTTGGACCTCTCCATCACCGTCACTGAGATGTTCAGGGATCCCTCCTTTTACAAGGCGCTGCGGCAGAGCGTACTGCCTGTGTTGAGAACCTATCCCCACGTAAAGATCTGGCATGCGGGGTGTGCGAGTGGGGAAGAGGTATATTCCATGGCTATCATGCTCAGGGAAGAAGGACTGCTGTACAAAACTCAGATCTATGCAACCGATTTCAACCCTCTGATCCTCAAGCGTGCAAAAAAAGCGGAATACCCCATCAGCCGGATAAAAGAGTTTACGGTCAGTTACCAGAAAGCGGGAGGGAAACGCTCTTTTTCTGATTACTACAAAGCGGATGAAGAAACGGCACGCCTTAATGAAAACCTCAAGAACAACATCGTCTTTGCCAATCATAACCTGGTCACGGATAGTGTTTTTGCTGAAATGAACCTGATCATTTGCCGGAACGTACTTATTTACTTCGACAGACAATTGCAGGACAAAGTCATTGGTCTTTTCATGGAAAGCTTGACTGGCGGAGGATTTCTGTGCCTTGGGTCCAAAGAAAATCTCCAGTTTTCGACACATTTTCCTGCATTTGAACCAGTAGTTGAGCAAGAAAGGATTTACATAAAGAAATTTTCTTCATAATTTTATTGGTTGGTGTCAGATAGTAAAAAGTACCAGGCTATAGTAATAGGATCTTCTGCCGGCGGATTAAATGCCCTGAAGACCTTGTTCGAGTTCCTTGACAAACGCTTCCCTTTGCCTGTGATCATTGTGCAGCATGTAAGTCCGGATGCAGAGAACTATCTCCCGTTTTTTCTCAACAGCATGAAGAAGATCAGCGTGAAAGAAGCTGATGAGAAGGAGATTCCGAAAGCCGGAGTGGCATACATTGCTCCGCCTAACTACCACCTGCTGATGGAACATGACAGGTCATTTACGTTAACGGTAGGAGAGCGGATCAACTATGCCCGGCCCTCTATCGATATCCTGTTCGAAACTGCCGCAGAAGCATACAGGGATGGGCTGATCGGGATCGTCCTCACGGGAGCCAACAGTGATGGCAGCAAGGGATTAAAAAAGATCAAAGAGATGGGGGGGCTGGCCATTGTACAGGATCCCGATGAAGCTGAAACAGATACCATGCCCAGGGCCGCTATCGAAGCTGTTGATACAGACCATATTCTGACACTTAAAGAAATTGCAAACTTTTTGAATGCATTGATATGAATGTAAAACCAAAAGTGCTTATTGTCGATGACCGGATCAAAAACATCATCGTTTTGGAGGAGATGCTGTCTGACCTGGATATCGAAATGGTGAGGGCCTCTTCAGGCCAGGAAGCTATTGAAAAAGCCTCCTCCATCGAATTCGCAATCGTTCTGATGGATGTCAGGATGCCTGGAATGGATGGATTTGAGACCGTGGAGAGGATCAGGCAGGATCCTCAAAATGAACTGCTCCCGATCATTTATATAACCGCTTTTTACAACGAAGACTATTACCGGGTAAAAGGAATCAAGACAGGGGCAGTTGATTTCATAACAAAGCCGATCATACCCGACATCCTGATCGGCAAGGTCACGGTATTCATCAAAATCTACAGGCAACGAAAAAATCTGGAAGAAGAGATCGTTTGGCGCGAGAGGATTGAAAAGGACCTGAAGAAGGCAAAGGAATTGGCTGAAGATGCCACCCGGGCTAAACAGAAGTTCCTGTCTACGATGAGCCACGAGATCCGGACGCCGCTTAACGCGATCATCAATACGGTGAACCTCCTGAAGGAAGAAGATCCCAGGGAGGACCAGGCCGAGAGTCTGGATATCCTTAAGTTCTCAGCCGACAACTTATTGCAGATCGTGAACGACATCCTCGACTATTCAAAGATCGGGGCCGGAAAAGTTGAGTTTGAGAAAGTGGAATTTGAGCTGGGAAAATTGATAAACGGTGTCAAGCAAAGTTTTGATTATGAAACAAAGAGGCGGAACCTTACGATCGATGTCCTGTTAGATAAAACGATCCCTCCTGTTATCATTGGCGATTCGATTAGGCTTACGCAAATCCTGATCAACCTGGTTGGGAATGCCGTGAAATTTACTGAAAAAGGCAGTATTACCATTGAAGCAAAACCAACACAAAAGCACCATTCCCAGATCGATATAGGATTTTTTGTCATCGATACCGGGATCGGGATCCCCGAAGATAAATTGGATGTGATATTTGAAAGTTTCACCCAGGCGAGCTCTTCCACCACGCGAAAATACGGAGGGACAGGCCTGGGGCTGGCGATCACGCAGAAACTCGTGGAACTGCAGGGAGGTGAGCTTAAGGTGAAGAGCCAGGTATGTAAAGGGAGCACATTTTCGTTTTCCCTGCCTTTCCTGGTGAGTGATAAAACCCATGTGGAAGAGGATGCCTTATTGAAAACTTCATTCCACAGTCTGAAAGGGTTGAGGGTCCTGGTGGTCGAAGACAACCTTGTAAACCAGAAGATCGTATCCAAGTACCTGACCAAGTGGGAATCCAAAATTGATATTGCTGAAAACGGAAGGGTGGCTGTGGAGCTGGTTGCGAAGAACCGGTACGACATTGTACTGATGGATCTGCATATGCCGGAGATGAGTGGGTATGAGGCAACCCTGAAGATCAGGGCAATGAAGGATGACTATTTCAAAGAGTTGCCGATCATCGCTCTTACCGCGTCAGTCTTTCTGGAAGACAGGGAAAAGATATTCGAGTTCGGTATGACGGGGTTCATCACAAAACCGTTTAACCCGAAGGAGTTGTTCTGGGCGATATCGCCTTTCCTGAAGAAAAGAGGTTAGGTGTCAGAGGTCAGATGTAGAAGATGGAAGTTCGAAGTCATACAAAGAAATTCTTTCGACCGGTAATTGATAAACCTGGTTTGTTGTAGAAAATTACCTCTCAAAAAGATCACTGACCGCCTGGTAGGGATTCACGATTCCCCGGGCCACTTGTTTTTCCAGCGCAGCCATTCTCTTTTTCGTTTCAGGGTCTCTGTAGAAGCGCTCTTTCAGCCTCTCGTCGATCGTTTGGAGGAAGGCATGGCGGTTTTGACCGGT